>OJHO01000085.1_pt1 | contig 43569 bp, 37 predicted proteins | sample 1595311 | NCBI WGS metagenome assembly OJHO01 (sample SAMN05416879, study PRJEB24817) | seawater metagenome | isolation source: Sea water | place: Canada:Atlantic | collected 2013-11 | reverse complement strand
GAGATTGCCTCTTGTCTCGTGGGCTCGGAGATGTGTATAAGAGACAGGTATTATGATAGATACGGAGATCGGTGATAATAATAGCATTCGTTTAAATGGTATTATCGCTGATATATCGGCAAAAGGTTGTGGCTTTGCTTTTAAAGCCGATAACACGAAAATAACCGTAAATAAGCGTGATATTTTGATCTGTATTCATCACCCTAGTACCGGGGATGTGAAAATTCCTGCTCATGTTTGTAATAGTCGAAATGAACAAGGCAAAGTCAGTGTGGGCATTAAGTTTTTTGATGATGACGAACAAGTGAAGAACTTACTTGAGCATTTGTTTATTGATCAGAATATGCTGTAAAAGCGTTTTTAGCGGGTAGTTAAGTTGTTGGTAATATTGGTTTTGTTAAAGTCAATAGTGTTAAAGCGCATGAATATCACAAAACTTGCACTTATCATATTTTGTAAATACAAGGTTTATTGTCTGCACACGTCAACTCTTAACTTTTTATCTTACCAGTCATGCAATTAATTCGTGAGTCTAAATGTTGATAGCTGAATCATGTGTGCTTGAAAATAAATTGATGTTAATACAATAAATTAAATTATAAAACTGACATTAATGATGGAATAGTTAAATGAAAATTGACCAAGCACAACTCGATAAAGTTGAAGTTAAACTCAATAAGCAGAATGCATTTTTAGCTGCTATTGCTGCCGCATTCTGGGCGATACCTTTAATTCTTATATGGTATTTTGTGCATGTATATTATCCAAGTTTCTCAGCTGTTATGTTATTGATTAATGGCTTGTTAGTTGGCTTTGTTGTACGTATTCATGGCAAAGGCTTAACGGGAGTTTTTTCATTAATTGCTATTTTAGTTCACACTAGCATAGTACTGGCAGCGTTTAGTTTAAATATTGTTTTGGCAGGTACAACTTGGGCGTTTTTATTGTTTGGGCTTTATATCGCCGGTGTTATAGGTGCTAAAAAAATCTCTCGTATCGAAGTGCCATTTGAAGAACATAGAGCTTTTTCATTTTTTACTTCAACAAAGCCTCACGAAAGTAATAAAAAACTCAAAAATCAGTGGTATATAGTTTTACCAACGTTATTGCTTACAATGGCATTATCCCTATATGCCAGCATATTAGGTTTGGCGTTTTTCAATGAATATCAGGTTTTGACTCAGCAAGAACAACAACGTCAGCAGCAACGGCAAAACCGTGAAAATAGAGAGATTGATATTATGCCTGCAGCGTTGGATTCTAAGTCAACTCAAGAGGTATTGCTTTACTCTTACGCTTATCACTCCGGACTATTGTTTAATAAATACGGTAGGCGCAGTGAAGTATTTCCTCAATCAGAATATAAAGCATTGGCATTATTAAGGTACTTGGTTGAGTATCGTAATAATGCCAGAGCGAAATTTATTTTAGGTTTTTTAACTGGAGAAACTAAAGGTAGTGAGATGCTTCAAGCCGCTGCCGATCAAAAAGATCCCTATGCTCGCATTTATTCCACAGTAAGTTTTGGTTGTTATTCAAATGAAGACTTAGCGGTCGAGCTGCTACAAAAACTGCGGAATACCGCAACAGAAGAATATATTCGAGAGGAAATTTCCTCTATTCTATACCTTGGTATTAAAGACGTTTGTCGTGATTTTGAGCAACCTGAATTTATGCTCAGCTATGTGATAAATTATAGTGAAAAGTAACAGGTTTTTACTCTTTAGCTACTATGTGTTTAAGAATTTAAGAAACCTGCTTTCGTGATTATAGATGGACGAAGAGATTGATACAGTGCAATGTGTAGAATCATGCGAGTCAATTTTTATAAAGTTTGGTGCATAGTCCATTATCAATGTAACACTGATGCACGCAAAAATGCTCGCATTGACGGAGTTAGCTTAGCCCGGACTCAGGTTAGGTACATTAGCGTCTGAGTAATTAAACGCTATAGCTATCAAAAAAGAAGTAAAATGTGGTGGCGAGGCTGGCAAATATAACAAAGCGTCTTACCTGCTTTTGAGGCAAGTTACGCGAAATATTTGCTGCTACATAACCGCCGGCCAGTGTGCCACATAATACAATAGAGCCTTCATACCAAGCTATAACGCCATTATAAATAAACAATACGATAGCAATAAGTGACACGGTTGTTGATATTAGTAATTTTAAACCATTCATGGTGTTGATATTAGTGTGGCCCGCTAAGGCTAAATAGCTCAACACTATAATGCCTAATCCGGCATTGAAAAAACCGCCATAGGCCGATACGGCTAACAGTAAAACCATTAATAAAACGCCGCCAATCACAGAGGCATGTTGATGACTTTTAGCCATAGCTTTTAGTTTACTATTAATTTGTGCGCCGAATATAAATAACACGGTAGCAAACAGTAATAGCCAAGGAATAGCTTCCCTGAAGAGTTCTTCCGGGGTTTTGAGTAATAACCAGGCGCCGCAGATACCACCGAGTAAACTGATGATAACGATCCGCAATAACTCGCTTTTATGCTCTGCAAGCTCTTTTCGAAAAGCATAAGTACCACTGATATAACCTGCGCAAGAAGCGAAGGTGTTAGTGGCACTGGCCATGATGTGAGGAATACCAACAAAGATAAGTGCCGGAAAGGTTATAAAGCTACCACCACCGGCAATTGAGTTAAGTACACCGCCAAAAAAACCAGCGAAAAATAGAAATGCGACTTCAAAAAGCATGGCGTTGTTACGTCTCTTGGTTGTTATCAGTGACTTGAGTTTTATTTACCTTAATTACTGAGTTAACCGCTAAAAACAACGCTTGGTTTGGGTATCCATCGGCAATTAATTGGTGTTGTAATTGAAATAAACGGATAGCTTTTCGACTTTTGGGCCCCCAAATGCCATCAGGCTCGCCAGTGTCAAAACCTAAAGTATTAAGTTGAGTTTGTAGGTTTTTCATCTCGGCAACACTGTATGGTTTCGCTTGGCTTTCTGCTTTTGCAATAAACTCAATGCCTTTAGCGCCAACGAGTTTATTAGCTAATATGCCAACCGACAAGGCATAACTTTTTGATAAATTCCATTTCATAATGACATTGAAATTTGGGTAGAGTAAAAATGCCGGTCCTTGATAGCCAGAAGGAAGGTAAAGCTCAGCTTGAATGTCGTAATCAGGTAATGCTTGACTGTTTGTTTGCTGTACGCCTAGTTTTTTAAAATATTCGAGTGAATAATATTGATCAAAAGCGACTTGTTCAAAGGCAAAATTATCAGGTAATTTGACTTCTCGCCCCCAACGTTCTTTACTTTGCCAACCAATATTATTCAAATAATGGGCGGCAGTGGTTAATGCATCGACTTCACTTTGCCAAATATCAACTTTACCGTCGTTGTCGCCGTCAACCGCATATTTTAGAAAAGCGCTTGGCATAAATTGCATGTGTCCCATTGCTCCCGCCCAAGAGCCTTGTAGTTGTTCGACAGATACTTGTTCGTTTTCAATTAAGGTAAATAAATTTAATAACTCGACAGTGAAAAATTCACTACGGCGTTGATCACAAGCCAGGGTTGCAAGTGCATTTAACACTGACATTTTACCTTTATGTTTACCAAAAACCGTTTCTAAGCCCCAAAAAGACACTAAGTATTGACGTGGAATACCGTACTGTTCTTCTAAACGGTCGAATAGCGCTTGATGACTTTTTAGCTTTTCTTTTCCTACACGGACATGATATTCCGTTACTCTTGCTTTAATATATTGTTCAAAGGTTTGAGTGAATTCAGGTTGTTTTTTATCTAATGCGATCACCCGTTTAAGTGGTGTAATATTACCGATAACCGTTTGGGTAATATAACTGGAAAATCCTGCATTATCAGCACGTTCAGCTAGGTTTGCTTTACATTGAATAAAGTTTTCATCAGCAATACTGGCATGTGAAAACATTGGGATAAACGCAGCGATAGCGATAACTTTTCGAATAAGGGGAGCGTTAATTATTTTTTCAAGTGGATGCTTCGATGAGTTCATGAATAAAATTCCTTGAGAACTAAAACTAAAAAGAAAATGTCAACGATTCAATATCATGGTGAAATTTTACTGCGCTAGCAACCCTTAATCATGACAGAATGAAAAATAGCAGTAAATATTTTGCACCCAAGCGAGCGTTTTTAATGCTTTATTTACAAAAGTTACATTGTTTCTACAGCAAGTCAGTGCAGAATCCTGCATCTTGTCGTTGATTGAGGGTATAATGCTTTTTCGCCCTTAATAAGGGCTGTAATTTTTAGCGACCTACAGTTCGTTATGAGTTAATAAAGCGGTGTAATGTGATGATAAAATATAACCGCACATAATATTTTTTTGTCAAAGCGTATGCGAAAGTAAGCCAAGGCAATAATTAAGCTAATTAAATGAGTTAAAAACATTATTCAAATCAAGCAAGGAAAAAAACTGAGTAGTATGGCATGCGGATATTAGAAAAAGATTATCAGATTAACAGTGTTCGTAAAGCTATAGAAGCAGGTGTTAACTCTATTATCGCGTTGCCGACAGGTGGCGGTAAAAGTATTTGTATACTCAAACTATGCCAAGCTATGCCCGACAAAAAAATTGTCGTGAGTTTGCGCAATGCTGCTTTAGTACCTCAGTTGTTACACACGCTTACGGTGAATGGCTTGTCAGTAAGTGTGGTTAAGTCAGGTTATAAGTATGTTGCCGGCGGTGATGTTACTTTAGTGATGGAGCAGTCTTTTAACCGTAGAAGACACCTCAACATTGTCTGCGATGTACTACTGCGTGATGAATACCATGTGGGTTGTATGGGGGGCGTATATATTAATATGCGTGAAGAGTTATCGCCTGATTTAATTATCGGGCTGACTGCCACGCCAATTGATAGATTAGGCGTTTATATTGACCCGTCTATGCAGTTAATTGAAGAAACAACGACTCGTCAGTTAATTGAAGCCGGGGAGCTCGCTAAACCGGTTTATAAAGTACCAAGTTTATCGCAAGAAATAGATTATAGCGCCGTGAAAATGTATCGTGGTGACTTTAGTGTTTCTGGCTTAGACCTAATATTGCTAGAACATTGCTCTCTTGTTGCTCAGCAAACACTCAATGATGCACTTTCTCAAGGTCGTAAAGTGATGTTGTTCGCTAACTCGATCAACCATGTTGAAGCGCTTTCTGACGCTTTTGACGCGCTTGGTGTTAAACATGAACGGGTTCATTCAAAACGCTCTATCAGTGATAATGATGAAAGCATCCGTCGATATAAATCAAATGAGGTGCGTTTGATCATTAATATGTCGATGTTGACCATAGGTTTTGACGACCCAACAACTGACTGCGTGGTATTAGCTCGACCCACAAAAATATTAAGATTATATCTACAAATTATTGGCCGATGCTTACGTGCATCCAAAGGTAAAACTGACGCTTTAATACTTGATTTAGCACAATGTATTTCGACTCATGGCTTTGCCGAAGATCATCGCGACTTTACGCGTAAAACGGCTAAATCTGCCGCTATTATGTCTGAACGCTTAAGTGTTACTAATATTGGTCAGTTTGTTGATGGCGAATTTACTTTTGATGATTCAATAGAGCGTAAGGTTATTAAAAGAAAACCTGCACGTAAGCGCATTAAATCTCGCCCTAAATTAGCGGTCAGTAAAGCGCTTCTTGATAAAGCCCCGAGTAAAAGGGCGGAAGCTTTACTTAGGCTTAACCCTAAAATGGAAAAGCTAGTGAGTACCATTGAATTGGTTAACAGCGTTTATGATCAACAAAATGAAAGTTATAAAATGCTTGATGAAGAAGGCATGGTTAAGCTAGTTGCCTTGATAGGCTTTGCTTACAGTGATGCATTAGTTGATAGTTGCACTAACTTAGTTGAGGCTTTACACGATAAAAATCAATCAATTAAAGGTTTGTTACCTAAAATTAGCACTTTGATCACTACCCTGACGAAACAAGACTTACTTAGTAAGGTTTAACCTAAGAGTGTTAAGGCTGATAAGCCATTGAGCTTACTTGGTTAATCACGGTAGCAGATTATAAAACTTTATAAATTTGCAATACATTCCAACCAATGAATAAAGCAATAGCGTAACTTAAGAGTGTACCTAACATCATATACTCGGTTAACTTCATGTCTTTATTCTTGGTTAAATCACCAAATCTAAAGATAGTTTTAGTTGCCACGAGAAAACCGATACCGGCAAACTGTCCCATAAAGATAAATGATATAGCTAAACAACGTTCAATATAACCAATCCAAGCACCCGCAGACACTAAGCCAATGTTTTCGTTCTCCTCTAGGGTGGTGTTTTCGCTAAGCTCCTTGGCATGCTGAGTTAGGCTGTCGGTGTGTTTCTTCAACGCCAATGAAATAATAACCGAGGCAGGCTTGCATACCAGTAAATATGAAATAGCCATTAGCAGGTTTTTGCTACTTAAAAAACTATTAATAAAGTTAATGACTTGTTCGATGGTAAAGTTAGTAAGATATGCCCAAATAATGCTAATCAGCACTAAATGTAGACTTTGTACGATCAAGAAAATACTAAGGTTACTGCGTCGGTGAGATATCCAACGATTAGTTAGAACATGCGCTAAGGATATCAGTACAATAGCAACAACTGCCGGCAAAAATGCTATATCAGAAATAAAAAACACGATTATATTAACTAGGCTATGTGCGGCAACTTGTTGCCAAAGCACTAATGACTTTATAGGGGGGGTAGTGCTGTAACTAGCAGGACGGAGATAAAAATCACCAATAAAATGCGCAGTTAATAACAACAGTAGCAGTTCCATTATTTTTGCCTCTGAGTATGTTAGTTCTTGCTAAGTAGTTAAGTTATTTGTTTGAAATAACATTACTTTTTTGTTTATTGCTTTTACGTAATCTCTTACAAGAAAAGCGCCAATATTGCTTAATCGATTACTGATATTCTGCCGTGTTGTTCCCGTAATTTCAGCAATTTTTTTATGCTCAGCAAAGTCGCTTGCGATATATTGATATAATAATTCAGCTTGGGTTTTCGTTAGCCGGTTCAACAAGTGACTTAAAAACTGTGTTAACAGTTGAAGTTCGTGGTCGCTATCGTTTTGCGTAAACCATAGTGATAATTCGCCTCGTTGAGATTGCTCTAAGCCTCTTCCAGAGGCGATAAATACCGGTCCTGAGGAAGTGTTTGGTTTGTTATCATAAATATTATGGCGACCGTAAGCTAACGATAATGTGCACTGTATAGGTTTTGCTGAAAAATTTGCTAAGTGCAGAGCAAGCTTAATGAGTAATGTGCTTTTTAAGGCGTGAATAGGATTTGGATACTGGATTTGAAATTCGTCGCCTCGATATATCTCACCAACCGCATGGTATTTTGTATTTGCTGTTTTAAAATGACTTTTAATACTCTCAATAGCATGAGTATACGTTTCATCAGTCATTTTTGTTGAGCTGACAAGATCCCCTGTTAATACCGCAATCATAGTAATTAAGCCAATTTAGTAACTATATCTATAGGCAACTATATTTAATTGCATTGCTAAAGGCAATTATATTTAATTGCATTAGTTTGAGCGATGGCATTTAATGGCTTTTATTCACTTGAGTAAAAGCCATTTATTATGATCTCAACGTTAGGCTAACTAACACTATGCCATGATCGGTACTTTCACCATCACGATCAAAAATAGGGTTAATTAAATGACGGTCATAAGTGTGGTAGTCAGTGACTTGATACATACTATCGTGGTTACTGGCGTCAAATTCAGATGACAGCAAAATGTAATCGAGCACTGAACTGCTCGCGCCAAAATAATGTGTTGGTGTGCGTGCTGATGTTTTTGCTTGCACTGTTCTTTGATTGGCTTGCTGGCTAACTTCTTTGCTTGCTGCATTTTGCACAGCGTTGATATTATGTTGTGCTACTTGAAACAAATCCCAAGCATCGTTTAAACAATATTTAGCGAGATAGGTATCGCGATCAATAGCAGAAACAAAGCGCAGAGTATTGGTTAGTAAATGACTGAGTACACCATCAGCTAAGCTGTTGTTAAAGTCGCCCATTAATATCATCGGGTTATTGCTGGCTTCGCGTCGCTCTATCATTTCTATCATTAATAATGTTGCCTCACTACCACGCTGTATGGTTGACCCCCATCCACCGGCTACTTGTGCTTTTAAGCTCTCAATAATAGTTTTTTCAGCGGTACAGGTTTTATCGAGTTCATCAGCTTCAATCATTGAACGTTTAGATTTAAAGTGCACCACATAACAGTCGCAAGGGCCAATATGGGGAATATCTACAGTAGCTCTTAGCACTTTACGGCTGAACGAAAAATCGCTAGCAAGTCCTAAACTTTGTGCCAATTCAGTGTTGGGCTGTACTGCCTCTAGTGCAATAATCGGGTAACGAGAGGCAATAGCAACAACCGGACTACGATAAATAAAGTCATCAATAACCTGGGCTTGATCAACTACCGCAAAATGCTCATAACCTTGTGTAGCAACTAATACTTTTAAGGACTCAGGGCTGAAAACTTCTTGAAAGCCAACAATGTCAGGCTGAAATTCTTGTAAGTAGTCAGCGATCCAGTTTTGCTTTTTTTGCCATTGTTCAGCGCTATAAATACGTTCGAAATCATAAAAAGCGTTTGGCGGTTCAAGGTAATTAAATAAGTTGAAAGTGGCAATTTTAAGTTGTGTATTTGTCATTGATACGGATAATGCTGCAGGCGGGAGTTGCTGATTAACTTTTTTGCTATTTTGGTGGTCGATAATATTAACTCTTAAAAATGATGTCGATTAATTATACCCCAATGTTATTAGCAATAAAGATAAAAAAACAAACGATTTTCAGCACAATATAACACTTACATCGGTCGTAAAAAGAGTAAACAGCATGCATTCAGCAATACAACTTAGCAAAGAAGAGCTTAGAACCACCAAGCCTACTCGAGATGAGTACTTAAATAAGCCCAAAGTCCCACTGGTATTGGTATTAGACAATGTTACCAATAGCTACAATATTGGCTCGTTTATTCGTTTGGCCGATGCTTTTGCCATCGAGAAAATAATTGTCTGTGGTGCGCTGACTATTTCAGATAAAAAATTACGTAAAGCCTCAAGAAATGAAGCGAAGTGGGTTTGTGTTGAATATAGCGATAGTACCACTTCAAGCATACAAGGCTTAATTGATAAAGGTTATGCTATATACGGAGTTGAACTTTGTCATCAATCAGTTGATTACAAAGAGGTAAACTATCCATCACCTTGTGCGCTAGTCTTAGGCAATGAGCGTAAAGGTGTTAGTGAAGCGGCACTAAAGTTAACCGATCAACAAATACATATTTCCATGTACGGTATGGGAAATTCGTTAAATGTTTCAACCGCTGGTGCTATCGTATTGGCTGAATGTACTAGCCAAATGCGTAAAAGCATCCAAGGTTAGATGGCATAGCTTTTAATGATGATTTGCTTAATCGAGTAAAGTTAGGTGTAATGTCAACAGTATAAAACATGATATTTGCTAGGATGAAGCGAAGAATTATGTGATGCATTAGCATTACAGCGCGTTAGTGTAAAAATAAATCATCAAACATGAAAAATATTAATGCTGACACGAATAGATATATCAGCGCTGAGAGATTGCAGCTCAGCGCTACATCTAAATATGCCAAATAAATAATATGTGCATAAATAGGACTTAGTTATATTTTTAACGGAGACCAGCTCATGGATAGAGTAAAAATTACTGTGCTAGCTGCTTTACTCGGTGTTTTATATGCGTACTTATCGGTATACATCATCAGTATTGGTGTTGCGATTGCCGTACCTGCTAATATTTTGGCTCCGATAGCTAAAGTATCGCCAATTTTTGCCTTTGCCTTAGTCGACATTATTACAGCGGCTTTACCGTTAATAATGGTTTATTTTCTTTTTGCTTTTATAGTCAAATATTTCAACTCCAATAAACATTACTTACCATTTCTAGTGCTATTGACGCCTTTTTGTCTTCAGCATATTTTCTTTTTTGTCGACATGGGACAGCCACAAAGTTGGTTATATACCCTAGGGACAACACTGCCAAGGTACATTGCGATTATGTTTTTTGCATTGTATGTTGCTAAAAAGGCAACGAATCAAACTAATACTTGATAATAAAAAGCGTAAGCTTGGCTTTTACATTACTACAGCATGATATATGCCTATGACACTTAAAAATACAGCTTGAAGTATCATGAGTATCGGATTTAAAAAGTGGCTAAATTAATATAATAAAATCGCTTTGTGAGTGAGTTATAACATTCATTAAAACGGCATTACAGTCATAAAAAACGTTTTATTGGGCTGGTTGAGTATTAATTATTAAGGATGTAGCATGAAGGCATTAGTTTCTGTTGTTATACCTGTTTTTAATGGAACAGCGTACTTAGAGGCGACCGTTAACAGCATTTTAGCGCAAGATTACCATCACATCGAAATATTGCTGATTAACGACGGCAGTAAAGATGACTCCGCACAGCTGATAAATACCTTAGCTGAAAAATACTGTGTTATTAAAGGGTTTCATAAGAAGAACTCTGGTGTTGCTTCGGCAAGAAACTTTGGTATAGAGGTGGCTAGTGGCGAGTTTATTGCTTTTTGTGATCAAGACGATCATTGGCTGCCTAATAAGCTAATAAAGCAGATCCCCCTGTTTCGAAACCCTAATGTAGGCCTGGTATATTGCGGTGCCATTGCTGAGTACTCACACCTCAACAAACAAGATAAACCGGACTTTGATGATAAATATCGAGGAGAGGTATTCGATAGGCTAGTTCACGTTAATATGTTTTCATGCTGTACAGTTATTGCGCGCAAGAGTTTATTGCGAGAAACCCAAGCATTTGATGAAGAAAGAAACTTAATGGGAGCAGATGACTGGTTAGCATGGCTAAAGCTTGCTTTAGTTTGCGAGTTTGACTTTATTCCCGAGCATCTGGCTGTTCACGTTTTTCATGGCGAAAATTTTTCATTAAATGAAGAAAAAATGCACTTAGCTGAATTGGTTTGTTTGGATAAAATTGCGCCAATGGCCGAGAAATACCATAAATCGGTTAATTGGAATGAAATAAAGCAGAATCTACATGTTAGATATGCCAATGGCTATATCTATAGTGGTATGTTTAATTTAGCTGGTAACACACTTTTAACTGCATCAAAATTGAAAAATAACCGCCAATTATCGTTAAAAGGCAAGCTACTTAAAATCGTTCCAAACTTTATATGGCAATTCATGCAAAAAACCAAACGGGTTATTTAGTATGTATTGTACATGTAATAGGGGGCTTTATGGGGCTGTTTAGCTGTTGTAACTGAGATAACATTGACGTATTTCGCACAGAGACACGTGAGTGAAAAAAACACCTTTGTGTGTGAAAGAAAAGCAGGTAAAGCTAGAATATTGAATATGATAACATGTGTAATATCTAGATAACTCGTCAGTGGTTCAAGATAAATCAAGCCCTTAAAGGTAAGCTTTGGCTGAAAAAACACAACACTTTTACTTTTTAAGTTATCGTTCTAAGGTGGAAAAGTCTTGTTTAACTGGGCGAGAAATGGCTAATTACATAAGGCTCTTAAAACAGCTGGTATTGTTGGGCGTAATATAAGAAAGTAATTGTGACTATATAATCATCAGTATTTTTGTATTATTAGCGCTAAAGCATATCAAGGTTAAGGAAAACCAAATGAAAAACGTTGCTGTATTATCGTGTTGGTTTGGTTATAAATGTAATAAACCACGCAGAATAAACTCATTCTCGACCTTTAAACAATGGTGTTACGCGACGATAAAAAACCTCCTACCCTTTAGTATTTTTGACGCTCTAGGCTTAGTGTCTATTATACCTCATGCACCTAATGGCATTGAAAACAGTTACTTTTATTCGAACAATAAAAAGCTAAAAAAAGAAGTGTTACTTAAAGGTTGGCACTTTTGTTTTATTGAAAGCGATCTTGATAACGGTGAGAGTATAACTTCCTCATTATTGGCTAAAAAAGTTAAGTTTTTGCAAATTGACGACACTCATTTTAAGCATGCTGAACACATCGTATACATGGACAGTCGACGAATTTCTGATGACATCGCTGATATCATTAAGCTTAATAAAAAGGGCATTTTACTCAGGTATGAAGCAAGGTTTAAGCCCACTATATGGCACGAGGTTGAAGACGCGAAAGGGCAAGAAAGATATGTCAGGCATATGGATAAAACCATCGATTTTATTAATACTAAGCTCAAAAATGGTTATTGTGCTAACAACCGGGTGATGAATACCGGCATCATTGCTTATGCAATGCCGAGCAAAGGTAAGCAAATAAAATCGCTTTGTGATGAAGTTTACAATGCTTGTATAACGTTAAAGCAGCCAGAGTGCCAAATTTTTTGGTGTTTGTTATCTCAGCCTTATCAAGATATTCTTCATGCGGTTGAAGCTACTGAAATAAAAACTCGTTCAGGGCTTTAATCACGCATAAGACTTTACTCACGAGACTAATGTACTATTGCAACGCAGAATCACTCTACAAGTTTAAAAACCTTACTGAGAAGTCAGTAATTATAGGCATTTTTTTGTTACTGCCTTTAAAGCGAAGCGCTTTAAAGCTCTTGTATTTTTTATAATGTATTCTCTATATTATTTTTACTAGCTGCAGGGCATAGACCAGTGTAAAACAATTTGAATGCTGGCTTTCTATTGTTATGCTTTTATTTTAATAAGGCAGCTAATAAATCAAAGATACCTATTGTTGCACTTGGAATATCAGCAACAGCTAAATTCTCTCTTTTAGTTTGATAGTTTTCAAGCATCTTCTTTAGAGCTTTAGGCTCGAACCATACACCTAAACAAGAAGGGCAATAGCTAATGCCATTGAAGTCAGTGATAGAACTTAAAACACCACAATTGACTGGGCATCTAGAATTGCTAGTTGCATGAACTGAGTTTGATAAGGTATTGAAGAATTTTTGTGGTTCAAACTCTTTTGTATATTGAATTGAGTCAATATAGCTTTTAGGTAACCACGAACCTTTACATGATTTACAACCATAACCGGTATGAGCTTCGGCTTGATCAGCATTTAAAGTACTGCCATCAACAGGACATTTCAATATCAACTCCTTGATACATAACAACTCATTATAGATATTTATCATTAATAAGTTATTTTGATTACTTACGCGTTAATATTCCATAATTTACATAAGTTAGAAAGATTAATTTTATCAATACCGTTCGTATTTGGATATTCCCGATTCATCTTAAACTGGTTGCTTGGACGAAACTTCACATATTGCTGTCTACATCAGTGAGGATGAAAAAGCGCAGCAGGTTTCGAAAGACAAAAAGCGCATCTTGTCACACTCAATTACCTCACTTTAGCATGTGGTACGCTTTGGTTTTTATAAATTCTTCATACGTTTTTTTAATCTTTGCAAATCAATCGCGTTTGAACGTACCGTCAGCTTTATGTGCTCATATTCATAGTCTTCTTTGGTTACACTCATGCTAGCTCTAATTTCACCTATAATGCCTTTTGCGGTATAAGGCACGATGATCTCATCTTCAATCATCTCTTCTTGTGCGACGTCAACGATATATTGATGTAACTTTTTGATATCAGCAGGGTGGCGAGTTGAGGTCAACATGGCATCGGGAAACTCTACCATTAAGGCTTGTTGTTGCTCAGGTGTTAGCTGATCCGATTTATTCAAAACTAATAACTTTTTACTATCTTCAACACCAACTTCTGCTAACACTTCATGAACAACATCAAGTTGTGTTCGAAAAGAAGGATCAGCGGCATCAACAACATATAACAGAAGTGAAGCGTCATGGGCTTCTGCTAAGGTTGAATGAAATGAGGCAACAAGGTCATGTGGTAATTTTTTGATAAAACCTACGGTATCAGACACTAATATTCTCGGCTGGGTCACTGGGTATAAAGCGCGTACTGTGGTATCAAGAGTGGCAAACAATTTGTTTTCACCTTCAACATCGCTGCCAGTAATTGCTCGCATCATTGATGATTTTCCGGCATTGGTATAGCCAACTAAAGCAACACAAAATAGTTCAGCGCGTTGTGTTCGGCGCCCTTTCATTTCGTTTTGAACGCTGACCAACTCGCGTTTTAATTCAGCTAATTGGTCACGCACTTTACGACGATCTAGCTCTAGTGTTGTTTCGCCTGCACCTTTGCCCATTTGGCGCTCTTTGTTGCCACTGGTTGATTCGCGTAGTCGTGGCGCAACATAATTGAGTCGTGCTATTTCAACTTGTAATCGTGCTGTGCGAGTGCGGGCATGACGACTAAAAATTTCGATGATAATACCTGTGCGATCAAATACTTCTACACCTAACTGATTTTCAACATTACGTAATTGAGACGGGCTTAGGTCACAGTCGAATACCACGACATCGGCACAGGCAAAAGGCAAGTTATCTGAAGGAATGTCAGCAAGCGGTTTTTCACTTGTTAAGGTCTTATCCGTAGCATGAGCTTCGTTGATTTCTTCAAAGTCATCTTCTTCAACAGAGCCTTTGTTACCGGTAAGGTGTGCTATTTCAGCCAGTTTACCTAAACCTAAGACATTGAGCTTTTTGGTTGAACTGAGTTTTTGTGATTGGCTGCCAACTACTTTGAAGCCTAAGGTGGTAACTAGGCGTGCTAGCTCTGCTAAAGACTCAGTGGCTTCATCCCCTTTAAATTCAGGTGTGGCAATAGAAATAAGTAAGGCATGATTAAGGGCTGCTTTTGCGGTTAGTTGCATAATGGTTTGATATTGAGCACCTAAGTGCAAACCTAGTTTTAACAAAGTAGCTTGATCCTACGCTGTTATCGACCAGCTTTATAGGTTTAGTGTTGTAGATTTGTATTTATTGTCTACTTAACCGGAACTCTGGATAAGCAGCACTAGCTCAATTTAATGATGTTTACTTTGCTATAGCATTTACTTTGCCACCTAAGCTTTTGATTCACTTGAATATCAAGCACTCATTATCCAGAGTTCAGGTTACTTACTGTTGTTATTGTTGGTATTCGTATAGAATTCGGCCTTAATTTTTCTTATTTAGTGCCTTATTAAATTGGAAAATCATCCTAGGACAGCTTCATCCTTCTGTCTCATCTGATATAAGCTAATAAAAAGTATATAAATGACTGATAAAACAATAGTAACGCACGACGGTAATTTTCATGCAGACGATGTATTTAGCATCGCTGCCCTTAAAAGTGTTTTTTCTGGTTTTAACTTGATACGCACACGCGATCTCGAGGTGATTGCTAAGGCTGACATTGTGATTGATGTTGGTGGGGAATATAACGCAGATGCTGGTCGTTTTGATCACCACCAACGTGGTGGGGCGGGCGCACGCGAAAATGGCATTCCTTATTCGTCATTTGGTTTAGTTTGGCAAAAATATGGCTTAGCACTATGCCAAAATAATCAAGAAGTCGCTAATGCGGTCGATGAAGGCTTAGTGTCTACTATTGATGCTATTGATTGCGGTCATGTTGAAGGCGTTGCTCAAGGTATTAGTTTGAGCCAAACCATTTCAATGTTTAACCCAACATGGCAAGAAAATGGCGACTTTGATGGTTGTTTTAATGAAGCGGTTGATTTTGCTGCACGTATTTTAGCGCGTTTTATTGCTTCAGCTGATGGCGGCATTAGCGCAAAAACAATTGTTGCTCAGGCCATTGAACATGCTGAAGACCCACGAGTTATTGTATTAGAAAAATACACACCATGGAAAAGAACGGTACATGCTTTGTCGGCAGAAGCACTATACATGATCTATCCATCTCAAACGGGTCAATGGCGAATTCAAACTGTGCCTGTTGAACCAGGTTCATTTGAAGACCGCAAACCCTTACCGCAAGCATGGGCAGGTTTATCAGGTAAAGCACTGCAAGACGTTACCGGTATCGATGATGCTATGTTTTGTCATAATGGTTTATTTATTGCGGGCGCAGAGTCGTTTGCTAATACCATGAAAATGGCGGCTATCGCACTAGCAGAATAAATGGTTGAGCAGCTATGTAGATATATGGTGAGCCAGGTTTGAATAAAAAGCACGAATATAGCTATATTCGTGCTTTTTTATTGGTTTATGATGCCTATTTTACGTTTACTTTACTTCAAGCGCTTCTGCCATTGCTTCTTCAGCTACTTGCTCTAACCAAGTAAAGTCAATGGTTTGATGCGCTTCACAAATAAACCATGGTTCACGCGAATCAGGTTCTAACATGACCCCTTTATCGATTAAATTCAGGGCAAATTGGGTGTATAAATCACTATTAGTTTTTTTCCAGTCACGATAGTTTTGCGGTACGCTAGCGCCAAAATGCACACCAAACATAGCATTAGGGCCAGCAAAACAATGCTCAATATCAAACTTGCTAAATACACGAGATAACAAGCCTTGAATTTCTGCGCCAACACGGTCAATGGTGGCAAGAGCATCAGTTTCTTTTAATATTGTTAAGGTAGCCTTTGCTGCACTTAACGCTACCATATTTGCGGTATATGTACCGCCATGGGTTACGCCATTTTTATCAAAAGATATCGCACTCATGACATCCGCTCGGCCACCAAATGCCGCAACAGGGTAACCATTACCCATGGCTTTTGCATATGTGGTTAAGTCAGCATTTATGTTATATAAAGCCTGTACGCCACCTTTAGCGACACGGAAACCTGTTTTTACTTCGTCCATGATCAATAATGAACCATTGCTGTCAGATAAGTCACGGAGCTTTTGCATATAAGCTTGCGTTGAAGCAATTGAGCCACAGTTACCCATAATAGGTTCGATCAAAATCGCTGCAATGTCAGCACCATATTCTGCAAAAACAGCGTCGATAGCAGCAAAATCATTTAAAGGCACGCTGACTTGATGCTCGCGAGTGCTTTGCGGAATACCGGCACCAAATGGGATAATTTCAGGCGAGCTTTTATCGTCTACTTGCCAATTATCAACGTCAGACTTCCACATAACCTCATCATGTAAGCCATGAAAACCACCTTCAACCACAACAATTTTATTACGTTTGGTAAAACCGCGAGCCGTTCTGACCGCGCCAATAACCGCTTCGGTACCTGAATTAGCAAAACGCATTTTTTCGATGTTAGGACAAAGCGATTTAACCAATTCGACAACGTCAGAATCCAGACCGGTTGAAAACCCTGAAATACTACCAATGTTGGTGATGGCATTAATCACTTCATTATCAACACGTTCATCGCGGTAGCCTAAAATGATAGGGCCGTAAGCTAAACGAAAATCTACGAATGTTTGCTCGTCGCAATCAGTAATTGTGCAGCCTTTCATGCTACTCAAAAATACTGTGTTGTCTTCTCCCCAATAGCGATAGCTATCAGCAACGCCCAAAGGCATGTTTTGGTGTGCTCGTTTGAGCATAGCGGCACTATTAGGTTTGTGTGTTTTGGTCATAAGGTGGTCCAATCTAGCGGTTTATTTTTCACAAAAAATGATGATTTTTAATGACGGGGATAATACAGGTAACGCAGGAAATCAGGAAGTGTTAGCCGGCATTTAACAATAATTAAATGATAAAAAAGCTCTTACACCTGCGATGTAAGAGCTTTTGCAAGTATCATGATTGAAAAATCGATAACTGCTTTATTTTCTGACTCAACGGAACTTAACTAAACTTAACTAATCTTAGCCCAAGTTAATTTAGTTGAGTCGTTATAAATCAAAAGTACGTGAAACAGAAAACACAACACGTGCGTCAGCAGTATCAATATTCATACTGGTGTCTTCAACAGCCAAGTTAAGGTCAAAACCTTTATAATTGGTCATATACTCAAGGCGCACATGGTTGTATGCATCTCGCTCATTCCATGTCCACTTGTTTTCATCGTTTGAGGTTGAGCGATCAAAACTGGCTTTAATACTATGGCCTGGAGCAACTTCAATAGTATGAGCAACCATGGCAATATAGTGGCCAACATCAAGACCAAAGTAGTCCCAGCTATACCAAAAGTTTAATTCGGTATCACCTACTGACGAGTTATATGCAAACTTGGCGTAGGCTTCAGGATAATTATAACTATCAGAGGCTGAATCACCATGATAAGTGTAATAAGCGATACCGGCGTCAAGTCCTACCTTTTCATGCAACTGAAAGTACTTACCAAGGTAAGCGTCCCACTCAAGGTTGGTGTCGTCACCGCTACCAAAATCAACATTCGACGCCCAAGTGCCAACATAAAAACCGTCAGCAGCTGAGTAATCTAAACTGGCTTGTAACGCAGGATCATTTCCTGTCTGGCTAACGCCATTGAAAGTGTAGTCAGAGGCGAGCTTAACCGTGGCAGATAAATCAGCAAAAGCACCTGAAGATAGGGTTAATAAACAACTTGTTGCTAAGGCAATAATACTTTTTTTCATTACTTTTATACTCATTTAATTAGGTCACATGTTCTATTTTAGTAAAATCTATTTTATTTTCTTTCGGCGAGCTCTCTATTGACGCCACTTCTTTAAACTTGGTTAACAAAATATAACCAAAACAAGTAAAGAATAAGCCAATAACCACGGCTCCAACCCATTGAATTTCTAGGAAATCTAGTTTAAATAGCAAGGTAAGTAAGCTCAACGCTGCAAGGTTACCTAAAAAGTACTTAATTTTTCCTATGCGGGCAACACCAACATTCAAGTTATCGGTATATAAACGAATAAGTGAGTCGAGCGAGTTAATCACGAAAGTGATACCGACAACCGCCATGGCAAGGTTATAGAAACCAGCAGTTTCTAAGCCATTTAAATTGTAGTAGTACAAGACACTAAACCAGATTGCGATTGGAATAGAAGGAAACACCATCATCGCAACCAGTACTTGGTAAGTTCGTAAACCACCAACAAAACGCGCAGTAAATTGGCCGATCATAATACTCCATGCAAACCACCAATAAAGGTAGAATTCATGATAATCATTCATCGGTAAAACAAATTCATGAATATTACCAAAGTAGCCGCCAAGCAGGGCAAAGGTATTAGCAAACTCGCCAAGGCCTGAGTTTTCCCCTATAAAAGCACCGCCCCACATCAGGGCAATTAAGGCGATAAATAGCCATGTGGTGGCTAAGCTTAAAATACGGACATAACGGATATTAGTACTTGAATATACCGCAACAGCAATAACCAGCAAGACGATTAAGTAAAAGCTACCAATGATTGATTCGCCGTCGCCAAGCTCGGGTAAATACCAAGGCAGGTTAGACAGCAATAAATAGGCTGTAAAGGCACAGGTACCAATGATCACTATGTTATTGATGAGCTTGACCAGTGGTAGCTCAAAAAAGCGGACGCGTGGTTCAATAACACAAAAATAGAAACAAGTTAGGAAGTAAAAACTCCAAATCAAGAACGCCCAAAAACCGAATTCAATCGCTAAGGGGTTAGTGAAACCATATTCAGGGCTGGTAGCTAAATCACCATAACCGGCAAACTCGGTTAATGGGAACATGATCAGCCCCACATCCAAGCCTGAGGTAAACAAAATGGCGATAAAGGTGAAGGTTTTTACTGGGGTGACACCAACACAGCGTACGTTTCCCCAACGATATAAAATAAATGCGATAGTAGCAAAGGTAAATAAAATACCGGCAGATAACCAAGCTGTCATGATTTTCTCCCTGTTGTACGTTCGATCAATATAAAGATAACTAACTCCTCTTCTTTTTTTATAGTTAGAGTATTCAGTAACACCTAATAAATCAGTTTTAAATTAGGCTTCAAATGTTAATTGTCGCCGTCATACTGTCGTCTTTATAAAACGAGATGACGGCGATAATTAAGCTCTGAAAGATTACTCGCGATTAATATACCGATGAAAATTCAAGTTGCAGCTTCAGCTGAATCCAACATCTTGATGCGACATAGGTACAAAATATTTTAAAACTTAGCTTGTTGTTCTTTTTGGCAATGCAGAACGTTGTTGCTGCTGCCAGTTAGTATCTATGGTGACTATCGCCTCTGAGGCACTAAGTAACTTACGACCACGAATAATATCGGCTGCACGTTCTGCAACCATAATGGTTGGTGCATTCAAATTACCATTTGGAATGGTGGGGAAAATTGATGAATCAACCACGCGTAAACTTTCAATACCATGTACACGAGTATCTGGGTCAACCACAGCCAGTTCATCAGTGCCCATTTTACATGAGCAAGACGGATGGTAGGCGCTTTCAACACATTCGCGAACAAAGCTGTCTATTTCTTCATCGCTTTGAATATGAGTGCCGGGTTGAATTTCTTCACCGCGATATTCATCAAGTGCTTGTTGATTAATTATTTCTCGGGTTAAGCGTACACACGCGCGAAAGCCTTCGCGGTCATCTTCATGTTCAAGGTAATTAAACAAAATTTCTGGATGTGCTTTTGGATCTGCACAAAGCGCTTTAATATGGCCACGGCTTTTAGGCTTGTTATGACCAATATGTACTTGAAAGCCATGACCAGCAAAAGCTTCTTTACCGTCGTAACGCATAGCAGCAGGTAAAAAATGATATTGTAAATCAGGCCATTCAACACTCGCTTTTGAGCGGATAAAACCACAAGATTCAAAGTGGTTGGTTGCTCCTAGTCCTTGCTTACTTAAGATCCAACGCACGCCAATTTTTAGTTTGCTAAACCAGTCTAACTTGCCATTTAAAGAGATAGGTTTTTTACATTTAAATTGAAAGTAAAACTCAAGATGGTCTTGTAGGTTTTGGCCCACACCAGGTAAATCATGCTTTACTTCAATATTAGCGGCATTAAGTAGCGCTTTAGGGCCTATGCCTGATAACTGTAAAATGTGTGGCGAGCCAACAGAGCCCGCCGATAAAATAACTTCTTTATTTGCCTTTATATCAAATGTTTGTCCCTTGCGCTCATATCTAACGCCAACGGCCTTCTTACCTTCAAGTAGAACTTTGTGTACTAATGCATGGGTTATCACGGTTAAATTGTTCCGCGTCATAGCAGGGCGTAAGTAGGCATTGGCTGTTGAACTGCGTACGCCGTTTTTAACGGTCATGTGCATTGGACCAAAGCCTTCTTGTTGTTCGCCATTGTAGTCTTTAGTGGCAAAATAACCGGCTTCAACACCAGCCTTTACAAACGCTTTGTAAAGTGGGTTTTGCATTTGATTACCGTTGTTGACACCTAAAGGACCATTTTTGGCGCGGTAATCATCAGCATTAAATGCCCAATCTTCTGATTTTTTGAAATAGGGTAAACAGTGAGCATAATCCCAGTTTTTAGCGCCATGCTGTTGCCATTCATCAAAGTCTTTTGCATGACCTCGTACATACACCATACCGTTAATTGATGAGGAACCGCCTAACACCTTACCGCGAGGGCAATGCATGCGGCGATTATTAAGAAATGGCTCAGGTTGGGTTTCAAATTGCCAAGCGTATTTTTTGGTATTCATCGGAATAGACAAGGCAGTGGGCATTTGAATAAAAATGCTTTTATCACTGCCTCCGGTTTCGATCAGTAAAATATTGTTATTACTGTCTTCACTCAGACGGTTTGCTAATACACAGCCCGCAGAGCCAGCACCAACAATAATATAATCAAATTTTTCGCTTTTCATTTAAAACCCATTTCAATAATTTAGTACGTTTGCCACTTTACGGCTTTGCTTTGGACACTAATTTACGTGCTTAAAAAGGACTGTCGAGCTTTTGCAACCCAACATATACCGCTTTAATTTGTGTATAGTGATTCAATGTTGATAGACCATTTTCGCGACCAATACCTGACTGTTTATAACCACCAACAGGCATTTGTGCTGGCGATGCGCCGTAGCTGTTGATCCAACAAATACCCGCTTGCATCTGATGAACCACACGGTGAGCACGAGTAATATCTTGGGTAAATACGCCAGCGGCTAAGCCTAATGCTGTGTTGTTAGCACGTTGGATCACTTCGTCTTCATCATCAAAAGTGAGTACGCTCATCACAGGGCCAAAAATTTCTTCACGACAAATGGTCATTTCATCATGGCAATCACCAAAAATAGTGGGCGTGGTAAAGTAGCCGTCAGGTGCATTTTCTGGTTGAATTGCTTTGCCGCCATGCAGTAGGGTTGCACCTTCTTTAATGCCAATATCAATGTAGCTTTGTACAAGTTGCTGATGCTTTGCTGAGATAAGTGCACCGAAATTAGTTTTAGGATCCATAGGATCACCAATAATAATATTGTTGTGTGTGCGCTCGACAAGTTTTTTGATAAAAGCAGGGTAAAGTGATTTTTGTACGAATACACGTGTACCATTGGTACACACTTCACCTTGAGTATAAAAATTACCTAACATAGCGCCTGAAACGGCATTATCGAGGTCTGCATCATCAAAAATAATCAGTGGAGATTTACCGCCAAGCTCCATGGTGACATCTTTTAATGAACTTGCCGCTGCCGCCATGACTTTTTTGCCAGTACCCACTTCACCAGTAAATGAAATTTTAGCAATTTCAGGGTGATGCGTTAACCAAGCGCCAACTTCTCCAGCACCTTGAACGACATTAAATACCCCATCGGGTAAACCCGCTTCAGTAAATATTTCAGCAAGCTTTAATGCGCCTAAAGGGGTTTCTTCAGAAGGTTTGAAAATCATTACGTTACCGCAAGCCAATGCTGGTGCTGCTTTCCAACAAGCAATTTGTAATGGATAGTTCCAAGCGCCAATACCAGCGCAAATGCCCAGTGGTTCACGACGGGTATAATAAAAATCACCATCGACTGTTTGCTGATTACCTTCAATGCTAGGTGCTAAGCCAGCAAAAAATTCAATAGAATCCGCACCAGATAAAACATCTACCACAGAGGCTTCTTGCCATGGTTTACCGGTATCTAGTACTTCAATTTTTGCCAGTTCATCATTGCGTTCACGTAATAACGCAACGGCTTTCAGTAAAATTCGGCTACGCTCCATTGCGCTCATTGCTGACCAAGTTGCAAAACCAAGCTTTGCGCTTGCTATCGCCTTAGCTTGTACTTGTTCATCAGCAACTTCAACTTGGTAAATAACTTTACCGCTTGCTGGATTGATAACATCAAAAGTCTCACCGCTGGTGTTTGCCATATAAGCACCATCGACATAGTTTTTATAACGTATTAATGACAAGTAATATCTCCACTTTCGTTAATTTAATGAGTTAATTTGCTCGTCTATAAAGCTTTTACATAATTGTTCAGCTTGCTTGAATTCGGCTTCTGGCTTGGTGCTTAATGCACAGCGTAGCCAAAAACCGTCGATCATGGCTGCCGTTTGTTTGGCTGCTACTTGTGCAGCATCATCGGCTAATAGCTGACGAAATGAAAAGAGTAGGTTGCTGTATAGTCGCTTGCTGTTGATATTTTGTAATCTTCTTAGCTTAGGATCATGCATTGACTCCGTCCAAAAGCTTAGCCATGTTTTAATGGCCGGTGTCGAGCGTTGAAAGGGCGTAAAATTAGCCGCTATAATTATTTTTAAGCGCTCGTTCGCATCAATAGGTTTGGCAGAAATCTGAGCAAGTAGTGCTAATCTTAGTTGCTCTAATAGGTGCATAATAGTGGCTTCAATAAGCCCTTGCTTACCACCAAAATAATGACTAATGATCCCCGAGGACAAGCCAGCAATACGGCTAATGGTAACAATGGTTGTGCTTTGTAAACCGAACTCACCAATAGATTCTAAAGTAGCATCGATTAACTGTTGTTTACGTACGGGTTTCATTCCAACTTTCGGCATAAAGAGCTTTTCTTTTTTATTAATTGAACGTTCAATTAGTTTCTATTCTAATGGTTTTTACACTAATGATCAATTCAACGATTAAATGTACTTAAGGTAGCTAAAGCCGTTTAATTATGAATAAACCCAATAAATCAGAATCTTAAGTAGTTTTAGTAACGAAAATATTAGTGGTTAATTTACATCTAAATATTAGAGTTCGAAGAATAATTATTGATGGTAAGCTGACTGAAGCGCTGACGATTCTATTGCTTTGTCGCCAGTGTTCAAGCACTGAGGACTCATTTGTATAATGTTTGATAGTAAAATCTATAGGCAGATTAAATGATTGTTTATCTGGTTCACTGTTGTTTTTTTTGGATATAAAATAAGCCCTAATAGCGCAAAGGGACCCTAGCTTTATCACGCTAGGGGTTGAAAAAGACCAAGCTGCTAACAAGTATTTCATTAATAGCGAATAGGCGCAGAATTGGCCATTAAGGTACAGTTAATTTAAAGATGGAGATCAGCTTTATCATTTGGTGAATATGACTAGTATCACTAAAGAAATCCGCCAAAGGCAGCAAATGTTATGGCAACAGATTATTAGCGTATTCAGCCACTAAACTCGTTATTCTCTTGCCCCAATTCGCTCGTTAATTCAAATCCTGGTAGTAACACTAAAGATTTTATTCGAGTTGTCGATAATGGCATGAGTATTAGCAATCCAGACAACTTATTTGTCGCTTTCTACAACACCAGAGAGAAAAGGTTAGGGAATTGGCTTAGCTTTTTGTTGAAATATTATTGAACAACATAACGGCAGCTTAAGTTTGTACATCGAGCCGATAAACAAGGGGCAGAGGCAGTAATTGAACTTTCTAGTGATTATTCATTTAATAAAATGAACGGATTAATTTGTTAACAACAAGCAACTTTGTGGTGCCTTAATTAGCAAACGACTCTGTATGTTTCTTTTTAAAGATGTCTGCTCGTGTTGTTTTAGTGAATACCATAGGGCATGTTGGGCATTTAAATACTAATTAGCCAGTACGAGTTTAACAGATACTGGCTAATTCCTAATGCTAATTGCTGATTGCTTAGCCGTTACTTACATCTTCAAAGTCAGCATCGATAACGTCATCGTTATTTACTTCGTCGTTAGCTGCACTGGTTTGTTGTTGTGCTTGCTGTGCTTGCATGATTTTACTGTAGGCCTCTTGTAATGCGGTTTGTCGCATTTCAATTGCGGCTTTATCATTACCATTAACAGCCATTTTAAGTTGCTCGATTAAGCTACTAAGTTCAGTTTTTTGTTCATCGGTAAAACTCTCCATTGCCGTTTGTACCGTATGAATTAATTGGTCCGCTTGGTTACGTTGCTCAACCAACTCACGCTTTTGTTTATCTTCATTAGCGTGTAGTTCTGCATCGTTGACCATGCGATTAACTTCATCTTCGCTTAAACCGCTTGAAGCCGAAATGGTAATACTTTGCTCTTTACCTGTGGCTTTGTCTTTCGCTGAAACATTTAAAATACCATCTGCATCGATGTCAAAAGTGACCTCAACTTGTACTGAGCCTCGAGGGCCTTGAGCAATGTCAGTTAAGTTAAATTGTCCTAACGACTTATTATCCGTTGCCATTTCACGTTGACCTTGCAGCACATGTACCGTAACTGCTGCTTGATTGTCTTCTGCCGTCGAGAATACCTCGGATGCTCGTGTTGGTATGGTGGTATTTTTTTCAATAAGCTTAGTCATTACACCGCCTAAGGTTTCAATACCTAGTGACAATGGTGTTACATCAAGTAACAGTACATCACCTACTGTGCCAGACAATACACCCGCTTGAATAGCTGCTCCCATGGCAACGGCTTCATCAGGGTTCACATCTTTACGCGGTTCTTTACCAAAAAAGGCTTTTACAGCGTCTTGTACTTTTGGCATACGTGTTTGACCACCCACCAAAATAACTTCGCTTATATCACTTTTGTTTAAACCGGCATCTTTTAACGCTTGTTCACAGGGTGCCATGGTACTTTTAACTAAATCATCGACTAACGATTCTAATTTAGCGCGAGTTACCTGCACGTTTAAATGCTTAGGGCCACTGGCGTCCGCTGTTACATACGGCAAGTTAACGTCAGTTTGTAGTGCTGATGATAGCTCTATTTTCGCTTTTTCAGCAGCTTCTTTAATACGCTGTAAAGCTAATGGGTCTTGCTTAACATCAATGCCACTGTCTTTTTTGAATTCATCAGCAAGGTAATTAATCAGGCGTAAATCAAAATCTTCACCGCCTAAAAAGGTATCACCATTGGTTGCTAATACTTCAAATTGTTTCTCACCATCAACGTTAGCTATTTCAATAATTGAGACATCAAAAGTACCACCACCTAAATCGTAAACGGCAACTTTCTGATCTGCTTTACTGCTCTTATCAACACCGTAAGCAAGTGCTGCAGCAGTTGGTTCGTTAATGATTCGTTTAACGTTAAGGCCGGCAATTTTACCTGCATCTTTCGTCGCTTGGCGTTGTGAGTCGTTAAAGTAAGCCGGTACGGTAATAACCGCTTCTGTCACTGTTTCACCTAAGTAAGCTTGGGCATCTTTTTTCAGTTTACGTAACAGCTGTGCTGATACTTCTTGTGGTGATAATTTTTTGCCATTGACTTGCACCCAGGCATCGCCGTTGTCTGCTTTAACAATTTTATAAGGTGCTAGCTTGATGTCTTTTTGCACTTCTTTGTCATCAAATTTACGGCCAATTAGGCGCTTAATAGCGAATAAGGTGTTTTCGGAGTTGGTGACCGATTGTCTTTTTGCTGGTTGTCCGGCTAATGTTTCGCTGTCTGCATATGCAACAACAGAAGGGGTTGTACGGCTACCTTCAGCATTTTCAATAATTTTTGCTACGCCACCTTCCATTACCGATACACATGAGTTTGTTGTGCCTAAATCAATACCAATAGTCTTAGTCATAATATTTACCTGCTTCTTTTAATTAACTTCATAAAATAGGTCTGATGCTTTAAGGCTATTACCCAGTAAGCAGTTTGACCGTATAAACAGCCTTCGCTGTTTGGTTAGTGGAGCTATAGTACGTAAGGTGAGGAAATGCTTCTGTCACAAATATGACAGTAAAGATAAAAATTATATTTATTTTTGTATTCGTTTTTTTTAAATTAATAAATCAATGGGTTACTGATTGTTTTGACAGTGCAATATAACGAGAAAGTTGTTTAGCTTTTGCTATATGGCGGCAACTAGGTAGAATAAATTACTCGCTTACTTTAACGCTCAAGTTTTGTTAACTATGAATTTAACTATGAATAAAAATGTTAGTCATTTACCACAACAAGCTAATCCGGTATTAGTTAAACAAGCTAATATTTTTGCCGATTTACCGAGCAAGCTTATCGAAGATTTTCAGCAAGAGTTTCAGCTTGATGAATGGCGTAAGGGCGATTATGTTAATTCCGATATTCTAATGCAGCGTTTTTTTGTTGTCATTGATGGTCAGTTAGAAATAAAGCAAAGTAATCCAGATACCGGTAGGGAAGTGACACTCGATATGCTTTATGCTGGTGATTGTTTTGATTTGATGGTGCTATTGGATAACCAACCCCATAATGTGATTATTTCACCGTTAACTTCAGTCAAGTTACTCTCGGTTAAGCTTGATACTATGCGCCATTGGTTATGGACTTACCCTGAATTTAATCAGCAGTTTATGCCTTACTTAGCACAAAAAATGCGTGAAAAAGAACAGCAAGCTAGTAACCTTATTTTACATGATGTACCTACGCGATTAAGCCGTATAATTTTAAATCATATCAATAAAATTAAGTTTTATACTGGTAGTAAAGCCCAAGAGCATCAACACCATTTAGTTAATGGCTTGAATGATGACACCTTAGCGCGTATGACAGGCTCGGTAAGACAGGTGATTAATAAGCAGTTACAGCTATGGAAAAAAGCTGGCACGCTTGATAAAAAACGTAACCAGCTTATTGTTAAAGATTTGGAGGCATTAGAGGCAGAGGCGAAATTTACTGAAAAGTTACCTAATGCGCCTTTATTACCCACCACGAAACGATAGCTGTTAGTTTCGATCTGTCAGTTTTAAGTTATCAGTTTTAAGCTGTCAGTTTTAAGTAAAAGCCAAGCCAAACCAAGCCGAGCGTTTACCATCAAACCCAGGTGAATCTTCAGTTGCTGGTGGCTGATAGCTGACAGCTTAACACTTTATTTTCCCTTCTATTTCTTTTAGTTGTTGATACAGTGCTTGCTCTTCTTCCGTTAAGCTTTTTGGCAAAGTAATTTTTAATTTTACAAAAAAGTCACCCGCAACCTTACCAGGTAATCCTCGGCCTTTTAAACGCATTTTACTGCCGCTACTGGTTAATTTGGGCAGGGTTAAATCTATTATGCCTGTTGGTGTTGGTAGCTTTATTTTATCACCTAAAGCTGCTTGCCATGGGCTAATGGCAAGTTCGGTGGTGACATCTGCGCCTTCAACACTATATAAAGGCGTGGGGTTAAAGCCAACCTCGATATATAAGTCCCCATTAGGTCCACCAGCAAAGCCCGCTTCACCTTGCTTTTGTAAGCGAATTTTTTGACCGGCTTTAATACCCTTAGGAATATTAATTTTTAAGGTGCGCTCTTTTGTTTGCATATGTCCTTGCGAACCAGCAACCTGCTCACGCAGGGTAATATTTCGCGTTGCTCCGGTGTAGGAGTCTTGCAAATCAATCATGATCTTTGTTTGGCTATCTTGTCCTTTCGCCTGTCGACGACTGGAATGGTGAGCGCCTGTTGTATGTTGGTTTCCACCAAAGTCGCTACCGAATAAGGATTCAAAAAAGTCACTAAAGTCACCTTGCCCGGCACTGTTGAAGCTGCCACTACCTTGATGAAATTGCTCTTGCCAATTTGGTGGTGGTGTAAAACCTGATTGTCCACCTTGCCAGTTACTGCCAAGCTGGTCGTAGGCTGCGCGTTTTTCTTTGTCACGTAGCACTTCATAAGCTTCATTGATGTCTTTAAAACGGCTTTCGGCATTTTTTTCTTTACTAACATCAGGGTGAAACTTGCGCGCTAACTTTCGATATGATTTTTTAATGTCATCTTGAGACGCGGTTTTATCAACGTCCATAATTTTATAGTAATCTTTGTAATTCACAGTAACCTCCTGTGTAAATAAATCTGCAGTTAACGATTATGACTGCTTTGGCTAATATGGCTTGAAGTAAAAAATTCAACTTTATAGCTAAATAACGTCAGTGCGGCGTAAACTACTGTAGCCAAGAATGCTTTTTAAACGTCTAGCCGCGTTCTTTTTATAGCCAAGAACTCGTTTTTGATTGGTTAAAATGCTTGTTAAGCGGCTGAATTCTAATATTGCGCCTTTATTTAAATAACTTAGCTAATGATTTTATAAATCAACAGCTTGTAAAGTAACCTAGCTTGGGCCGAGGTTAAATAGTCTACATTAATGGTGCTAGTATAAAATAAACAAAAATACATAAATGTCAGTTATGTGACACATGTACGAAAATATGCGATGTTTAACTGAAATAATATTAACTCGATTAAAGGGAAGTCTATGTCATATAAACTGATCCATAATGCAGCTAAGTCTAACTATGAATACCATATTGATGGCCATATAGCTTACATTACTTATGATGAACAAAATGGCAACATGCATTTAACTCACACGATAGTTCCTGAAGCACTGGCAGGTAAGGGGCTTGCAAAAATATTGTTAGAAGATGTACTTCAGCAAATAAAGAAAGATCATAAAAAAGCCGTGGCACAGTGTTCGTATGTTGTGAAATATTTGGAAAAAAATCCTCAAGCAAGTGAGTTTTTTGTTTGACTTTGACAGCGATAATAACGGCCTGAATAACTGAAAACTCGGCTATTATTGTGTATCATTTTACGCTAAATGGTACGCAACAATAGCCGAGAGTAAGTTTGTGCTGTCAAGCGTATGAATATCGCTAATTAGGATGTCATTGCTTTTCGGTCTAATGCGCCACTAAAACGAGTTAATAACAGCGCGATTAACACGACTATTGCGCCTACCCACGGCGTGGTCATTAAGCCTGAACGTTCAACAATAACTCCACCGCCCCATGCGCCTAAAGCAATGCCAATATTGAATGCCGCGATGTTTAGTCCTGATGCGACATCGACAGCGTCAGGCGTGTATTTCTCCGCTAACTTAACGACATAAACTTGCAAGCCAGGCACGTTACCAAAAGCAAAAGCGCCCCAAAGTAAAATGGTGATTATGGCAGCTAAAGGGTTAACTGCCGTGAGACTAAAGGCCAGTAATATCGCAGCAAGCCCGATGAATATGATTGTTAAAGCTTTGATAGGGCCCATTTTGTCGGCCATTTTACCGCCCCAGATATTACCGATGGCAACAGATACACCGTATACCAACATAACGAGCCCAATGACGCGTGAATCTAAGCCTGTAATTTGGTTAAGGATGGGGGCTAAGTAAGTAAATGCAACGAAAGTTCCGCCATAACCGATAGCAGTGATGGCATAAACTAGTAGCAGCCTTGGTTGTGTTAACACTTTTAGTTGTGCTGAAATTTTAGCTGGTTTCGCTTGTTGAAGATTATTTGGTATTAAAAGTGCGCTACCGAGCATAGCAACTAAACCTAAAACAGATACGGTTAAAAAAGTAGCTTCCCAACCAAACTGTTGACCGATATAGGTGCCTAATGGCACACCAGTGACTAATGCAACGGTTAACCCTGTAAACATGATGGCTATTGCGCTAGCTGCTTTTTCTTTTGAAACTAGGCCTGTGGCGATAGTTGAACCAATAGAGAAAAATACACCATGGGCCAATCCGGTTAAAATACGGGCAACAATTAGCGCTTGAAAGCTAGGAGCCTGCCATGCAACTAAATTACCCAGCACAAATAACCCCATGACAGATAACAACACTTTTTTTCTATTCCATTTACCGGTTAACGCGGTTAGCACTGGCGCACCGATGGCAACTCCTAGTGCGTATAAACTCACCAGTAATCCAGCTGATGGTATAGATACATTAAGATCTTGCGCCATGGTGGGCAATAAACCCACGATAACAAATTCTGTGGTACCGATTGCAAAGGCACTGAGTGCTAATGCAAGTAATGCGAGAGGCATGTTAATCTCCAAGTATTTCAAGTTTCTATTAATGGAAGTGTCTGCTTAAAAGCAGCATCACTTTGAAGTAGGTATTATTAACCGCTATACTGTTGTGATAAATAGCACCTTTAACAATATACTTTTGTAGAAAATGATATGAATGCGGATTTAAAAACTCGTTCGGATGACTTAGAGCTTTTACTTTGTGTGATCGATGCAGGGGGATTTTCTGCTGCCGCAGATGTTTTAGATATTCAAGTCGCTCGTGTTTCTCGTGCTGTCAGCCGAATAGAAAAGCAGTTAGGCGTGGCTATTCTAATTAGAACCACGCGAAGAATTGAGTTGACTGATGAAGGTCGGCAATTCGTTAATACCATAAGAAAGGCTTTGCAAGCGATGCAAAGTGCTGAAAATGACATTATAACGCGAGGTGAACTACCTGCGGGAAAACTACGCATTAATGCCGCTAGTCCTTTTATTTATCATCAATTAATTCCGTTGATTCAACCATTTAAATTAGCTTATCCCGATATAGAGCTTGAACTTAGATCGAATGAAGGCTTTATTGATTTAATTGAAAATAGAACCGATGTGGCTATTCGTATCGGTAAATTGGCCGACTCTACATTGCATGCTCGATCATTAGGTACTAGCCCGCTCTATGTTGTTGCAGCACCGGAATATCTTGCCAAAAGAGGCATCCCGAAGCAGCCCTCGGAGCTAAAGCACCATGATGTTATTGGCTTTTCTGATATAAAATCGCTGAATAAATGGCCTATTAAAGGTGCAGAATTTGTGCGGCCTGCCATCACTGCAAGTAATGGTGAAGCTATTCGGCAATTAGCTTTATCAGGTAATGGTATAGCGTGTTTGTCAGGGTTTATGGTGCATAACGATATTGCTGAAGGCACGTTGATAACCTTGTTAAATTCGTACCGACTACTTAATACTGAACGAGAACAGGTAAATGCGGTATTTTATCAATCATCAAACGTTTCAAGGCGAATAACGGCATTTTTAGATTTTATTAAACCGAGATTAATACTCGATTAAGTTACTTTTTATGGAATAAATTGATGACTTATATGTCCATGTAACGATCGTATATTTTCTGAAATTCACCGCTTTTTTTGAGCTTTTTTAAACCAAAATTAAAGTCATCACGAATTTTTTCATCTCTGAATACTGGGCGGTAATCTTCAGGAACTTCGGTAGTGAAAGTATGCTCATCAACATCACCTAAAGTAAATACATTTAACGACTGAAGGCGTTTTGCGAAGTATCTGAAAATATAGCGATCACTTAACACCACATCGTAGCGTTCTAAGTGTAATAACTTTACTTGGGTAAATTGGTTGCTGATACTGAAAAGGCGTTTTTCTTTTTCGACTTTTTTTAACCAATTTGGATATCTTTTCTCAGCACCTTGAAAAGAAACGACTAGCAGCTTATCTAAATCACTAGGTTTTTTGATCACATAATTTTTACTTTTTAGGCTAATAAAAACATTATCATAGGTGACGGCCGGTGAAGCATAAAAACCACCATGCATTGTTAGGTCAATGCCCATATCTCCCATTGTGGCATCGACTTGTTTATTCTTAAAGGCCATAGGAATTCGTGCTAAAGGAAAATATAGTGGTTTTAAGGTATAACCCTTGTAAGCTAATGCGGCAGAAATTATATCAATTTCAATGCCTTTATCTTGTTTTTCAAATACATAGGGTGGGATGTTTTCTCCAAATGCCATCAGAATATCTTTTGCGTTTGTAAATGCAGAAAATAAAACTGTTACAAAGAGCAGGCAACACTGAAGTGATTTGCTTGATATTATCATGTTAATAGTTTACTTCCTAAGATAGCCAAACCCTACTATATGCAAGATATAACAACCAGCAAATTATTGAAACAGTATTTTCAATTTTGTATGGATAATAAATAAAGCAAGCAACTGAATATATTGAGGTTAATATATGAATTCAAGGAGATTTATTACTTATCAATATTGCTAGACCAGTGATTTAGCTCAGTATGAAGCTAGGTCAGTGAAGTGCAATAGCCGATTAATAGCGGGATATTGTGTTAGGTTGCGATTTTATCATGATCGGAGCTAGTGAGCGCTTATGATCTGGTTATTTCATGAAAAAAGTGAAGTAAAGTTAGGTTATGGCCAGGCTAGATAAATACCGGCACCTTTCGCTAACTGGCGACCTATGCTACGCGGCTCTCTAGGTTAACGTTTGACTGTGTTTGAATTAATCCGCTATCTTGAGTTGATATGGGCGAGCTGAAGATGTTTTTTACAATTATTCTTAGCCGACTTGCTAGCGATTTGAGCATCGCTAGCAAGTGCTGAGAGAGAGCAGCTTATTAAGTTTGTTATAAATGCCAACTTAGTACCATCTGTTTGCCATTCCAGGTTTCAATTGTTAGCCATAGCTTATCTTGTGTGGTAATTGTCTCGGGCGCAATAGCATGTACTTCTTGGCCATGCTGACTGCCATGTAATATACCTTCATCGCCAGTTTGCAAAACAGCTAAAGGTAAAGCTTTGGTACCAATATTTACATATGCTTGACGGATATCTGTAATTTTACCTTGGCTAAAGCTCAGCATAAAATCTTTCGTGTAATGGCCGTCATGAAGATAAGGTGGTTCAAGATCATACGGTGTTGGAGTGATCTCAAATTCAGCCACTTGCTTTGTGCTCAGTGCCTTAGGAAACACAGGGAAAAGTGATTGATATAAAAAATAAAAAGGTAAAATAAGTACCAAGCCATTGATTTTATATTTATGGCGGTGCCAGAAGGAATTTGTTATGCGTGCCATTATCGTATTTCCTGCTTAGTCAGTGTTATATTTTGCTTACCATGTTGTGTTTCGGCAGTAATGCCATCAGTTGCTGTTAGGGTTGAACTGCGAGCGGCTTTTACGGTTCGACTCCCCCACATTAAAAAGCCTGTAATTGACATACCGGTGAGTAAAACGCCAAAGATAAACCAGATAATTTTGGTCCATATACCGCCAATGGTGCCGTAATGAAGGGGGTCTGCAATATGTGACATGGCTTGTAATGTGGTCATGTCATCTGGCGATCTTTGATCGACAATAGCGCCCGTCCAAGGATCAACTATTACACCGTAAGCGTATTGATCATAAAAAATGAAGTCACCTTCACCATAAATTTTATAAGTGTCGCGATTATGCTCCGGGAGCATGACATAGGTATTTTTCAGATCTGGAAATTTATCTTCGGCAATGGTTAATGCATTCTCTAAGCTAAATGTTGGCGAAGGATTTATTCCGCTTTCTTGCTGTTGAGGTAGTTGCTCAATTGCTACGATAGGAGAATGTGGTTCAATATTGTAATCTGCATGCCATAAAATAGCTTGGACTAGATACCATAAGCCGGTAAGACTCATTAGCATTAAAAACCAAATTGACCAAACGCCCGCCAAACGATGTAAGTCAGCTAATCGTGTTTTTTTACCTTGCTTTAAGCGAACTTTAGGCTGAGTAAAAGCACGCCAAAATCTTTTATAAATAATTAAACCTGTGATTAAAGCTCCTAACATGACTATTGCCATTGCACAGACAAGGTAGTAACCAACGCTATAATTATGGTGCCATGGAAATAAAAGCCAGCCATGTAAAGAGCGCATGAAATTAACGAAAGTTATGCTTTGGTTAATTTCTTGTATTTCACCTGTGTATTGATTTACATAGGCAATAGCAAAAGGTTTATCACTATCAGTGAAAATAACAGCATTGATCAAATATGACTCAAAGCTCATCACCGTACTCACTTTTGCATTGGGGTAGGCTTTTTCAACGATCGAAACTAATTCTGACGCAGGTTTTTCATTAAGGTTTTGTGGGTTAGTTGCACGTGATGCTGGGTTAGTTAACCAGGTTAATTCATGGCTTATTACAGATATTGTTCCTGTTAAGCAAACGAAACAGAATATTACCCAAATAGGCAGTGAACACCAGCCGTGTAGCTGAAACCAAAAACGGTTACTTAGTTTTGACATTTTATTTCTAACTCATCTCTGTGCATAAAAGCGCATCTTAATACCCTTACAGAAAGACATCAAGATCTAAATGAGATTAGTTTTTATTTGTATTTACAAATGATAGTGGTTATCATTTACATCAATGGTTTTGACGATAAGTAAGCCACTTTCTTTTTTCATAATATTTATAACATATAAGGGTAGACATGAAGCTTAAGCGTACTTTTGTACTTTCTTCGTTAGTTTTAGCTATGGGATTTCCAGCCTATGCACAAACAACGCAATCAGAAGTTGTCGTTAAGGAAAATGATAAAGAATTAGAGAAGATCCTAATTATTGGTGTACGTCATGACAGGGTGAGTCAAGGTGCAACGGGACTAACGATGGAAATTGATGAAACACCACAATCAATTAGTGTCGTAACAGCTGATTTAATTAAAAATTATGCCGCTAATAGTTTGAATGATGCACTTAAACTTGCTCCAGGGATCGGTGTTGAAGAATGGGAAACAAACCGTTCAAACTATACTTCACGTGGTTTTGAAATTAAAAGCACTCAAATTGATGGTGTTGGCCTACCAAATGATTGGGGCATTGTTACCGGCGCAATGGAATCATATGGTTATGAAGAAGTTGAAGTAATACGCGGAGCAAATGGCTTGCTAACAGGGGTTGGTAACTCTTCGGGTACCATTAATTATGTTCGTAAGCGACCAACGAATGAAAATGAAGGCGAAGTGGGGGTATCACTGGGTTCATTCAACGCTAAACGCATTAATGCTGACTACTCGGCGCTGCTAACTGAAAGTGGCAGCTGGGCTGGGCGTGTTGTTGTTGCAATTGATGAAAAGGAGTCTCACCTTGATGCGCTAGAAAATGATCGTAGCTACTTTTATGGGGTTGTTGATGGTCAATTAACAGACAATTCGACACTTACTGCTGGTTTTTCTTATCAAGATGCTAATACCGACAACAATATGTGGGGCGGGTTAGTATTTAACTACAGCGACGGTACGCAAGCAAAGTGGGATACTAGTGCGACAACAAGCCAAGATTGGGCGATGTGGGACACTATTAGTACCTCTGGCTTTATTGAATATGCCTATTTATTTGATAATGATTGGGAGCTAAAACTTACCTATAACAAACAAAACTTTGAAGATAAAAGCAAGTTGTTTTACGCCTCTGGTAGCATCGACAAAGATACGGGGTTAGGTTTATCGGGTTGGCCTGGACGATATGATAGTGAATTTTCTTCTGATATTTTAGATTTAACCACCTTAGGTACTTATAATTTATTTGATCGAGAGCATGAAGTAACCTTTGGTTTAAGTCGAGCTAAAAGTAATCAAAAAAGATACCAATATGGTTATGCTGCAACGCCAGCGTCAGGTCCTACGCCTAGTTTTCCTTATGCACAGGACGCGATACCTGAGCCAGTATGGTCAGATAAAGCCAAATATGCCGACATTGATGTAACGTTAACGCGCTTTTTTGGCTCAACAAAATTTAATATCTCAGATGACTTGTTTGTTATTGCCGGCTTCAATGCGATTAAATATACGCGTGAAGGTGTAAATTCTTTAGTTGATATTGATAATGATGAAAGTGAAGCAAGTCCATATGCAGGTATAACTTATTCGTTTACCGACGATGTTAATGCTTACGTAAGTTATTCTGATATATATCAACCACAAGAACAATATAATTTACAAGGTGACTTCCTAGCTCCGACCAAAGGTGTGAATTATGAAATAGGCTTAAAAACACAATGGTTAGATAATAATTTACTAGCTACCTTTGCATTATTTACTGCAGAGCAAGAGAACTTAGCTAATTACGCTGGACTAAATCCTGCTGGGCAGTTTTATTATCAAGGAATTGATGTTAAATCAAAAGGTTTTGAAGTAGAGGTTGTTGGGCAGTTAACAGATAATATTAATGCTTTGCTATCCTACACATTATTAAGCATAGAAGATTATGCGGGTGAAGAAGCCAATGAATGGGCGCCAAGAAATGCTGTTAGTTTCTCAGTTGATTATACCTTGGAGCAAGTGCCTGAATTTAAGTTTGGTGTTGGGGGTAAATGGCAGTCAAAAACGCGTAATGCAACCTATGGTGTAGAGCAAGAGGCTTATTTAGTGCTTAATGCTTTTGCGAGTTGGGATGTAACCGAACAGTTAAATGTTCAAGCTAACGTTAATAACCTTACCGACGAAAAATATATTAACAGTTTAATTAATGTTGGCTATTACGGAGCACCTGTTAACGGAACACTAGCGTTAACATACCGTTTCTAAATCTACCCCCTTAAGGTTGCAGTAATACCTTTGACTAACACAATTAAGTGAATTAAGTGAATTAAGTGCATTACGGGGCTTAATTCACTTTTTTATTTGAACGGCTAATACTTAAGATTAAATTTTACTGACTGAAATATTCTTCTGCCTTGCGCGAACTCACCACTATTTTTAAAGTTAATTAGCATAGTAAAGCCTGTTTTACCTAAAATATTAGGTACGCTAAGTGCCATTTTATTGTCTTGTATGAATAGTTTGCCATGGTGACCGTCAATAACTATGGCTTCGGTGTGGGCGCGAGTTAACTCGTCAAATGTGGCAGAATACTGCCCCAAGTCGTAAGTTAAATTTATATTTTCACTCTCGAGTTGGCCTGCAAGAGAGTCAATAATTACAACCTCAACAGGAATTAAGTCAGTTGGTCGTTGAAAACATAATTGTTGATAAGGGCAGAATTCGAGCCAGTCATTTGACGGTGGTTGACTGTTGCTATTTGAAAAACTGATAGTCAAGAGGGGAGCTAACACTAAAGCTAACAATAAAACTATTTTGCCAAGTTGTATTAAAAATCCATCGGACACCAACACTTATTAAGAATATACGATAACAAGTGTTGGATTACTGAGTTTAATTGATTACTTTCTTTTTATACCCAAACCACTTGAAAATGCAAGATTCAGCAAGTCGAAAAAGGGTTAGCACCAAGGCATTGATTGAAAGGAATGGTTGTTCCATTGTCGAAATCAATAACGCCGGAGATGACCCTTTATCGCCTTGCCCTGCGGGAGCTAAGCTAGAAAGTCAGTGCAGCGTTGCAGCACTTGATAAGGGAATAACCATTATCTGCGTACTGTGCCTTGCGCTGATTTCCTAGCTTAACTCTGAAACTACATTTTCAAGTGGCTTGGGTATATTGTGCATTTGCGAACAATGAATAAATACCAGGAGAAGAGAGTTTAGATAAAGTTGAATTTTTCGTCAGCACAGTGTTATGACCTGAAGCGTTTCTAAGTTCAGGTTTGTTGTTCCAAATAGCGTATAAGTACCATGTTAAAACCTTGAACTCATTACTTATGCATTTAGCGATATAACAAGGCTTAGCGGTGTTAGCTGAGCATGGTAATGTTGGCGTTTATGGTGGCAGCGTGTTAAAGCGCATGTTGTTATGGAGTGCGGCGAAAATTAACGTTTTTTAAAGCAGTAGACAGTGATGAAGCAACTATCTACTGTATTGTCGATTTTAGTCTTCTTGTTGGTGTAACCAAGCGGTGTGAGTTGGTGCTTTTTTAGTTTGCGACCATTCTTCAACCATCAGCGGGGCAACACGCTTAAGTTCGGCATACTGCTCAGCTGTGCCGGTATTTGCTGCTAACTCCAAACGATGACCGTTAGGATCAAAGAAATAGATAGATTTAAATACCCCATGATTCACTGGGCCTAAAACATCTAAGCCATGGGCTTGTAAGTCGTTTTTCGCTGATACCAAGGCATCAATATCTTCTACTTCTAAAGCAATATGTTGAACCCACTGCGGGGTATTTTCATCTCGTCCCATTTCAGGCGAGTTAGGTATTTCAAAAAAGGCTAAAACATTGCCCATGCCAGCATCTAAAAATATATGCATGTAAGGATCTGGCGCTTTAGTTGACGGTACTTCATTTTCTGCAATAGCGACAGTTAGCTCCATATTTAAATGCTTTTGATACCAATCAACTGTTTCTTTTGCATCTTTACATCGGTAAGCCACATGGTGTAAGCGTTTTAAATTAATCATAATGTTATTATTTACGTTATAAGTTAAACAGATCTCGAATGAGCTATTTTTTACCATAGCTCGATAATAGACCCTAATTTTCTGATGAGTTTAGCGACTTAATGTTGTCAGCAATTGCGTACGCTTTACTTTACAAGCTGATGTTATTTCGCTGCGATAATCTCTTGCCATTGTTTTGTTAAATTATTGTCTACAACTTTAAAAGCAATACCCGCTAAAGGTGAGTCAGTGACTTGCAGTGTAGAAGACAATAGTTGATCGTCACGAAAGAAGTGGCAAGTCAGCTCGGTATTTACCGACAAATGATCAAATAAAGCTTGTATTGTTGATTCGGTTATTTTGATGTTATCGATAGCAATAAGGGTATCGTTCACCGCTAATCCTGCATTTGCTGCCGGTGAATTTTCCAATACTTGGTTAATAACTAATCCCAAGGTTTGAGCTTTGTAGTGAGCCCCTAAATATGCGTGATAACATGTGGCCGGAGTAGTCTCTAAGCTATTGAGCTTTTTGAATTTTTTTTTCTGTAATTCAACGCCATATTCTGCTAACTCTTTGCTGATATCAATGCGTTCATTACTATCGAGGTGGCGTTTAAATGTTGTTGAAATGTCTTCTCCACACAACAGGTTAGCTATATTAATAAAATCGTCTTCTGTGGTGCCAGTGTTAGTCCGACCAAAGTGGATCCATAGTTCACGCATCAGGGTGTCTAAGCTATATTGATGATTAGATTTACTGCGAATAGTTAGATCTAGCCATAAAGCAATTAATGCGCCTTTAGCGTAGTAGCTGACAATGTTGTTAACCGCATCTGGACCTTGTTGATAAAACTTGGTCCAAGCGTCAAAACTTGAAGCGGTAATGCTTTGCTTCAACTCGCCCGCGCCACGAAACACGCGTGTTGCTGTTTTTGCCAATATAGCTAAGTAGGCTTCAAAATCAATCAAGCCGGTGCGATAAAGTGAAAAGTCATCGTAGTAAGAGGTGATACCTTCAAATGCCCATAATTGCTTGGTGTAGCTTTCTTTTTGTAAATTATATGGCACAAATTCTTTAGGCTTAATCCGACAAACATTCCAAGCATGAAAATACTCGTGCGAACATAAACTTAAAAAGGTTTTATAATTATCACTCATATCGGCATGAATTTGTTGAGGATTGGGAAGATCAAAGCGACTAGCCTGTAAAATAGTCGAGTTTTTATGTTCTAAGCCCCCAAACCCCTGAGCCTGCAAATGGGTAATAAACCAATATTCTTTAAAAGGTGCTTCACCAAATAAATTAATGTGGTGCTGACATAACTTACTGACATCTGCCGCCAAGCGCTGCGTATCGCCATAATGTTTACTGGTAAATACTAAATGATGCACTACACCTTCCACAGTAAATTCGGTGCAATCAAAGTCACCAATGGCTACAGGACAATCAATTAAATGTTGATAATTATCCGCAATATATCGACCAAATTGAAATTTTTCAGTTTCTTTTGCTCGGGTTAAACCTGTGGCGACTCGCCATTGGTTATGTGTTGTGTTTGCTGATGGCTGAATGATGAGCTCGCAACTTAACTCGCTTAACTCTGTGACTTGTAAAAAGGTCGAGCTGCCATTGAAAAAACCACGTTGGCTATCAAGGTAGGCTGTGCGAACAGATAAGTCGAAAGCAAACACTTGATAACGCACTTGTACTTGGCCATCTTGGGCTTGTAATGACCAAGTTTGCTTATCTAATTTAGTTAATGCTATGGCTTGTTCTTGGCCGTCAAAAGCATGGATTTGCGTTATATTTTTAGCAAAGTCGCGGATCATATAACTGCCAGGTAACCAAGCGGGTAATGATAAGGTATAGCTTTGGCCAGGCGTACTTTTAAATGACAGTAAAACCTCAAATAAATGACTATTTGGATTGATGGGAAAAATTTGATATTGGATCATGTTAGAAGACAATTATTGGCAAAATATTTGTCTTCCAATGTAGCAGAGTTAATGGGATAAAACAGCTGTAAAATAGCGTCTTGTGAGCGCTTAACTTAAAATAACAGTTTTATCTTTATTCAAGCAAATACGCTGTTCTGCATGCATTTTTACTGCGTGACATAGGGCGGTTGCTTCTAAGTCGTGACCAAGGTGAACCATTTTCTCAATGGTGAAGGTATGGTTAATCGGTTTGACCTCTTGAACAATGATAGGCCCTTCATCAAGATCAGCTGTGACGTAATGCGCTGTGGCACCAATAATTTTAACCCCACGTTTATGTGCTTGATGATAAGGTTTCGCACCTTTAAAACTGGGTAAAAAAGAATGATGAATATTGATCGCTTGGCCACGTAAACTATGGCAAAGCTGGTCTGATAATATTTGCATATATCGAGCAAGTACCAATAAATCACCTTGATATTGTTGATAAATATCGAGTAAAGCTTGCTCTTGTTGCGCTTTGTTTTCTTTATTAACCGGTAAATAATGAAATGGAATATTATGCCATTGTGCCAAGGCTTCGCAGTCTTTATGGTTGGATGTAATTGCTACTATATTAATGGGTAGGGCGCCCGCTTTCCATTTTGTCAGCAATGAAACTAAGCAATGATCATCTTTAGAAACGGCAATAACCACGTTAGGATAGCTTTCTTTTTCCCTGATTTTATACTGCATGTTTAACGGTTTGGATAGCAAATCAATCGCTTGACTTAGCTCTGCAAAACTCACTTTAAGCTCTCGATCGTCAAAAGCAACACGAGAAAAAAAAGTTTCAGTATAAGGGTCACTGTATTGGCTGGTTTCGGTAATAAAAGCACCGTGTTGAAATAAACTTTGCGATACTTTTGCTAATACGCCTGAGGTGTCAGGACACTGCCAAGTAAGGATGTAGTGATTAATGTTGTTCATCTGCTAGTAGTCGTTGTGATTATATCGCATCAGCATGGCATTTTATTGCCATATTGTTCAATACTTTTGCGTTATATGTTTATGCCTTTCAAGTGATTTAAGCTTGGTCGGTTAATTTGCTTTTGTGCTTGGTATAAAGCGCTTCAACTTTTTCTCTTGCCCATGGGGTTTTTCTTAAAAATTTTAAACTTGAGTTGATACTCGGTTCATCAGTAAAACAGCGAATTTTTATTTCTTTACCGAGATACGCAAAACCAAAGTGCTCAACGAGTTGTGTGACGATAGTTTTTAAAGTTAATCCGTGTAATGGATTATAAGGTTGGTGATCCATATTTTGGGCCTATGCAGTTTTGAGCGCTATTCTATCATGTAGAAGATAAGGTAATTAAAAAAGCGACAGATGAATGTCGCTTTTATCGTTGGCTTTAAATCACCTGCTTGTTCTTGCTCACATTAGCTAAAGTGTGCTGCTAATGCCTCACTACCACCAATATGTTTACCATCAATAAATACTTGCGGCACAGTATCTGCGTTAGTTAATGCTTTAAACATGGTTAAATTAACATCTTTGCCAACTTCTAGTTCTTCAAATGTTAAGCCTTTTTCTGTTAATAAAGCTTTAGCTTTTTTACAGTATGGGCAAGTAGGCTTGCTAAAAACCGTGATTGCTGAAGTTTGACAAGCAGAAGGGTTAATATGATTTAACATAGTGTCAGCATCTGATACTTCAAACGGGTCGCCTGGTACATCAGGTTCAATGAACATTTTTTCAATGATGCCATTTTTTACTAGCATCGCATAACGCCAACTACGCTTACCGAAACCAATGTCAGCTTTGTCGACTAACATACCCATAGCGTCGGTAAATTCACCGTTACCATCAGGAATAAAGCTAATATTATCAGCGTCTTGATCTTGTGCCCATGCATTCATTACAAAGGTGTCATTTACTGACATACAGATAATTTCATCAACGCCATTTTTAAACAATGTTGGCGCTAATTCATTGTAGCGTGGTAAATGTGAAGATGAGCATGTTGGGGTAAAAGCACCAGGTAATGAAAAAACGACGACAGTTTTGTTATTAAAAATTTCATCGCTAGTGCGTGTTGTCCATTCGTCATTTGCTCGTAATGTGAAGGTAACATTAGGGACTTTTTGTTGCTCTTTATTTTCTAACATAATGGCTCCGTTTTATTATCATAAATAGTGTTTTGTAAGGCAATGCAGTAATTATCCTGTTTTTACGATAAATATAAATAGATTAATATAGAATATATCAATCTATAAAATAGATTATCACTGCTTGCTAGTGATAGGCAAAATTTATCGTATTATCCTAGCTTAGAATAACAACGCGATAATGCCTAGTGCTTTAACGCTAAGGACAGCTATTACCCTTTACTTAGCGGTAACCATTGAACTTATGTTTACTATTGTTTTTGTTGTCAATTGGTTATGAACATACTCAACAATGCTATCTTGTGTGCTTTTGCAGTTTCAAGTAATCAGAGTTCAATCACTGCAATCATGTCTTCATTATCTTCATCCATGCCAACTTCGTTAAAGCCGAAGCTAGCATAAAAGCTTTTCGCGACTGGATTTTCAGGGTGGTAGCAAATTTCGATCTGCTTAAGCATTGAAACG
>OJHO01000078.1_pt1 | contig 46327 bp, 44 predicted proteins | sample 1595311 | NCBI WGS metagenome assembly OJHO01 (sample SAMN05416879, study PRJEB24817) | seawater metagenome | isolation source: Sea water | place: Canada:Atlantic | collected 2013-11 | reverse complement strand
AATACCTAACTTCATTAGCCTTCTACTCGCGGATCAGGTTGGCTTAAAATAGTGTCTGTTTGATTCTTTTGGAACTGATGCAAGCGTTTAGTCAGTTCACTATCGCTGGTTGCAAGAATTTGTGCGGCTAATAAGCCTGAGTTCTTAGCACCGGCATCGCCAATCGCTAAAGTACCCACAGCAATACCACCCGGCATTTGAGCGATGGATAAAAGGGAATCGATACCGTTTAGTGCGCGAGATTTAACCGGCACACCCAATACAGGCAATACTGTTTGCGAGGCACACATACCTGGCAAGTGAGCAGCACCACCGGCACCGCCGATGATGACTTTTAGGCCACGGCTTTCAGCACTTTTTGCATATTCGAACAATAAATCAGGAGTTCGGTGAGCGGAAACTACATTTACTTCGTAAGGAACTTCCAACAAGTCGAGCATGTCTGCTGCATGCTTCATAGTTGGCCAGTCACTTTTAGAGCCCATAATAATGCCAACAAGCGCCGTCATAGTATTGTCCTAGCTGATCAAGAAAGGCGCGAATTCTATCATAAGAGTTTAAAAAGGGCGATTTAGATGAGGTAATCCCCCTGCTAATTATGAAAACTTAGTAGGGGGATAATAAGACTGTTGAGAAACTTTGATTAAAAGTCAGATTAGAAGCGAATGCTTTGCTGCTGTATCTGTTCTAGCATCGGAGCATCCAGCGCCATAAAGTGAGCTTCGCTTGGCAGTTTCACAAAGATAGGTTCTTCGATCTTATTTAAGTCGTAGTTTTCATCTTTCAGCTCAACCTTGCGGTATTTGAACGTGCCGGTAATTTCTTCTTGCTCACGAATACGAATGAATACCGGAATCGCGTAAGCCGGTAGCTTTTCGTTTAAATGACGAGAGAAAGCAGCAGCATCAAAATTATTAATATTCTTAAGAGTAAGAGCGGCCATGCCAGCTCGACCATCGGTACCCGGAATCTCAACGCCATAAGCAACACTGTGCTCAACCCCAGGGAATTCGTTAGCAACGGCTTCCACTTCTGTAGTGGCAACGTTTTCACCTTTCCAGCGGAAGGTATCGCCCAAGCGGTCGGCAAAAGCAATGTGCTTAAAGCCTTGGTTGATGACCATGTCGCCACTGTTGAACCATTTGTCGCCTTGCTCAAAGACGTTTTCAAGAATCTTTTTCGCGGTGGCTTCTTTGTCGGTATAACCTTCAAACGGTTGTTTGTCGTTGATTTCGGTAATTAATAAACCAGTACCGCCTTTTAATACCGGAGTCATAAAGCCATCTGCACCCCGAATAGGCTCATCATTTTCAATATCGTATTCAACAATGTTGTAAGGCAGTGGGCAAATACCGGCGGTGCAGTCTAGGTTCAGTGCGTTGGTGAAAACCAAATTACACTCACTAGCACCGTAGAATTCGTTGATATGGTCAATGCCAAAGCGTTGCTTGAACTCCATCCAAATATCAGGGCGTAAACCGTTACCAATAATGGCGCGGATGGGATGATCTTTGTCATTTGGCTGCGCAGGGGCGTTTAACAAGTAGCGGCATAATTCACCAATGTAGCAAAAAGTCGTCGCTTTATAATCACGGATCTCATCCCAAAAACGAGAAACACTGAATTTACGGCTGATCGCAATACAAGAGCCAGCACCTAAAACACCCGCCATTGAAACCGTGAGGGCGTTATTGTGGTAAAGCGGCAAACTCAGATACATCACATCGTCATGGCGTAAACGCATCGACGCTAAGCCCATGCCCGCCATGGATTTGTGCCAGCGGTAGTGGCTCATCACAGAGGCTTTTGGCAAGCCCGTAGTGCCTGAGGTGAAAATATAGAAGCAAGGCTGCTTCATTTGAATCTTGTCGGTCGTGCCTGGGTTTTCTTCGCTTTGGCCTTTGCTTACTACTTCCATATCTTGGTAGTAATTAGGGCAAGCAATAGCGCCTTCATCTTTTAGATAATACAGCTGAGTTTTAAGCTCGGTACTTAGGCTTTCTTGCACGGTAGACAGGTTGTCTAGTTGCTCTTCACCGATCAACATCATTTTGGGCTTAACCAAATTGATGCTGTGTAATAACACCTCGCCACGTTGTGAGGTATTGATCATGGCAGCGATTGCGCCCACTTTTACCACCGCTAAAACCGCTATTAGACATTCGGTGCGGTTTTCGATGTTGATCGCAATGGTTTCACCAGGCTGAATGCCTTGGCTTAAAAAGTAATTGGAATAGCGGTTAACCCAAGCATTCACTTGGCCATAGCTGAATTCGTCTTTTAAATAACGAATAGCAGGGGAGTTTGGGCGCTTTTTAGCATGGGCTTCTAAATGCGAGCCGATTGAACGGTATTTGTCAGGTTTTGAGCTGATCAATGTATATAGCCCTTTCACTAACGGGCCAGCCCCTTTGGGTGTCAAAGCGGACTTGATAATATTGGGTAATGTAACTAAACGAGGTTCCATGCAATACCTTTTAGATTCTTATTGTTATTTGAATTCTTTAATTTGAATTCTTCAATGTGAGCGCTATTTTAATTCGCTTGACGATTTATTCAGCAAACGACGAGCAATAATCAGTTGTTGTATCTGTTGAGTACCTTCAAAGATATCAAGTATCTTTGAGTCTCGTGCCCATTTTTCTAATAATTCATCTTCACAATAACCGACTGAGCCTAATAATTCGACGCATTTTAATGTGATGGCATTAGCAACTCGGCCAGCCTTTGCTTTTGAAATCGATGCTTCAATGGAATTGGGAATGCCATTGTCAGCCATCCAGGCGGCTTTAATGGTGAGTAAGTGAGCCGCTTCAAGCTCGGCTTCCATTTTATAGACTTCAGCTTGCAGTTGAGAGCCAAGCTTAGAAGCGCGTGAATAATCAAATTGAATGCCTTGTTTAGCCAATAATTCTTTGGTGCGCTCAATCGAAGCCGTTGCTACGCCGACGGCCATGGCCGCAACAACAGGGCGGGTATTATCGAAGGTCTGCATAACGCCCGCGAAGCCTTTTTCGGCGTTCACTTCTTCAGTACCCAATAAATTAGCACGCGGCACACGACAATCATTAAAACTAATTGAGGCGGTATCAGAGGCTTTAATACCAAGTTTTTTCTCTAGGCGAGTCACTTCCATACCCGGAGTGCCTTTTTCTACCACAAACGATTTAATCGCGGCTTTGCCTAAGTTTTTATCAACCGTCGCCCAAACCACAACCGCGTCGGCACGCTCGCCTGAGGTAACAAAGATCTTTTCGCCATTAATGATGTAATCATCGCCATCTTTAACCGCGGTGGTGCGAACCGCAGCAGAATCAGAGCCACAACCCGGTTCGGTAATCGCCATGGCTGCCCAGCAGTTGCCAAAGCGCGCGAGTTGTTCATCGTTAGCAACGGCGGCAATAGCGGAGTTTCCCAAGCCTTGGCGTGGCATCGTCAGTGATAAACCGACATCACCACGGCACAGTTCGGCTAAGCCTAAAACACTGGTCATGTTAATACCGTTGCGAATTTCGCCGGTATTGCTGGCGCTGCGGCCTAGTTTACCAGAGCCCGCGCCTTCGTCGCCTAATGCGTCGTTCATGCCATCCATAATGGCGGCGAACATATCCAGCTCGATCGGATAGTCGTGTTCTGCGCGATCGTATTTGCGTGAAATAGGGCGGAATACGTTATCTGCAGTTTGGCGTGCTTGGTTTACTAATGTGCGTAGTTTTTTTGGTACTTCTAAATAAATCATATTGTTAATTCCTTAATAGCTACAGCTGTAAACCGCCGTTAATAACACCCAAAATGCGTAAGTCACGATACCAGCGTTCGGCAGGGTGCTCTTTGGTGAAGCCATGACCGCCTAATAATTGAACGGCATTGGTGCCAATTTCCATGCTTTTTTCGATGCACAGTTGGTGGGCTAAAAAAGCATCGCGATGGAATTTCTCGCCACGCTCAAACCGACTTGCGGCTTTCCACACTAATAAACGCATGCTTTCAATTTCGATTTTCATATCGGCAATCATAAAAGCGACCGACTGGCGGTGGCTAATAGGTTCGCCAAAAGCGAAGCGCTCGTTTACATAAGGAATTAAATAATCCAATGCCGCTTGGCAGCACCCGATTGCCATCGCGCACCAGGTTAGGTTGCCGCTGTTGACAAAGGTGCTGTAATGGAAGGTTTTGGACGGTGGGTTGTCAGCGCCTAATAAGGCGTTTTTATTGACTTGGACTTTATCCAATTTCAACGTGCCGATTTCAGCAGAGCGTAAACCCATTGCAGGGCTGGATTTGAATCTTAAGCCTTTAGTATTGGCAGGCACGATGAATACTTGGTTTTTGCCTTTAAATTGAGCCGCAACCAAATAAATGTTCGCTTTGCCCGCAAGGGGAATAAACGATTTAATCCCACTGATGACATAGCCTTCTTTATTCTTTTTCGCCTTGGTCGTTAACTCGTTGCTATTAAATAACGGCTGTGGCTCTTGCACGGCAATCGCTGCAGAAAAAACATCACTAGCATCCGTTGCTTGCGCACAGAACTTAGGTAACCATAATTCTTGTTGCTGCTTATTACCCCAGCGACTAATGGCGTTAACGACCGAACTGCTGGAAAGAATCGCATAAGCGAGAGAGAAGTCCCCCCAGGCTAAGTCCTCTGCCACCAAAGTGTTGGTCATGGGCGAAAGTTGGCCAGCACCGCCTAGTGCTTCGGGAATAGCAAAGTAGTTAAGGCCTAGATCTTGGGATTCAAATAATAAGTTTTCTGGCAGTTTGGCTTTTTCGTCAGCTGCTAATGCCAGTGGGCGAATGTTATGTTCAGCGTAAGCTTTCACGCTATCGCGAATCATTTGCTGTTCGTCAGATAATGACAAATCAAATAACGGCGCTGGGGCGGGCAGTGCTTTAATATCACCGTTTGCCTGTTGTTTCTTTTTGGCTTTATTTGCCATCAGCTTTTGAGCAAACTCAAAGCCTTTTTTTGTCGAGATATAAGCGAACTTTTCTGCTGGTTTAGCCAACTTGTATTTTTGCACGATAGGATTAGTCGCAAAGCGACTTGCCAGACCTAAGCCTAGCCCTTGTAGATCGGTAGCCATGTCAATTACCTTATGCTTAAAATTTATAGTTAAAGAGTACCTTTATTCTACCAATCCTCATTGGCAACAGAGGCTGATTTAAAATGTCTTCAAAGCTAGGTATGATATAGGCTCATTCAAATTCATTGATTTATATTTATGCTAACTCTTATATCTCCTGCAAAAACACTGGATTTTGAAACCCCAGCGGTTACCGATACTCATACTCAGGCTGATTTTTTGGATCATTCTGCAGAGTTGATCGACCAGCTTAAAGAGCAGTCTCCAGAAGACATCAGTGCGTTAATGAAGCTAAGCGCTAAGTTATCTGAGCTGAACGTACAGCGTTTTCATGACTGGTGCTTACCCTTTAAGCCTGATAACGCAAAAGCAGCAATATTGGCCTTTAAGGGGGATGTGTATACCGGCCTTAATGCGGAGACGTTCAGTGATGATGACTTTACGTATGGTCAATCCCACTTGGCGATATTATCGGGGCTGTATGGTTTATTACGCCCGCTAGATTTAATCCAAGCTTATCGCTTAGAAATGGGGACTAAGTTTGCCAACAGTCGTGGCGCGAACTTATATACTTTTTGGGGCTCTATTATCACAGACGAAATCAATAAGCGTCTGGCCGCAACTGATAGTCAGATATTGGTTAACTTAGCGTCGAATGAATATTTTAAAGCGGTAAAATCAAAGCAGTTAAACGCCGAGTTGATTACCCCTGTATTTAAAGATCAAAAGAATGGTCAATATAAGATCATTAGTTTCTACGCTAAGAAAGCCCGTGGATTGATGGCGGCGTATATTATTCAAAACAAAATTCAAACGGTTGAAGAGTTGTGTCAGTTTGATGTGGCAGGCTATCAATTTGTCGCAGCAGAATCTGATGCAAAAACATTGACCTTTAAACGTTCAGAGGAAGCAGCAGCGAATGCAAAATAAGCTAAAGAAAACAGTATTAACCTTGGCTGTCGGTTCTGCCATGGCGTTAACATCAGGCTGTGCGTTATCACCACAGATGATTAACTTACAAACAGAGAGTCCATTAGAGGTTAGTGAAACTCAAGTCGGCCGCAGTGCCTTGGTTCGGGTGCGTGATTTACGCGAGATGACCGATCAATTAGGGACTCGTGGTGGTACTGACTCTCAAAACTCTCCTTTGCTATCTAAGCCTAACCTGCAACAGGCTTTACAGACTAAAATGCAAAACAGTTTAGAGCAATTAGGCTTTGGTGGTGCCAGTCCTTTTGAACCGGTCAAAGTTGATTTAGCGATTGAAGAATTTAATTATCAGTGCAATGAAAGCTTCTGGGTTAATCAATGTCAGCTATCCATAACCATGCGTTTGACGATTGATAACGAAGCGCAGAAATTCTCTCAGCCTTTCACACTGAACGAAGAGCGCAGTGTGGTAGCGGCTCCTCGTCAGGGTTATAACGAAGAGTGGATCAATCAAAGTATTGATAAGTTCTGGAATCACATGATGAAACAGGCAAAAGTGCAAGAAGGCCTGGGGATTTAATAGCTTTTTTAAACAGCGCTGCTTAAACAGTACGTATTTAAAAGCTAAGCAGGTCGAAGTAAAAAAGCGAACAAAAAAACGCCGCGTATTTCAATTAGAAATGCGCGGCGTTTTTTATATTCGCTTATTACTGCACTCTGATATCTATAACAATAGATTCAGAGCAGGCTCAGCTTTATTATTTTTGAGCGGTGGTAGGGGTTTTAGTTAATCTCATTAGATCGACTAAAATGTTACCCGTTTCCATCAATAGAGCATCGGGCTCTTTGTCTTCCTCGTCAGACTCATCTTCTGAGCTCTTATTTTCAGAGCTATCGTTTTCTGAGACATTATCGTCAGACTTTGCATCGGCGATGTCTTTCTCATCTTTATTTTCTGCGTCAGTCTTTTCTTTCTTTTTCTTAGCGTCTTTTTTATCGCTGTCGTCGTCACTTTTCAGTTCCGTTAACAACTCCATGCCTTTTGCTTTGCGACGCTTGTTTTCAATCTCTAAGCGCTGCTTCTCGTTATCTTCACGTTCTTGCTTTCGCTTTTTCTCGTTCAAAGTAATGTCGGTGCGCTGACGCAACTCGGTCATTAATTCTTTTTGATTATGAAGATAAATAAAGTCAGGATTACTTTCGATTCGGCTCTGGTGACTTTCACGTAAAACGGGTAACCATTGCTGGAAATCACGTTTTGCTTTATAGCCTGCAGGGCGAATGGTATCCCAAGCAAGTGCTTCATCTAATGCGCTTTCACCGATTTTTTCTTTATCGAATAACGTCGGGAATAGAATGTCAGGGATAACACCTTGGTGCTGTGTGCTATCACCAGAAACGCGATAAAATTTTGCTTGAGTCAGTTTTAACTGACCATGCTCTAAAGGAAGAACCGACTGCACAGTACCTTTACCGAAGGTTTGACCACCCACAATGATGCCGCGACCATAGTCTTGAATTGCACCAGCAAAAATCTCAGAAGCAGAGGCGCTTAATCGGTTGGTTAATACGGCGATAGGGCCGTCATAAACGATACCGGCTTTCTGGTTCTTATCTTCAGGTAGTACTTGTACATAACCATTTGAATAACGAACTTGAACAACAGGGCCACGATCAATAAATAAATCGGTTAAGTTCAACGCTTCATCAAGAGAACCGCCACCGTTATTTCTAAGGTCGACAATAATACCATCGATGTTTTCTTCTTTAAGTTCGTTAACCAGCTTTTCAACATCGCGGGTCGTGCTCTTAAAATCTTTTTTACCTTCTTGGCGACCTTGAAAGTCGATGTAGAAAGTAGGGATGTCGATAACCCCAATTCTTAATACCTTGTCACCTTGAGGGATTTCGATGATTTCTTTTTGTGCTGACTGTTCTTCTAATTTTACTTCGTCACGAACAATACTGATGACCTTGGTTTTTAAATCGTTCGCGTCTGATGGAATGATTTCTAATCGAACCGTTGTGCCTTTTGCTCCACGAATAAGATCAACCACTTCATCTAAGCGCCAGCCAATCACATCAACGATTTCTTCATCACCTTGACCAACACCGGTGATTTTATCGGCCGTCTGCAGTTGACCCGCTTTATCAGCAGGTCCAGCAGGCACCAAGCGAACAACCTTGGTATGTTCATCTTCTGTTTGTAGAACTGCACCAATACCTTGAAGCGATAAGCTCATATTGATATTGAAGTTTTCAGTATTGCGAGGAGAAAAATACGCAGTGTGCGGGTCGAATGCGTGAGTGACCGCATTCATATAAACCTGAAAGCCATCTTCTTCATTGGCTAGGTGTGTTCTGTTTAACTGGTTCTGATAACGCTTGCTTAATAACTCATAAATATCGTCATCTTCTTTATCGGCTAAGCGAAGATTCAGTATCGAGTTCTTAAGACGCTTACGCCATAAATCATCAAGTTCTTCTGTGCTTGTAGACCATTCAACGTTTTCGCGATCTAAACTCAATAACTCATCTTTATCAAAATCGTAGTCTTTCGCTTTTTCGGGTAATTGCTTAAGCAAAAAAGATAAACGTTCAGTGACTCGCTGTTGCAGGCGATTATACATCGCGAAAGGTGCATCTAGGTTGCCTCGAATGAGACCATCGTCTAGTTTTAAACGGTACTTTTCAAACTCAGCAACATCGCTGGCTAAAAAATAGCTATGCGTACCGTCCATCGATTTAAGATACAGATCATAAATCTTGCTTGAAAGGTCATCGTTTAAACGTTGTTTTTCGTAATGACGTCCAAGCAGCTGATGCAAACTCTGCTTTGAGGATGTCACTTGCGTTTGAGTATAGGTTCGAGCCTCAAAAGGGGCGTCGATTTCGGCAACAGGAATGGTTGCGAATGTAGGAAAAGCAGCGAAGAGCGATAAAGACAAAAAGGCGCTGGTTTTCACTAATACTGTACGTGTTTTATTCATATAGATTCTTATTAACAAAAGATTACCAAATATAATATTAATATTAGATTGTAGAGCTTATGCACACAAGGCTATCATGCGCACCTTTTAAGCTAAACCATTAAACTATACAGTGATGCTAAGGTATCTGCATCCGTCTGTATAGCGGTGTTTCATATAGTCGTATTTATAATAGTTTTGATGATTGTTATGGGTTAGATACAAAATAAGTGAGAGAGTTCAGTGGCTAGAGTTAAATTAACACTTCCAGATACGTTTACCTTTGAAACAGTCTTGGATGTACGCGTTACAGAAATAAATTATGGCAACCATGTTGGTAACGACCGAATGGTATCGCTATTACACGAAGCCCGTTTAAGATTTTTACGCAGTTATGGCTTCGGAGAGTTTAATATTGCCGGTTTGGGCATCATGGTGACCGACCTGATGGTTGAATTTAAGTCAGAGTCGTTTGTCGGTGAAAACTTGAAATTTGAAGTCGGCGTTAATGATTTTAATAAATACGGCTGTGATTTTATCTATCGTGTGAGCTGTGCTGATGAAGGTCGATTAGTGACCTTGGCTAAAACAGGCATTGTTTTCTTTGATTACGACGAGCGTAAAATTGCTCGCATCCCTAAGAAATTTACCGATTTGGTTTTGCCAAAACCTGTCGATGAAGAGAAAATCTCCGAATAAGTAGAGTTTTATGCCCAACCGAAGCACTGAAACTGGCGTTTTAGTGCTGTAGGTAGACTATTGTAGATTTACCATTCTAGATCCCGTGCTGTCGTTATTATCCTATCGATGGGTTAAACCGAATCGGCAAAATAAGACGTGACGAAATCCAAAAACGCACGGCTCTTGGTTGATAGGTAACGATTTTGTGGAAATACGGCATTGATGGTTCTAGTCGGTATTTCTACATCTTTAAACAGATGCACAAGCTCACCTGAGCGAACATGGCGTTCTGCAATGTAGCTAGGCAGCGCCGTCACTCCCATTCCTTGCAAACAAGCCTCATACGCTAGATCAATGTCATTCACGGTTAGCTTGCGCTCTACGGCGCTAATACTGAAAGAATGCACCTTCTCGAATTCACGTAACCAATTTGCTCTCGCGTACTCAGCATTGCTGATTACCAGCATCCGGTGGTCCGTAATGTCTTCAAACTTTAATGGTGTGCCCCAGCTCTCTAAATAAGCAGGAGAGGCGCAGACCATAATGCTTTGCTCGGCGACGGGCTTGGCGATCAAACGCGAGTCTTCTTGCGTTCCAATGCGCAGAGCAAAATCAAAGCCTTCTTGCACGATATCGACCGGGCGATCACTGATGTACAGTTCAAAGCTGATATCAGGATAGACCTTGGCAAAATCATTCAGCATGCGTGCTAATTCGCGGCGGCCAAAATTAGCCATTGCCGTAATGCGTAATCGACCTTTGGGCGTCACATCAAAATCGGTCACCAAGCGCTCAGCTTCAGCGATGGACTCGAGAATATTTTCACAATGTTGATAAAATAATTGCCCAGCTTCTGTCGGACTGACGGAGCGGGTAGTGCGATTGAGTAGGCGAACACCTAAGCGCTCTTCTAAACCACTAATTTGCTTACTAATGGCTGATGGCGTAACGCCCAAGGCGTCGGCGGCTGCGGTGAAATTACGTGTTCTAACGACGGTGGTGAAGATTTGCAGGGCATCGGCACGAGACATACTATTAACTCTTTCTAACTAAAGTCATAAGAAAGTTAATTATAATGTATTTTTAGGCACTAATCATGAACTAAATCTAAGACTATAGTACAGGCTTAGTTCATGATGAGTGCAGTTTATCTATTCGCCTTTAACCGCTATTAGCCTTTAATCGATTCGCCAACAGGCTTAACAACAAACAGTAAATCGCCTTGGTTAACCTGCTGTCCGTCGCTATTTAAGATACGGGTGATCTTGTAGCGTTGGTTAGCGGGGTATAGCACACTGCCTTTAGAGTTAAAGTTCTTCAGGCTGAGTGGGCTAAACATCTTCATGGCTTCCATTAAGCAAAGCGTTTGGTCAATCGTTACGATTTCCCCTTCTTTTGCAAACGGAGGCTCACTCGGGGACGAAGAACCGTAGAAAATACAGGTGCTAGGAGACAAAACTTTCAGTTCATCTGACCCTTCAATTGTTAGGGCTTTCGCATCCACTTGGTTGCTATTGAGTTCGGCTGATGCTTCCATATCTGCAATTAAAGCCGCACCATCGGTACGCGCTAAGAACTGAGGTAAGTAGGTCGTATCGTAATCGCCTAACTGGAAAATAGAGTCGTCTAAAATGCGTTTAAGCAAAACAATATTTGTACAAACACCGGTGATGCGTACTTCATCTAAGTAGCTACGAAGTTTAGCAATGGTATCGTCACGGTCTTTGCCAAAGCAAATAACCTGAACGATCATGCTGTCATAGAAAGGTGATACTTGCTTGCCAGGCCCTGCACTGGTGATTAATTGAATGTGGTCATATTCTGGCAATACACATTCGTTGATCGTACCAGGGAAGGGTGCGAAATCGATAAGATCGCCTTTGCGTATGGCTTTTTCAGCAGTAACGCGCACTTCAATGGCATAGCCATTTTGTACGGGTTCTAAATCAGCAATACTCTTACCTTCAGCAATGTCGAATTGAGCGCTAACAATATCAATTCCCGAAACGACTTCTGTAACAGGGTGCTCAACTTGTAAGCGCGTATTCATTTCCATGAAATAAATAGCATCAGCGTCTAAGTTATAAATGAACTCAACCGTACCTGCACCAACATAATCAACCGCGTCAGACAGTTTTTCAGCGTAGTCGTATACTGCTTGCTCAAGCTCTTTAGGCAACATGGTGGAGCCTGACTCTTCGAATACTTTTTGGTTATTACGCTGCACACTGCAGTCACGCAAACCTAAAATCTTAGTATTACCAAAACGGTCACGCAGTACCTGAACCTCAATATGACGTAATGAAGTGACGTATTTTTCTAAGTAAACGTCACCGTTACCGAATGCGGCTTTCGCTTCGGTAGAAATCTGGTGGAACAGCTCATGAATTTGCTCAGGGCGTTCAACTACTTGAATCCCTTTACCACCACCACCATGAACGGCTTTAAGCAGTACTGGGTAGCCAATGTCTTCTGCAACGCTGGCGGTATTGGCCGAGCTGGTCAAAATACCGTGAGATCCCGGTACAACCGGTACTTTTGCAGCAATGGCGGTATTAATTGCATTCGACTTATTACCCATTGTTTCCATAGAAGAAACAGAAGGGCCAACAAAGTTAATGTCATAGTTTGCACACAATGCGGCAAACTGGCTGCTTTCTGATAAGAACCCAATCCCAGGGTGAAGGGCATCGACTTGCTCATGCTGAGCAATACGAATCACACTCTTGGCGTTCAAATAACTTTCATCAGGGGTATTCCCCCCAATGCACACAACGCGGTCGTTGGGGCCTAGCATATCGACGGCAACCGAAGTCATATCGGGATCTGACTGAACCAAAACAACATTGATATTATTATCTTGAGCTTTCTTAATAAGCTTGGCCGCAATACAGCCGCGTGCATGAACCATAACCGTTTTGATTGGGCCAAACAGCTTTTCTTTGTTAGCGCCGGTCGTTGTATCAAGCAGGCCGGTATCAGGACCCATTCGCTGAGCAACGACTAAACCTTTTAAAATACGGCTTAATACATCGTTCACAGAATAGCGGGCAACAGGAATGCTTGGATCAATCGCCTTTAAACGATCATCAATATCGTCAAAGCAAGGGTGCTTCACTAAGCCGTCCATAGAGTCTTGAGACGTCGACAGATAATTAGATAAAGTTGCGGTGCTTGGTAAATAAGACGGCACAACAATCTGGCCGGCAAACGGCATATTCGTGCCCGAGAAATAATAAGTTTGCACCATCGGGTGAGTCACAAAGCTCGCTTGTGCGCCACCGGTACAGTCACCAAAACCAAAGACAATAATAGGCAGATCGTTATCACGAACAAAGCGTGTAATACGATCATTCACAATGGCCATAGAAAAAAGTGCAGCCGCGCCTTCTTTGGTTTGCATACCACCAGAAGAGATAAAGCACACAACCGGTAATTGTTGACGAGAACATTCAACCAATAGCTTGCAGAATTTTTCTGCACTGGCCATATCGAATGCGCCTGCTTGGAAGTCTAAGTTAGACACCAACGCACCGACGCGTTTTTCTTCGCCATCAATGGATAAGTTACCAAAACCCGTAACAACACCGCAGGGGGTAATACCATTGTTTAGCGCTTGCTCGATTGAACTACGGAATCCCGGGAAGTTAACCGGATCGGCCGATAATAAGTTGCTATTAATTTCTTCAAAATCAGAGAAGAACTTTTCAATTAAAACAGGGGCCATGGTTTTCTTTTCGCGCTTTACATCTTCCAGCACACGCTGAATTAATAAATCGTGATACGCCATGGTCAAGCGGTTCCAAAAATCTTTACGACGACCAATGCTTACGGGGTTAATACGGCCACTGTAAGATTTTCCGTCTTGCTCTGCCGCTTGATACTCATGTAATAGTTTTTCAAAGAAAAACGTAATGATTACAAATAATGTATCGGACAGCTGAGGAAAGGCGAGTTTTTTCCACTCTTCAACAGACTTCAAAAAGTTACCGCGTTGATTGCTTTGGCTGAAATAATTCAACCAATGATCAAACGACTCACGTTCTTGCGGCGTATAACTATCACCTTCAGTTGCTTGCGCAAGAGACGTTAATAATAACGAACGCACAGAGTCTTGAGACAGAGCGCGGTCTATGTTCGCTTCTTTGGCAACAGTTGGAAGGTTATGAATGATGTGATCATACAATTCGCCAAATACCAGCATGTTTTGGCAAACTTGAATAAAATCACCGCGCAATTCGTCATGCAAAATTGCATCAAGAATAGTGATGTCGGGATGCGCAGGATTCTGAATGTTTTCTTGTTTAAATTGAATATAAGGTGCAAGCGCTTCTTCAAAAATACGACGGTTGGCTTCAACGGTGACGTTTGCCAAGCTGTTCGCGAGAGCTTGAGTTTTATCCGACAATTTAAGTTGCGCGCAAATGTCTTCGGCAATCGGTTCGTCGCGTAAAACCTTGTTCAGCGCCGCAGCGATCAACTGGTTTAATTGGCCTTTGCTTTGTTCACGCTTCATTGCAGAAGTAATTTTCTGCTGACTTTCGTGGCTCACTTTTTCAAGCACTAAACCGGCTAAAGGGTGTTCGTTTTTGAAAATAAATTCTGCAATTGAACTGGCATCAAGAATGTCGTCTGCACGTAATAGAAAACGATTTTGTTTGTAGTCTTCTAAGTAGGTCATTAGACCTTGGAAGTTTTTAGTCGCATCGGCTTTCCAGCGATTAAATAAATACAATCCTAACTTAAAGCAAAGCTCTTGCTTGGCTTTTAAATAGTTATCTTTAGGCTCGCCCAAAAACATTTTGAAAATAGTATTTCGTTCTTCGTCGCGATCTTCAAACTTAGTCCAAAAGTTTTTCCACGACTTATGCAGAGTATCGTCATACACGATTTTCTCTGGTGCCTGCATCCAGTTTTGGAATTTACGCTGGGCCGCTTTTTCTAAACGCTGGCTCAGTTCGCCGGTAGGAATCTCTTTTTCCGCTAGGCGGCCATAGTTTTCCAACGTTTTAGAATGGATACGACGACGCAGAGTTAGGTAGCGTAAATAGCGGTAGGTGATACCAAAAATATTAGAGTGTTCAGTCGGGTTGTTAGCTAGGTGGAAGCTCGACTGGCGCTGCATTTCATCCAGCTTTTCAGAAGGCGATAAAAAGCGCGTTACGCTGCGTTGGTAATGTTCCATGATGTAAGGGTTGTGACGAGCAAACTCAGTTGCCCCCACTTCGATTGAGCGAATACCCGATACAATGGCTTGCAACAGATTGCCTTGCTTATCAATACCATCGCTTGGAACATAATCAATAATGCCGTCAATAACACCAATGTGCTGAAGTTCGTAAGCCGAAACCCCTACAAATTTTGCACATTCTTGCCAGCTAAGATTGTATTTACGAGCAATGCTCGCAAGACCTTGTGGCTGAATCGTATTGAAAATACCATCACGTACCGATAATAATAAGTTAGCGGTGGCCAAAGGAATTGCACCGCCCGAATAGCCCGCACCCCAAATAATGGCCAATGACGGCACATCAAGGTTAGCCATCTCGGTAATGAAATGTGAAATAGAGTGTGCTTGGTTATTGGCGTTAGCCTCTTCGCCCGCATCGGCTCCCGGTGTATCAATAAGTGTTACTACGGGAATAGAGTGCTTGGCAAAGTTGCGAACGTGTTGCGCGGCTAGTTGGTGATGTTTTGGTAGCCAAGCGCCGTTATTGTGCTCACGATTTTGGCAAATAAAGCCAATGCGGCGGTAAAAACTGCCAAAATCCAGCTCGACTTCGGCAACGTATAAAGCACCTTCATCAAACTCTGTAATAATATCGTGAGCCAACGTCATTACGATGGACTTGGCTGACATACGCGCATTGTTTTCGCTAGGGCTAACAACGCGCTCAATGTAGTTATCAATATCTAGGTTGCGTAGAGCTTTACGTTCGCGCTGACATTCTTTATTGCCGACCAACCCTTGTACACGGTTATAAATAGAGTCGTCGTCAATATTGGGAAATAAAGAAAAATCTTCGGCCAGTTTCTCGGCAACTTGGTAAAGCTTATCTATACTAATGTTATCGCCAGTTGCGAGTGGCTTGTCTTTTTTGTCGATGATTACTTGAGTCATTCGATCTGAATCCGTCTGGAATTATCTATTCGTTATTGTTTTTGGATCAATCATGTCCGATGTAAAAATAATGTCGATTGATCATTAAAACCTGAGTATGTCACTTTTCTAGCGACTTGAAAATCAAACTGGCATTTGTACCACCAAAACCGAAGCTATTCGACATAATTGACCCTAATTTAGCGGTTTTATTGCCTGTTTGGATCGGAAATTGTGTCGCGCCTGCATCTAAATCCTCGATATTGGCTGAGCCAACAATAAAATTATGCTTCATCATTAACAGGCAGTAGATCGCCTCTTGCACACCCGCAGCGCCTAATGAATGCCCACTAAGAGACTTAGTAGAACTAATAGGGGGAAGATCAACTGAATTCAAGGGTGTTGAAGAATCATTCGCTGCATAGAATTGTGCAAATGCATCGGCCGTAGCCTCAAGCTCGGTGATATCGCCAGCGGATGTGCTCGTACCATGAGCATTAATGTAATCGATATCACATTGCGCCTGACTCATGGCAAGCTGCATGCAGCGTGAAGCCCCTTCGCCAGAAGGCGATACCATGTCGGCACCGTCTGACGTTGCCGCATAACCCACAACTTCTGCATAAATTTCAGCACCCCGCGCTTTTGCGTGCTCATATTCTTCTAATACCAGCATGGCTCCACCCCCAGCGATCACAAAACCATCGCGGGATTGGTCGTAAGGGCGAGAGGCGAGGGTAGGAGTGTCGTTATACCGAGTTGATAGTGCGCCCATGCCATCAAACTGCAGAGTGAGAGACCAATGTTCTTCTTCGCCGCCGCCAGCAAAGACGATATCTTGCTTACCCCATTGAATGAGTTCAGCGCCATGACCAATGCAATGTGCACTGGTGGCGCAAGCAGATGTTAGAGAATAGTTAATACCTTTAATAGAGAAGGCCGTCGCTAAATTAGCCGAAATCGCACTGCCCATGGTGCGGGTTACCCGATACGGGCCAACGCGGCGAACCCCTTTTTCTCTTAATGTATCTACCGCTTCAATAATATCACTGCAGCCTGCGCCCCCCGACCCAGCAACAATGCCCGTGCGTAAATGACTAACATGTTCATCCGTAAGCCCTGCATCTGCAATGGCTTGCTGCAAAGATAAATAGGCATATGCCGATGAATCCCCCATAAAACGCATGAGTTTACGGTCTATGTGGTCACTTAAGTTGATATCAGGGCGGCCAGCAATGTGGCTACGCAGACCTTGCTCTTTATAATCACTTACAAAGCGGATGCCAGACTTTTGCTCTTGTAGAGAGGCAAGCACTTCTTCTTTATTATTGCCTAAACAACCCACAATCCCGATACCAGTGACAACAACACGACGCATACAAAACCCTAAATAATGTTAAACAGTAAAAGTTGGCAATAAAAAATAACGATTAACACGTGATAATAAATCGAACCACAATGATGCAGTAATCTAACCACAGATAAAAGCAAAGCGTGCGTGTAAAATGAGGCTTAGAGGGCTTTTAGTTGGAATAATATTGATGCCGAATAGTTAATAAACAGACGGCTGCGGTGATTTGTGTAGAAAATGGCGATATAAGCTTTGATTTGTTTGCTTAACTCTCCACTCCAACCTTCCACTCCAACTCTCAACTCTAGAGAGACTGCACTATACTCAAAATATCAGTACTGATAACAGCAGTGGAGGTCATCAAATGTCTTTACGAATAGCGATTAACGGCTTTGGGCGAATCGGGCGGTTGGTATTTCGAGCATTAAAAGAAAGTGATATCGGATACCCTATTGAAGTGGTAGCGGTCAATGACAAAATAACCCCGGAATACATGGCTTACCTATTAAAATATGACTCAACTCATGGGCGATTTAAGGGAGAAATTGAATTCACCGATAATGCGTTGATCGTAGATGGCCGCATGATTGAAGTATCGAGTTTCTCATTGCCAGAACAAGCGAACTGGGGAGATCAAGATATTGATATTGTGGTGGAATCCAGCGGATTCTTTACCGATAATCATCAAGCCAGTGGCCACATACGAGCGGGTGCCAAGAGAGTCATCATTTCAGCACCTTCTAGCGACGTTCCGATGATCGTAATGGGTGTTAACCATCAAGAATACAATCCTCAAGACCTCGTCATCTCTAATGCATCTTGCACAACCAACTGTTTAGCACCTATCGCTAAAATTTTGCATGATAATTGGGGCATTCAAGAAGGCTTAATGACCACCATTCACGCAGCCACCGCCAGCCAAAAAACGGTTGATGGTGCAGCACCCAATGATTGGCGTGGAGGGCGTGCTGTGACCGGGAATATTATTCCTGCAGGCACTGGCGCGGCAAAAGCAGTGGCGCATGTTATTCCCGAGCTCGAAGGGCGCTTAACGGGAATGGCGTTTAGAGTACCCGTTACCAATGTATCGGTCGTGGACTTAACGGTGCGACTGCAAAAGCCCAGTGTGTTAATAGAAATACAAGAAGTGATGAAAGAAAATAGCGAAGGTGAGTTGAAGGGCATACTGGGTTATACCGACGAAGCCGTCGTCTCTTCAGACTTTATTCATGACCGCCATAGTTCAATATTTGATGCTTCGGCCAGCATGGCACTCAATGATCGGTTTTTTAAAATCATCAGTTGGTACGATAACGAATGGGGCTATGCTAATCGGGTTGTTGATTTGATGAGGCATATTAGCAAGTCTTCTTAGCAAGCCCTCAGCACGGCTTAATCATGATGTGAATCAAACTTTCCTGTAATGGCTGTTACATTGACTCCTGCAGTCAATACAATGGCTTTCAAAACCATAGTGCAAAGCCATAATTTAATCCTATAGTACAACCGCATAGTACAACTGATGATAAAGGTTAAGAATATCAGTCAATGACTGTAGGGAAAGCGAAATGGCGAAGCATAACAATAAGACTCTTGAATACGTGAGCCCTGTGCTGGTTATTGGTGGCGGCATCGCAGGCATCAGTGCGGCCATTGAGTTATTAGACAACAATCAAACGGTTTTGTTGATCGACCGTGATAGCAAAGACAAGTTTGGTGGCATGGCCAACGAAGCCTTTGGCGGCATGCATTTTGTGGATACCCCCATTCAGCGCTCAAATGGCATTAAGGATTCTAAGCAACTCGCGCTAGACGACTGGTTCGCAGCGGCCGAATTTGAGGCCGATGATGGCGAACACCCTCATGCAAAGCAATGGGCGCATACCTATATAGAGCGAAATAAAGAAGATGTGTACGACTGGTTAAATGGATTTGGTATACGATTTTTTCCTATTGTTCATTGGGTAGAGCGCGGAGATTATGGTTTTGCTAAAGGCAGTCGCGGAAACTCAGTACCTCGTTATCATCTAGCGTGGGGGACTGGCTGGGAAGTGACACAGACTCTGATTAAACAGCTGCTTAATCATAAAAATAGCGACAAGTTAACCGTTCAGTTTCAACATAAAGTTGAAAGCTTTATCTGGCAAGATGGGCGTTTAGTCGGTTGTCGTGGGCATGTTATCAATGATGCCCAAACAAATTCACATGTTTCAGAGCATTCATCAAAGAAGCCTTTTAGTATTACTGCAGAACATACCATCGTGTGTGCAGGCGGGCTGAATGGCAACCTTAAGCAAGTAGAGAAACATTGGGATAGCGAATGTTATGGGCCTTATCCAGCCAACATACTGTTAGGTTCGCACCCCTTTGCGGACGGGCTATTGCATGACGAACTTGATGCCGAGGGCAGCAGCATCAAAAATAGAGGCTGGATGTGGAATTATGCCTCAGGGGTTAAGCACCCGAAGCCAGAATATGACAATCACGGCCTAAGCATCATGCCAACTCGTTCTGGGCTGTGGTTAGATGCTCAGGGTAATCGTATTGGCCCTAAGCCTTTAATCACTGGTTTTGATACGCATAATTTGTGCAAGGTAACGGGGCATTTACCCGAGCAATACACCTGGCAATTAATGAATCTTAAAATTGCCCATAAAGAATTGGCTGTGTCGGGGTCGCATATCAACAAAGCATTCCGTAATAAAAGCTGGTTGGGTATTGTAAAAATGGCTATACGCGGTAACCGTGAAATCGTGAAGTGGTTAATCGATGACTGCGAAGACGTTGTTATTGGTGATACCTTGCCAGAGCTGGTAGCGGCCATGAACGCTCATAAACAGTGTGCCAGCACAGACGTTTCTTTGAGTAATATTGAGCGAGACATACAAGCCTACGATGGCCAAATTGAACGCGGAGAAAAATTCACCACCGATGACCAAATTCGTAAAATTCACTTTTTACGAAAATGGAAAGGCGACAAGGTAAGAACTCTAAAAGATCAGAAGATAAACGACCCTAAAGCCGGCCCGTTTATCGCCATTCGTTCGCGAATCATCAGCCGTAAAAGTATGGGAGGAATAGAAACCAATACTCAAAGCCAAGTTCTGAATCAGCAAGGGCAGGTGATATCGGGCCTGTATGCAGCAGGCGAAGCCGCAGGGTTTGGTGGAGCAGGTTGCTCAGGCATTCGATCTTTAGAAGGTACCTTCTTATCATTGTGTATTTTAAACGGACGCATCGCAGCGCAAACAATCGCTAAACAGGCTAAGTAAGCTCGATGCTAAGCCTTAAAGCTCGGCAAGAAATACTCAGCATAAGTGACTGGTTTAGCGGCACATGGTATAAAGACGGCAAAATAATTGTGCTATTTATTCCATTTGCAGCGTTAGCTAGGGTTTCTCGATGAAAGTATTGTTGGTAAAAATGTCCTCTTTAGGGGACGTGTTTCATGCACTTCCTGCAGTGCAAGATGCGTATCAGCAAGTTCCGAATCTAGAAATTCATTGGCTGGTGGAAGAAGCGTTTGCCGATATTCCTAACTGGCACCCAGCAGTCACCAAGGTGATTCCTATTGCTTGGCGTCGCTGGCGTAAAAATCTTTCGAATGCCGATGTTCGCGCCGAAATGAAAGCCTTTTACCAAGATCTGCGCAGTACCGAATACGACATCGTACTCGATGCTCAATGCCTAATTAAAAGCGCCGCAGTCACGCGTATGGCAAAAGGCCCACGCTACGGTTTAGACAAACAGAGCTGCCGAGAACCTTTAGCCGCAATGGCCTACCAGCACCCGCAATCGGTTGCCAAAGGCCAGCACGCCATTCCTCGTGTTCGCCAACTTTTATCACAAGTATTAGACTACACAATTCCTGAAACCTTCTCTTATGGTATTGACCGCAGCCGCTGGCCACGCCCAGAAATGGCAGGGGCATACCAAGGGGATTATTGGCTGTTTTTACACGGCACCACCTGGGATACCAAGTTATGGCCAGAAGTATACTGGTGTGAACTTGCCAAACTGGTGGTTGAATCTGGCCGAAAAGTCGTTTTGCCGTGGGGCAATGACGAAGAAAAAACCAGAGCTGACTCTATTGCGAGCCAAGTAACTGGTGTAGAAGTACTTCCAAAAATGGGCCTCAATGCACTCAATGCATACTTAGCGCACGCACAAGTCGTTATTGGCGTTGATACTGGATTATCTCACGTAGTGGCCGCGTTAGAAGTGCCGTCTGTTGCGATCTACGGCGCAACCGATGCAGTACTCACCGGGGTGCTAGGGCCAAAAGTAGAAGTGCTTAGCAGTAATTTATCGTGCGCACCTTGCCTAAACAAACAATGCGATCACCCAGATCGCAATGATGGCAATCCAGCACAACCACCTTGTTATCGATCTATTGCACCACAGCGAGTATTCGATGCAGCGTTAAATAAGCTGAAAGCTTAGCGTTAACACTCAAATTGAAATACTCCTTATCTATACAGTTGATTTTTATAAATGGGGTAAAACTGTGCGCGTTTGCACGGTAACGACTATTACCAGTGCGCGTTTGCACTGGCACTGAGAATAAAAGTCGTGCAAGATTAGTGGGTTATAAAAATAAGCACTGACATAACGAGACCCCTCGTTATTGGTGCAAATACGCATGCGCATTATTAAGCTGTTAGCTGTATGAGAAAGATCGCATTAATATTTATATCACTGTTAGTTTTTGGAGAAACAGCGATGGCATGGACTGAAAAAACATGGAGTGTAGGCAATGCCCATGTACAAGAGAGACCTGTTGTTTATAAGTTCATGAATGAATTTCCTGATGAAGTCACTCGGCATAGAATTCCGTGGTTAACGGTTATTTCATGGAAGTACGATGGAGATAGTAATAATGGAATGCCATTTAAAGAAATCAATGAATCAATGATAAATCTTGAGGATGGCCTGGAAGATATTAAAGGGAGGGGGCGTTTATTCTTCGATGTCTATTCAGCCACTGGAAATAATCTAAAAGAATTTGTCTATTATATATCTGATCGTGAAGAGTTCATGAGTAACTTTAACGACGCACTTGAGAGCCACGACGAATATCCAATAGAGATAAATTTCTACAAAGACAAGGAGTGGTCTGAACTTGAAAAATTACAGTCTGATTTCAGCGACACAGCTAACAAGTAGCAGCAACGGACTCGTCAAACTGTCACTTGTTTTGCTAAAAACCAGCAAAACAACCGCCAGTTTAACTCGCCGCTGTGCTAGGCGTTATGTGAATAAGTAAATAATTATGGATCAAATTAAAATTGCTGAGCATCAGCTTAGAACCGCGAACAAACCACATCCAATGATATTTGTGAATGATCGATCGCTCAGTGAATATCTTTCAGAGCTATTAGATGATGAGTGGATTTCGGGTTTAGCTCCTGCTATCACATGGCTTTGGGAAGAACATGAAGTTTCAGCCACGATTAGCAGGTTTACCTGTGAAGAAATAGGATCAACAGGCGTACCTTTATTAATATGCCCTGATGATTGTGACCTTAGTTGTACAGTATTAATGGTTGAAGTCGAAATTACCGAAAACTCAGTAAAATGGAGCCGATTTGGTTATGATCGAACCCAATCAGCCAACGCAAATGAAATAGGGACAACGATACGTTGGTTTAGGCCAGAAGTGTCCTTTGAGTTTAGTAAAGAAGAATATTTTAGTACTCGGGACGAGTTGGTCTCACTAGCAAATGTATATTGAATTCGGATCACATAACAAAGCCAGCCACAATCGCCAGCAAGCTGGCTGGACTCGTTACACTCGCCTGTGCTGGCGGCGTTAAGCATTTAGGAAATCTAATTTAGCGATGAAATACTTTACGAACCCTATTGGTCAATTTGTAATAAAAATACCCATAGAGTGGCAGTATTACAACGTTGCGGCAGGGTATAAGGAAGAATCGCCGTACAGTTTCGTTCCATACGAAGATCCTGAAGTTACCGGTGCTTTTCAAATAAGCTGCTACCCGGCAAACGAGAGAACACCGAAAGAGAATGTGCAACCGGCTGACAAAGATAAATTAAAGTTCATTGAAAAGCGCATGGATGATGCTGAAATGAACATGCACTTGTGGTTCTGTACCGTACAAGATCATGTTCTGATGGCTAAATATATCTACTCAAAGGCGCTTTCGAATACCCCTCGAATTAAAGAAGAGTTAGAGAAAGTTAAAACGGCACTCTCGAAAGCTGCTTACATAAGTGAGAGCAACCGGCCACGAGTACTTGCTCTAGATAGGTACTATAAATTCCAGGCTGCTTTAGCTGCTTCATTTGATTTGAAAGAAAGCGCTTTAGAATCAAGGTCACTAATCGAATTCATTCTTATCGTCGCGAGCCAAATAGATTCTTACTTAAGGCTTTGTATCGTCATGAAAAAGCAGCTAAACGACAGAGCTGACGAATTCGAAGAAAAGTATTTCTACCAAGGCGAAAAATGCAGGCCAATAACTGAGAGGGCTATATATAAAGAAGCAAAAAATCTTGGGGTGCTTTCAGATGAAAACTATGATTGCTTGAGCGCGCTTTATGACTTACGGAACAAAATAGTTCATAGGTTTATTATTTCAGACATAAGAACGAGGGATCTCGTTGATATAGCTTTAGACTATGACGCGGCGTCGGAAGAGATCAGGCTATCGATGAGAGAGCTCGAAGGCCTACAAAGAGACTCTAAAGTCGGAATATACAAAGATAGTGCAGCACCTGATGATGAAATTGATAAAGACGAATTAAAGTTTCTTTTTGCAAACGTAAACGACAAGCATCTCCTCAAAAAGTATAAGCGAAGTTTAGATGCTTAACAAAGCGCTGCTGTCGGATAAATTTTCCGCAGAGCGCGGCGTTAAAAGGAATTTTAAATGAAATCTAGTCATTATTTAGCTATTGCAGTGCGATTATTCGCAATAATGCTATTTATATATGGTATAGGGCAATTACTGCCTATATTTGAATTGATCGCGACTGGGACAATCAATGAAATGATAGTGTCTCCATTTTTTGCGATAGCAGCTTCAATAATCCCAATCCTATTGTCAGTCGTATTATGGGTTTTACCTTTATCTGTATCTAGCGCCATTTTGAAACCAGAGATGGATCGTGATGTGATTCCTTTATCTCAAGGGAACTGGCTGGCCATAATATTAATTGGCATAGGTTTACATACACTTTATTACGCAATAGTTGATTCTATGTTTTGGCTTTATTTTTTACATATGAGTTCACAAAATGCTTTAAGTGATGTTTCTTTAATTATGAGTGGGGAAGATAAAGCAAATTTAGTGATTTCAATTATAGAAGTTATTACTTCCTTATTTTTAGTTCTTAAGTCTAAAACTATTTCAAAGTTTATATTGAAGATTTCTAAATGAGCTTTTTTGACAAAGCTATGTATGGGGTGCCCATAAATGCAGGCGTTATGCCTAGAAGGGAATTATGATTTACATCGAAGAAAAGGATTTCAATCGTCAAATTGAATTGCTGTCGTATATATCTAGTGGTAAAGATTTAAATTTCTGTGCTTGGCTTTACCCTGAGTCAGATGCTTTAACGCTGGCAGGTTTTGATGTAATTGAAAATAATCTCTCTTTAATTCCAGTTACAATAAATGAAAATGGATTTATTCCTAAATGCACAACTCCTATAAAAGCGTCTATTGATAGCATTAACTTATTTAGAGCAGTATTCAATGAATTAAAAAAGCATTGTGATAGTCTAGCGCTTTATGAAAATAACGAATCATCTTGGTTGGTGGCTACTATCGGACATGAAGGAATGTGCCTTGTTCAGGATGATTCATTATTAAATAATCTTATACAAGCAGGATTTTCTGCAAAAGCAGAGGCTCCAGAATGGTGGTAGGGCATAACAAACAGTTGGTGTTCGTACCTATGGTGCTACGACGACTTTCCTTCACTCGTTCCTCGCTGCGTTCCACAGCCGAACAATAAAAGCGTTAAATGGAAGTGAGTACTTTTTATGGATAAAAGTAATTGTTCGAAATGTGGCCAAAAGATTCAGAAGACCGTATCTGATAAGTGCATGTATTGTGGTGCACCTTTAGAAGCCGCTCAAATTTTTACGGAAGAAGAGAAAGAAACAATTAGCCTTAATAAGAAATCACTCAGAAAAGAACTTCATGAGAAAGAAATGGAACGTCTAAGAAAAGGAAGGAAAAGCACTGCGGCCTCCGGTGGCTTTGATATAGAAATCGGTCTTGGTGGATTCGGTGATGGCGATGGTGGAGAATGATAGTAAAGAGCTTATTATTGTAGCGATAAAAACCGTGCGTTCTTTGTTTATGGTGTTATGTCGTTAGGCCCTAGTAGATATAAATGAAAAATATAAGTGTGATCGTATATGTCATTGGTATTATGTTATTTGCATTTTTTTACAGCACAATTAAAACGATATTGAATAGTGAACTTGTTTTTGTTGGCGCGGCTTTTTTGTATTTGATAATGCTTAGGTTATTAGGTTACTTTCTAGCCAGAAAGTTTAATAATCGCGAAGCAGCATAACAGTATGCAGAAATACGTTACGGCCAAATAAACGGCCTCCACAGGACTTGCTAGATGCTCCACTTTAGCTAAAAGCGTTAAATGCCCTTATGGAAAGCGGACGGTCTAGAGATTCACAAGTTCAAATCAGTTTCTCTTGTTCGTTTCGAAGCGATAGAACATCGAGAGATACTAAATTACAAGAATTCAAAAAACAGCTTTGCTATACCAGAAATATTCTTAAAATATTTAGCGGGTGTTTCTTACCATATTCCGATTAATATCAAAAATTACACGCAAATAGAGCAGGCGCTGTCTGCTCATGGAATATCATACAGTGGTATCACTCATGAGGAGTTGAGATGAATTTCGAAGGAATGACTGAGCAAGAAATACTTGATATAGCCAATCCGATCATGGATAACCTGATGGACGCATCAACAAGTATTGATCATGAGCGACATGTTAGAGACTTCAATAAGAGAATGTTGAAGATCGTCACAAAAGAGTATCTAAATGGGGTTTGTGTGATGTATCAGGCAGAGAAAGGGTTCTTCGCACAAAGAGAGCCGGTTGCTGTTTTCAGGAGACCTGAATCTGCGGCGATCGTGTGGAAGCAATATTATACAAAAGCTCCAGGTGAGCATGTCGCAGAAATGATTTTGGTCTATGAAGATGGTTGTTATTTAGTAGATCATGTAATGGTGTTTTAAACCGTGCTAACAAGGCCCAGCAATATCGTTCGCTGCGCTCTATAATGTAATAATTCCACAAGGAGTGAATATGAGGTGCCCAAAGTGTAAGAATGTAGATTTGAAACCAACAAAATTAGAAGATGGGCTTCTTGTTATGATGCGCTCTGAGTGTGAGTGTAGTGGTCATTGTTAAAAGCGTTAGTGGAAAAAGGAATTTATGTGCACATTAAGCTACTAATTTTTATGCTTGTATCAATACTGCTTGGTTCGCCCTATATCTTAGCCGAAGAAGGTTGTCCGTTTCCAAAAAAATATATTGAAATAGATCGTGCTTATCATCAGTGTGCAAATGGACTGGTTCGAAAGGGTGCTAGTTGTGAGCTATTTATTGATAGTATTCCAGCGCTTTTGGGCAGGTATGATTGTAAACGCAGCTTTGATACTCAGCCGGTTCCAGCTTTATGGTTATTTGATGCCGCTGCGGAAGACTATATTCAACTAATATATCAAATGGCTTCTAAGAGTAACCCTGTTTTTAACGAGCAGTGGTTTATGCGTGAGTCAGTTGATGCTAAAAAAATATTTTTGAGCCCCGAGTTTAAATTAGTATTAGACGGCCATATGGCAGAAGAGTACTACCCGTTAATAGAGTATGTACGAAATACTCAATAGCAAAAGGATTTAGGTTGTGCCGAAAAATATAAAGTTAAACTACGTAGAGTTTCCAGCTAAAGATCTTCCTGCAACTAAGAAATTCTTTAAAGATGCTTTTGGATGGAGTTTTACTGATTACGGTGATGATTATACTGCTTTTTCTGATGCAGGATTGGAAGGTGGCTTTTATAAGTCTGATTTAACCTCGTTAGCATCAAAGGGAGCTGCGCTGCTGGTTTTACTAGCCGATGATCTAGAGCAAGCTCAATCAACGGTTGAATCTTGTGGTGGTAAGGTATCGACGCCTATTTTCGCATTTCCCGGTGGTAGCCGTTTTCACTTTGTTGAGCCTAGTGGTAATGAATTCGCTGTATGGTGTTTGTCTGCTGAATAGTCATCAATAATCGCTCAAGGAAGACCAAAATAATGAGTTTTATTAAAGTACCCTTTGTGAGTTCTTCAGCCTTTCTACAATGCTTTGTGTTTTTAACCTGTGTGAATTCTCATGTGGCTAATGCTGATGTTTCTAAGTGTGTTGGTCTAAACGCAAGAACAATTAATATACGCTTCTAATACTTATTGTTAGAAGCTAGGAGCTAATAAGTAAAATGATTAAAAATACGCTTTTATCATTAGTCATACTAGTGTTCTCATTTGCGAGCTCTGCCAGTGATGCATCGGTTTCTCATGCCTATCATTCCGGTTTGAGCGGTGTTCAGCTGAGAGATGCAGGTTTGGTGGTTAAAATTTTATCTGATGATGATAAGGGATCTCGCCATCAGAGGTTTATTCTGAAGATGCCTGTAGGACTGACGGTATTAATTGCTCACAATATCGATTTAGCACCCAGAATTAAGAATATTAACGTAGGTGATACGGTTGAGTTCTATGGTCAGTACGAATGGAATGATAAGGGTGGAGTCGTTCATTGGACGCATCACGATCCTGCGGGTCGTCATGTCGGTGGTTGGTTAAGACACAATGGAATTATGTATGAATAAATGGAAGGTCGCTTTTTTTCTTACATTGCCGCTTTTACTGCTGTCTCTGTTGTGTGTCTTGTATGTGCTTCTTGATAATGGAACCTCATATACTCATTTGAGGGTTTCATATAATGATCAAGTTGAAGCGAATAAGGTGTTGGCGAAGATGGTTGTTAAGGCACACCCTGATCATAGTCAGCAAGATCTATTGTCTATTCTGCGCAGTGAGTATCCTGATGCTTTTATTGTTAAAGAGGGTAATACACTGATTATGGGAAGCCTTGTTTTTGAATTTAATAATGACAGGTTAGAGCACGTTCGTTAGTGTTGATTTTAGAGAATAAAAATCAAAATTCATCTTTATCCATTTTAAAGTACACCGGATTAAACGTTGCAATAATAAGTAATAAATACTTGGCCATAGATTAACAGGCCATAGATTAACAGGGTAGTTAGATGCATTTAGATTTTATGAGAGACTCTAGTAAGGTGATGCCTATTATTGATTCGCCTTCTAAGGTTCGTTCAATAAGAATTTGGCACTGTAAATATACTTCTTTAGCATCATTAGCCGACTGTATTAATCTTGAGGTTTTGGTTGTTGCGACGTTTCCTGATGAAAGTTTTGAATGTATTTCTGGGTTAAAAAAACTGCGTTATCTTTCTGTCATGCATTTGCCTAAAGTAACTTCATTATCAGTAATAGCTGATCTTCAGTGTCTAGAATCGTTGTCACTATCAACGCTGCCTAGCTGGGATTCTTCGGGTAAAGTAACCACTATTAGTTCCCTTAAGCCTTTAACTACGCTACCTAGTCTTAAAAATCTTGAGCTGCTTGGGATAAGGCCTGAAAGTAAATCTCCTATGGAGTTGGTTGCTAGTACTTCAATTGAGAGTGTTAAGTTATCAAAATTCACCAAAAAGTTGGCCGCGACGTATTATTCAGAGGCCGGTGTAGTTGCTGGGCGTTTTCCAGCTCCCGTTTTTGATGATGCTTTATAGAGAGGGCTTAATGTGAATAAAATAAGAGTCATTATCGTGGCTTAGTCTAGTTTAGTTTAGTTTAGTTTAGTTTAGTATCGGACAGGTTGTTGCAACAGAGTTTGCTACGATTGCGGTGGCTAATAATTATTGGCGTGAATAGTCGTTTTGAAGAGTGGTGATGAATGACTCTAGGTTGCTGCTTAATACTATTTATCAAGCGTAGCCTAGAGCCATATTAAAGGGCAAGTTTTAAGTTGCGCCAATTATAATAAACGTTGCGGTTTCGCTAGATGTTGTGTGCGTGAGTGTGCATGTTACGGTGGCTTTATCGGCTACAGCAGCCGCTGCGACTGTGTATCCATCAGGTAATGCATTGCTAGCGAGCAGTGTGCCAGCATCGCTACAATTATCAATTGTTTGAAAGGTATCTGAACTTATTCCGGCTTCAACTGCAATATCCACGGCATGATTAATACCACTTGAACTTTCAATTGAGCCTGCAAGCCCTTTGATTGCAGAAACTTGTGCCTCTTCGGATAAATCAATGAATTTAGGGAGTGCCACAACGGATAAAATTCCAAGTATGACAACGACTAAAACCAGTTCGATTAGCGTAAAACCACGCTGTTTATTACTCATAGGTGCTCCAAGACAAGCAATGATATATTAGGGTCTTCATATAAAGCCTAGTTCTTGATATCTAAATTTTCAAATAGTGAAGTGAAATCATTCAACTATGGTGGTTATTACGTGTGGGTTGTTGTGCAGGGTCTTATGCACTGGGCATCGGTCAGCTATCTGCATTAGGCGTTCTTTGTCTGCATCTGTTAACGGGCCTACTAGTTGAACTTTTCTAATCAGGGCTTCTATTTTCGAATGTTCATCTTCTGACGTTTCTGCATCATTTATATAATTACGCTCGTGGCTTAGCGATACTTCAACGTGTTCTAGCGGCAGTTTCTTATGATTTGCATACATGCGTATGGTCATGGCCGTACAGGCGCCGAGTGCGGCTAATAAGTGTTCGTACGGATCTGGCCCGGTGTTTTGACCGCCCATTTCGACGGGCTCATCAGCATACCAGTGGTGACTATCTGAAAATACGTCTTGCTGAAATTTATGGTCGACTTCTGATACGAGTACATGACCTTTTTCAAGGGTTGGGGTTTCAGTTTTGAGTTCTGGAATGTAGCGACTTGCCCAGCCCGAGATTGTTTGTGCTACGTATTCGCTGTCGATGGATTTTGTCAGTAGGTGGTCAGCTGAGTCTAAGCTTACAAAGCTTTTAGGGTGCATTGCGGCTTTGTAGATTTTCTCTGCATCTGAGATATCGACGGTTAGGTCGATGGGGGAGTGCATGACTAATAGGGCTTTATCTAGCTGTTTTATGTGGTCGGTTGTTTGATTGCGAAGATCATCCAAAAACTGCTTTTTGATGGTGAATTTTCGGGGCCCTAAATTCACCTGAGCTTGTCCGTCGGTATCGATAGTGTCTAGGTGAGCATTGAAATTATGCATAACATGGCTGGCTTCAAACGGAGCTCCAATGGTGACAACCGCTTTGACGGCAGGCAGCTTGTCAGCCATGGCTAATACGGCTGCACCACCTAGGCTATGGCCTATTAGTAACTGGGGTGCTTGGTAGTTTTGTTCAAGAAAGTACGCGGCGGCGATTAGATCTTCGGTATTGGAAGAGAAATTTGTATTGGCAAAGTCACCATCGCTATTGCCTAAGCCTGTAAAATCAAAGCGAAAAACAGCAAAGCCGTGCTGAACTAAAAATCGGCTGATGCGTGATGCGGCGGCAATGTCTTTTCCGCAGGTGAAGCAATGGGCAAATAAAACGTAGGCTCTAATGGCCCGTTCTGGTGTTTCAAGTAAACCCGCTAAATTTTGACCTTGGCTTGGAAATTCAACTTTAGTTCTCATTATGTGACCCTGTTATGAGTGTATTAGAGGCTGTTGGAGTGCAAGGTTCTGTATTCGCCCGGTGCATGTCCGGTCCAAGATTTAAATCGACGATGAAATGAACGAACTTCACTAAAGCCTAAATTAGTGGCGATTTCGTTAATCGCAACTTGAGTAGTGGTTAGCCATTTGATCGCTGTTTCTCGTCGAATGTCGTCGAGCAAATTTTGGTAGCCTGTGCCTGCTTCTTGGAGTCTTCTTTGCAACGTTCGTTCCGTCATGTCGAGGGCTTCGGCGACTTTTTCTTTGCGCGGTAATTCGTGTTCCATTAATTGTCTTAAAACGGCACGGACTTGAAGGACGATGGTTTTCTTTTGTTTGATTTCATTCATCATCGACTCAGCTTGCTGCGTTAGGCTTTGCAGAAGTCCTGGGTCGGGCTGGCGAAGGGGGATTTCTAAAACATCTTCGTCAACAATTAATGCGTTACGTTTGGCGTTGAATTCTATCTCGCAGCCAAACATATCTTGGTAGGTTTTAAGTGCCTGCTCACCGGGCTGCTGACGTTCAAGCTGAACACAATAAGGTTTGCCTTCAGGCAGGTCGGCAAGGTAACGGGCAAATTGTGTCCAAGAGTAGAGGACGTTATCGATCATGTGCGGAATGATGACGGGGTCGTCATATTGGCACAACCAGCGAACCGCTAAACGACTGCCGGCTTTTTCGAGTTTGGTTACGCCCATATCGCCCACGATACTTTCGTACATTGGGGTCATGTGAAGGGCTTCGCGAGCACTGCGGCAGTTCATGATCATGTAGCCGAATATACTGTAAGAACCAGGTTGAACGTACGATCCACTTTTTAGCCCAAATAGAGGGTCATTGCAGGCGTCGACTAACCAGCGGATGAGGCGTTGAAATTCAGTGCCCGTTACGCGAGTAATGCTGTTGTCCAAAATACCAATAGGTAGATCATTTTGTACAAGCGCATCTTCCGCTTCAATGCCATAATCTTGCGCGGCTCGAAGATACTGGCGGAGTGCGGCAGTAGAGGCGGATCCTAGGCGGTCTTCAGTCATAAGCTCGTCAATACAGTCTCGGCAATTTTGGGTGTCCTAATTTACTACGTTACTGTCCGAATGTGACGTTGCTAAAGATAGTCGGCTTAGTAAACTAATGTCATATTAGCGCTACAAGCGTCATGGGTCTATATACTGGATCATAATTAAAATAATCGGAGAATAATATGCGTCGTTGGAATGGTTGGGGTGATGACAGTACCACTAAAGAAGTTTCTGAACATGGCGGTGCATTAATTCGTAGTTTTATCGGCGAGCCGAAGCCTTTGAAAGATGCGACTCTTGAAAGTGTGATTGCTAAGGTTCCTGCATCACGCTTACCGAAACACCCGCTTATTAGCACTGATGCTGAAGAACGAGTACGTCACGCTCGCGGTCAGAGTTTTCCTGATTGGTTGGCCATGCGCAGCGGCGATTTTGATGTGTTTCCGGATGGCATTGCTTACCCAGAAACCAGTGCTCAGGTTCGTGAGATTTTTGATCTTGCGGTTGAACATGACTTTATCGTTATTCCTTATGGCGGCGGTACCTCGGTAGCGGGTCATATTACTCCGCAAGAAAGTCCTAAGGCGATTTTGACCATTGATATGGGTCGAATGAATAAGCTGATGGAATTGAATGAAGAAAGTCAGATTGCAACGTTTGGTGCCGGTACGCCTGGACCACAAGTAGAAGCTCAGCTGCAAGCTCGTGGTTATACTCTGGGTCATTATCCTCAGTCTTGGGAGTTGTCTACTATTGGTGGTTGGATCGCAACCCGTTCTTCAGGCCAGCAGTCGTTGCGCTACGGTCGAATTGAGCAAATGTTTGCCGGTGGTAAGCTGGAGACGATGTTGGGGACGATGGATATTCCTACCATTCCTGCATCTTCTGCTGGCCCTGACATGCGTGAAGTAACGATGGGTATGGAAGGCCGTATGGGCATCTATACCGAAGTTAAGGTGCGTGTTGTACGTGTGGCTAAAGAAGAAAAGTTCATGGTTTGCTTTATGCCAAACTGGGAAGCGGGTAAGGCCGTTGCGCGTGAAGTTGCTCAGCAGAAAATTCCTATGTCGATGATGCGTGTGAGTAACGCAGCTGAAACTCGTGCTCATGCAAATTTAGGTACGACATTGAAGCAGTTTAAATTGCTTGATGGCTATTTGCGTCTTCGTGGATTGGATGACAATCGCTGTATGTTGACGTTTGGTGTGACAGGTACCAAGTTCCAAAATAAAACGTCGATGAAGCAAGTTAAGAAAATCTTAAGACAATACAAAGGTATTGGCGGACCATTAGCAAACATTATGGGTTCTATTTGGGCTCACGGTCGCTTTAAGTTCCCGTACTTGCGTGAAACAACTTGGGCGCAAGGCATTGCTGTTGATACGTTAGAAACGTCTACCGATTGGGATAACGTTGATAACATGATGAATGGCATGGAAGATTCTTTGCGTACGGCGCTAAAAGATGAGGGCGAAGAGGCGATGGTCTTTACGCATCTTTCTCATGTTTATGGTCAAGGTTCGAGTATTTATACAACGTATTTCTTCCGCTGCGCAGATACTTATGAAGGTACATTGGCACGCTGGAAGAAGTTGAAAGGTAATACTTGTGAGGTTATCGCTCAAGGCCGTGCAACGATTTCACACCAGCACGGTGTCGGTCGTGATCATGCGCCTTATATGCCTGCTGAAAAAGGCGAGCTTGGTATGCGTGTGATTGAAACTTTAATTAAAGATTTTGATCCTGAAAAACGTTTGAATCCGGGTATTTTGATTGAAGATGGAGAGTAAATGCGGTGGCTGTTAAACAGCTTGTTCCGCCTTTAGCATTAATTATTAATTTCACTGCTGACGTTTAGTCGGCAGTTTTTATAGAGCAGTCAATATGTGGCAAGAAGCATGGCAATCAGGTAATCGAGACTTGTTACTTGATCGCCTGAGAGAGAACAAGCAAGACGAATGGGATGTTGTGGTTGCTGGTGGCGGTATTACTGGAGCCGGCATTGCGCGTGAAGCCGCACGGCGCGGATTAAGTGTGCTTTTAGTTGATCGCAAAGATTTTGCCTGGGGCACTTCAAGCCGTTCTTCAAAGATGGTTCACGGTGGGCTGCGTTATATTGCGGCGGGCGATATTAAAACGACGATGCATTCGGTGTCTGAGCGTGAGCGTTTGATGAATGAAGCGCCGGGCTTGGTTGATCAAATGGGCTATTTAATGGCGCATTATAAGGGCGGTTTTCCTGGGCCATTTGTTTTTAATAGCTTGCTGCGCATTTATGATTTTTTTGCTGGTAAAAAGTACCGTAAGTATCATGAGCTTCAAGACTTTGAACGTTTAAGTCCGTTAATTAACGAAGAAAATTTGATTGGCGGGACGCAATTTGCCGATGCAGTTACCGATGACTCTCGCTTGGTTATTCGTGTTTTACGCGAAGCTCAAGAAGATGGTGCAGAGGTTATCAATTACGTGGGTGTTGATTCTTTAATCAAAGACAACGGCCGAGTAGTAGGTGCGAACCTTAAGAATGCGGAAACGGATGAGATTTATTCTGTTAAAGCTAAGGTGGTTATCAATGCGACGGGCGCGTGGGCTGATGAGCTGCGTGGTGAAATGAGTGACGAGAAGAATATTCGTCCTGCTCGAGGCAGTCATATTGTTGTGCCTAGTTGGCGCTTGCCGGTTGCGCAGGCTTATACCGCGATGCATCCAGATGATAAGCGTCCAATTTTTATCTTTCCTTGGGAAGGGCGTACTGTTATTGGTACCACGGATATCGATAATAAAGGTATTGATAATAAAGAAGTCGCAATGACCCGAGCCGAGCTTGATTACTTGATGTGTGTGGCTAATTTTCAATTCCCTAAAGCAGACTTGAAAGTGAGCGATATTATTTCTTCTTGGGCTGGTGTTAGGCCATTGGTCAGCTCTGGCGCGTTGAATCCTTCTAAAGAAAAACGTAATCACAGTATTTGGTCTGATAAAGGCCTAGTGACGGTCAGTGGCGGTAAGTTAACGACGTTTCGTCTGATTGCTCTCGATGTTTTAAAAGAAGCAGAGTCGTATTTGCCTGGCTTTAGTGCATTGGATTCTGGTGCTGAGATGTTTACTCAGTCAAATCCGATACATGCCTTGTTCAAATCGTTACCTGGGTATTTGAAAAAGCGCTTACAGGGTCACTATGGAATGGATAGCGACCTTTTGTTGGCTCAAGCTCAGCCCAATGAACTGGATGTAATTCCGGGTGCTAGCGCTATGTGGGCTGAATTACGTTGGTCTGCTAGAAACGAAGCTGTCGTTCATTTAGATGATTTGTTATTACGCCGAACGCGCATTGGCTTATTAGTAGAGCAGGGTGGTTTAATTTATGAAGCTAAAATTAAAGCAATTTGCTGTCAAGAACTGAAGTGGGATGACTCACATTGGCAGGCTGAGCTTGAGCGGTACAAAACGATTTGGAATACCTATTACAGTATCCCTGCTAAATAAATGACTGCATAAAACCCGCTCGCTTCTATTTCTATGGGAAAGAAAGGCGGGTCATAATAAAAAGGAAAATGCTGTGACTCAGCCACAATATGTACTTGCCATCGATAATGGTACGCAGAGTATTCGTGCTCTTGTATTTGATGAGCAAGGCAATGAAGTTGCTAAAAGTAAGGTTCATTTAGAGGCTTATTTCTCTAATCAGCCTGGCTGGGCTGAGCAAGAGGCTGAATATTATTGGCGAGCGCTGGGTCAGGCATGTCAAGAACTTTGGGCGCAAGGAATTGTGAAACCAAAGCAAATTAAAGGTTTATCGCTCACAACGCAGCGCTATACCATGATTAATTTAGATGTTGATAAAAAGCCTTTAAGGCCCGCGATTGTCTGGATGGATCAGCGAAAAGCCGTTCCCGAAAAACCCGTTTCAGGTCTTTGGGGGATTATTATTAAGGTGGCGGGTTTAACCAATCTTATTGAAGATTTAAGAGCTAAGGCGCGTGACAATTGGCAAGCACAAAATGAACCTGAAATCTGGGCGAAGACTAAGCATTATATTAACCTGTCGGGCTATTTAACCTATCAGTTGTGCGGAGAAATAAAAGATTCAACAGGGTCTATGGTTGGTTATTTCCCCTACGATTATCGCAAGCAAGATTGGGCTAAAAAAAGTGATTTGAAGTGGAAGTTGTTGACGGCTGATCGCAGTATGATGCCAGAACTTGTTAAGCCCGGTGAATTACTGGGCAAGATCACTGCCGAAGCATCACATCATACGGGTCTGCCGGAAGGTCTGAAAATGATCGCGGCTGCGTCAGATAAGGCGTGTGAGGTTTTAGGGGCTGGGGGGATTGCTCCACACATTGGTTGTTTAAGTTACGGTACAACGGCAACGATTAATACGACGACCAAAAAATATATCGAGACGATTCCCTTTATGCCGCCTTATACGGCCGCAATTCCGGGTCAGTATAATACTGAAATGATGGTATATCGTGGGTTTTGGATGGTTAGCTGGTTCAAAAATGAATTGGCTCAAGCAGAGCAGCGTAAAGCCAAAGAGTTGGGTATTGAGACAGAGCAGTTATTTGATGAGTTGCTGAACCAAGTTCCTGCGGGTTCTATGGGTTTAATGATGCAGCCTTATTGGTCGCCTGGCATCCGACAGCCGGGGCCTGAAGGTAAGGGTGCATTCATTGGTTTTGGTGACGTGCATAAGCGTGCGCATATCTACCGAGCAATTCTTGAGGGCTTGGCTTATGAATTACGATCGGGCAAAGAAGCAATCGAGAAGCGCAGTGGCACCAAAATAACCCGGTTACGTGTTTCGGGTGGAGGTTCACAAAGTGATGCGGCTATGCAGTTAACCGCTGATATTTTTGGTATGTCTGCTGAGCGCCCGCATACTTTTGAGGCTTCGGGCTTGGGCGCTGCGATTAACTGTTTTGTTGGGCTGGGGATATACCCTGGTTATGAATCAGCGATTGAGAAGATGACTCGGGTCGGCGATGTGTTTGAACCTAATCAATCGACGGTTGAACTCTACGATAGGCTTTATAAAGAGGTGTATAAGAAAATGTATAAGCGTATGCAGCCTTTATATCGTTCTATTCGTGATATTACGGGTTACCCTAAAAAGTGACGCCTGGGCTAGTCTGAGCTGTTAGGTATTATCGTTTTGAGCTTCTAAACATTATTGTTTTAGCATAACTAATAGCCGAATAAACTATCGGCTTTTTTAATGCTTTCTAAATATAACCCTTCTACGATACTTGGGGGGACTTCCATTTTTTTCCAAAGGTCCCAGCGTATTTTATGCCAATGGCCTTTTTCCATATTAAATACCGTTGAAATAATGAAGCCAAGTTTTCCGGTTTTGTTTATTAATGCGAGATTTATGTCTTTGTGAAGATTAATTTTCTCTAAAATTTGTGAAAGAGGCATGTCAAAAAAAGCATCTAGGTTCGAAAGAAGACCGGTGATGAATGCGATACTTTTATCTGTAGAGGGAAATACCGCGGATAGATTTTGACAGAAATAGGCTCTTTGCAGAGATTGTCTACAGAGTTCTAGCGGTTTATCTTCAAGTTTTCCTAAGCTGAGCATAACGACCCAAGCTTTAATTTGGTCAAATCCCACTAAAATAATAGCTCTCTCTAGCGATTCTACTTTATTTTGTTGGCTGAAGGCTGCTGAATTAACCAATCTAAGCAGTCGAAAGCTCAGTTCGGGATCTTGTGAGAGCAGCTTCTCTAGGTCTTCAGTTGTGGTTTTTGGGTCTTGTAGTGAGCGAATCAATTCTAAAATGATACGTTTATTGCTGCTGAGTGATGTGCCATATATGTTTGACGGTCTACTAAAAAAATACCCCTGAAAGTAGTTGCAGCCAGCTTCTTGGCAGAGTTCATATTCAGTTCTGGTTTCCACTTTTTCTGCCAGCCAGCGAAACTTCTCTCGTCCTTTTTCTGAAATGATGCTCTTTACGTTATCAAGTGAGTCGAAGCCTAGTATGTCGAGTTTGATTATGTCGACATAGGGCAGAAAAGGATCTTGAAAGGATTCGCCTAGATAGTCATCGAGCGCGATCGTAAAGCCTTGCTTACGAAGCTTTGCAATGGCCTCTAATATAATAGGTGTTGGCTTTATATGCTCAAGAACCTCGACGATAACGCTATTAGAATTAAATGGAGGTGGGTTGTGAAGCCAGTGCTCGGTGAAATTTATATACGCAGGCTTGCCTCCAGTCACTTCCTATAATCCGATGTTATCAAAGGCGTGAACAAGAACCTCATTGGTTGCAAGGTCACCACTATGATTCTGCCAGCCTTCATCGTCACTTGGGATAGGGCGATACAGCAGTTCGTAGCCGACGGTATTGAGATCGGCATCGAAGATTGGTTGTCTTGCTAACAGTACATTCGCTTTATTTTGCATGATTGTCCTCATCTAGTTATGAGTGTAGATGAGATTTGGCAAATAATGTCATACAGACTCAATAGGATTGACTACACTAAATAAGATAAACCTGTGTGGAGTAGTCTATGAGTGGTGTTTTAAGCTCAGTTGATGCGCGAACCCAGCTTGTTGGTCAGAATAGACTAGAGCTTTTATTATTTAGTCTGGGTGGTCGTCAGCTTTTTGCTATCAACGTATTTAAAGTTCAAGAAGTGATGAGTCTGCCAAGATTGACTGCACTTCCAGATTGCCATGAATTGGTGGTTGGAGTGACGCATCTGCGTGGGCAGACGATTCCGGTTATTGATCTACGCCGAGCCATTAAAATGGGCAAAACGGTAATTGATGAAAACTCGACGATTGTTGTGACTGAGTACAATATGACAGTTCAAGCTTTTCTCGTGGCTGGGGTTGAGCGAATCGTTAATATGAATTGGAATGAGATTTTACCTCCGCCTAAGGGGGCTGGGCGATCTCATTATCTGACTGCTATTTGCCGCTTAGATGATCGTATTGTAGAGGTGATTGATGTAGAGAAAGTCTTGTCTGAGATTACGCCTTATAACCCTGATATTAGCGATTCTTGGATTGATAAAGAGTTGGCCCCACTGATTGCAGGCAAGCAGATCTTAATTGCCGATGATTCACAGGTGGCATTGAATCAGGTGCAGGGAGTTTTGCTAAAGTTGGGTATTGATGTAGTTGCGACACACAATGGTCTTGAAGCATATCAAGTTTTACAGGCTTGGAAAGCGGAAGGGAAAGATATTGCTAATGATGTGTTGATGTTGATAACCGATGCAGAGATGCCAGAAATGGATGGGTATATGTTAACGACTGAGGTTCGTAAGGATCCTGAGTTAAAAGGTATGTTCATTGTGTTGCATACTTCTCTTTCAGGCAATTTCAATAAGGCAATGGTCGAGAAGGTTGGTTGTGATGGGTTTTTATCTAAATTTCAGCCAGAGAAGTTGACGCGAGAAGTTCAGAGGATAATCCGAAAAAAACTGGGGCTCGAAGAAAAAGAAGTAGGAGGTGAGGAAGGATTGTAAGTAATTTATGCTAGCGTCAAACATCCATGTGTATAATTGTTTGCTAATGAATGTGGTGCTACTAAGCACTGCTTTATTTAATTGGATATACGATATGGAATCGCTATGCTTGCCCAAATTGATCAACTTTTTATTTACCCAGTAAAGTCATGTGCGGGTATTTCAGTCTCTCAAATACAACTTACTAAAAAAGGCCCTATGTTTGATCGTTGGTGGATGCTAGTCGATGCAAAAACGGGTGTTTTTTTATCTCAGCGTGAAATCCCGCAGATGGCTTTAATTTCTACCCGCATAACGGATGGTTGTGTCTGGGTAGAACAGTCGTTGAATCACGCATTGGTTTCATCACACTGTTTACCAGTAAAGGGCCAATTAGTTGATGTTGATGTTTGGTCTGATCATGTTCGTGGTTATGATTGCGGTGATGAAATTGCTGAGTGGTTTAGTGTATTGCTTCAGCATGACTGTCGCCTTATTTATCAAGGTGATTGTGAGCGTTTGGCGGATGAAACTTATGCAGATAAGAATACTCCGGTAAGTTTTGCTGATGGCTTTCCATTATTGGTTATTGCTCAGTCGAGTGTTGATAAAATGAATGCTGCTTGTGAAGGTGATATTAGTTCGATTAATTTTAGGCCTAATATTGTTATAGGAAATACCCTAGCTTTTGCTGAAATTGATTGGAAGGCGCTAAGTATTAAGCGCTCTGGGTTTGAAGCGAATCTGGAAATGAGTGTTGTTAAACGTTGCCAGCGTTGTGTGATTCCGATGTTGAATCCAGCAACTGCAGAACGAGATCGTAATATTTTGCCGGTTCTTTTGAAATATTGTCGCGCTAATAAAGAAATATATTTTGGACAGAACTTAACGTTTAAATATGCCGAAGGTCTGGATTTGAGCGTTGGGCAGGAGGTTGATATTGCGGTTTGATGGTGCTGGTTTAGAGAGTATCAAAAGAGCTCTACTTCGTCATCGGTATCATAGCTTTCTTGCTTACTCTTACTAAACTGGTGCTGGTAAATTTCTAGTGCTTCTGCAATGGTTCGGCCGCGTATAATGTGTTCGAACATAATGCGTTCGGCTTCCATTGTGTAGCTACTTTTTATATCTTCTTGTGCTTTTCGCCACGCATCCTTTTTACAGCGTTCATCTGAGTTGGCAATTAAATGGCCAATTTTTTCTAGGCTTTGAGATGCATGGTCGAGGCGCTGTGTTAATCGATCGTAAAATTGAAATGATATGACGGCTTGTTGTAATCTTTCTTCAATGTCTTTAGCGGCATGAATTATGTTTTTTTGAATTTCGGTATTGTTGTCTGAGTCTGGGGTGAGTTTACCGGCTTCTCTGATGATGTCTTTGCTATTTTTGGCTAGGTCGGAGAATCCACTGGTCAAAATATCGACTGATTTGTCGCCGTCTTTCATGCTGGTTTCAATTTGGGCAATGGTTAGTGCCAGCATGGTGATTGTTTCAGCAGCCTGGCTAAAGTCCATGGAGTGTTTAGGCACTTGGCTGCTTAAAGAATGGCGCTCAGGTTCTAACATGATTCATTTCATCCGTTGATGTTATAAAAAGTTTAGATGATTTTTTCTATGTTGCTGCTGTGAGTTGAGATTTTAACAAAAAAAAGCCGCATCAAATGATGCGGCTTTTAGGGTCCTGCTACGACACCAATATTACTTGGCTGGGTAGTCGCGCTTAGGAGAGCCTGTGTAAAGCTGACGAGGACGACCAATACGGTAATCGCTGCTGATCATCTCATTCCAGTGAGCAATCCAGCCTGGCGTACGGCCAGTAGCAAAAATTACTGTGAACATTTCAGATGGAATACCAATCGCTTTCAATATAATACCTGAGTAGAAATCTACGTTCGGGTATAGACCACGCTTGATGAAGTATTCATCTTCAGTTGCAATTTGCTCAAGCTTAAGAGCGATCTTTAATAGAGGATCGTTCTCCATGCCAAGCTCAGCTAGAACTTCGTCACATGTTTGCTTCATTACCTTAGCGCGAGGGTCGAAGTTTTTATAAACTCGGTGACCAAAGCCCATTAGGCGGAAAGGATCTTCTTTGTCTTTTGCTTTTGCAACGAAGGTGTCGATATTAGAAACATCACCGATTTCTTCAAGCATATTAAGAACTGCTTCGTTAGCACCGCCGTGAGCAGGCCCCCAAAGGGCTGCAATGCCTGATGCGATACAGGCGAATGGGTTGGCGCCAGTAGAACCAGCTAAGCGTACTGTGGACGTAGAGGCATTCTGTTCGTGATCAGCGTGCAATAAGAAAATACGATCCATTGCTTTAGCAAGCACTGGGCTGATTTTCTTTTCTTCACACGGTGTGTTGAACATCATGTGTAGGAAGTTTTCAGAGTAAGACAGGTCGTTACGTGGGTACATAAATGGTTGACCCATTGAGTACTTGTAAACCATCGCAGCTAATGTCGGGATTTTTGCAATCAAACGATGTGCAGAAATCAAACGATGCTGAGGATTGCTGATATCCATAGAATCGTGATAGAAGGCAGATAAAGCACCAACAACGCCACACATGATGGCCATTGGGTGTGCATCACGACGGAAACCATTAAAGAAATGATTTAATTGTTCGTGAACCATCGTGTGATTTTTGATGGTATTAACAAACGTTTCTTTTTCTTCTTCAGTCGGCAGTTCGCCGTGAAGTAGTAAAAAGCACGTTTCTAAATAATCAGAGTTTTCTGCAAGCTGATCAATAGGGTAGCCGCGGTGTAAAAGAATACCTTTTGCGCCATCGATGAATGTGATTTTTGATTCACAAGCTGCAGTGGAAACGAAACCAGGATCGTAAGTGAAAAGATTCTTGCCGGTTAAGCTACGCACGTCTACGACGTCTGGACCTAAGGTGCCTTTATAAACTGGCAATTCTAAACTTTCTTCAATGCCATCGACGGTTAAGGTCGCTTTAATATCAGCCATGAAGGCCTCCTGCTACTGAATTTATTTGCGTTAATTGAGTTAATAAAGCTATTGGCGCTTAGTTTATCGCTTAAATAAAAGTCGAAACTATAGAGCCTCTTGCGTGTTTGTCAATTATTCCATTACAAGGCGTTATCTCAATATGTTGTCTAGTATAGAACATATATCATCATAAACATCGCTGAAAGCCTTATAATTTAGGGATCATACTTTCTAATGACTAAATTTCGCACAGGTTTAATTGTCTTGATTATCCACTGTAAAAAAATGAGTTTGGGATTAGTTGGCCCTTAAGTTTGTAAAAAAGTGTGTGGATGATTATAATTTGTCGCGACATTTACCTGTATGAAAGTATGCAGTTTGTTGTTGATTATTTTAAGCCACGTTATTTGTTTATTTTTTAAACAGTAACACTAAAGTAGAGTGTAGATGAGCCGTGAATAGCAATAGACCTAAAAATCTGGATCTGACTACTATAGAGCTCCCTCTTCCTGCAAAGGCTTCTATCCTTCATCGTATTTCTGGTTTCGCATTATTTTTTGCTGTTGCCTTCATGTTGACTGCGTTAAACGCATCACTTGAATCAGCTGAAAGTTTTGCAGAGCTAAAATCGACGTTCGATAATGGTCTTGCTAAGTTAATTACTTGGTTAATTTTATCTGCGGTAGGTTATCACCTAATCGCGGGTATTAAGCACTTGGTAATGGACGCAGGCATTGGTGAAAGCAAAGAAGGCGGAAAAGTTGGTGCCATTATTACCTTGGTAGGTGGTGCAATCGTGATCGCTTTGGCTGGAGTTTGGGTATGGTAGCAAGTATTACTAATTTAGGACGCAGTGGTTTATACGACTGGGTCATTCAACGTTTAACTGCGGTTATCTTAGCAGTTTACACCTTGTTCTTGTTGGGCTTTGTTATTGCTCATCCGGATCTCCAGTACAGCGATTGGCAGGGTTTGTTTTCATGCACTGCTATGAAAATCGCTAGCTTGTTAGCATTGATTTCGATCTGTGCGCATGGCTGGGTTGGTATGTGGACTATCGCTACAGACTATATTAAACCAACAGGTATTCGTTTCCTTTTCCTACTAGTGACTGCGGCGTTTGTTTTCGTCTATCTAGTATGGGGCATTGATATTTTATGGGGAGCGTAAGTTATGTCTAACAAGATTCGTACTTTATCCTATGACGCTATCGTAATTGGTGGCGGTGGTGCAGGCATGCGCGCTGCACTTCAGTTAACTGAAGCGGGTATTAAAACTGCTTGTGTTACTAAAGTATTCCCAACGCGTTCGCATACTGTATCTGCTCAAGGCGGTATTACATGTGCAATTGCGTCTGCTGATCCGAATGATGATTGGCGCTGGCACATGTACGATACCGTTAAAGGTTCTGATTATATCGGTGACCAAGACGCTATCGAATACATGTGTTCTGTTGGCCCGCAAGCGGTGTTCGAACTAGAGCACATGGGTCTACCTTTTTCTCGTACTGAAGAAGGTCGTATTTATCAGCGTCCATTCGGCGGTCAGTCAAAAGGTCCTAATGATTCAACTCAAGCCGCACGTACATGTGCTGCAGCTGACCGTACGGGCCATGCTTTATTGCACGCTTTGTATCAAGGCAACCTTAAAGGCGGCACTACCTTCTTGAACGAATGGTATGCAGTTGATTTGGTAAAGAATTCTAAAGGTCAGGTTGCTGGTGTTATCGCGATTGATATCGAAACGGGTGAAACTGTTTACATTAAAGCGAAAGCAACGGTATTGGCTACTGGCGGCGCAGGTCGTATCTATCAGTCTACTACGAACGCATTAATCAATACTGGCGACGGTGTTGGTATGGCGATTCGCGCTGGCGTTCCAATGCAAGACATTGAAATGTGGCAGTTCCACCCAACAGGTATTGCGGGTGCTGGAACATTGGTTACTGAAGGTTGTCGTGGTGAAGGCGGTTACTTAGTCAATAAAGACGGTGAACGTTTCATGGAGCGCTATGCGCCAAACGCGAAAGATCTTGCAGGACGTGACGTTGTTGCTCGCTCTATGGTTCTAGAAATTCTAGAAGGCCGTGGTTGTGGTGAAGATGGCGATCATGTATTCCTTAAGCTTGATCACTTAGGCGAAGAAACATTGAATGCCAAGCTTCCTGGTATTCTTGAGCTTTCTCGTACCTTTGCACACGTTGATCCAGTGAAAGAGCCAATTCCTGTAGTACCTACGTGTCACTACATGATGGGTGGCGTACCGACTAATATCGGTGGTCAGGCTTTGACTCAGGTTGACGGTAAGGACGTTATCATCGAAGGCCTATACGCTGCTGGTGAGATCGCTTGTGTATCGGTACACGGTGCAAACCGCTTAGGTGGTAACTCGCTTCTTGACTTGGTTGTATTTGGTCGCGCTGTGGGTCTTCAGGTTGAGAAGAGCTTTAAAGAAGGCTTTGAATCTGTTGATGCAAGTGAAGAAGATATCGAACGTGCTATGTCTCGTTTGAATCGTCTAAACAATACAACTTCTGGTGAGAGTGTTGCTGCAGTTCGTGCAGATCTTCAGAAAACAATGCAATTGTATTTCGGTGTATTCCGCGATGGCGACAGCATGGTTAAAGGTTTGGGCTTATTGGACGAAATCGAAAAGCGTGTTCGTAATACGGTTCTTGATGATAAGAGTCAGGCGTTTAACACAGCTCGTATTGAAGCTCTTGAGCTTGATAACTTGTTCGAGACAGCTTATGCAACGGCTATTGCCGCGATTGAGCGTAAAGAATCTCGTGGTGCTCATGCCCGTAATGATTATACCGAACGTGACGATGTGAACTGGTTATGCCACTCATTGTATTTCCCAGAAACTAAAACCATTGGTAAGCGTGATGTGAACTTTGCACCTAAGACTGTGCCTGCGTTCGAACCGAAAATCCGTGTTTATTAATAGGGAAGTAAATCATGTTAGTTAGTATTTATCGCTACAATCCTGAGGCGGATGAAGCGCCTTACATGCAAGACTACGAGATCTCTATCCCAGCGGGTAAAGACCTTATGGTTTTGGATGTACTAAACCTAGTTAAGGAACAGGATTCATCTGTTTCTTACCGTCGCTCATGCCGTGAAGGTGTGTGTGGTTCAGATGGTATGAACATTAACGGTAAAAACGGTTTGGCGTGTATTACTCCAATCTCTGAAGCTACTAAAGGTAAAAACGACAAGCTAGTCTTGCGTCCATTGCCTGGTATGCCTGTAATTCGTGACCTTGTTATCGATATGGGGCTTTTCTACAAACAGTATGAAAGCATTAAGCCATACCTGAATAACAATACGCCAGCGCCTGCTATTGAGCGTTTGCAGTCACCTGAAGAGCGTGCAAAGTTGGACGGTTTGTATGAGTGTATCTTATGCGCTTGCTGTTCAACTTCATGTCCTTCTTTCTGGTGGAACCCTGAGAAATTCGTTGGACCAGCGGGCTTATTGCAAGCTTATCGCTTCCTAGCGGATACTCGAGATACGTCTACTGAAGAAAGATTGGCAGAATTGGACGATCCATTTTCAGTTTTCCGTTGCCGTGGCATCATGAACTGTGTCAATGTATGCCCGAAAGGTTTAAACCCAACGCGCGCAATTGGACATATTCGTGGAATGTTGTTGCAACGCGAGATCTAAATTTAACGATTAATCGTTGATTTAGAGGCTCTAATTGGTCGTCTGTATCAGGGGTGAGTTGGACATACAGCTCACTCCTGTTTAAAACTTTCAAAAATAATGCTTACAAGGCATTATTTTTTACTAAGCTGTATATAAGAAGAGGGAGCGGGTAACATCCGTTTCGTTCACAAGGCCAACGATCTTATCCGATCGGCCTGCTCCGGTGAGCCGGTATTAGGTGTCTTGTGACTTATCCCTTTGAAATGTTCAAACAGGGTGGTCCTAAATGCACGAGCTGACAATGGAGC
>OJHO01000077.1_pt1 | contig 46402 bp, 43 predicted proteins | sample 1595311 | NCBI WGS metagenome assembly OJHO01 (sample SAMN05416879, study PRJEB24817) | seawater metagenome | isolation source: Sea water | place: Canada:Atlantic | collected 2013-11 | reverse complement strand
AGATTGCCTCTTGTCTCGTGGGCTCGGAGATGTGTATAAGAGACAGCCTTGAGATTCTGGTGATCGACGACGCCAGCCCCGACGGCACCGCAGCACTGGCGCGGGATTGGGCGCGGCGCGACGCGCGGATCCGGGTGCTGGCGCTGAAGCGCAACCTGGGCGCCTACGGCGCGCGCAATCACGGGCTGGCACGGGCGAGGGGCGATTACGTCACGCTGATGGACGCCGACGACTGGGCACATCCGGCCCGGATCGAGCGGCACGTGGCGCATATGGAGGGGCATCCCGACTGCATCGCGAGCACGTCGCAACAGGTGCGCGCGGGAGCGGATCTTACCTTTCGGCGCTGGACCGGGCGCGGCGATCTGATCACGCGCAACACCGCATCGGTGTTTTTCCGGCGCAAGGCCGTGATCGCCCGTCTGGGCGGGTGGGACACGGTGCGGGTGGCGGCGGACAGCGAAATGATCCGGCGCATGGGGCACGTGTTCGGGGCCGGGGCGGTGGCGCATCTGGAAACCGGCCCGCTGACGGTACAGCGCGATCACGCGGGATCGGCGGTGGCGGACCCGGCGCTGGGAATTCAGGGCGTGGCTTACGGCGCGCGGCGCGCCTATCGCGGGGCGCAGGCGCATCACCACGCGCACGCGCAAAGCCTGCGCTACAAAGGACGCGCGCCCTTTGCGGTGCCTGCGATCCTGCGCGGTGCGGTGCCCGCGCCCTTGCGGGTCGTGCTGGCGGCGGATCTGGGCAGGCAGGGGGCGGCTCTTGTCGCCGCGCGCGCGCTGGCGGCAGGGGCGCGCGGGCCGCGGATCGCCGTGGGGCTGGTGCACTGGCCGGTCTTCGATCCGGCGCGCGCCGGGGGGGCGGAGGCAGAGATGGACCCCGCCCTGCGCGACGCGATCGACGGCAGAACGGTGCAGGAACTGACCTATGGCGAAACTGTGGACTGTGACCTGATGCTGATGCTGGACGTGGCCTGTCTGGCGCATCTGCCACGTTATTTGCCGCAGATCACGGCGGCGCGGCGCGGGATCGTCCTGCGCCCCGGCGAAACGGTGCCGCAGGTGGATGCGGATCTGGACCTGTCGGGTGTGCTCTGGCTGCCCACGGGGGATGCCGCGCGCGAGGTGCTGGCGGACGATCCGCAGAAAACCGTCTGGCGCGGCGACTGGCGCGAAGACGGGGCCGGAGGCAACCTCTCGGCACTGCAACAGCTTCTGGATGCGCCTGACCGCGCAGGGGTGGTCAAGTGAGGCCGAAACTGCCCTTGGCGATGTAGACTTGGATGTGAGAAGGGGCTAGAAAAGCGCGATTATCGGAACTTGTCCTATTATTCAATGGCTTCAGGTTTCGTTGATACTTTGGTAGGATAATTTATGGAAATGCAGCCCTTTGTAGCAGTCCTGATGGGGGGCACGTCCTCGGAAAGACCGGTCAGCCTGAAAACTGGGAACGCCTGTGCGGACGGTCTGGAAAAAGCCGGCTACCGGGTTGCCAGGATGGATGTCCGGGACGACATCGCCGAGAAGCTGATCCAGATCAAACCGAACGTCGTCTTCAACGCGCTGCATGGGCCCGTAGGCGAAGACGGCGTGATGCAGGGGCTTTTGGAGCTGCTGCACATTCCCTATACCCATTCCGGTGTGCTGGCATCGGCTCTCTCGATGCACAAGGTGAACGCAAAGCATGTGGCCGCTGCCGCCGGTATTCCGGTTGCGACCCATGTTCTGGCCACCGCAGCCGAGATTTCGGCAGCACATGTGATGCCCCCGCCCTATGTCGTCAAGCCGGTCGCGAAAGGATCCTCGTTCGGCGTCGTGATCGTGTCCGAAGGGGAGGGCCCGCCGGCCCTCGACCCTGAAATGGCGAAGTTCGGCGAAGAACTGATGGTCGAGCATTTCGTCGCCGGTCGGGAGCTGACATGCGCGGTGCTGACCGGCGAGGCGTTGGGGGTGACCGAAATTATCACCCAGGGGCAGGAATTCTATGACTTCGACGCGAAGTATTCCGACGGCGGGTCGCGGCATGTCTGCCCTGCGGATCTGCCCGACGCCCTGACGGAGCGGATCGAGACGCTGTCGGTTCTGGCCCATGAGGCGATGGGATGTCGCGGGGCGACGCGGTCGGATTTCCGCTACGACCCGGACAATGATGAGCTCGTCTGGCTCGAAATCAATACCCAGCCGGATATGATCCCGACGTCGATATTGCCGGAAACAGCCCAGATGCGCGGCATATCATTTTCTGAACTGGTTTCACGTCTTCTTGACGAGGCATCACTCAATCGCTGACCCCCAACACACCTTATATTCCGAACACCAGAATGGAACGTGAAATGAAAATCGAGCCAACGAAACTCTCGACGCCTGGCAAACACGCGATTGTACCGCTAAGCAACAGAAAGCTGGACCCCTCAACGATGATATCGGGGAATCCGGAACTGGGCATCATACCAAAATACTGGGACCGGACAATTTTCGCCAACGCGCTTTATGAGGCGGAAGTATTGAAGCGGGGCGGCGTTACCTTGCGATCTTCGCACTATTTGTTCTGTGCCGAAACAGGCACGAAAAGGGTCTCTGTGTTCGGGTTGTGCCCGGGCGAGGCGGCATCGCGTAAGAATGCCTATACCGGCAACAAGTCCCTCGCGAAATTCTTCTTCGAGCGTGATGGCCTCAATTCTCCCAAGGGGCGTTCTTTCAGCGTATCCCAAACCAACAAGGCCATTGAATTTGCCGAAGGCATTGGATTTCCGATTGTGTTCAAGCCCGTCGGGGGGCACGGGGGGCACGGTATCGTACTCGACATACAAGACTCAGCGGAGCTGAAAGAGATCATCGATGCTTCGGACGGGAAGCGTTTCTTGCTTGAGAAATTCTTTGTCGGAACGGATCACCGGTTTTTCGTACTGAACGGAAAAGCGATCGCCGTTTGGCAGAGAACACCGGCAAATGTGACCGGCGATGGTAAAAGTACCATTCGGGAACTTGTCAAAAACAAGAATATCGAAAAGGCTTTCACGTTCTCGCAGCTGAAATTGAACGACGAGTCCCTGAAAACTCTCAAGAAGGCGGGATATACACCGGACTCCATTCCGGATGAGGGAACACTGGTTTTTCTGAACCACAAGGAAAATCTGACACAGGGTGGCGATGCTGTACAGATGATAGATGATGTCGATCCCTCTTATCTCAGGATCGCGGAAGATATCGCGCTTTCCATTCCAAACAGCACCCATCACGCGGTAGACATCATGCTGGAGGATTCTTCTGTTCCTGCCACCAAGGATAATTGGTCGGTGATCGAAACGAATTCGCGCCCTGATATTCTGGGCGGGCAGTATCCCGACAAGGGAAAGCCCATCCCCCTGTCCGCGCTGATCGTGGAGGGGTACTTGAAAGACAGGCTTGATCTGGGTGCACCTGTAGAGGGTGAAATCGTCGTGACGTTCAGGCTCTTCCACGCTGAAAACTTCTCGAAACTGGATACGGTTCTCGAGAAAATAAAAGCCTGTACCGATCTGAAGGTCCTGGAAAGGAGCAAAGAGAGCAGTGAAATAGAGACACTGCTTGTACAGGCGGAACCCGAAGCCATCTCAATGCTTTCGATCTACATGTTCCACCCGGAGGTCCAGAAGGGTCATCATCTGATTGAATGTACGCCCATGGCCTGATTGCCATGCACCGGGTTGGATGCGCATTGCCTGAATGACGCGGCAACTACGCTCCAACGCGGTGCGCTCGACTTCTATGCTCTGGATGGGCATGGAAAAAGCGACCACGTGCACAAGACGATCCGGATCCGGCGGGCGCTGCCGATCTCATTCGGGACGACTGTGCGTGGCCTCCCCCGTCTCGTAGAACACGCCCAGGTAGCGGTCTACGTCTGCGTCGAACAATTGGTAGCCGCCCGGTTCGGGGGTCAGCTCGCCCACGACCGGGCCGCGGGTGGTCTCGAACATGTCGACCCGCACGAGGGGCAGCGGCAGGGCGGCGGAGACTTGCCGGGCATAGGCCATCATCGCGTCCGGATCGCGCGGCGGGGGCAGGTCCATGTCGGTGGCTTCGGCGTATTTACCGGTCGTGACCGGGGTCCAGTCCGCATCGTAGAACTTGTAGCGGTTGCCGCCGTCGGTGCGGCGCACCTGCAGGATCAGCGGCACATGGCCGGCGAAGGCATAGGCCTTGAAATCGTCGGGCACCCCGCCCTCGGGGGCGGTGACCAGTTCCTCGATCTGCCATTTATTGGGAAACATGTAGCGTTGCATGGGCGCGTGCAGCGCTTCGAGCAGGGCCACGAGGCGCAGCTCGGCACCGTCGAACAGGTTGCGGAAGCTGAACGGGCCGGTGCGCTCGAACGGGAACACCCCCCAGGCGTTGGTGGCGTTCACCGGTTTGATCACGCCGCTGTCCAGCCCCTCAAGGTGTGTCGAGAGATCCTGGATGGGGAAGGGGCCCGCGAGGGTTGCGGGGCTGTCGAAGCCGTGCCGGTCCATCCAGTCGCCGGTCCATTTGCGCCGGCGCAGCAGGCGGCCCAGGCTGTCGCGCTTCAGCAACCGCTCCTCGAGCCGGTCGCGGCGGATGCGCGCATCCAGGGCCGCGGCGAAGGACGGCGCGACAGGCGTGCTGCCGCGCCGCGCCATATGTGGCGCAACCAGCCAGTCGGGAAGCTTCGGCTCAGCGCGCCATGCGCCGAGGGGCGGCAGGGGCGATACCGGGGGCACGAAGGCCGTGGGCGCATCGTCTTCGTGGCTTTCCGGTGCTGTCATTATGGGCGCTTATCCTCCTAGGTGTCGTGATCGGCATCATTCGCCGCGTGCTGGCCGTGGTCGCCTTGGTCGTCGTCATCGTCCTGAAGCCGGCGGACGTGCAGCCGGCTGTCGTCGAAGGCGCTCATGATCAGCTGCGTCTTGAGCAGCTCCTTGTCCGGCGTGGCGTCTGCGTCGCGCAAGAAATCGGATTTGTGCATCCGTTTCATCAGCACCGACTGGCACAGGGCGGCCCCCCATCCGGGGCCCTCGGGCGGCGTCAGCAGGCACGGATCTTCGTTGTCGACCGTCACCTGCGGATAGACCTGACGGATCGCCGTCTCGCCTTCAAGCTTCTGATTGGCCGACAGCAGGACATTGCCGTCGAAATCACGCGTCAACACCTGCGCCAGCGAGACCAGCACGATGGAATTCAGTTCGGTGTTCATACCGGCGTTGCCCAGGTAGATGCGGCCCGCGAACCCCTTGGCGCGCGCGATCTCGACGGTGGCATTCAGATCGGCGATGCTGCCGCACTTCTGCGGGGTGATTTTCAGATCGATATGCGGCAGCGCATTCTCGATCGGGCCCAGACAGTGGCAATCCGCCTCCATCATCACCCGCAAGCGGTCTTTCAGGAAGTTGTCCTCTCCTTCCAGCATGCCGAACAGCTCGCTGTACCATGCGGTGGAATAGGTCGGGAACGGCTGTTCGAGGATCATCGACAGGGATGATCCGCGCATCGGCGTGGTGCCGGTCAGTCCTTCGAGCATCAGATCGACGTCGGCAGGGGTCCAGCGCCCCTTGAGGTCGAACCAGACGTCGGACAGATCGTTTTCGTTGCCGTTGGTGGCGGCACTGATCGCGCCCATGACCGAGGCGAGGTTGGCGCCGTTGTCGGCGAAATTGCCGCGCAGCCAGCCGTTGGGCATGTTGCCCTTCATCAGTTTGGTCAGCAGTATGCTGGGTTTGGTAAAGTTGCGCGCGAAGGTGTTGCGGCGCACCGTGACGTCGTCTCCGCCCAGAAGGGCCGTGACGCTTTTGCCCCGGCTGCGTGCGACGATGTCCAGCAGGGCCGCATCGAAGGCAAAGCGCACGGCGGGGTGGCTGTTTGCACCGGGCAGCGGATCGCCCGCAGCCATGCCCAGCACGGTGCGGGTGGCATTGGCCACGAGATCCGCCGTCGCCTGTGCCGCATCCCAGCCCTCCAGCCCGTCGGGCAGCTCGGCGCCGAGCAGGGCCTGCCCCAGACTGCGCGCAAAGGCGTAGGCGCTATTGGGGGTCTCGCCGGTCAGATAGGGCAGCGCGCGGATTTCGCCCAGGCCGATATGGCGCGTCTTCTTGGCGTCGCTGGCCGCGATCTGCAGGACGGTGGAATATCCGTGATCGGGAACGGGCAGCTTCTCGCGGTTGCGCCCCTTGCCCTTGAACGGGATCGGCATGTTGCGCAGCTGCAGGACATCAATCAGTTCGATTTTCATTTCGGGTCTCCGGAAAATGTTGGTTCTTTATAAATGCCGTGGTGTTTCAAAACTTTGACGTAGGCGGGATCGGGCAGCAGGGGGCGGTGCATTTGAAATAGACGCACCTGGCTGAAGCTGTTGCCTTCGAGAACGACGACATCGTCGTCCATCAAGATCAGATCGAACCCGCAATAGGCGATATAGGGAACTTGCAGGAAGAGCTGTTTCATTTGCGCGACGACGTCCTGCCAGTTCGGTATGACCTGTCCCGCGATAGGCTCGCCGGTGTTGGGATGATGGTCCCAGAACGTGCCCTTGTAGGGTCCGGCGGCGGCCACGCCGGGGCCGACCACGCCGGTTTCGATGTCGATCTCTGCCGACAACCCGCCGAGCGAGAAGTTGTCGATCGGATAGGAAGAGGAGGTGCCCATGCGCTGCACCGTGCGCACCACATGCGGCAGCAACGTGTCGGGGTCGCGCACCACCAGCATCCGCACCGTGTTCACCGTCAGCGGATACAGCGACTTGGTGAATTCCCCCTGATAGATGAATTCGGTCAGCATGAAAGGCACGCGCGCCCCGTCGAAGACCTTGATCAGATCCTGCACCGGCAGGACGAACCGTTCGCGGCCGGGCTCATTGCTTTCCACGACGGCCTTGCGCGGGCCCACCTCGATGAAATAGACGCCGCCGCCGCCGCCGCCGCCAAGCGGCTTGGCCACGAATTTGCGCGGCTCGGTCAATTGTCCGGTGATGCATTTCTCCCAGACGTCGTCATAGGGGATGATCCGCCCGTTGCGCCAGATCGCGGTGATCGGCGCCACCTTGCAGAAATTGCGGAAGGTCTGGGTGAACAGGATCTTGTTGTTGAACACGATGGAGTAGTCGCCGTTCACCTCGCGCGTCATCCAGCGCTGCACATCCGACAGGAACAGGCTGGGGTCGTATTTTTCGAAATCGTACAGTTCGATCTTTTCGGGCAGGAAGCCCTGCGCGTAGAGCCAGCTTGCGTCTTCGTCGGTGATGTTCGCCGGATCCTTGGCGAAATCGGTCATGAAGCGGCGCAGGTGTTTGAGCGCGACCGGATCCTGGATCGATTGCATCAACGCCTCGTGGTGGCCGTCATGCAGATGGTCATGCCCTGCGGTCATACGCCGAACTCCTTGATAAAGCGAACGGCGACGTCACCGCCCATGACAGGGCCGTGGATCTGGTGGCCGGCGGCATCGATCCGGTCGGTGGCGTCGATGATCACGGTGCCGGTTTCGTCGGCGGTGCGCAGCAGGTCGATCTGCAACACGACCCCCACCGGCAGACGCACCAGACCCGAGGTGACGTTGAGCACCATCAGCCACCAGTTCGGCAGTAACACGGTGTCGGGGTCCACCATTTCGGAGGCGACGGGCAGGCCGCGGGTAAACTGCATCGCCGGTCCCGCGATCCCGGTTTCGGTATCGATCCGGCGGCTGGCCAGGGTGGTGCCGGCCCGGTCCAGCGTGTCGAGCGCGCCTTCGAGCAGGACCGCGCTTACGATGACGGGATTGCGGGTCTTGGGATCGTACATCACCAGCATGCGCGTCACCCGCGACACCGCGCCCTGCGGCGGCAGGTCCAGCAGGATGCGGTCGCTGCCGCCGTCCTGTGGCGCGGGCTCCCATTCCGGGGCGTCCTTTTGCGAGGTGAACATGGGGCGGGCGAGGATGGTGCCCTGCGCGGGTCTGTCGCGGCGGATCAGGCGGCCCTGCTCGACCGAGCCCAGCAGCGGCACCAGGGGCAGTGTGTTGGCGTAGAGCCGCCAGAAGAACAGGCGGTTGGACAGCGCCGGCGCGTAGCGTCCGTTGGCCAGCGGCAGGATCGCCGCCTGAAAATCGCTCAGCCAGGGATCGAGCGGTTCGGGTTCGGGGGTGTCGGTGTCGGTTTCCGCGGGATCTTCGAGCTCTGCCTCTGGGTCCTGCGGGGCGGGCGGGGCCAGCCCGTAGAGCGCGCCCTTGTCGGGCAGGAAACCGTGGTTGTGCAGGAAACCTGCCAGGGCGGGGTCGAGCCGGGGCCGGTGGGCGTTGAACGCGTGCGAAAAGTCGCGGAACGGGTTCAGCGTCTCGACCTTGTCGATGCGGCCGATGCGCCCCTCGTGAGAGAGGTTCTTGCGCTTGGTCTTGTAGATGACGCGCGGCACGGCGGGAAACACCCCCGCAGGCCGCGATCCGTTCGGAACAAAATCAGTGCTCATGGGCCATTTCCCCCTTTACAGGGTCAGTTTTCGCATGGTTTCGGTAAACACCGGGTCACGCAACAACGGCTGGTGAACCTGTACGGCGCTCAGGTCGAGCTGTGACGGGCCGATAAGCCCCAGCCGCCCGTCCGCCAGCAGCGTGAAGTCCAGCATCGCGACCCGCATGTAAGAGGATTCGTCCATGATCCGCAGCAGCGCGGCGCGGATCTCCTGCCACTCCGGCACCACCAGATCGCGCAGCGCGGCCCCGGTTTCGGGGTGGGTGTCGTGGCGCTCCACCGTCTGTTCAGCACCGATGCCCGCTGCCGCGCCGACCGTGCCGGTGGCCAGATCGACCGGCGCGCTCAGCCCGCCCCGGGCCAGCGTTAGCCGCCCGTCCGAGGCGCCGGTGCCGATCATCAGCGTCGCCGCCGAGATCACCGGATCCCAAGTGTCGAGATTGCGGGTCAGGATGACCGACAGGCGGTTCTGGCCCCCTGCGTGCAGCCCCGACATGAACGGGCCCTGTTGCAGGTTGTCGGCGAACAGATAGGGCAGGCGGGCCGCCTTGGACCAATCGCGGGTGATGTCGGACAACAGCTTCATATCGCCGGTCTTGCCCAGACCCTCGAACCGGCCGTTCGAGATATTGACCACCTCGACCTTGCCGCGCGCGCCCGCCAGAAGCGGCTCTATCAGCACTTCGAGATCCGGCCCCGTACCGTCCGTGTGGTGGGCGGCCCATTCACCGCTCAGCGCGACCTCCTGGGCATCGAGCCCGCGCAGGGCGTGAATCTTGGGCACGACGCAGTAATCGGCCAGCGTGTGGTTCAGCAGCATCCGGTCCTGAAGGACATTGGCGTAGATGCCGTTGGCCTGATTGATCTGGGCCGCCTGGAAATCGCTGAGATACTCTTCGGGGTCGTTGTCGTCGAAGCCGTACAGCACCCATTTGTCGCGCAAAAAACCGCGCCGGAACAGGAATTCGTTCTTGACCCCGGCGCGCAACGCGTCGCTGTTCCAGAAGACGTCCGTGAACTGTTTCCAGGACAGGTTCTTGCCGTCTCCCTGAAGGGTCTTGATGTAAGTCTTGTGATCAATGCCCAGCGGCAGGGATTTTTGGTCAGCCATAAAGCAGTACTTTTCTTAGCTTATATTATAGGCGGTATCTAGTTGAGGGGTTTTGCCATGTCCACCGCCTTTCCCGTAAGCCGACGGCAGGGCAGGTTTGCGCGCAACGCCCGCCGAGGTCACGTTTTTTACAGCGTGTTCGCGGATACCCTAGCGGATTGCCATTTCAGGGATACCGCGCATCATGACCCAGACATCTCCGATCCTTGCCCTGCCGTATCTGCAGCCTAGTCAGGCCCAGAAACACATCACCCACAACGAGGCTCTGCAGATCCTCGATGCGGTGGTGCCGTTGGGCGTGGCCAGCCGCACTGCATCCGCGCCGCCTGCGTCCCCTGTAAAGGGCCTGCGCCACATCCTGCCCGCGGGGGCGCAGGACGATTGGGCTGGTCAGCCCGCAGGAACGCTGGCCGTGTGGCAGGGGACGGGATGGATCTTTCTGGCGCCGCGCGCCGGATGGCTTGCCCATGTGGCGGACGAGGGGCTGTTGAGCCTGTTCGACGGGGTTGCCTGGACCAGCCCGCAATTCGATCCGCAAAACCTGCCCGGTCTGGGGGTCGGCACCACCTCGGATGCGGTCAACCGGCTGTCGGTGGCCTCGGACGCGGCGCTGTTCTCGCATGCGGGCACCGACCACCGGATGGTGGTCAACAAGGCCGCCCCCGGCGATACCGCGAGCGTGCTGTTCCAAAGCAACTGGGCGGGGCGGGCCGAGATCGGTCTGGCAGGGGACGACGTGTTCCGGCTCAAGGTCAGCGACGACGCCGCGACCTATCACACCGCGCTCTCGGCGGCACCCGGCACCGGCAAGGTCAGTTTTCCCAACCGCGCGCATCTGTCCGAGACCGTCACGACGGCACAGGGCGATTATGTGAAATCCGCTTGCGGTACGATGGTCGCGCGGCTGAAGATCGCGATGGGGCGCGGCGACGAGTTTGGCGACGGCACCCTGAGCAACATGTACCGCAGCAATTTCGTAGACGTCACCTTTGACGTGCCCTTTACCGCGCCGCCGGTTCTGGGGGTAAGCATAGAGTGTCCCGAAACGTCCGGGATGTACAAATGCATCTCGTCGAGCTACCGCGTCGTGACCTCCACAAAGATTAACGATCTGCAGATATTTCGCACGTCGACGGGCAATTACGATGTCATGGCACATGTTTTGGCGCACGGGCGCTGGTACTAGACGCGGGGGGAGGCAGCAATCGGGCCGGAGACGCTTTTGCGGTTCAGTCTGCCGCACACCGGGGGTATGGTTGCATTTTGAGCCGCCACTCACCGGAAAGCCCCCCCCTATGCAAAAACTGAAAATCGCTGTTGCCGGGATCGGCTATGTCGGCCTGTCCAATGCCGTTCTGCTGGCGCAGAACCACGAGGTCGTGGCGCTGGATGTGGATGCGGGCCGCGTCGATCTGGTCAATGCGGACAAGAGCCCCATTCAAGATGCGGAGCTGGAGCAGTATCTGGCCAATGTGCGGCTTGATCTGCGCGCGACCACGGATGCGGCCGACGCCTTTGCCGGGGCCGATTACGTCATCGTGGCCACCCCCACGAATTACGACCCCAAGACGAATTTCTTCGACACCTCCTCGGTGGAAACGGTGCTGCGCGCGGTGATCGCACAGAACACGACCGCCACCATCGTGATCAAATCCACCGTGCCCGTCGGGTACACGGCTCAGATTTCCGCCGAACTGGACACCGATCAGGTGATCTTCTCGCCCGAATTCCTGCGCGAGGGGCGGGCGCTTTATGACAACCTGCATCCCAGCCGCATCATCGTCGGCGAGCAATCGGAGCGCGCCCGGATCTTTGCCGACCTGCTCAGGCAAGGCGCAGTGGCGTCGGAGGTGCAGACGCTGTTCACCCATGCCTCGGAGGCCGAGGCGATCAAGCTCTTCGCCAATACCTATCTTGCCATGCGCGTGGCCTATTTCAACGAACTCGACAGTTATGCGCTGTCGAGCGGGCTCGACAGCAGGCAGATCATCGAAGGCGTCGGCCTCGATCCGCGGATCGGCCTGCATTACAACAACCCGTCCTTCGGCTATGGCGGCTATTGCCTGCCCAAGGACACCAAGCAGCTGCTGGCGAATTATTCCGACGTGCCGCAGAACATCATGACCGCAATCGTCGATGCGAACCGCACGCGCAAGGATTTCATCGCCGAACAGGTGCTGGCGCGCAAACCGGCGCGGGTGGGCATCTACCGGCTGGTGATGAAGGCCGGATCCGACAATTTCCGGCAGAGTTCGATCCAGGGGATCATGAAGCGCATCAAGGCCAAGGGGATCGAGGTGATCGTGTTTGAGCCCGCCTTCGAGGAAGACGCCTTTTATGGTTCGCCGGTGGTGCGCGATCTGGATGCGTTCAAGCAGGACGTGGACGTGATTATCGCCAACCGCCACGCGCCCGAGTTGGAAGACGTGCGCGACAAGGTCTTCACCCGCGATCTGTTCGGGTCCGACTAGGCTCTGATACAGGATTTTTCGCCGGGTGCGGTTTCAACAGCCGCGCGCTGGCACGGCTGAGGCATCTGCCGGGAGTGCGGTTCAGGCCTTGCTGCGCATCACCTGCAACATCATGCCGGCCGTCGGTGCGGGGACAGGCCCCGATCCGTCGGTGATCCCCGCCTGATCGGCGAGATCGCGCAGATAGATGATCTTGTTGTTGAGGATCACGATGTCATGGGGATCGTGCAGCGTGTAGCCTTGGTAGATCCGTCCGGCATTGCCCGCCACCAGATCGATCACCGGTTGCGGCAGACCGCCGTCGGCCATTTTCTCCAGCAGCAGATCAATGAAATCGGTATTGGTCATGGGCGTTTCTCTTTCGGGGTTTCGGGGCGAAGCTATCGCGCGCGCATTCCCTGAACAAGCCATCGCATCGCAGGGAGAGGCAAATGCGGGTCAGCGCATCCAGGGCGGAAGCGCGCCGCGCATGATGTGCTGGTAATGCTCGATCGCGCGCTCGACACGGGCGTAGTAGAAAAACCGCCCCTTTTGCAAGACAACGCCGGAGCTGCACATCCGCTCGAGCTGGGCCATCGAGTGCGACACGATGATCGCGCCCGACGTCTTGAGCCGTTCTCCCAAGATCGCCTCGCTTTTTGCCTTGAACGACCCGTCGCCCACGGCGGTGATCTCGTCGATGAGATAGGTGTCGAACTGCACCGCCATCGACATTGCGAAGGCCAGCCGCGATTTCATCCCCGACGAATAGGTCCGCACCGGCATTTCGAAATGCGCGCCCAGCTCGGAGAATTCGCGCGCGAAGGCACACATCTCGTCGGTATCGACCCCGTAGATGCGGGCCACGAATTTCACGTTCTGCGCCCCGGTAAGATCGCCGTGGAACGAGCCCGCAAAGCCCACGGGCCAGGACACCGAACCTTGCGGCACGATCTCGCCGCGGTCCGGCGACACCGACCCCGCGATCATCTTGAGCATCGTCGACTTGCCCGCCCCGTTGCCGCCGATCAACGCCACGGTTTCCCCCGCGGGAAAGGTGAAGTTGATGTCGCGGGCCACGACCTTTTCCAGACCGTTGAGCCGGTAACTCTTGTGCAGGCCGCGCAGCTCGATCATGGCTCAGCGCCGGTCGCGGACGGAGTAGTAGACCAGCACCCCGATGCTCCAGATCAGCAGCAGGAAAACGCCGGTGATCAGGCTGAAGACCACCCGGTTGGGATAGCGCGCCGATTGCGGCAGGCTGGGCTGGGTGTAGGGGGCAAGATAGCGGTTCTGGCGCTCGGCCTCGGCGATGGCCGTGTCGAGCCCCGCCTGCGCCTTGAGATAGGTCTGCTGGGCGTATTCGAGATCGACGGTCAGCCGCTCGAACTCTGCAGCGAGGCTGGAGAAGTTGAGCCCGCCGCCGCGCCCCTCGGAGGCGGTGCCGAATTGCGCGCGCTCGATTTCGATGAGATCCTCGATCACCTCGATCCGGCGGCGTTCGGTGGTGATGCGCCGGTCATTGTCGTTCAGCCCTTCCGACAGCAGCAGGTTCAGCTCGACCTTGGCGGCGGCCAGTTGTTGTTCGAGCGAGTTGAGGATGCCGATCTGTCCCTGCACCGCCGCTTCGAGGTCGATGGTCCGGTTCTGGGAGCGGAACTTGGTCAGCGCCTCGCGCGCGTTGCGCAGCCGCGTCAGGGCGGTTTCCAGGTCAAGCTGCGCGTAGCGGGTGTTGTTGTCGCGCGCGATGGCCGACAGCCGGTTGATCAGCAGCGAGCTTTCCTCGACGATGCGCTCGGCGATGACATAGGCATCCTGTGGGCGGAAGGCATGTACGCGCAACTCGATCAGCGCGGTGCCCTGATCGTAGTGCAGCTCTACCATGCGGGTCCAGTAATCCACCAGATCCTCGATCTCGCCGGTGGGCCGGTAGGCAAAGACCGGATCGAAGGCGGGCACTGTATAGACCTCGACCAGATCGATATGGTTCATCACCCGCTCGACCATGTCCTGGCTGTGGATGAACTCGTTGAGGATGTCGGTGTCTGACGAAGACGTGCCCGACACGCTCGACAGGCTGCCCAGCAGATCGGCGGCCGAGTTGAGCTCTTCGGAGCGCACCGCAAAGCCGGCCCTGGAGATGTACTGGTCCGAGGCGATGGCGAAAAGATAGAACACGGTCACGGCGAGCGGCACGAGCACCACCACGACGAAGCTCGCCAGCATCATGGCGTGGCGCTTGCGCGGGCGCGCGGCGCGCGCGCTGGGGGGGACGCCCTTGCGTTTGGCCGGGCCGGGGCCGGCCACCTTGGGGCCGCCCTTTGCCGGACCGGGAGCGGGTTTGGCACCAGGCGCATTCGCAGCGGGAGGAGGGGGCGTTTGCTGTGAGATGGGACTATCCTTTTGGCCACGCCCCTGTAACGGGCGAGAAGAAGCTGCTGAAAGATGCATCTGATTTTACGCCTCGCTATGCAAGGAAAAATCTCTTACCAAACGGCACACGCCCGTGGGGCCAAACGACGCGAGACGGCCATGACAGAAACGACATCCCCGGCATCTTCCGGCCTGCCCCCGCAAGGTGTGCGCCTGCCCGCACGGCGCAGGGGGGCCTCGGTGCGGGCCGTGCTGGCGCTTGTCCTGCGCGAGATGTCGACAGCCTACGGCCGCTCGCCGGGTGGCTATATCTGGACCATCGTGGAGCCGGTGGGCGGGCTGTTGATGCTGGCGCTGGTGTTCTCCTTTCTGTTCCGCACGCCGCCGCTGGGGTCGAGTTTCCTGCTGTTCTACGCCACCGGGATGCTACCGTTTCTGGCCTACACGGCCGTCTCGGCCAAGATCGCCTCGGCGATCCGGTTCTCCAGACCGCTGCTGGCCTATCCGTCCGTCACCTATATCGACGCGCTGATCGCGCGGCTGATCCTGGAGACGATCACCCAGATCATCGTCGGGGCGATCATCATCACCTGCATCATCTGGTGGACCGACGAGGCGGTGAGCTTTGACTTCGGGGCCATCGCGCTGGCGGCGAGCATGGCGGTCGCCCTTGGTCTCGGCGTCGGGCTGACCAACAGCTTCCTCAACACCATGTTCCCGATCTGGTCGAGCCTCTGGGCGGTTCTGAACCGGCCCATGTTCCTGATTTCGGGGATTTTCTTTTTGATCGATCCGCTGCCCGAGCAGTACCGCAACATCCTGCTCTACAATCCGCTGGTGCATGTACTGTCGATGATGCGGTCGGGGTTCTACGCCACCTACGACGCGCCCTATGCCTCTGCCAGCTATGCGTTCGGCTTTGCGCTGGTGCCGGCGGTGTTCGGCATGTTGATGCTGCACCGTTACCACAAAGACATGCTTGAGTTGTAAGGCCGGGCGGCGTGCGAATTGCACCGCCCTGCATGAGTTGCTATGCGGGTCAAAATTTAGGAATTCAGGCATGTCTCCAGGCTCGGCAGTGGCGCGCGCGATGCGGTTTTCGCGCATCTTCTTTCTGACACCACAGGAACACGCAGCGATGAGGGCGGGTCGCGACAGCGAGCTGTTCGATCCGGTCTATTACGCCGGCGCCTATCCGCAGATCCATGCGCTGTTCCGGCCCTTCCTGCTGCGCCACTATGTCGTCTACGGCGAACGCATGGGATATCGGCCCAATCCCGATTTCTCGCCCTCGGCCTATCTGCGCTATAATCCGGACGTCGCGTCGGAGGGGACCTCGCCGTTCCTGCATTACGCCCGCTCGGGCCACAAGGAGGCGCGCATCACCAAGGAGCTGCCCAAGGTCGAGGAGCTGCCGGAAGTGCTGGCCCCCAAGCTGCGCTTTGATCCCGACCGCCCGCGCGCCGATGTGGCGATCGTGATGCACATCTATTATCCCGACCTTTGGCCCGAATTCAAAGCCAAGATCGACAGCCTGGACATCGCGCACGACCTTTATGTCACGCTGACCTACCGCGGCGACGAGACCGAAGAACTGGCCCGCGAGATCCGCGCCGATTTGCCACAGGCCACCGTGGTCCCGCTTGAAAACCGCGGACGCGACATCCTGCCGTTTCTGGCGCTGGTGAACGCGGGCGCGCTGACCGGGTACAAAGCGGTCTGCAAGATCCACACCAAGAAGTCACCGCATCGCGAGGACGGCGAGAAATGGCGCCGCCATCTGATCGACGGCGTGCTGCCCGATGAGGGTCTGCAAGGCCTCTTAGAGACGTTTATCGCCGATGACAAAGCCTCGTTCTGGGTCGCCGACGGGCAGCATTTCAACGATACGAAATGGTGGGGCAGCAATTTCGAGATCACGCGCAGCCTGCTGCGCCGGATCGAGGTGGACATCTCTTCCAAGCGGCTGTCGTTTCCGGCCGGGTCAATCTATTGGATGAAGCCCACAATCGTGGATCTGCTGCGCGCGATGAAGCTGCAAACCGAACAGTTCGATCCCGAAATGGCGCAGGTCGACGGCACGCTGGCGCACGCGCTCGAACGCGCGATGGGATTTTTGTCCGATGCCGCCGGCCTGGAAATCCGCCAGACCACGCAGGTGGCGCAGATGCGCGCGGGACAGCTGAAATCAGGCTCTGACACGGGCGAAATGACGACGCCCGCCTTCGTCAGCGCGTTCTATCTGCCGCAGTTCCATCCGATCCCCGAGAACGACGCCTGGTGGGGCAAGGGATTCACTGAATGGCGTGGCACCGTCGCCGCACAGCCGATGTACCAGGGCCATACCCAGCCCTTGCTGCCCACCGATCTGGGCTATTACGATCTGCGCGCCACCGAAGTCATGGGCGAACAGGCCGCACTGGCGCGCGGCGCGGGGATCGACGCATTCTGTGTCTATCACTATTGGTTCGACGGCAAACGCGTGCTGGAAACCCCGCTCGACAAGCTGCTGGAGAGACCCGAGGTCGATTTCCCCTTCTACCTGTGCTGGGCCAACGAAAGCTGGCGGCGCAACTGGGACGGGCTGTCAGGGACCGTCCTGCTGGAGCAGACCTACCGCGACGGGTTCGAACAGGCGCTGGTCGACGACAGCCTGAAATACATGAACGATCCGCGCTACATGCGCCCCGACGGGACGCGGCCCCGTTTTGTCATCTACCGCCCCGAGGACATGCCCGATCCGGCCGGCAGTGTCGCGCGAATGCGCGAGGCCTGGCGCGCGGCGGGCATCGGCGAGGTCGAACTGGGTGCGGTGTGCTTCCACGTCGACGGCGAGAATCCGGTCGCGGACGATCTGTTCGACTTCTGGATCGAGATGCCGCCGCACGGGATCGTGACGCCCGACGACTATCTGTTCGGCGGCACCGAAGGCAACACGATGGGGCGCAAGGTGCACACCGGCTTCCGCGGGCTGGTCTACGACTATAACAAGGTGATCGAGAATTCGGTGTCGAAGGCCTATGTCAAAGGGCTGCCCCACAATACGATCTGCGGCGTGATGCCCAGTTGGGACAACTCCGCGCGGCGCGGATTCGAGGCGCATATGGCCTATGGCGCGAACCCCGCGCGCTTCGGTGTCTGGCTCGACGCGTTAAAGCGGCACCGGATCGCCGGCTCCTACCGCCGCGAATTGTTCGTGAACGCATGGAACGAATGGGCCGAAAAGGCGGTGATGGAGCCGAATTCGGTCTACGGTGATATGGCGCTGCGTGTACTGGCGCAAAAAACAGGTAAGGAACACGGTGATGTCTAAAGTCGTCCTGCACATCGGCACGCACAAAACGGCCACCACCACCATTCAGGACATGTTTCACAAGAACGCGCCCCTGCTGGAAAAGCACGGGCTGATCTATCCGCGCATCGGTCGGGTAACGGGACATCACGGGCTGGCCTACGACTGGTCGGCGCTGCCGCCGGTCTACAAGCTCGACTCCAGCAGCCTCGACGCTTTCGGCTGGATCGCGCGGGAATATGCCGACCGCGACGCCACCGTTTTTCTCAGCTCCGAAGAGTTTTCACGCGACAACCCCAAGGCATCGGTGGATTTCGCCGCCGTGCGCGAACGGCTGGCACCCTTCGACGAGATCGAGGTGATCTGCGTTCTGCGCACCCAATGGCAGTTCATCCAGTCGATCTATCTGGAGTTGAGCCGGCGCAACAACCCGCCGCGCCCGTCAACGATCGCCAAGCCCGCGATCGAAAAGGGCACGTCGATGGGGCTGGCGGTGGATTACAACCTGATCCTCGACCGGCTGGAAAAGGTGTTCGCGCCCGAGGAAATCACCCTGCTGGACTTCAAGACCTGCAGCCAGGCCGAGGGCCGGATCATCGGCACGTTGCTGCGCCATCTCGATATCGACCTGAAGGCGGAGGCGCTGGAACTGGTCAACGACGGGGTCTCGAACAAATCGCCGCATCCGCTGGCCACGTGGATCAGCAATGTCGCGGTCGAACCGGCAAGCGCGCCCGACTGGCTGTTGGCCCATGCGACGGCGGTGTTCAAGGAGGAGGCGAAGGAGAACGACGTTCCCTGCCTTTTCACCCAGAACGAATTCAAGACGATGGCAGAGCATTTCGGACCTCTCAACGCACGTCTCGAAGAACGCCGCCGCGCCGTTCAGCCCGATTTCCGCATCTCCGAACCCGACGGCGATGCGATCACGCTTTACCGCAACCAGACCAAGCAATCGGTCTGGAACAAGCTGGCCCGGCGATTGGCCCTGGAGCGGATGAAGACGGAAAAATAAGTGCCCCCGCACAGGCCCCCATCAGACAGGACCACAGTGATGATCAAACCGCGCGCCAAGGTCGCACCGAACACCTGGGAATTCCTGCGCGACCCGATGATCGCGCCCACGGGGTTTCGCGAATACGACGCCCGCTGGCAGTATCCGCAAGGCATCAACCTGCCGGGCATGACGGCGCTGGGGCTGGGGCTTGGCACACAGATGCGCCGCCGCGGGATCGCGCCCGTGATCGCCGTGGGCAACGATTACCGCGACTATTCGCTGTCGATCAAGAACGCGCTGATGCTGGGTCTGATGCAGGCGGGCATCGCGGTGCGCGACATCGGGCCCGCCCTGTCGCCGATGGCTTATTTCGCACAGTTCCACTTGGACGCGCCGGCGGTGGCGATGGTCACGGCAAGCCACAATCCCAACGGCTGGACCGGCGTGAAGATGGGGTTCGAGCGTCCGCTGACCCACGGTCCCGACGAGATGGCGGAATTGCGCGACATCGTTCTGAACGGGCAAGGGGAGGCGCATGCGGGCGGGTCATATGAGTTTGTCGAGGGCGTGCGCGAGGCCTATCTCGACGATCTGGTGGGCGATTTCCGCATGACACGCCCTTTGAAGGTGGTCTGCGCCACCGGCAACGGCACCGCGTCGGCCTTTGCGCCTGAGCTCTTGCGCCGTCTCGGCGTCGAGGTGGTCGAGAGCCACAACGAGCTTGATTACACCTTCCCGCACTACAACCCCAACCCCGAAGCGATGGAGATGCTGCACGACATGAGCGCCCGCGTCGCCGCCTCGGGGGCGGATTTCGCGCTGGGATTCGACGGCGACGGCGACCGCTGCGGCGTGGTCGACGACGACGGCGAGGAAATATTCGCCGACAAGATGGGCGTCATCCTGGCGCGCGATCTGTCGCGGCTCTATCCCAATGCCACATTCGTGGCGGATGTGAAATCGACGGGGCTGTTCGCCTCCGATCCGGTGCTCAGGGCAAACGGAGCCCACGCCGATTACTGGAAAACCGGCCACAGCCACATGAAGCGCCGGGTACACGCGCTTGGCGCGCTGGCGGGGTTCGAGAAATCGGGTCACTACTTTCTGGCCGAACCGATCGGGCGCGGCTATGACTGCGGGATGCGCGTGGCGGTCGAGATCTGCAAGCTGATGGACCGCAACCCGGACATGAAGATGTCGGACCTGCGCCGCGCCCTGCCGCACACATGGGCTACGCCCACGATGTCGCCCTATGCCGCCGACGAAGATAAATACGACATCCTTGCGCGGATCGTGGCCAAGCTTGAAGGCATGACGGAGATGGCGGGCCGCAAGGTGGCGCAGGTGGTGACCGTCAATGGCGCGCGCGTGATCCTCGACAACGGCTCGTGGGGGCTGGTGCGCGCCTCGTCGAACACGCCCAATCTGGGGGTGGTCTGCGAAAGCGCGCAGTCCGAAGCAGAGCTGCGCGCAATCTTCAAGGCACTCGACCACGTGATCCGCACCGAACCCGGCGTGGGAGAGTACGATCAAACCTTCTGAAATACGGCTCTGCTGAGGGACGCCGGGGGCAATTATTTAACATAACTAGTATTACAACACCCTCGTCCGCAGGGGCATATTCTAAACTGGGTTGCGACATTTCCCCTATCTTGCTGGAAAGCAAGGAGAATGAAAGATGGCACATAGAGAGCTAAACCTCCGTGAACGGCGCGTGATTGAGGATATGTTGAATGCCAAGATTCTCGCGCCGGCGACATATCGCGCTCTCGTCGGTCAACGCGTCTGAAAGCTGTCGTGCATGACAAGAGCCACGTTCTTCAGCCGACAAATTGCGCTAAAAGTCGAACAGATCTGCACCTCCAACCTCAGACCACAGTCACGAAATACGTCGGCTCAACATAACGGTCGGGGCATAGCGGATAAGCCTTTTTGAACCGTTTGATCCGGACGGAAGGAAAACCACAGAAAATCTCAGCTTCACTGAAACCGCCTTAAATATTTCTGCGGCTTCCGTTCCGGGTCTGACCTGCGTTTCAAAAGCCCCTCATCCTTTCCGGATCGCCGCCCGATCTTTGCCCCAGGCGTCGCTCTGCGCGCGCCCCATGGCGGCGACGGTGTAATCTTCCTGACTGCGCGAATCGTGATGTCCGAGCCAGGTTGCAATCTTGCGGGGACTCTCACCGGGATCAATGCGCCGAAGCACATCGGCGGCGAGCGTGCGGAGCGGATGCGCTGACAGGGTCGCGATTTCCTTAATGAGCGCGCTGGGGTATCTCGCTGGCACGGGCGCGCGGGTGTGCCGCATCCAATTGCACCCGCGAAGCGCGGCATAACGCTGCCCGAGCATCCGAACCGGCCGTCCGGCAAGCAGCAGGGCATCGAGTGCCGCATGGGTTTCAGGCCAGAGCCGGCTGAACTTAACCCGATAGCCGTTCTTGATCGACAAATACCGCAGTGACCAGCTGCCGTCTTCGCGCCGCTTCAGTTCATGGCCGAGGCGCCAGGCGGCGATATCGCCGGTGCGGGCGTTGGTGTTGAGCGCGATCAGCAGCCCGCAGGCCTGCAGACGCGTCCGCTCGTCCGAGGCGCGCCAGGAGCCCCGGGCCGTGTCCATCCCGGCGCAAAGATCCAGCGCCTCGTCGAGAAGACCGTGCCAGGATCCGCCGTCCTCCGCAAAGGCATCCAGCTTGAGATCCTTGCGCTTCGGGGCCCGGGCGGCGCGGGCAATCCAGATATCGAAGATATTGTTGAGGCCGTCGAGTGTGCTCGGGTCGGCATCGAGACATTGTGCGAGGCGCAGAAACGCGCCGAGATAATTGCGTACCGTGCGCGGCGAGAGTCCTTGGGCACAGAAGGTTTCCCCCAGAATCAGCGCCCGGAACCGGTCGGGGATCGGGGGCAGCCCGAGTCTCGCCAGTTCCTCTGCGCAACGGTTGAGGCTGCTGACATGGCGCTTCGCGGTGCTTTCCTGCGGGCTTTCGGCGAAGAGCCGGGCATGCGCCGGATGCCAGGCGGGGGGCCACTGCGGTGGCGGCCCCGCTTGGACCGCAGAACCCGCTGTTGCTACTGGTTTCGCTGGGGCACCCTTGCGGCGCTTGTACCACGCCTTGCGGGCGGCGCGACCCTCGCTAAGGTTCAACTCCTGCGCGAAGCGCTCGAGCGCACGCAGGAGCGTGCTTAGCGTGGGCTCGCTTTTAGCCGCCTGGTCGAAACAGGCGCGGGGCGGACAGTCGTGCTCCTGCCGGTGCCGGCGCAGCTGCACGTAGAACCGGTTCATCACGGCGATCGCACCCGGTTCGATGCTTTCGGGCGCGCGAGACATGGCCGCGCGAACAGCGGGCGGAATGGCGCGTGCGGCGCGAAGTTGGGCCTTGATATATTCGGGTTTAGGCATGGATTTTCCTTTCTTATCCATATGTGTTGTAGCTATCGGCGCGGGCTTCGGCGGCCACGCCAGCGCTGTCGTCGGCGCCGTATTTCTCGCGCACGATCCGCTCGCTCGAGGCGATAAGTGCTGCGGCACCGGCGAAGTCGCCCGGGTGACGGGCCAGCCAGATGATCGCCGCCGTATGACGCGCCTGATGCGTGGTCAGGCGCAGCCCGACGATCCCGGCGCCTGCGGCCCAGGCCTCGGCAAACCAGGCCCCGCTCACGCAGCCGGGCGGAAATTCGAGGCCGGTGCGCAGGTTGCGCGGACTCGCGGCTCCTGGGAAAAGATAGCAACTGTCGGCGATTTTGCGGGTTTCGATGTAGAGCGGACGCAGATCCTCGATCCACCAGCGCAGGATCCGGGCGTCCTGCGCCCGGATCACGAATTCCAGTTTCCGGAGATTCTTCACTTCGCCCTTGGGTGTCAGCGAAACATAGCCTCGACCGTCCTCGCGCAGTGTCTTCGCATGCAGCGCAATGCGCGTGACCGGATCGCGCGCCGTCCGCAGGCGTTCGAACATCAGGTTGGCGCGGCGGCGCGGCCGGCAAAGCTGCAGTGCCCAGATCGCGGCCGATGCGCCCAGCTTGAGAGTCTCGAGCCGCTTGTTAGGCGGCATGTCCTCCCATGAGGCAAGCCGCGCGCGCGCCTCCTCGGCAATGAGTTCCGGAGCGGTGACGATCCGGCGATAAAGCGCATCGCCGCCATCATGCAGTGTGTCGATCAGCGTGTCAGCCTCTTTCGAAAGTCCCTTGACGTACGGGTTGTTGACTTCGGCCTCGCGCGTTTTGCGCAGAATCTGCAGCGCTGCGGCAAGCTTTGAGTCTTTGAGCCCCTTGGCCGCGAGCTGGATCAGCCCGGTAAAGCGGCTGTTCAGGGTCGAGGTTTCCAGCGCGGCGCGAACCCGGCCCGCCTTTGCGGTGGCTGCATGCGCATCGAGCGCGGCTTCGAAGGTGTCGAGGGTGAGAAGGTCTTCGAGGCTCTGGGGCCGACGACCGCGCCGCAGCGCGCCGCGATAGAGCCAGCTCACGTGACCCTGCTGACCCTCACGCCAGATTGAGGGATTGCTCACATCCTTGGAACGGGCGGCATTGACCTCCATCGCCACCAATTCCGGATCCTCGCCCGCCTTGATGCGGAAGAGCGCCGCATCGGCTTGTTCTGTGGTTTGCATCAGCAGGGCATCAAAGACTGCGGTGGCAGATCTCCGCAACGGTGCGGGCAGATCCGGCCAAGAGACCGGCTTCTCCGCGTTCGGCGCGCGCAAGGTCTCGCGCGGCAGACAGGCGGCGACCTCGGGCGGCAACCCGGATGCATTGGCATTCAGCCGGTCGATGAATGTCAGCGCACTGCCGAAGCTTCGACGTTTGCCCGCCGGCATCCGGACCAGTACAGCACGCACGTCGGCAGCGGTGATATCACGGAGGGCGATATGGCCGAACCATTTACGTATCATTGCGATTGCCGCGCTCCGACCCTGCGGAAAGAGATCGCCCTTGGCGACGAAGCCTTGGTTGGCACGAACCCAGGCCTCGACGGTCTCGTAGTCCGGATGGTCAGCGGTTGCTGGCATCCCTGACCGCGCCGCGAGAAACTGACTCAGAACCGTCCGGATACGGGAGTTTGCCTGGTCTCTGGCCTTCTTCGGGTTGTTCGCGCCCGCGAAAGCGGCCTCGCCCGCAATCGCAATCTGGTCCTCGAAAATTGTCTGGTCGGCGGCAAACTCCACCAGATCCTCGACCTCGTCGAGACCCAGGCGTTTTGGCAGTTTCCTGATCTCGAGTCGGGCCTTGTAGGGCGCGTTCCGCGCCTCGGAGGATTCGTAAAAATCCAGCATGGTGCACATATCGTTATCCTTGAATACCGAAGAGTTTTCCCTCTCCACACTGGAGAGAGGGAAAAACTCGCGGAATTCAAAGCCGGAGCGGTTATCACGTTTCGCTGCGCGCGGAGACCTGCGCATTTCCAAGCGCGCAGCGCGGGGCCTAATTCCGTTTCATGACCATGGCTCTCCCTTTCCTCAGTGTGGCCGATTGCGCCCGGCACTTTTCCTTTTCGGAGAAAACCGTTTACAAGATGATCAAATCTGGCGAACTGCCTGCGGAGAAATTCGGCAGCTATCAGATTGCCTGGCATGATGCCTGGGCCTGCGAGCACGGACCCGTGCCAAGACCCGAACTTCACACGCGCTACATGAGCGACCTGCTCAACCGACAGACACTCGCCGCGCGCACGAAGAGATCGCTGCGCACCGTCGATCGCTGGCTCGACAGCGGCCTGCCGACCCGCAATGTCCGGGCCTCGGTGCGGGTCAATGCCGTAGATGCCGCCGACTGGCTCCGCGGGAAATACGGCTCCAGCGTCCGGCTCAACCGGCTACTGGGGAGCGGGACTGTGGCGGCGCCGATCCCGCAGAATACTTGAGCCGTCGCTTCCAGAGCATCATGCCGCAACGCCGGAATCACGATGTTTGGCAATCCCTGTATGCTAATTTTTCCACCCGTAATTGTGACAGCGGATTTCCAAAGATGGCGGCGGATTTCCAGTCTGATGCGCCTCTTTCCAAAAACGCCACCATGCATATCGCCGATTTATGTGCGGGGGTGTTTTTGGAATTGTCAGCAGACTTCCGGTGATGCGCCCGGAGTTTCGGTGCCCCGTTTGGAATTTTCTCGTCGCCGCGGCACTTCCCGGTGCCATGGGTGGTTCGTAGATGCCGACATGCGGCAGCCACGGTCAGGCGGCGTCGCCGCATTTCGGACTGCACTTTCGGGAACTTGCTGGGATGGGCTTGAGCAAGGTTCATCTGCTTCATCGGCGGCAAGTCCACTGATCAGATCGGCTAGGACAAAATTGCCGACATGCGAGTGGGAGATCATTGCGCCGACACCCATGTCATCGCTGAAATCGCCTACGTCTGGGACTGACGCGCAGCTATTTCGGCCGCTATTGCCGATGTAGATCTCGCCTCTATCCGCACACTGCCAGGCGATAGCCACTTCTGGTCCTCAGCTGACCAGCAGAGGCGGAAAGTGACGTGAAAAGCGTGGCGGGTGTCGACGACCCGGACCGGTAAGCTCCACGTCCGCCGAACCGGCCGGAGGAATCGCGCGGTGGGCACACATCTGTCATGGTCAAACCTTCGGAAGTTGTTCCATGACGGTCGGCCGATTAAGAGCTGGCCGATAGTCGTCCCGCTAAAAAAATGTCGCGCCGGTTATAGAAAATCATGACCGGCATGACCCCAATTGCTGAGCCCTGCCACGATGCCAACCCCAATCATCTGTAAGGCATTGATGACAGGGATCGCGAGCCGGGATTGCCGTTTTGGAATGGCCCGGGATTCCGACCGATTGCCGGGACTCTGTAGGCAGGCACGCGCGCGCGCGCCAATAGATTGCCCGGATCGGGCCATGGTTCTGACCTATGATCCGAGCAAAAGTGGCAAAACAACCTTTTGGAGCCACCCTTGATATCAGGATAATGCATACGCTGTGGATCGGAATGCGATCTAATGCGCAGAGACCGAAAGCTCTGCATCTCCCGCTGCCGAAGCGCCATGGACAAGACAAGGAGCCTCGCAGCGAGCGCCCCAGCGCCGCAGTCCGCCCAAACATGCTGCCTGACTACCTCGTGGACAGGCTTTCCGCAGCGGCCATTTTTGGGGAATGAGGCCATGAAACCGTGGCAGAGCCCAATATGCGACGCATCCGGCGGGCTGTCAGCAATCTCAATCCCGGGCCATTGGGAGCTTGGCGCGAAGGTGTTCCAGCAACTCGTTTTTCAAAGCGCCGAAGGCCTTAAGATATTGCCCCTCGCAGTCCTCAGCCAGTTTACGGTGAGGTTCCCCAAACTGTTCAGAGACCATGCCCAATCAAAGCAATGCAGGTTGTCGACGCAAAGCCAATAGCTTAATTGACCTGCATGCAGATTTTGAAGCGCACCAATCCCGGCTCGATACAATATGTCTTATTCATGAGGAAGAGGCTGTTCCTTGTTGTCTTGAAAAGAGAGAAATCTCTGATGGGCGGTGACATGATAGTGCCTTGGCACACTTCAGCACGGTGCGAGACACGTGACGCGGCTGAACAGCACCTGCAGAAATTTGTTGCCCACGAAATGTTGCAGCATGAATGCCTCGGTTTTGCAGAGCTGAAGAGGCAGGAATATCGAAAACAAGACTACCCGATATTCATGAGATATGCACTGGAGCAAGGCCTCTCCGAAAATGACAGGTTTTGGTTGCTTGCAGATCCAGAGAAGGTAGAAAAACGGAATGCATCAAGTCAGGTCGACAAATTTCTTGCTAACATCAACGCCGACATCAACGCGATCGCAGAATCCAAGCGTCAGAGAATGTTGGATATGCATAAAGGGTTTAGGCGCTACTTGATCGGATGATAGCCTCGGTTTTTCTGCGACCGTATGATCCCGGACCGTCGGTGCATCTGATCCTCCCTCTGACGAGGGCCGCCGCGATCAGCATCTTTAGCTCGCGCGCAAACATCCGTGCGATCTGTGGGTTCTTTGGGGACCCTTGCGTGCTACCCATCTCACAACTGCGATGGCACCGCTGACCAACAATCTGTCCGTCGTCACCTAACGCATTCCGGGTTTTAGGACACAGAGAGGCCCCGGCGATTTTTCTCGCCGGGGCCTCTTGAAGTCTGATCGTAAGTTCTTGGATCAAGCCACGACGAATATGCGAACGTTTTCGTTGCGGATGAAGTAGCGCGAGCCGTCCTTCTTGGATGACTTGCTGAAACCGATCTCCACGTCCCGGTCGAGCTTGACTATGATCTGCAGAAGCTTCTCGAGGGAGACCCCCCGGAGCTTACGTTCTTCAGCGCCGATATCTTGGGCTGCGGCAGGCCCAGGAGTTCGGATGCCTGGACCTGAGTGAGGTGGCGATGGCGCAGGATCGAATTGATCTCGCCAACGATGGAGGCCTTCAGCTTCAACTCGGGTGCATCTTCGAGGCCGAGATCGGTGAAGACGTTGCCGCTTCCAACTTCGATCTCCAGCGGGGACTGTTCTTCTGTCATTTCTTCTTCCTTTTCTCCTTCTTCGCCTCAGCGAGTACCTGCTTTATCCTGCGCAGGCGGATCTTGGTCGGGCTTCGGCGTCTTAATCCCAATTGTCGACTTCTTCTGGAATGAGTTCAGGACGTAGATATTCTCTTCAAGTTTCACGGCGATCTCGAGGTCGCATCTGCCCGCGGGCTATGTTTTTAACCGGGCGCCACAAAACGCGGATCTCCAATAAGCCAACAACCGCAACCTGCCATCGCGCAACCTTGGGACTGGTTGCTTCTACCGCGCAGGCAGGCCCTGACCTGGCGCGTTTTCTCGGGATATCCCGCTCCACCTCGGGAATGCGTTTCTCTCGGCGAAGATGTTCAGTCTCGAGCGCACGCTTGCGACCCTCGTGCAACACCACATCCGTGTCACGAAACGCTGCGTTCCATTTGTTCAGCGTCACCATTCCCGCGCCCCGATCATCCATAGCCTGACGCGTCGCAAGCCTGCTTGCCAGCGCGATATGCACCGCATCCTTGCGGAATTCATCCACCTGCCTGTGCCCATCCGTCATCTCCCTCGCTGCAGAGTAACGATCAAAGAAGCGACGCCGAACCGCGACCGGTTCATGAGCGATTCCGGACCCCATTTGCCGGGTGCGCCATTTTCACTTCGGTGAAGCCATTTTTTCATTTCAAGTTTCCGAGGCAACCGACACGGACCCAGTTCCTCCGCATGTCGATTACCCCAAACCCAGAATCCTTTGCTCCCGCCTCTTCCGCTCTGCTGATCGGAGGCGCAGGGAGTGCCCGAAATCTCGATAAGTTCTATACGAAGCCGGATATTGCACGCCAGTGTGTTGACGACTTTGAAAGATGGACAGGAATAAACCTCGCCAGGGCGACGACTGACATCCTGGAGCCAAGTGCTGGCGCAGGTGCCTTTCTCGAGACCTTGCCGTCTCGCACCCAAGCCTACGACCTGCTCCCTGAGGATACCAGAATCACGGCTCAGGACTTCTTGAAACTGGACCGTCTGCAGCCCGCCATCGTGATCGGCAACCCGCCGTTCGGAAAGGCCTGCCGTCTCGCGGTTCGGTTTTTCAATCATGCGGCAACATTCGCCACCCAAATCGGTTTTATCGTTCCACGAACATTCGAGAAAGCCAGCATCCAAAACAGGCTCAATCGTCAGTTCCACCTGATTGGCCAACGTGTGCTCGCTCCCGAAAGCTTTACCTTCGAGGGCGACAGCTACTCTGTTCCCTGTGTATTCCAGGTCTGGGTGCGGCAAGGAGATCTGCGGCTCCCGATCTCCTTACCGCGAACTCATCCCGATTTTGACTTCGTGACCCGGGATAAAGCAGATTTCGCATTCCAGCGCATCGGCGCGCGAGCAGGGGCAATCAAGCCGCGCTTTGAGGCTGTCGCGGCCGCGTCGCATCACTTCCTGCGCGCCAACGGATCGCTGGATGACCTTTTGACATTCTTCCGCAAGATTGACTTTTCTGACGCGAAGGCCCGGACTGCGGGAAATCCCTCCATCTCGAAGATGGAGCTTGTTGCGCTCTATTCCGCGGTTAAGAACAGTCAGATCTAAGGGTCCCCGGTTCTGGAAGATGTCCGCTGCTCTATTTTCCTTCCATCTCTCCACAAGTAGGCGAGATAGGACGATGACGTAGGATATTCACCGGAACGCGAGACGGCCGTGCTGAAACGAATGCTGCCGCCGAACAACATGGCCAGCCGGCAGTTGGGGCAGGAAGCGGCGATGCCGGACAACGGCACGCCGAGCGGTGTTTCGACGGGCAGTTCCTGCCTGCCGCCGGTGCAGGCCCTGATGGTTAGACATCGCGTGGCAAATTGGCGGCGGTGCTGGAAACGACGGTTCCGAGCGAGTCTGATCTGGCGGAATAGCGTCGCTAGCGGATCCTGTACCCTGCGCAGTTCAAGGCCCGACGCGCTGCTCGTAAATTGGCCGATGACCGTCATGCTACGTTGCCTGCCGGTCGGGACCAGGAGCAATCAGCATGACGGCGCTCCACCGGCGCAGTGTCGAGCTGCTTGCCGACCCGGTCCCTGACGACCGCATCCCAACCACATTGCCTCCAGAAGTAATCTCCGCGCAGGAGCCCTTCAGACGCATGCATCGCCGGCCATCCGGCGGGGGCTTTCGACAACGGTGGGGTGTGTTTCAGATTGCACGAACGCGGCACCAGCGGCGACGGGCTTCGGCCTGCCGGCTCGGCGCATCCGCGCTCGATATGCTTTCCGAACAGGTACATGGACAGATCGCTCAACACTTGTCGCACATATCCACGTAGCGGCGACGCTGCATATTCGCAGACGGATGGCCGCAATTGATATGGCCGCGGCGTTCGAACGCATGACCTCGCACGCATGAGCGCAACTCCTGATCAAGCTGGGTCACATTCCCAGGTCCTTGCATGACAGATCCCGCCCGGTCGCGTGACAACCGGGCAGGCGGTTCTCTCAAAGACACTCGGCGAGTTGTTCGAGACTGAGATCCGCATCGATCGGTCCCGAATGCGCGATCACCACCGCGGTGATTATCCAGACCCCCAGGGCCGTCACCACGCGTGGGCTCATCTGTGCGACATCGCGCGAGGCTTCGAGAACCTGGATCATCTGCGAGGCCCCAAGCGCCAGCTTGCGCTTCGCAGCTTCCGGCGCGGTGGTTGTCTGGGGCAGAAGTCGCTCCCACTCTTCGTCGCTGCGCGCGGTGCGCAGCGCCTGCAACGCCTCCGGCCAGGCTTTCGGGAAATCCGTCGCGAGGCAGACACCTTGCTCTTTTGCGAAGCGGCCGAGGCCGGTGGTCAGAGTCCAGATCAGATCGTTCGTGTTCCGCACGCCCGTGCGGTGCAACTGGTGCGAAAGTTCCCGCGCATATGCCGGCGCGAGGTGGCGAAAGAGTATAACCGCAGAGATCTGCGGGCCGCGAATATATGTGTTTTTGGTCACGATAATGCTTCCTTGATGGAGAGGGTTACTTCCGGGGCCGGAACAGGCACCGGATGCGAAAAGAAAGGCGCGTTGCGCGTGTATTGATCGGATCAGCTGCTACCGTGCGCGGCAGGCGCCGACGACAGCGGGATCGGGCGGCGCTGCCCGCGCCGGGCAACGGTAAAATCCCGGCCGCGCTGTGGCCCGCGACGCCGCGGGCTAGGATCCCGCTCCCGGTCCGCGCGGATATCGCGCAGCGCATGCAAGCGGCCGCGCCCCGCGTTCATCCGCTCGAATGCATCATCGTCGAGCCGACCGATCACTGGCGTGCCGGTGGTCTGCGACGCGACAAACCCCGCATGGGTAAGCGGCACCAGCAGCCGCGACCGGATCGGGAACCGCGTCGGTCCATCCAGCCCTACCGCGCGATATTCAGTCCGGTGAAACAACGTAACGCTGCGGTCGCTCGATGCCGGACGACGCGCCGGAAAGGCCGGGACAAGCACCGCACAATGCCGGGTTCCGACCGTCTCGATGTCGAGCACCAGGCACGGGCGGGCCGCCGGGCGCGCCGCCGCGGGCTGCCCCGCAGCAGGAAACCGGAACATTACAATGTCGCCATGCGACAGATGATTGCGCCAGTCGGCATCGAGGACCGGGGTGAAAGAGGCTGTGGACGTATGGAGCATATCGCTCTCCCTTTTTGGTTTCGGCGCGCCGACCTGCCCTTTTCGTGTCTTCCGGGGGGCGTTTTGTCCGGCGCGTCCACAACAAGACGCGCCGGACAAAACGGCCCCTGCCCTTCCTTTTCCATCTTGATCGAAATCGGTTCAGTCTCGGGGTCCACCATCAGTGATATTTTGGGTCTTCATTTCCCCGCGCGGAAAATCTCTCGGTGGTAAAAACATCACAGCGGAGAAGAGAATGTTTCTTCGTCGCAGCCAGCAATACCATTTCAATTCCAGCGGCCCCGTTCGGAGCCGTTCGTGCAAAACCAAAGAAAGGAATTCCCATGGGCCTCCACGCCAGCTTTGACCTCCCCGACACCGACATCACGGTGCTCGAGGCAATTCACCTCAGCTTCCTCAGCCTGTTTCTTGAAGAGCGGCCCGAACCGGTCGATGACGGCCATGACGATTTTTGGGTCGACGCCTCGCTCCTCGATGAGGTCGACCTGACGTTGATCGAGAGGCTCGATACTGCCGGGGTCTCACCGGCCATTTCGACGGCCACGGTGATCGAAGATCTCGGGCGTTACGGCGAGGACGCATTCGACCACGAGACATTGCTGCACCTCCATCTCGGCGCAGTGCGCCGGTTGCGCCAGGCGGTCATGGAGCATGGCCCGCTGGTCTGTGCCTGGTCGGCCTGATGTCGCGCAACCGCACCCGGACCAATGAACCGAGATTCATTTCAGAGCGGCATAGGATACTGCCGCTCGCTCATTCGGAAAAGGCCATGACCATGCAGATCATTGGGGCACAACTATGTGATCGTCAAACATCCTACATGCGCGGACTCGTAACGGCCGCCTTCGAGTCGAAGCGCTATATCCCACCCCGGCGGTGCCGGACTGGCCTTTCGCCTCAAATCAGCCGCACCGAAATCGGTTCTATCCATATCGAAGGGCACCCCGTTAGATCGGTTGCGAAGATTGCGGTTCGGATCGCCAGAGCTGCCATCCGTCGTTGCCGACGACAAATCGACTGGCACGGCACGTCAAATGCAGCGGCGCTGATTGGCCAGATACCCTCATTGCTCGATGTAGCGTACTCGTTGCCTGCATCGTCACCGTCAAAGGACCCCGCAATATGACCAAATATGATCCGTGGAGCTACATGGTGAAAGCTTGGGTTCCTCGCGCCCCCGTTCGCTTCCAAGCACGATCAACCGATTACACGCGCTACCTCACGCCTGTTGCCACGGCGCGTCCCGGCGAGCTTGTCGCGATGATCAGCACCTGTTTTCGAGATCGTGACTACGGCCTGCTGTCGCAGCGCTATCTCGAAACCTTTGCAGTCCAGGGCACCCGCGACCTCGAATGCAAGCATTTCAACGAGCTTTCCGACGAGATATCGGACAAGGCGGCTCAGATGATTGGGCGAGAGCTTGCTCTCAAGAGTCACCCTGGGGTACCGATGCCTCACGGCGACCAGGAAGAAAGCCAGGTGACAATTCGGATGGCGCATTTTGCCGATGCCTTGATTTCCGTGAATGATGATTGGCTGAACGACAGCACGGAAGTAGGTACTGTCGTGCCTCCAATCCTGATTGAAATGACGCCTGCCTCGGATCTGGTCTCGGCGAACGAGATCAGGTGGAAGATTCGACGTTACCTTTCTGTCCTGCGCGCGGTGCTGCGGCCTACGCTCGGACATTCGAGCGATTGGCACATCTGCCTGCCGGAACTGGAAGACCTGATGTCGGAGGACGCGCGCGCCCGCTTCTGTCGCGCGCCGACGCCGCAGCATCAGTATGTCACTTGATCTTGCCAGCCGGGTTCTCAGTTCATTGGCTGTCCGGAAAATCTTTGAACTCGTGGAGAGTCGGTCTGGCCGATTTCAGCCCGGGCAGGGTGAACCGCCCGGGAACGTGAGCGTGACGACGACAGCCCCCGGCTCCCCGTCAGGCCGGGAGCGCGCGCAAGCTGACGCATTCCACGAGCATTGTCGGTTTGTCGACGTTGCCCGGGTTCCTGCATGGCGACCGCACAAGATCAGCCAAGTTTCACCGCCGCACCTGCAGGGCGTCCGATCGGTCTGCCCAGCTCGTCAGATCTGGTTGAGATGCCATTGGCGGCATATGCCCCCGAAACAGAAGAAAGGAGTTTCGGGCCGCTCATTGCCTCATTTCCTGAACAGCTCGACATATTCGTTAAAGACAAGCAGCCGGTTGCGACGTTGCCCAGTTACTTCCGTCAGGACGCCATGGGTAACCATGTCGGCGATCAGGGTAGATGCCGTGTTCGTTGTGGCACCAATGATTTCTGCCGTCATGTTCACATCAACCACCGGGCGGGCATAGAGATGGCGCATCAAGACATGGGCGTTGTCCTACCGGCGTGTGCTGAATCGGGGCAGGACATCGCGTTCAATTCCGGCCTTGATCGCGAAAATGGAGCGGAAGCCGCCCGCCGACGCGCGCGCTGTTTCTTCAATCCCATGCAGGAAAAAAATCAGCCACGCGCGCAAATGGTTGCCCTGTCGAACGGCCATCAACTGGTCGATATAGGCTGTCTTGTTGCGTTCGAAATAGTCCGACAGGTACAGCGCCGGTTTCACCAGCAGCCCCTCGGATGCCAGATAGAGTGAGATCATCAGCCGTCCCAGTCGTCCATTACCGTCCAGAAACTGATAATGGCCGATGGCGATACGGATCAAGGAATGCATAAACAGATCCTGTGCGTGCAGGAACGCCTCCAGATCACTCATCAGGTCCGGCACATGGTCATGACGAGGCGGAATGAACACCGCGTTCTTCAGGCTCACGCCGATCCAGTTCTGACTGGTTCGAAACGCCCCCGGCTGCTTGTTCTCTCCGCGAACGCCGGTCAGCAGAATTTCGAGTCTGGCGCAACAGGCGGTTGGACAGCGGTAAGTCCTCCAGCGCATCGATCGCGTAATTGACCGCATGGATGTAGTTCTGCACCTCGGACCAGTCGTCCCGCTCGTCAGGGTTCAGATCGGTCGCGTCCTTAAAGGCATCCTCGATATTGGTTTGGGTGCCTTCAATGCGGCTGGATTGGGTCGCTTCCTTGGCGACATACATGCGGATGAAGATTTCGATGTCGAGGATTAGCTGGGCAAAGGCGTTCAGCTCGCCCAAGGCGCGGTCGGCGCGGCCCAGCAACTCGCTCAGCTCAGGATCTTCTGCAACCACCAACTCATGACTGATACGCTCGGGTAGGAATGCCTTGTATTGGTAGCGGTCCTCGGGCTGGCCCGCTTTGAAGTCCGTGATGTTCATATCTCAGACCGCGGTATCATCACAATTCTTATGTCAGAAAACGGGTGGACATCCGAGATGGCGCGCACGCCAATGTCAGATCCGCCCGACACGGCAACCCTGGTCCATCATTGTCGCATACAACTCAAACAGCCCTTCCAGCCGTTCGGCAACGTTGCGACTGCATCAGCCCCGTGCCATGAACATGCACGACATTGCCCGTTTGTCGACGTAGCCCGGAGTCATGCATGGCGACCGCACAGGATCAGCCAAGTTTTACCGCCGCGCCTGAAGAGCTTCCCTTTCCCTCGGTCCATCATCTCCTGTGCCGTCCGGGCGTACCCGCGACTCTGACACCGGATCTGCCACATTCTGCCTCGTCCGCGCAGACCTTCGACGGTCAGAGACAGGGCACGAGCCGGTTCGCCCTGCGCCGCCGGCGGCCTTTCGGAGGATGAATGCCGCCGCGCTCTGCGTGATGGCGTTGCGCGGGGGTTTCCCAGCTCTGCGCGATCAGCGACAAGAGCGTTTGCTTCCGCGCCACCAGATCATTGGGCAATTGCCCGATGGCCGGGTTTCCGGTGGAATCACATTCGAAGCGAGGGTCGTCTCTTCTGACCCGCACCCGGCGCGCCAAGACGAAGCGGCTCGCCATATCGAGGCCGCAGGCAGCAAAGTCGACGTTCAGTCGAATTTCGAAGCCGACATTGGCTCTTTCATGCGACGTCGTTCCATACGCCAGAAGGATTTCATCCTCCGTTGTTTCAAGCACCAGAGACGGCCGCGCGTAGGGTGAGAGGCCCTCTTTATAAGGAAACCTGAACGACACAATATCGCCTGGACGGATCTGCGGCGTGATTTGACTGGACATGCTTTGCTCCTGTTCGGGCACCGGCCTCGCCGATGCGGTGGTACCAGCTACACCGCATCGGCGCGCGCCTAAGCCCGACGCTTCTGAACTGCACGATGCACAGCGCAGTGCTTAAGCGGCCCCCAGAGCTTCCTAGCCTGCTGCAAGGCTTCTCCGTCGCTGTCCGCGAGGACGAAGGCGAATACGTCGCGCGCGTAAAGACGCTCCTGCCGGAGCGCAACCTGGCGGACCCGTTGCGTCAGCGATGCTGGCAGGTCTGACAACAGGTCGGCCGGTCGCGTGCGGTTCCGTTTCAGGTAGGCCTTGGCCGCGTCAACGGTCGGGAAGACATCCGGTGCATCCTCAACCAGCCCAGGCGCGGAAAGGCGAAGCCCGCCCTGGCGCGCCAGTCCCTCGATCAAGGCCGCTTCATGACGTTTCGGCTTGTAGAGGTCCCAGCTGACAAGCCGGTCCACAGGCAGGCCCGGGATCGGGATGTTACAACCCAGAATGACCCGCTTCGGTGTTTGTGTCCGCGCCAGTCTCAGACGTTCGGCGAGTTGGCGCGTGGCCAGCTCGCGCGTCTGGCGCTGAACCCTGCGAATTAAGGGATCCGGATGGCACGGCACCAGAACAGCCAAGGCATCGCCATTCTTCATCTCATAGGGGGTTTCGATCTGCGGAAGGCGGAGCAAGCCATCCTCACCCGCCGCAATAAACGCTAGGTCGTCGGCCGGTCGATCTCCCCACAGTGCGCGCCCGTAGTCCTCCAAAACCGTCACCGGTAGTTCCTCGCGGCCGATCACGATAACCGCAGAACAGTCCCGGTACCGGTTTGATCCTAGGCCCCTACCCCCGAACCAGAGCCAATGCGCGCCATGCAAGGCGGTGTTAAGCATGAAGTTCGAGACGTCATCGTCGGACTTGCCGGTGAAGTCGTGGCCCGCGTCCTGAAAGAAGGACAGGATCACCTTGCGGCTTGCGCCCACGAGGACTCCGCCACCTCGCTCGAGCCGATCCCGCAGCACTTCGCGGACGACCACACGACGCCACGCCTCACGCAGTTCCCGCCCGTTCAGAAGGCTGCCATGGGTCATCCGCCTGTCGTGGATCTGGACGACGTCTGCATTCGGGCGCAGCAGCATATGCGACGTGTGGTGGATATCACAGCCAAGCGCTGTCAGGATTTCGGTGTCTGCGTCCGCGTCAAGCAGCAGCATCGGCTCCCGGTGCTGCAGGTCATGCTTGCGGTGCAGCCGCAAGGTCGGACCGTCACGCCCGCGCTCAAGGCGCAGCCGTTCGGTTGTGGTGCGTCCCTTCTCCTTGGCATCTGCAAGGCAGGTCCACACCGCTGCAAACCACGATACGTGGCGCGCGTTCTGCTCGGCTTGTGAAAGAAAGCGCTCCTGGCAGGCTGCGGATTGATCCGGCCGTAGCGCAGGATCGGGTGCATGCGCCCGGTATTCGAGTTGCGCGAAACCACTGTAGTCTTCGGCTAAGTATTCAAGTTCCAGCGGTGATTTTCCGGCGCTCATGTGATCGACAACGGCCCGCGCCGCGGTTAACAGATCCGCTTGCCGTGCAACGAGTGCATCTTGACGCTTGCCGCCGCGATCTCGCGTGCGCAGGAATGTTCTCGGCATGGTAAAATTTGCCGCTGGAATGCTTATGGAAGAGAGTTGCTGCGCCCAGAATGTCTCGTCCACCACGCGCAGGGCCGGGCTGGCATCGGTTGGGTCCGGAAAGCCGAGGTATCGGGTCGCCATGTAGCGATGCTTTTGTCCGCCGGACGGACCGAACTGGCGGTTGTAAGCACAGCTGTCGAAAAACACGCAGCGTTGCTCGGGATCCGAGGAGCTTTGGCAAAAACTCTCACGGATGTGGAGCCCGAGCCGCACGCCACGCTCCACGAGGTCTGCCTTGCGGCACATCTTCAGGTCGTCCTGATCGGGATCGGGTGCGGACCGGCCCCTAATAATTTCCGTATCCGTGCCGAGTTCACCTGCATGCGCCGCCGCTTCGGCGACAAGCGCCAGGGTGGGCGCATGAAAGCTCACCGCCTGCCCCGCCATCCGCTTGGCGAGCAGTTCGCGCGCCGCTCGGCTCTTTCCCGCGCCGGGGCTCGCTGCGAGCATAGCCACCGGAACGGACGCATTTTTAGCGCCCTCGTCAATAGCCGTCAGGATATCGATCGCGTCGCCGAGCGCAGCGTGCAGCCGATCAACGGACTCGGAAAGTGGTGTGAAAAGCGTGGCGGGGGCCGACGACCTGAAGCGGTAGGCTCCATGTCCGCCGAAGCGGCCAGAGGAATCGCGCGGTGGGGAAGCAGGCGGGGAAAGATTTGTCATGATTGGACCTTTGGAAGTTGTTCCAAGAAGGTCGGTCGATCATGAGCCGGATGATAATCGCCCGGCTAAAAAAGTGTCACGCCGGTTACCGACTTTCATGACCGGCATGACCCCAATTACCCAGTCCTGCCACGATGCCAGCCCCATTCATCCTGAAGGCATTGCTGATAGGGTTCGCACTCCGGGATTGACGTCCTGGACCGGTCAAAAATTCCGACCGATTGCCGGGACGACGTGGGCGGGCTCGCACGCGCACCTTAAGCAAATGGATTGCCCGGCTTGGCCATGGTTCGGAAAACAAATGGCAAAACACGTTGACACAACGTAATCGCTACCAATTCGCTGCGTCTGCGCGGAGGTCCGCTTTGGAGACACGCCCAATTCGACTAGTTCTAAATGCAGCTGTTGGAACCATATCAATGCGCCCATGGCGGCACCCCGAGGACCAGATGCGTGATGGCTGCTTCGAGCCCATAGGCCCACCGGAACCCATATCTCGTCCGCAAATAAAAGTAGGGTAGCAGGAGGCCGAAAAGGGTCGCAGCGATGGTGAAGCGTGTAACGTAGTAGCTGGTGAAGCCGTCGAAGATTAATAGTAGGTGAAAACCGCCAAACAGCGCGGCGAGCATCAGGGAACTTGCGTGAAGGCTCATTCCTGAACGCACCGCCCCGAGGACCATCACGGCGAAGAGGATCTGCTGAAAGAGAATGTCGACGGATTTCGACAGATAATATCAGGCGGACGCAAACATGAATTCAGGCAGATCCGGCGGCGCGCGCAGCTCTGAGACGTCGGAGAGCAGGGGCCGAAGAACAGTGACGTAGACAGCATAGATCAACAGGATCTTGCAGATGCCGTCATTCGCTGCGCGCCGCACGAACTCACAGGTTGCGGACGGAGCGAGCTTTCGCTGCGAACGCACCAATGGCTGCTTTCAATCCTTACGCTTTGAACTGACTGATAAGCCAAGTCTTCACGGCGTTGATCGCAGGTGTCGTGGCCATGTCTTTGGGTCGGACGAACCAATAGGCATGGCTGGCATCCAACGACACTGCAAAAGGGGCCACGAGCCGCCCAGTTGCGATATCATCCGCAACAAGCCGTGACCGCCCGAGGGCGACCCCATGCCCCTCGACCGCTGCCTGCAAGATTGCGCCATCATCTCCGAGCCGAGGTCCGGCGGATGGAGGGACCAGGCATCCGGCGGCTTCGAACCATGTGGGCCAGTCTTCAGGGATATCCCCACAAAGAAGTGTGGCGCGATACATGTCGGCTGGCGCGTGCAACGCGTGTTCGTCGGCATATTTAATGGAGCAAACGGGCGTTATGGTCTCCGTGCCAAGCTTGGTAGCCTCCAGATCGTGTGGGGATGCAGGGCTATAGCGAATGGCGGCGTCAACTCCTTCCGAGGCAAAATCCACCAGATGCCGCGAGGCGGTAATGCGAAGATCAATTTTCGGATTTGCCGCCATGAAATCAGCCAATCGCGGTGCAAACCAACGCGCCGCGACTGATGGCAACATCGAAAGTGTGACAACTTGATCCGAGCGCCGCGCGCCTGCCACAGCAGACCAAGTATGCGCGAATGCCTCTGCCAATTGAGCAGCCAGGCGCTCGCCCGTAGGAGTCACGCTTAACCTTGCGCCGTTCCGTAGAAACAGTGCAACACCGAGCATTGCCTCGAGATCAGAGACCTGACGAGATACACCGCTTTGGGTGATGCCAAGCTCTTTTCCAGCTGCGGTGAAGCCTCCACAGCGAGCGGCTGCCTCGAAAACCTGTAGGGATCGTAATGGTGGCTTAGCATGAGTTGAGAACATGGTGGGTAATAATTTTCTCATTTTGATAATTCTACTGCTGGATTTAACATGATCTGAACTCAAGTAAAAGATTGGACCCACTATGGCAGACGCTTCTCAAGCACCGCTCATATCATCCGGCCTGAAAAGCCACATGCCAGATTTGCCACTGGTGATCTGGATGGTTCTTCTGACGCTCGGCCTTGGGCTATCAGCCGGGATGGGCGCGGGCGAGGTTGTGAGGGAGTTCAACACTGGGTTTGGACGGGCACTGGGCGAGTTTGCCTTGATCCTCTTGCCGTCGTTTACGCTGGCTGCGGCGCTATCGCGGCAGAACATCGCGTCCAAAGCGGCGGGCCGGACGGTCGCGCTCGCCTCGCCGGTTGCGGGCGCGGGCATGATCTGCCCGGACACAGCTTATGCCGCGCTTTCTCCGGCGGCAGGGTGCTACAAGTTGGATACGGCTTTCGGGGCCTACACAGGGTTCAAGTTGCTCTACCCCGCTGGCCCTTTGATTGTCGCGGCAGGGCTTGGCACCTTAGAAGGCGAACCTGCCATCCTGTTGCTGTGCGGCGTGCTGTTGGCGCTGCCGGTCTGGGCAGCGGGCGTAATCTGGGGCCGCTTTGCGGCCAGAAACAATGAGGCGCAAACCGAAGCGGACGGCATTGCAGATCGTAGGCGCCTGCTGCGTGCCTTCGCGCCGTTTCTGGTGATGGCTGGCCTGCTAATCCTTGGCGATGTTGTTAGCCCGACTGGCATTGGCGCATTGGACTTCCTTTTACTGCCCAAAGGTGCGCTGATCACAGCCGCAATCCTTGCCCTGTTGCAAACGGCATCGGGCGAGCGGCGCGACTGTCTGGACAGTGCGGTTCGAAGAACGGGATCGCTTCTACTGGTCATTGGTGCTGCAAGTGCCTTTGGGGCGGTGCTGACAGGAATGGTGGCATTGGAAAATATGGTGCCACAGGGCAATGGGGTCCTCACCCTGATCGCGCTCTTTGGTTTGACCGTGTTATTCAAGCTGGCGCAGGGCTCATCGATGGCCACCTTCGCAGCCATCGCGCCTGTTGCGGCCCCGATGGTGCTGGCCAGTGGCGTTAACCAAATCGCCGCCGTTTTTGCGATTTGCCTTGGGTCCTTCATCGCGATCCTGCCTAACGACAGCTATTATTGGCTGGTCCGGCGAGATGCTCTGGCAGATGAGAAAAGCGAAGGCCGCGCAATCGGCATCCTTACGGGCGGCGCAGTTGTGCAGGCGCTGGTCGGCATGGCCGTTCTATTGGCTGCGGTGGCCATATGGCCATGACGAACATAACCACCCGAAGACCTGAACATTCGGACGCCGCCGCAATTGCCGTGATCGACGCAGAAGGACTTGCAACGGGTCACGCTACTTTCCGGGATACGCCGCATGATTGGGACAGCTTCACTGCGAGCTTTTTGAGCGAACGCGGACTTGCGCTGATTGTGGAAGACGGCAGCGCTGACGCGGCCTGGGCCGGTATAAGCCCAACTTCCACCCGCACGGTCTACCAAGGTGTTGGCGAGATCTCGATCTATGTCTCGGCGACTCGGCAAGGATGTGGTCTTGGTCGCCGCCTGCTGGAGGAAATGGTGTCGACGTCCGAGAGCGCCGGATACTGGACGCTTGTTGCCCAGATATTCCCCGAAAACACAGCCAGCATTGCACTGCATACTGCTTTGGGTTTTAGGATTGTGGGCACTAGAAGTAATTTGGGCAAGATGCCCTACGGCCCATTTAAGGGCCGTTGGCGAGATGTCATCATGCTCGAAAGACGAAACGACGTCATCAGGTGAAAGAGCCGAAGCTGTCGTTCGCGCAACCCGCAGCATCGGTAAAATTGGGCTCCAAGCTGCCGTCGGATGCGGCGCGGCATCAGTGTGATATGATGGGCGGTCAACGTCTGGTTGTCGATGTAGGAAGGATTGGTGGATCGGAGGATCCATCATGCAAACACCAAACTTACCAGCCATTCGTGCACTTCGCCCCGCTTGGAATAAGGGGCGCATTGTTGGGCAAAAGCGACCCTTAAGTCAAAACATGTCTGGGCGATCAGGGTTCGGCTTGAGCTGCCGAAAACCATCGAGATCTTGCGCTCTTCAACCTAGCAATCGACAGTAAGCTACGCGGCTGCGATCTGGTCAACATGAAGGTCATCGACGTTATGGCATCAAGCCAAATCAAGGAACGGGCGTCGGTTCTGCAAAGCAAGACGCAGAAACCTATCCACTTCGAAACCTCTGAAGGCATGCGGGCGTCACTGGAAAAGTGGATGCAAGACCCGCTGATGGTTGGAGCTGAATATCTTTGGCCCAGTCGGTTTCATGAACGCCTTCACATCTCAACCCGTCAGTATGCACGGGTTGTCCGTGGCTGGGTGGTGTCGATTGGCCTAAAGGCGAGCGCATACGGCACACATTCGATGCGGCGGACCAAGGTGACCCAAATCTACAAAAAGACGGGTAATCTGCGCGCGGTTCAGCTCCTGTTGGGCCCCACAAAGATGGATAGCACCGTCAGATATCTCGGTGTCGAGTTGGAAGATGCTCTCTCGATTGCAGAGGCCATTAAAATTTAAGGTCATGGGCCGTCTTCAGGGACGGCTCAAGGACGAAGCCGCTTCGCGGCATTGGCACATGTTGCTGACGGGGTGGACCTGTCACGGTTTGATGCCGCTCCTTTGATAGCATTTTACTGCAACAAAGGAGACGAACTATGGGACTGAAACGGACGGACGAATTCCGGCAGGACGCAGTGCGGATCGCACTGACCAGTGGGCCGACGCGCAAGCAGGTGGCCGATGATCTTGGTGTCGGCATGTCGACGCTGAACAAGTAGATCACAGCGCATCGAGACACAGATGTGGTGTCAAGAGAGGGATCTGAGCCTCGCCCGAGAGAATGACCGGCTTCAGCGTGAGAACCGTCTTCTTAAGGAGGAGCGGGAGATACTAAAAAACCGTTCCGGGCCGCTGCCCGCCTGTGCGCGGTATAAACAGCCTGTGCTATGCCGCGCCTGAAGGGCAGTTGCCGATGGCTTATTGGTGGGCTGGACCCCGTTAAAAAACGTGGCACATGGGCCGATGCGCACTTGAGAGTGGTGACGCCGCCATCGCGGCGATCCCGGTTAGGAAGATGACGAACTTGCATGGCCCACGCCCTTCGCCCCGAACGGAGGAGATGTCATGACGAAGCGCAAATCCGGTGACCACCCGGACCTGAAGATGGTCAATGCCAATGCAGCCGCGATCGACATCGGCTCGACGATGCACATGGCGGCTGTGAATCCTGACACCGATATCATGCCAGTGCGAGCCTTCGGGACATTTACCCAGGATCTGCACGATCTCGCCGCCTGGTTCCAATCGTGCGGTGTCGCCAGCATGGCCATGGAATCCACCGGCGTTTACGGGATACCGGCCTTCGAGATCTTGGAGGCGCATGGCTTCGAGGTCATTCTGGTGAATGCTCGCTATGCCAAGAATATGCCAGGTCGCAAATCCGATGTGAGTGATGCCGCATGGCTGCGCCAGCTGCATTCCTATGGCTTGCTACGTGGGAGCTTCCGCCCCGAAGCTGAGATCGCCACTCTGCGCGCCTATGTTCGCCAACGGGAACGGCTCACTGAGTATGCCGCTGCCCATATCCAGCAAATGCAGAAGGCACTGATGGAGATGAACCTGCAACTGCATCATGTCGTCTCCGACATCACTGGTGCGACCGGCATGCGGATCATCCGTGCCATTGTCGGCGGCGAGCGTGATCCGGAGGCCCTTGCCGCGTTCCGGGATGTCCGCTGCAAATCCTCTGTGGACACGATCAAGGCTGCGCTGGTCGGCAACGACCGCGAGGAGCATGTTTTTGCCCTCACACAGTCGTTGGAGCTTTACGACTTCTACAAGGCACAGATCGAGACGTGCGACCGTAGGCTGGAAGCAGCGGTTGCAGCCCTGACGGTCCGGGCGGACGATGATCTGGCCACTGCCCAAGGCGCGGATCAAGGGCAAGCAGCACAATGCGCCGTCCTTCGACGTTCGAGCCGCACTCTACGGTGTGTTGGGCACAGACCTAACGCAGATCCTTAGCCTTGGACCATCGTTGGCCCTGAAGCTGGTGGCCGAATGCGGCACAGACCTGCGCGCCTGGAAGAGTGCCAAGCACTTCACGTCCTGGCTCTGTTTGGCCCCGGGCAATAAAATCTCCGGGGGCAAGTTGCTATCCTCGCGGACACGACGGTCCTCCAGTCGTGCGGCCGCTCTCTTGCGCTTGGCTACCGTAACGATTGGCAAAAGCGACACGGCCTTGGGTGCGTTTTACCGGCGACTGTCATCGCGCATAGGCAAGCAAAAGGCGGTAACGGCCACGGCGCGCAAGATCGCAGTCTTGTTCTACAACGCCATCCGCCATGGCATGACCTATCAGAATCAGGGTGCCGCGGCCTATGACGAACGACATAGGCAACGTGTGCTCTCAAACCTTCAGCGGCGCGCCAAAATAATGGGTTACGCATTGGCGCCCATCCCAGAGACCGCAGGTGTTTCTTAGGAAGGCCACGTGTTCTTCGCGAGCCAAAAGCCGTGAGGTTTAAGTTCACCGAAGAGCACCGATCCACGTTTTCCATGCGGCGTATGTGCCAGGTTATGCAGGTCAGCCCGCGTGGATTGCTGGCCTTCCGCAGCCGTCCCGCCAGCCGCAGGCAACGGTCAGATCTGGTGACACTTGCACATATCAAGGAACAATCCCGTCTCAGTCTGGGTAGCTATGGCAGGCCGCGCATGACGGAAGAGCTGAAAGAAATCGGCTTAGACGTGGGCCACCGCCGTGTTGGACGTTTGATGCATCAGAATGGCATATCTGTCGTCAGCACGCATAAACACAAAGTGACGACAGATAGCGACCACAAGTTCAACATCGCGCCAAACCTGCCGGATCGCGACTTTGTGGCTGAGCACCCGAACCAGAAATGGGCTGGTGACATCACTTAGGTTTGGACGCGCGAGGGATGGATGTATCTCGCAGTGATCCTGGATCTGCATTCCAGACGGGTCATCGGCTGGGCTGTCAGCAACCGCATGAAGCGCGATCTGGCGATCCGGGCCTCGAAGATGGCCATTGCCTTCAGGTCGCCTCCGAAAGGCTGCATCGTCCACAGCGACAGGGGCAGCCAATACTGTTCGCATGACTACCAGAAGATCCTGCGTTAGCATGGCTTCAGAGTCTCCATGAGCGGCAAAGGTAAATGTTATGACAATGCTGCAATCGAGACGTTCTTCAACACCCCTTCTCGGGACATTGCTGCGCAATACCCTGTCATGCAGCGATAAAGGCCGAGCTGATCTGGCGGGGGTCATGGGAAACGAGGCGGCAGGCTGAGATGGCCATTTTCGAATACATCAACGGGTTTTACAATCCGCGACGCCGCCATTCAGCACTCGGCTGGAAAAGCCCTGTGGCCTCCGAACGGAAGGTGGCTTAAACGAGCACCAAGGGCGGCACGCAAGCGGGACAGGTCCCACTCTTCATGTTATACGGTATCTATGACGCGGTTGCTGAATATACGAATTTCGAGATCATGAAAACTCAATGGCACCCGTAAATTCGCGTCCGCTTCATCAGCGTTGTCGTTTACATCGCCTACAAGTCTCGCTACAAACGAGACAGAGTTAAAATCTGCTTCATTTGCAGAAAGTTTTTTCTCGTCGAACAGACCAGCGGATTCCTCTGACCAAACGTAGTCAGATGGGAACTCTCCACCTTCTTCAATAAAGTAGAGATTTGCACCACGATGCACTTTGAATCTGTCTGAATTCCCTTCTTCCGTTGTTCCCTCAAAGTAGTTTGCTTCCAACAGGAAAAATGTGCCTTCAACTGAGTTCTCAACGTCTAGAAATATGCAATCTGATGGTTCAACGTTAATGACCATAATATCTGGGTTGGTCACCCAATCATCCAATGGAGAACTTTCTTCATTAGGATAAAAGGAAACTTCATGAACGAACTCGTACGTTGAATTATTTTCAATTTTTTCTAGAATTTCGGAGGGTATGCTATGTTCGCTTCCAATATCTGTGCCTTCTTGATATTGATTAATAGGTAGATTCTGTGATTCTATAAAACTAGCCTCATCGATCGAAGCATCTATTTCCAAAATTGAATCAGTGAATACATCCGGAACTTCGTGCTCAGAAGAAATACTAACTACATTTTGCTCATCGTAATCAGAATCAACATGATCACCATCTAAATCTTCGTTATCATGCTCCGTACCAGTATATTCAAAAAAAACCTGAGCAAGAAACGCGATGCTGATAACGCCGAGTAATGCAATTGCCATCATAATTTCCTATAGCTAACTATGTATTGAGAGTAAGAATCGAAAGTCACATGTACTCTATCCAGCTCATTTGGTCGGCCTGTAGAGTACCGTTAACTTCATCCGAGCCAAATCCCCAAATATCCAAACTTATAGTCGACTCGATCTGGTGGTTCATAAAGCTGAAGGAAATAACTCCATTATCGATTGAAGTTTCCTCCATCAATACCTCATAGTCTTTCCCGCTAAAAATTTTGAGCTTATCTCCCTCGAGAGGGTTAAAGTCCTCAATAGTTGTATCAGTGGAGGTGATAGTAAATTCGAATACATCAGCACCTCCACCTCCATTTATGAAATTAGTTCCGGCACCAGCAAAGATCGTATCGTCACCAGAACCGCCGTAAATAGTATCATTTGCATTAGATGCCCAAATTACATCATTTCCGCTTCCGCCATGTACTATCATTGATTTTTCAGCCAATTGGTGCTCTGAGGACGTGAAGTCAAACAGATCATTGCCGTCTCCTAAACTGACTTCTTCAATATCGCCGAATTTTCTTGAACGATCACCCTCAAAGTCCAAGTACGTATACGGATCGTATTCCGAAACACTGTCGTCCAAAAAAATGGCATCATTCTGTTCAGATAGAGTTAGCGTGTCCCATCCATCACCACCCTCTAGAATATTAGCGTACCTACTAAACCCTTCCAATGAGATTATCTCCAGCGTACCTAGCTGAGATCTAGATGACATGTTCACTGCAAATACGTCGCTTCCAAACTGTTGGTCTGATACGAAGAAGACCGAATCATTTCCTTCCCCGCTATCTATGTAGTCACTTCCGCTTTGGGAAATTATGATGTCCGAACCTTCATTGCCAAACATAAAGTCCCCATCAAACGAACTGGTGATTGTATCTTCTCCAACCCCACCATGAAGAAAGTTCTTCCCAATAGTTCCGAAAATTTCGTCATCGCCTTCCCCGCCAAATATTGTATCTTGTCCCCACCCACCCTTCAGTGCTGTCTCTTATACACATCTCCGAGCC
>OJHO01000072.1_pt1 | contig 48123 bp, 52 predicted proteins | sample 1595311 | NCBI WGS metagenome assembly OJHO01 (sample SAMN05416879, study PRJEB24817) | seawater metagenome | isolation source: Sea water | place: Canada:Atlantic | collected 2013-11 | reverse complement strand
AGATTGCCTCTTGTCTCGTGGGCTCGGAGATGTGTATAAGAGACAGTCTTTGATGTACCCATCATACAAAAGTCGCACAAATAACTCCAATTCATATTTTTCATAAAGTGTATTACTATTTAGAATACATATATTTAAGTGATTGTTTCTTATGGATATTCAAGCATTAACCGCGTTTATAGCGGTTGCCGAACATCGTTCATTTTCGCTGGCCGCAGAGCAATTGTTTTTAACCCAACCAGCAATAAGCAAACGCATTAAGAGCCTAGAAGAGCAGTTGAATAGCCCATTATTCGATCGTCACAATCGCAGTCTAAGCCTTACCGATACAGGGTTGTCGCTACTGCCAAAAGCCAAAGAGATTGTACAATTGGTTAGTGACACTCGGCTGTCAATGCGTAACATGAGTCACAAAGTGGAAGGCAGTTTAAAATTAGGCACCAGTCATCATATTGGCCTGCATCGATTACCGCCTTATTTAAAATCTTTTGTGAATCAATACCCTCAAGCCGAGCTTAACTTAAGTTTCATGGGGTCAGAGTCGGCTTATCAAGCCATTGCACAAAGGCAAGTTGAACTTGCTTTAACCACTCTTGAAACAGCAAACAGCCATTTTGCTCCAGAAGGCATGGTAAGTGAGGTTTTATGGCAAGATAAAATGGTTTTTGTCTGTGCAAAAGATCATCCACTGCATACTATTAATCGAGTAACCTTGCCTGATTTAAGTGACTACGCTGCGATTTTGCCCGAAAGTAATACGTTCACCTTTAAGCTATTACAAAACACGTTTCAGCAGCAAAACTTGCCGTTAAAGAATCCCATGCCTACCAATTATCTTGAAACCATTAAAATGCTAGTGTCGGTTGGCTTAGGCTGGAGCTTGCTACCAGAATCCATGCTAGAAAAAGCAGATGTGAGTGGCTTGGTAATTCTAAACGTGGATAATATAACGCTAACACGCCCGCTGGGCTTTTTGTATTTACAAGGCAGAACCTTATCTAACGCTGCAAAAGCCTTTATTGCTTTGATTAAAACCGAAAAGAACGCTTTTCGCTTGTAATTAAGCTTGACTCTCTTGATATAAAACAACAACTTTAGATGCGAGTGATATACATTAAGTTACTAACTTTGAACGTTAAATCCCAAACCTTGAACTTTTAATTTAAAAGGAGCTTACCATGCTAAATATTAATCACATTCTTGTCGTATTAGATAGCGATCATCCAGAGCAACCGGCGTTTGATCGCGCATTAGCACTGGCCAGCTCGGTAAAAGCTGATATTACTATTTTAGGCAGCTGTTACGAAGCCCATTGCGAAGACGATTCTTCATTAGAAGCTGAAACCAAACATAAAATCAAACAAGCGCTGATTAACAACTGCCAAGCTTGGTTAGACAGCTATGTAGAAGAAGCTGAGCGTAAAGGGATTGAGATTTCTACTGAAGTTCATTGGCAAAAAAATATTCACGATGCCGTTATGGCTTCGATGAACACTGGCAACTTTGATCTAGTAGTAAAAGGCACAAAAGCCCACTACACCATAATGGATCGCATATTTACTCACAGCGATTGGAATTTATTACGCCACTGCCCTGCGCCAATTTTGATGGTTAAATCGGCAAAACCTTGGGCAAACAACCGTATTTTAGCGTCGATTGATGCCACTTCAAAAGATGAAGGCCACCGCTTAATCAATGAAAACATTTTAGCGTTTGCTGAACACTTATCAGACAATTTTTCCACCGATTTACACATTGTAAACTCATACCCAATGGTCGCTTTGGCTTTTGCTATGGTGCCTGAAGTGTCTGCACCAGATGATATTCATCAATACATTACCAAGCAGCACCGCCTTGAATGTTCAAAATATGCGCGCAAATACAACGTAAATGAAGAAAATGTGCATATTAAAGAAGGTGACCCTGACGATGTGTTAGAAGACATGGCAAAAGAAATTGAAGCCGATGTTGTGGTAATTGGTACTGTGGGGCGTGAAGGTTTATCTGGCGTTTTACTGGGTAATACGGCTGAGCGCATTATCGATCGTGTTTCGTGCGATGTGCTGGTGGTTAAGCCTCAAGACGGGGTTGATCCTTCAATATTTTAACGTTAAGCCGCTAAAGATTTAATTGAGCTATTAAATGAACTATTGAAAAACTATTAAGTGAACTATAGAAAAACCATAAAAACAGCAGGTAACAGATAGATATTTCAATCAGTTGCCTGCCTTGTTTACCAGGCATTTACTTATTTAGGTTCAATAATAACCGCTTTGTGATGCAGGTCTGAAATCCCACCATCGTTATGGGCGTTTGTGTACCCCATTTCATGTAACACTTTTAATGCTTTGCCTGCACGATTGCCACTGCGGCAATATAAATGAATAACGGTCTCTTTATCGCTTACTAAAGCGGCAATTTTTTCTCCAACCAATTCGTAGGGAATGTGCATAGAATTTTCCACATACCCTGTGCTGTATTCTTCTGCGGTACGAACATCCAGCCAAATTTCTTCTTGGGCTTGTACGCTGGTAAAAGTCATTAACGAAGCACTGAATACTGCACCAATCATTAATGTCTTACTGGCGTATTTTTTAAATGCTTTTAACATAGTCATTACCTTTTAATTGATTAATCAATAATTTTTTCAAACAACATATTACCAATGAGGAATATGGATTGGCAAGACAAACCTCGGTTACAGCATGAATACAGTGTTTTTAATTTATTCTACAGAAAAGTTAAATGCCTGTTATAGTGTGCCTCTAATAACGTCTATCAATATTATCTAACTGCAACCAATGGTGTGCAGCAAAACGTAGTTATCGCATGAGTATTCGGTCAGAACAAAAAGAAAAAACACGCCAGTCTATTATTAACGCTGCATTACGTCTCAGTGAAGAAAAAGGTTATCCTGCTCTTAGTTTGAGAGAAGTGACACGTGAAGCTCAAATAGCACCCGCAACTTTTTATAGACACTTTAAAGACATGGAAGAACTAGGGTTGGTTCTGGTCGACAAAGTTGCATTAACACTGCGCCAATTAATGCGTAAAGCACGACAAAGAATTAAAGTGAATGGCAGTGCCATTGAAATGTCTGTTATTACACAGCTTGAATTTAGCCAAAAAAACCCTCAATTATTTCGCTTATTAACCAGTGGTTTAACCGGCGGCCCGCGCATTTTTCGTGAAGCACTGCAGAAAGAAAAACAATTTTTTATTGATGAATTACACGAAGATTTAAATAACGACAACCGTCTTAACAATACGGCATTGGCTGCAGAAGTGATGGTTAATCAGGTATTAGTAGCCAGCATTGAAGCGATCGAACACAAACCTGAAGAAGTTATCCTTATTCAAGAACGATTAATCATGCAGTTACGCATGATTCTATTGGGCAGTATGGCGCAAAAGCCCAAGCAATAGACTAAAAAACAAGCTCAAACAATAAATTCAAACAAGAAATCCAAATCATATATCCAAACAAAGGCTCACTTTATATGGAAAAACAAACGGAGTCGAAAGACTTCATTCACCAAAGAATAAACATCTTTGCAAACAAAGACTTAGACCCCAACATTGATGCCGATGTGTTAAAAGTTTTACGTAACGATTTAAACATTCGTTTACCACAGCGATCTACCTTAAATGAATCTTTGGCTTGCGCTGCCAGCGATCACGATATTATTCAGTTAATATTAAAATACCGCGCAATGTCGTGTTAATAATGCCTAATTTTTACGAACCATTAGCAAGCTTCACAAACCCTTAGCAGCTACAGTTTTTTTATTTATATTGTTTTAAATACACACCTTCAAATAATCGTTTTACATAATGCATAATGCGTAAAGGTGGCAACATAAATGTTCCAGCTTCTGTGCGCTTAATTAATACTCCGTGTGACAATGTGTCGATAATGCAGAATAACTCATGTTTAAATACCTCATTTGCCGGCTGACCTTTTAATTGCGCAACCAAATTACGACTGGCAGTAGCCGCTTGAATATCGGCGGCATGGGCTTGCTTGGGCTGCCACTCTGGACCCGGAAAGCTACCAGAATCACCGGCAACATAGGTCTTTTCTAAGCCTTCTACTTGGCAAGATGCATTGGCTTTTATAAGACCACCGGGCGACTTTTCAATATTAGAATGTTGGCTCCAGGCTGGCCCTGTCATACCGGGCATGAATAGAATTAAATCAGCAGAAAACTCACCGCCCTCTGTAATTACTTTATTACTCTCAAAACCTTTCATCTTATCGCCCAGACGGGTTTCAATGCCTTTTTTAGCCATCATTTTAAGCACCATATCTGGCACCTTGTCACCCAACCGCAACCCAGGCTTGGGCGCAGGGTTGAAAAAAATAATCTTGAACTGATCACGTCGATTTTGACGACGAAGCAAGGTATCAATACCAAATAAAAACTCAAACATTGGGCCGCCACGCATCGCCGATGGTTCATTAGGATTTCCGCCAAAGCCAATGGCAATGGTTCCTCCCTTCATTTCATTTAAGCGCGTTTTGATTTTTTCGGCGGCCGCAATACCTTCACAAGGTGTAATTACGTGCTCAATGCCCGGTAGCTTTTTAATAAAACGACCACCCGAAGCGATGATTAAGCCGTCGTTTTCAAAGTCGCCTTTATCAGTTTGCACTGTTCGGCCTGAATTAATAACATCGTTAACATGAGCTTGAACATACTCAACCTTGTGGCGCTTAAAGAAGCGGCTTAAATCAATCTTTAAGTCTTCGCCTTTGCGCAGGTTTGAAGGTATCCAAATAATACTGGGCAAATACATAAGGGTTTTAAAAGGTGCTATAACGGTTATATTTGCATCAGGTGCTTGCTTACGTATATTTTTAACCGCCGTTAGCGCCGCAAAACCAGTCCCAAGAATGGTGATATTCATGTTCACTCAACCCTCTATCTTTTATTTTGGTAAAACGCATGTTAAAGGCATATTACTAAATGCGTATATTTGAATTAAGTTTATCATGACCTTCTCATGATTAATAACCTGCTCAGCCTGCTGCACAGACAAAGCCGCATAAAATTTGCTAGAACTTGTGTTAGAATCAGCACATTCTATTGATTCATTTTCGGTCTCTTATGTCTTCTGCAAACAGCACTCCTCTTTCAAATGACACCTTTAGTTTTGACAACTCTGGCCCTGCAGTGAGTAGCACCTCGCGCAGCAACAAGCTCGATCGTCGCTTTACAACAGCACCGATGATGGAATGGAGTGATTCTCACTGTCGACAGTTTTGGCGCTTATTAACCAGTGACGCTGTTCTGTATACCGAAATGGTCACCACTGGCGCAATTATTAATGGTGATCGTGATCGTTTTTTAGCTTACGGGCAGGAAGAACACCCAATTGCACTGCAACTAGGGGGTAGCAATACTCAAGAATTAGCTCAATGCGCTAAATATGCTCAGCAATGGGGTTACGATGAAGTTAACTTGAACGTTGGCTGCCCCAGCGATCGTGTTCAAAATAACATGATTGGCGCGTGTTTAATGGGCCACCCGCAACTGGTAGCCGATGGCATAAAGGCTATGCAAGACGCTGTAGATATTGAAGTTACAGTTAAGCACCGCATTGGGATTGATGATCAAGACTCTTATCCAGAACTGGTTAATTTTGTCGATACCATTGCTAAAACTGGCTGCAAAACGTTCATTGTTCATGCTCGCAAAGCCATTTTGCAAGGGTTATCGCCCAAAGAGAACCGAGATATTCCGCCCCTTAAATACGATTGGGTATATCAGTTGAAGCAAGATTTTCCTAATTTAGAAATTCTGATCAATGGTGGGCTTAATCAACTGGATCAAATGCAACAGCAATTGAACCATGTTGATGGTGTTATGGTTGGCCGCGAGGCTTATCACAATCCTTATATCATGGCGCAAGTTGATAATATTTTTTATGGCAGAAACAAAACTCTTCCCTCTCGCCATCAAATTATTGAACGCTTTATGCCTTATATCGAGCAGCAATTGTCGAACGATGTCTATCTTTCGCACATTACTCGACATATTTTAGGTATTTTTCATGGTCAGCCCGGTGCCCGTCAATTTCGCCGCTATATCAGTGAAAATGCCCACAAACGTGGCTCTGGTTTAGAAGTGCTCGAAGCTGCTTTGGCTAAGGTTCCTACCGAGGCAGAGAATGAAGTAAATCGTTTGGAGGCTTTAGCGCGCCGCGAGGCCTTTGAGCAAGCCAATCTTTAATGAATCCCTTTCGTTAAAATCATAAATATCTATCTATCTATCTATCTATCTATTTATCTATTTATTTATCTGGTTAACCATCGTTATTCCTGCCAAGACAGGAATAACGACAGCAACAACCAGCGTAATCGATGCATTGCTTAACCAGAGCCTTGACTCAAAGAGTTATTCAGTAGAAGCTAATGCTATTAGTTAACGGTATAAATAAATATAATTAGCCTACAATTCGGTTTAAGGAATCACCATGTCAGTTCAAGCTCATAACAAATTAGATGCACTAAAGGCGATGACCACGGTCGTAGCCGACACCGGTGATATCGAAGCCATAAAACAATTTAAACCGGTAGATGCCACCACCAACCCATCGTTAATCTTAAAAGCGGCAGCAATACCCAGCTACCAGCATTTAATTGATGATGCCATTGCTTGGGCCTTACAAATTAAAGGTCAAGAAACTTCTAGCAAAACGACTCTAGAGAATGTCGGCGACAAGCTGGCAGTAAATATTGGCTGTGAAATACTCAGTCATATCCCTGGTGTTGTCTCCACAGAGGTTGATGCACGACTCTCGTTTAATACTGCAGCGACGGTTGCAAAAGCGCGCAAATTGATCCGTTTGTATCAAGATGCTGGGGTAGGTTCTGATCGTATTTTAATTAAAATTGCTTCTACTTGGGAAGGCATACAAGCGGCTAAAATTCTTGAGGCTGAAGGCATTCATTGCAATCTCACCCTGCTCTTTCATTTTGCTCAAGCTCAAGCGTGTGCAGAAGCAGGAGCTACCTTGATATCTCCTTTTGTTGGCCGTATTTTAGACTGGTACAAAGCCAATACCGAGGTGACAGAATATGCCTCAAACGAAGACCCAGGTGTTATTTCGGTGACTGCGATTTATAATTTTTACAAATCACACGGCTTTAACACCATTGTTATGGGTGCCAGTTTCCGCAATACCGGTGAAATCGAAGCGCTTGCCGGTTGCGATCGCTTAACCATAAGCCCCGACCTACTCGCTAAATTAGAAGCAGATACACGACCGTTACAACAACAGTTATTTCCTGCTGAAACAATGCTAGCAGCGCCAACACCGTTGACCGAAGCTGACTTTAGATGGCAGATGAATAACGATCCAATGGCTCATGATAAGTTAGCCGATGGCATTCGTCGCTTTGCAGTAGATCAAGTCACCTTAGAAGCGTTATTAGCTTCACGTATTCAAGCTGCAATGTGATTCAAAAAAACTGGAGAAGATCATGATAAAAAAGATGCTGGCGTATTTTCAACCACAAGAAGTAGAAAGCAAAACGCATAAACCCGAACTTGCTGCTGCCGCATTGCTGGTTGAAATCATGAACGCCGATGATCAGTTAAGTGAAGATGAGTCGGAGGCCATTAAGCAAATTTTATTTGATACGCTGTTTTTAACGCGCGAAGTAACCGACGAACTACTGCAAACAGCAAAGCAGCAGGTTCACAATGCCAACGATCTGTTTCAATTTACTGAAGTCATTAACAGCCACTACAGTTACGACGAAAAAGTCTTTTTGATTGAGTCATTATGGAAAGTTGCCTACAGCGATCAGCAATTGGATAAATACGAAGAGCACATGATAAGGCGCATAGCGGATCTTTTGTATGTATCGCACAGTGATTTTATTCAAACTCGCAACCGTATTAAAAAAGCAGTCGGTGCATGACACAGTTTAATCATCAGCTAACGGTTACCAGCACAGATTTGGTCGCTGCCTTTGATACCTTGGCTCTAGCCTTAGCTGAATTTTGCCAGCAATTAAAACTTCAGCAGCCTAATTGCTGGGTCGCGTTGAGTGAAGGTGAAGAAGGTTTAGCAGACCTAGATAAAGCGCGCAGTTATTATCAAGATATCTGGTACAAAGACCAACAAGATGGTCGCGAAACACGCAGTTGTTATGGTTTAGTCGTGGCTAACACGGGCTTGCTTGAACTTGCGCAAGCAGTAAATGATGCCAAAGATGATTTTAAGCAGCTGGTTCAGCGTGTGCAAAAAAATCATAAAGACTGGTGGCTAAATGAAAAATCTCAGCTTAACAAACGTCACCATAACTTACGAGACCAACTGTATTACCCCGGCTTAAGCCGCATTCACTTAAAACAACTGTATCGTCACATCCCCATTCTTAAACAACGCCCCGAAAAAATTGGCTTTACTTGGTACAGCAATGGTCGCAGCATTAAAAAATTAACCGTTGCAGAAGCACAAACAAAGCTACTGGCCATGGGAGAAGAAAAATCGCACATTCAACAGCAGTTACAAATATTAAATACACTGCCACAACATGAATTGCTGGCTCAAATTCAAACGCAAGTGCCTGTGGTAAGAGCAAATTTAGTGTTTAAGCATCTTAACGACAAGGGCCACGTTGAAACCGTACGCAAAGCGATGAATGTTTCACTGCCGCTACTGGTGCCAGAAGAAGACAACCCTTTATTGCCAAGCTTTAATCAAATCGATGATCAACCGCCGATTGCACGCACGCGCACTGCTAGGAATGATTTTAAAATCTGTGAGGAGGTTTTTTTACCCAGCCTGCGAGTGCATCGCTACGTGGATTAATGTTGTGGAAATATCCAGCACAGCTCTGCAAAAGGACTGCGCTGGATAAATAATTACGGCATGTGCTTACAGTTTGTTCAAACCATTTAACGCGGCAATGCGATAGGCTTCTGCCATGGTCGGATAGTTGAACGTAGTATTTACAAAATACTTCAAGGTATTACCCGAACCTTCCTGACTCATAATAGCTTGGCCAATGTGAACAATTTCTGCGGCTTGGTCACCAAAACAATGCACGCCTAGCAACTCTAATGTTTCGCGATGAAAAAGTATTTTCAACATACCCACACCTTCTTGAGTAATTTGTGCACGCGCAATGTTCTTAAAGAATGCCTGCCCTACTTCATACGGGATTTTAGCTTCTGTTAATTCACGTTCGTTTTTACCAACCGAGCTAATTTCGGGAATGGTGTAAATACCGGTAGGCACCTCACTGACAAAACGAAAGTCTTCAAGATCGGTTATATCAGCAGCAGCAGCGCGACCCTGATCATAAGCAGCCGATGCTAATGCAGGCCAACCGATAACATCACCAATAGCATAAATGTGATCAACTGCAGTGCGGTAGCTTTGGTCAACGTCAAGCTGACCACGAGAATTAGGCTCAAGCCCAGCATTCTCAAGTCCCAAACCTTTGGTGTTACCCGAACGACCCGCACACCACAAGAACGCATCGGCTTTAACTTGCTTACCCGATTTCATTCTTAAAGTAACAAAACGATCGTTAACATCAATCGAGTCGAAATCTTCGTTGTGACGAATCAACGCACCTTTGTCGCGTAAGTGGTAACTTAATGCATCTGAAATTTCATCGTCAAGAAAGTTTAATAAACGATCTCCAGGGTGAATTAGATCAACCTTTACGCCTAAACCTGAAAAGATCGACGCATATTCACAACCAATTACCCCTGCGCCATAAATAATCATAGTGCGCGGTGTATGTTCTAAATCAAGAATGCTGTCGGAGTCGTAAACACGACTGTGCGAGAAATCAATATTGTCAGGACGCCACGGGCTTGAACCTGTAGCAATAACAATTTGCTCTGCATGAACGCGAGTATGATTAGTCGACGACGTAGTTAAAATATCAATGGTGTTGGGGTCAATGAATTTTGCTTGGCCAGTATGCAAAGTTACGCGATTTCGACCATAAAATTCAGTTCTTACCTTCACTTGCTTGGCAATAACTTGCTGTGCATTGCGCATCACGCTAGGGAAAGAAAACCAACGAGGGCCGTCAATATCACGAAACATAGGGTTAGTATTAAACTGAATAATTTGTTTAACCGCATGTCTTAAAGCTTTAGAGGGAATTGTGCCTAGGTGCGTGCAGTTACCACCAACCATGTTGCGGTTCTCGATGACCGCAACGTTTTTCCCTTTTTTGGCTGCATTCATGGCTGCGCCTTCCCCTGCGGGACCCGAACCTATGATTACGACATCGTAATGTAAATCTGGCATGCTATATTCCGCCCTTATGGCTGTCATCACTCATGTGTTTTTAATAATTGATTGTACGTAAGCCCGTTACATTTAACCAATCGATTTCAAAGATAGAGACTAAAGTATTAGGGCTTATTTGCTATAATATCGATCAGTTTAAAAGGATGATTTTGTCAACGTTAGCTTACTTAGAGTCTTTTTTAACGGAAGCATCGTAAAACAAATCTTCAGCTTCTTGACGAATAGGATCTTTGATTGAGTCACACTTTTCCATATCACCACCGCAAACATCACAAGCACCTTTCATTCCTACGGCAGACATACCGCCACAAGAACCACTAATAGGCTTACCACCTAATAGAATGCCTGCCGACATTAAGATAATAAATAAAACCATTACACTGAACACAATGATAAGTGTTGCCATAGTATTTACTCCTAAATTACTGATTAGATTACTGATTTAATTATAGATAAAAGGTTACTCATAAAAGTTACGTTCTAACTGCTTAAATTTGTTACTGGCACTTTGTTCAAAGCCCCCACTGGTTCTTTGAATAAACAAGGCAGCCAAGTTGTGCTCTTCTGCAATTTTAAGCCCTTGCTCGGCCCCCAAAACAGAAAGAGCCGTTGCCCAAGCATCTGCGATTGCCGATGATTCGTGCAATACAGAAACCGATGCTAAATTGTGAACAATCGGATAACCGCTGCGGCCATCTATTGTATGAGAATATCGCTGCCCTTTATCTTCAAAATAATTACGGTAATCACCAGAAGTGGCAATCGCCATATTAGATAACGGTATAATTAATTGTGCATTACGCTCTGTATCGTTAGGTGCTTCAATAGCTACGCGCCATGTAGGGCCAGAATCATCGCTTGCAGACACACTCGTTTTGGTGCCATAAGCAGCAATTTCGCCACCAACCTCCACTAAAAAACCATGGATGTTTTGCGTTTTCAAGTAATGAGCGATCACATCAACAGCGTAACCTTTTGCAATCGCTGATAAATCAATGTAACGCGGCGCACTGAGTTTAAGCTGATAGGCATTATCTTTCTGGCGAATATTAATGGCAGAGGCTCCTACCTTAGCTAATGCTGCCGCAATATCTTTATCGGCTGGCGCTTTATCTATTCGATTTTGCGGCCCAAAACCCCATAAATTGACCAATGGCCCGATTGTGACATCAAAAGCCCCTGCTGACTTAATCCCCACTTGCATCGACATCATTAACACCTGATACAAACCTGCACTGATCGGCTGCCACTCAGTTATTAATGGCAGTGGCAATTCTTTGATTTGATCAGAGTCTAATTCTGCTTGGTTAGCAGTTTCTGTCGTTGCATCAAAAGAAGCACTGGCATTAATCAAAGACAGCTCAGACGTTGGATCGTAGGTCGACATGCTTTTATTGATAGCTACTAAAATGCTATCAATTTCAGCTTTAATTTTTTGCTTTTCTGCGGCCAAATCATTCTGGCGCTGTTGGGAGCTGACCCAGCTGATGTGGTATTCGGTGCCCATAGTTGGGCCGGAGATTTTACTGATAACAGGAGCGGACGGAGTACATCCTTGCAGCAAAATTAATGACAATACAAATAACGAGGCCGTATATAACGAGGCTGTATATAACGAAAATCTATATGACGAGAATGTAAAAAAAGACATCGATCGTAAACACTGCAACTTATCTCACCCTTTAATTTGCGCTAGCCAGCTTAAATTAATATTTGATCTTAAAACCACGGCGTCAAGTATAACGGATTGTTGCAGGCTAACCCATAGTTGTCTGAGGTTACTGACCTAATCTACTGAAATATTTACACATTAAAATAGTCGGTAAAACTAAATTACCAGAAAAGAATATAGATTTGATTGAATTTGGTTTAAAATTGAGAACTACATTTATATTAGAGCACTGAAATGGCGGATATGACCCCAGAAATGCTAGAGCTTGTTGCTCAGCGCTTCCGTTTATTGGCAGACCCAATGCGTTTACGCATTCTGCATGAATTACAACAAGGTGAGTTAAGCGTTGGCGAATTAGTTGCTCGCACCGAAGCCTCTCAACCCAACGTCTCTAAACATCTTGCCAGCTTGCGCGCACAGCAAATGGTTGTGCGTCGTCAAGAAGGCAACATGGCTTTCTTTAGTATTGCTGCACCTTACATTTTTAGCTTGTGCGATACGGTGTGTAACAGCATGAGAGAAGAGTTTGAAGAAAAGAAAATATTGTTGTCTTAAAACCAGCCTAGCAATTACATTGCTGGGCGTGATAAACGTAAAGATACCATACGCTTTATACCCTTAGGTGTTAATTGCCAAGCATTGCGCCCGCCGCGATTAACACTGATTACCAAGCCCAATTCAAGCCACTGGTCTAACAACTGCTGCATCTGATTGCGATTGATTCTTATATCGTCAATCGCATGGGCTGATGGATGCTGTTGTAGCAATCGGCGCTTTACTTCATCGTCCACCAGCTTTTCAAAACCTTGGCGCAGCCTGTCTTCACTGCTAGGGGCTTTCATTATCTCACCGGCGCAGTTAAATAACGCATCCCATCGCTGAGACACTGAGATTTCTTCTAACGTATTATTACCCGCTTCATACACCTTGGCTGAAAACTGTAAGCGTGATAATTGTCTGGCCTGCAGTGCCCATTGTTTGTTATCTGCCTTGGCTTCTGCAACCGATATGGCAACTACGGGATTTTTGGCATCTGCAGCATTTTTGGCATCTGCAAAAGCAGAAATTGGGTTAACAAAATTATCGTCAGAATCAACCGACGACAGCTTCAACCAACCACCACTCTTATGAGAGAGAGCATTCACAACCGCAGTTTTTACATGAGCAATCAATTCTTCGCGCAAGTGCCATAACCGAAAAGCCCCTTTTGAAACCACACCATGAAAACCCGCTAAGCGTCTTTGCTCTTCGCTTTGTTGTTGCGATGGCAAAGTATTTTTCACAAAAGAAAGTATCGGTTTAGATAACGATTGGGCGTAAACCAACTCTCGGTGCAAATAACTGATGCCCGTAGGCGCAATTGGGCCATAATCATCACCTAAAATCATGATGAATAAATCGGCATCTTCTATTTGACTCTTGGCTAGATTCCAATCATAAGGGGTAATATCTTCGCGACACGGAAATCCACAACTCAAAATACCCATTCGAGCTAACTGACGCGATACCTCATAACGTTCGCTTTCTAAACCTTTATGATTTGATGCAACGTACACTAAAAAACGCTTAGTCTGCGCCATGTATTACTTCATCCAGTATTATTGTTCTTAAATTTACAATAAAACTTATTCATTCAAGATAATACACAGTTCTAAACGCATTTCATCCGTTAAAGACCCTATTTTTGTTATATCTTATTATTATTAAGTTAACTTACTGCTCTTGAAGTTCGTGTAACCCATCATAACTTGCGTTAGAATGCAGTTTGATATTCCAACAAATTCGATACCATGACTCGTAAAAAGAAAAGCCGCTCACTCAAACGCATCCACAGTGTTAAAACTGGCAACATCAGCAAGTTAAAACGCGCAGGGACAACCGATCGTCAGAGCACCAACTTAAAAGCTAAAGATAAGCCTAAATCCGTCTATCAAAAGTTTTTAGATGAAAACCCTGATGCCGTTGAAAAACAGATTCAGCCTGCCGTCGCTGCAAAAACTGCTGAGCAAGCAGCCGACAGCACGCCTAAAACTGGTCACAAAACCAGCAAAGCTGACAACAAAAATCACAAAGATGATCACAAGAACGATGGCAAAGAACGAACGTTCGAAAAAGAGCGTAAGTCTGAAAAAGAACCGGATCTATTATCACAACTCGATAATAAAAACTTTAACGACTTTTATTAAAATTTGCCTTAATGCCCACTCTGATTTCCGCAAAATGCGAACTGCAGCTCGAACTGGATTGCTATCCTAAAAGTCACAGTAAAGACCAGCAACCTTGGGATGCTGGTGATCTTTACTTAATTGAAGAAGCTAAGCTTGGGCGCTTTCCTGCAATTTTAAATGATCAATGGGGCGCACTCACCTGTTTCGCGGCTGTTAAAAATAGCACATTTTACAGCTGGTCTGATTCGTTTTGCAGCCAAAAAGCAACGGCTTTAAACCTTAAACATCTACAACTAGATACTGATCTAAAGTCAGGCCAGCCTTGCTTGCCAACAAATACCGACAGTTTGTGGATTCAATGCCCTAAATCATTTGATCAACTGCATTGGTGGTTAACCCTTGCGGTAGAACAGCTAGCACCGGGCACTCCGGTTTACCTTGCTGGAATGGCAAAACACATCCCGGTAAAGTGGCTAAACTGGTTAGAAACCCACAGCGATCAGTATCAGCAACTGCCTATTAAAAAAAAGGCTCGTTTGATCTGCTTTGAACTACCTACCAGCATTCCGCCGATGAAAGCTGAAAAGGGTTATCTAGGCCCAGACAACAATGAAATATCGGCCTTGCCCGGTGTGTTCTCAAGAGATCACATGGACATTGGCAGTCGATTTTTTATTGATCAGCTGGCAAAACTGCCGAGTATAACCGGCAATGTGCTTGACCTTGGCTGTGGCAATGGTTTATTGAGCATTGCCGTTCTTGATTTCGCTAATAAAGCAAAACAACAAGATTCACTCAACTTAATATTATGTGACGACTCTGCCCTAGCGCTTGAGTCGGCTAACAACAATTTAGTAGCGCGCAATTACAAGAGAGCCATCACCCACCACACTGATGCATTGCTTGGCGTGACTGACCGCATTGATAATTTATTGTGCAATCCACCTTTTCATACTGGCAATCGCATTAGCACAGCAGCTGCAGAAAGAATGTTCCAACAGGCAGCACAAGTTTTGGCTAAAGATGGGCAATTGCTGGTCATTGCTAATCGTCACCTTGGCTACGCCGCCTCTTTAAAGCGCTCTTTTGCCACGGTTGAATTACTGGCCAGTGACGCCAAATTTGTCAGTTATCGCTGCATTCAGCCACACAAACAAACAAAAAGCACTCGCCCGCACAAGCAGACAAATACAACTATTAGAGCTAGTAACAAAAGCCGCAAAAAACCTAATCGTAAGTATGTTTAAAGTCCCCACCAGCCAAACCGTGTTTGAACTGGTTGAAAAGCGCAGCCGCTTTATCACATACTGCGATGCCATAACCAACGAACAAGATTTCAAACACTTTCTTCAACGCTTAAAGCTGCAATACCCAGACGCCCGCCATTTTTGTTACGGCTTTCGCATCGGCCCAGCATCGTCAGCTCACAGAGGCTTTAGTGATGATGGTGAACCCAGTGGCACTGCGGGTATGCCAATATTGAACGTGATTGATCATTCTGAGTTTTCTAATATTGGCATTATTGTTGTGCGATACTTTGGCGGTACTAAATTAGGCACAGGTGGCTTATCAAGAGCTTATAGCTTAGCAACTAAAACGGTGCTAGAAAAAACCAGCTGGCAAATTTACCAACCCCAAACACTCATCACTTTGAACTGTGATTTTCAGCAAGAACATCAAGTAAGGTACTTAATTAATCAATTAGCGGGGAATATTTTGTCGGTGCAATATCAACAAGACGTTGAGCTGCAAGTATCGATCTCAGAAAGCGCAGATTTAAGCAGCTTAGTGCAATATATTGCACGTTTGTAGCACCTCAATAGCATTTCAATAGTACCTAAAGAGCACCTCAATAGCACATTCTTAGCACAACAAGAGCTAACCTCAGCCCGTAAAAAACTAGCTATTAACGGTTTTAGCTAAAGTGTTATGAATCGACTCTTGCAACGAGATAGGCGTAACCACCGCATCAGAAATATGCTCGGCAATTAAACGATAGCCATTTAGTGGAACGTCATGAAAACTGACAAAAACGCGAAAAGTCTGTTGCGAACAGCGTCTAAGAGAGGTAACTTGGCCCGACACAATAATATATTGCGGGCACGGGCCGGAATGTGGAAACAAGCCCAATCTTATTTGAAATGTACGGTATCTACCTTCATGCTCACCTTGCTCTCGTAACAGCACCAATTGTTCATTATTGCACTCAAACTCACAGCCTCTTGGAGAGAGTTTATCGGGAGCAACTTTAAGAACCTCTTGCTGGTCGATCAGTAATGTCAAAATAGCTTGGTTTTTCATTCTCATACACCTCAGTTGAGTAAAAAGTATACGATTGAGCGCTTGCATACAACTGAATAAAACAGTTTAGTTAACATATCGCGTGCTTTAGTTCACATTTTCGTTATTTTATTGAAAAATACTCGCCTGTTTAAGCTTTGTAGGCTAAAAGACAGCATTCTACTGCTAAATAATTAGATTGCTAATATAATCAGCAACGACCAAATAAATAATAATAAAACTGTACCGTTCAGCGTCAACCTAAAAAGGAAATCTGTGTGAAATTTATAAAACTCATCACCTTACTGGCCATCTCTTCGGCTGCCATATCTATAACTGCCTGCAGTAGCTCGGTCAAAAACCTTTCGGTTTACCAAGAACCCACGGTAGAAAGCATCCAAACTCTATTTCCAGACAACGGCCTAAGCATTCAATATTTAGGCGTGGGTGGACACCTTTTTCGGTTTGGCGACCATGCCATTATGACAGCGCCATCCATTACCAACCCTCACTTTTTACTACTAGGTCCTTTTGTCCCAATTTCAGCTGACCCAGAAATGATCGATGCCTTACTACCAGATGTGAGTAACGTAGAAAGTATTCTTGTTGGTCACGCTCATTATGATCACTTAATGGATGTTCCCTACGTTATGCTCAACAAAGCCAAAAACTCTCATGTTTATGGCTCCAAAACCATGTCGCACTCAATTGCACCGAGCATCGAAGCGTCACGCCGCCACGCAATGAACGACACCATGGCAGTATTAGACAAGCCAGGAAAATGGCATTACAACGAAACTGGCAACATTCGTTTTATGGCGATTAAATCTACCCATGCCCCGCACTTTATGGGCATCAACTTTATGACAGGCACTTACGATGAAGATCTCAGTAGCTTGCCTTGGCATTCATTTGCGTGGAAAGAAGGTCAAACCCTTGCTTATTTAATTGACTTCTTAGCTAGCGATGGTCAAATTTTACACCGTGTTTACTATCAAGATTCCGCCAGCCAAGAGCCTTTAGGCCTTATTCCGCAATTGGCTGAAGCTGAACAAAAGCAAGTTGATATTGCCATCATAACCCCTGCTTCTTTTAACCAGGTTGATAACTACCCCGAAGGTATTATGAGCAGCAGCCAAGCAAAGCATTTTATTCTAGGTCACTGGGAAGACTTTTTTGCTAACCAAGACAGCGAAGAACAACGCTTTGTTCGTGCGGTTAGCCCTACTGACTTTTTTGATCGTTTTGACAAAGCACTGCCTGAAAATAGCAGCTGGGCAATGCCATCATTATTTCATACACAATATTTTGCTCCGCACGGTAAACTGTTAATGCCTTAAACCAGCACACAGCCTTAACCTTACTAAACCTAACCTAATTTAATTTAAATGTAGGAACACCGCTTTTATGGATTTTGAAACATTGTCACAATGGCGTCGATCTGCTTTTTGTTGCGCCATGGCCGAACGCAATCGCAATCATGTCTTATTATTCAGTGACATGTCTGGCGCTGATAGCAAGCCATTCACTAAACTGCAGTCTAAGACCTGGGCTTTTTTAGAAGGTGAATTGAAATCTCTCGACAATTTAGAGCGTTTTTTTAACGAATTCGATCTATGGCAAACAGCATTGCTAGAGGGACATGATTCTTTTGGCGCAGAAGCTGCTCAGCAAGCCTGTCAGAGCCTCTATTCAGCAAGCTATGGACTGTTAGATGAATCTGCTAACGATTGTGAACTGGTTCAACTCAGCAACCAACAATTGCTAATTGCGTTTGCCGATATGGGCACAGACGATATGGCCGACAGTAGCAAAGAATTAAAAGAACGCCACGATGACTTTGAACAACAAGTGTTTGCGCTACTAACCTCTGGCAAACCTAAGCGCGAAGTCGTTAAAGCGATTAAAGCATTGGCTAATAGTGAAGAAGAATCGAGCTTGGGCATTACCCTCGATTAAGCACCCCAGCCTACTGTGAATACCCGCTCAGCCCGTTTTTTATTATCGCCATAAAAAACGGGCTTATTCATGATGTATATCAAACTACTAAAACACTAAACCCTTAGAATCGCGCCCTTTTAACATTCTCATTAGCCACAATCACTGATTGTGATGCATATCAGGGCCTTACCATGTCTGAATCTTTCAAAGCGGAATTACTTGCCCCCGCAGGCACCTACAAAAACATGGAATATGCATTTGCCTATGGTGCAGATGCCGTTTACGCTGGCCAACCTCGCTACAGCCTACGGGTACGTAATAACGATTTTCAAATTGAAAATTTAGAAAAAGGCATACATCGCGCCCACCAGCTGGGTAAAAAGTTTTATGTCGCCAGCAACATTGCCCCTCACAACAATAAAATTGACAGCTACATGCGTGACATTAAGCCAGTGATCGCTATGCAGCCAGATGCGCTGATTATGTCGGATCCTGGCTTAATCATGATGGTGAAAGACAAATACCCAGAGGTGCCAATTCATCTATCAGTGCAAGCCAACGTTGTTAACTACGCCGCGGTAAAGTTTTGGCATCGTCAAGGAATAGAACGAGTGATATTGAGTCGCGAACTCTCTTTGAATGAAATTGAAGAAATTCGCATGCAATGCCCAGAAATGGAACTTGAAGTATTTGTTCACGGGGCTTTATGCATCGCCTATTCCGGCCGCTGTTTATTATCTGGCTATATGAATCATCGCGATCCTAATCAAGGCAGCTGCACCAACGCATGCCGCTGGAAATACCAAGCCCACGAAGCCAAAGAAACCGATACTGGTAACATCATCCCAACAGCAGCCATTGAGTTTGAACCTAAGGTTAACTCGCACAACCCACTCGAAAGCAAACCCTCTTTAGGAATTGGCAGCCCATCTAACGACATTGTGCTACTGCAAGAAGGTAATCGAGAAAATGACCTTATGCCTATGTTTGAAGATGAACACGGCACCTACATCATGAACTCTAAAGACTTAAGAGCTATCCAACACGTGCAGCGTTTGCAAGAAATTGGCGTTCATTCATTAAAAATAGAAGGTCGCACAAAATCGCACTACTATGCCGCTCGAACCAGCCAAGCGTATCGTAAAGCCATTGATGACGCGTCTTCTGGTAAGTCATTTGATATGAACTTGATGGACACCTTAGAAAACATGTCGAACAGAGGCTATACCGAAGGCTTTTACCGTCGTCACGTCCATGACGAATATCAAAATTACACTCGTGGCGCGTCATTAAGCACGCAACAACAATTTGTTGGCGAAGTAACTGCCAGCGATGAAGACTGGTTAACTATTGATGTAAAAAATCGCTTTCAACTGCAAGATGAATTAGAACTCATGACACCTGCTGGTAATCATACGTTTGTGCTGGAAACTATTATAACGTCAAAAGGAGAAGCAAGAGACGACGCTCCAGGCTCGGGGTTTATCGTAAAAATCCCCCGTCCAATAAACGCTAAAATTGTTGATAAAGCTTTATTAATTCGCAATTTGAAGTAGAAGTGTTGGCAATCGATACTCCCATCTCTATAGTGGAGTATCTGTTGCGAATATCAGGAAGTACCCAATGCCAAATATTATTTCTCCCCCACGTATATTTTACAGCTTATTGTTCATCATGGGTTTAATCGCAGCCCCAGCTTTTGCTGATGACAGCAAATCCACTCAGGCTAGTAAAAACATACCGCCTAAAGAAGTGATTGAAACCGCCGCAACTCAAATGATTGAACGATTGATTGCTGACAAAGAAAAAGTCATTAGCCAAGAATATTACGTTGAACACTTGGTTGAAGAAGTTTTATTGCCTGTAGTTGATCATGTGTACATGGCTCGTCGTGTTTTAGCCAAACACTGGCGCAAGGCCTCGGAAGCACAAAAAATTCAGTTTGTTGCCGCTTTCAAACACAAGGTTATTCGTACCTATGCAGGGGCCTTTAAAGCATTTGACGGTGAAAAAATCGATTTCCAAGAGGCACGCTTTAATAAAAGTGGCAGTAAAGCCTCGGTAGAAACCGCAATTCAACGAGTAGGCGCACCGTCTATCAACGTTACTTACATGCTTTATTCAAAAAACAATCGCTGGTTAACCTACGACGCTGTTATTGAAGGCGTTAGCTTGGTAAAAAGCTTTCGTGATCAATTCAGTTTATCAATTGAACGACATGGTCTTGCCCAAGCCATTTCGATGTTGGCAGCAGAATACGGTAACGACGCACCAACACTGACTATGGCTGGGCAGGTTTGGGACCCTTACATTAATAACCAACTACCCGCCAGTGGCCTAGCGGTTGATTTGGTTACTACGGTATTAGAGCGTGCAGGTTATCAAATAGACATGCAGTTTATGCCGTGGCAACGTGTTTCAGAAGGCATTAATAATGGTGATTTAGATATCTCTGTGGCCTCTTGGCACAATGAAACCCGCGGCAAAGAAATGGAATTTACCGATGCCTGTTTAAACAACCAGTTGGTGATTGTTAAGCGCAAAGATGACCCACTAGCGTTTGGTTCACCGCAAGAATTCAAACACAATATTACGGATCGTGGGTATCGCCTTGGAGTATTCAAAGATTACGGTTATGGTGATTTTTTTGCAGAAGTTGCTCCATTAGTTTCATTAGATTATTTTAAATACTGCTCTCAAATGATGAGAGAAGTAGCACAAAAGAAAACCGACCTTGCCCTCATCGATTCGTGGACAGCACAACAAAGCCTAGCAACCGACAAAAACATAGGTGACCACTTGAGCTTGATTCCAACGACGCTAATCCAGCAAAGTTTGCATGCAGCGATCAGCTTGAAACGCAAAGACCATAAAGAAATTGCCGCTGCTTTTAATAAAAGCTTAAAAGAAATGCGAGCAGACGGCAGTTATCAAGCACTACTAGCACGCCATAATTACCCACAGGGGCTGTTGTAATTTCTATTATGTCTGATGACCTTTTTTGCAACAGCTCTGATAAACGCACTCATAACAGCACTCACGACAACGCAAGCGACCCCTGTGTCGTCATTCTTTATTGTGATAACGACATTATCGTCGTAGATAAGCAAGCAGATGTGTTGAGTGTACCAGGACGAGGTCCAGAAAAACTGGATTCAATAACCCATCGTTTGACTCTAAAATTTGAAGAAATTCACATAGTGCATCGCTTAGACATGGCGACATCTGGCATTATGGTATTTGCTCGCACAAAAGATGCTTTACGATCGCTGCAGCAACAGTTTCAAAATCGTCAAACAAAGAAGCGTTATCAAGCCATAGTAGCAGGACTGCTAACCCCTAGCAGCGGCGCGGTAAATCTACCCATGCGCTGTGATTGGCCAAATCGACCAAGACAAATGGTCTGTTATGAGTATGGCAAAAAATCATTAACCCGCTGGCGGGTCATTGACTATGTTAACGGCAATACACGCGTAGAGCTGTTGCCCGTAACGGGCAGATCTCACCAGCTAAGAATTCACTGTGATGCGATGAACCACCCTATCTTGGGTGATCATTTATACGGCACTGAAGACTCACAAAATGCAAGCAAGCAGTTGTGCTTGCATGCGCAGACGTTGACATTTACTCACCCGAGCACATTAACTGAGGTGACATTTTCTAGCCCAGTTCCTTTTTAATTCACTTTCTTTTAATTCACTTTCTTTTTAACCTACTTTTTTCTAACCTACTTTTTTCTAACCCAGCCCCATTGCCAACCATACACAGCACCAGCAAAGATGATAACCCCCAGCAAGACAATCTGCACAGCCATCCCGCCAAACAAATCCGGTGCTTTCATTAAAGTACTCATTAAAGAATCTTGGTAATAAAAGAACCACTGATTATTGGCAGGAAAGATCCAAACATGCAGTTGATAAAATATCTCTGTTGCCCCCACCCATATAAATAACAGTACGATAGCCATTAGTAATAGTGAAAATACTGCTGCTATGCCTTTAACACTCGCTTTAACCGCACTGTAAAAATTCAGCACCAGCAATGCCAGCCACACACAGGCTAAAATAGCAGCCAATCGATGAATGCGATTAATTAAATGCGCAACGTCCTGAAGATGAACGATCTCGGCCGAGTGCAAAAAAGGAACAACCGTTTTGGAAGACTGATGCGAGAGCTGAGACTGATCTGAGAGCGCAAAATCATAACTAATGACCTCTAAACCTACACCATCGTTATGCACACTGTTGACAATTTGCTGAAAGATGTCTTTATGCTGCTGCTGTGAGGTCAGCGCAAAATGTTGGCGAAAACGATTTTGCGGAGCAAATTTTTCAATATGTTGGTCAATTTTATACGCTTGATACAACCATGAATAACCATAGCCCACCTGAGCATTCAGCATCCACGACGCATACAAAGACAGTATCAAGGTCAGTAAGATTAACAAAAATCCCCGCGTATTAGCCAGCAACACGGTGGCGAGGCTAGTAACGGGTTTATAGTTAGTAACGGGTTTATAAGTAGTTGGTTGATTAGACTGCATAAAATGATCGTATAGCCGTGGCAATGCCAACAACAGCACCTTGCTCACAATGAAAGTGGTGATGACCCGGTAAAGTCACTTGTTGAACGTTAGCAAAGTAAGGCAATCGCAGAGTTTGCCATGTTTTAGGAATAATTCCTTGCTCGGCAAACACCACTAAAACCGGGGCTTTTATTGCAGTAAAAAAAGCCTGTATTTGTTCTTCTGTTAATCTTACTTTTGAAACGTAACGCAGGCGTTTATCCGTTCGCCAGCTGTACCCTACTTCCGCAGATGCCATTCTAGGCTCTGATTCAGTGCGCTTAACTAAATTACGCAATACAATCGGCAATAACGCTTGATCACTCATAGCCGGAGACGATTTTTTCCGTGCTGCCAAGGCGTCATCAACCGATGAAAATATCCTCAATCCAGATCCAATTCTTTGTTTGTCAGCAATACCTTTAGCCAGTTGTGCAGGTGTTTGATCTGCAGAGGTAGCAGCAGGTCCTAATGAATCGAGCATGACCACACTCGCGACACGATCAGGATAAGTACCTGCGTATAAGCTGGCAACAATGCCGCCTAACGAATGGCCTAATAAATGCACCGGTTTATCGACAATATCGGCTTTTAACGCTTGATGCTGAAGCAGCTCATGCAAAACTTCAACATATTGCCAAATGTAGTAATCAGCGCCTATCGGCAAGGGTTCTGATTTACCGTGACCGGGAAAATCGATCAATAACAGATAAAAATCCCCTGCTAACGGCTGGGCTAAACACTCAAGACTGGCGCTATTATCCAACCAGCCATGAAGACAAAACAACCAAGGCTTTTCAATATCACCATAAAATTGCACACTCAACTGGCCACACGACAAGGGTATTTGTTGTTCTTTAACAATCATGTGCGTTGTTTCCAATCACTGATGTATCGTTTAATTGAGGCAGCGGTTAACTCCGGTTGCTCTAATGGAAACATATGTCCGCCTTCAACCCACTCAACATTCATACCCAACTGACGCTGCATCTTTGAACCGTGCTGCTTTTTAAACACATCACTGTTTTTACCTGCAATAACCGCACTGGGCATAGGTAAGCGAGGAGTACGATGAAGATTGTCAGGAATGGTGCGATAGATTTCGATTTCAGTTGCAGCATCAAAATGCAGCTTGCGCTTACCGTCTTCTAACTCTACGGTGCCGTGATGAACATAATCATGCAAACAACGCTCATCAAAAGATTGAAATAATCGTTTACTGCGAAAATACTCACTGGCATGTTCGGTCGATTGCCAATGCTCTTGTCGCCCTAACGTTCGACCGGCAGGGGTAATTTTATCCATGAGGCCCAAGCGCTTGATCAAATTAATGCCCAACGCTTCAAAATTGGTGATAAAAGGCGCATCCAACATGATGAGCCCTTTTACTAAATCAGGACGCTGTGCGGCAACAATCATACTCAATACGCCACCCAGCGAATGACCAACAGCATAAACAGGCTGGCAATAAGAAGCTTCTAGCTCATCAATTAATTGGCGAACAAGGTGATCCCAGTTATTGGAAACAGGGTAATGCTGATGATGGCCAAAACGATCGATGGTGCCGATCTGAAAATCATCATTAAGATAGGAAAATAACGTCTTATAGCTGCCCGCGGGGAAGCCATTTGCGTGTGAAAAGTGCAGTATATCTTTCATGCGTTTGATAATAACATTAGCTAACAAGCTGCTAAAGCTACCATCACTTGCAGATAAAACAAGGTTATTGGCTGCCGCTAGCGTTAAACCGTAGCTGGCTGCTCAAATTACCTTAGATTACCTCAAATCTAATTTGGGCTAACCTTCGTCAAGTACAGGATACCAAACATCTGTGTTAACCAAGCAACCTGGGGCATATACATCACCTTGCAACTGCCATATCTCGGTTGCAGACCAAGGTTGATCAAAAATCGAACCTTCAATCAACAAAGACGCTAATCGCCCTACCAAAGGCAAATGCGTGACCAAAATAATATTGCCTTCTTCGTGAATAAGCTCATCAACCACTTTTTGCGGCGTCATACTGGGCGTTAAACACTCATGATTGACAATCTTTGTTGATAGCGCCTCAGCAATGGGTTGAGCTGTTTGCTGAGTCCTTAAATAAGGACTCGCCCAAATACTTACAGGCCCTTCAACAACTTTTGCCAGCCAATTAGCGGCACTTTGCGCATGTTTCAAGCCGCGCGCATTTAATGGGCGGCTTTCATCATTTTGCGAGCTGGATTCAGCTTCGCCGTGTCTTATTAAGTAGAGTTTCACTACATCTCCGTTGGCATTTCTCTTATAGGGTTTGGCCAATCGGTAAAAGGAAATGGTTTGGTTTCAGAGTTTCCACTGATGTAACGAACAATTTGTGCGATGTACGTTGATAAACTGGCACTGAACTGATCCAGCGCGGGGTTTACCTGCCCTGTCACTAAGGTAAAGCCCCATTGAACAATCACCACAAACAATACAACGACATCTAATATACGATAGACAACAGAAAACACTATTATGAATAATGTTCTCAACCAAAACGCATCTGATTTTATACTTTGCTTTATGTCACTCATTTTAAAACTCCAATATCTGTTTTTGCTAAGGTGAATTCAACATCGGTTGTATTTTCACCTGTCATTAATTCTTTTGCTACTAACCTTGGATCAACCTGAGAGAACAAAACAGCATAAGCACCTTTTACCAAAGGCATATATATACCAAGCTCATCAGATTTCGTATTGATATAGCGCAAGGTGTTTACACCTTCGGCAACTTCACCTAATTCTTCAACCGCTTGCTCTAAGGTTCTGCCTTCGCCTATTGCGTAACCAATACGGTAGTTTCGGCTCATTGGCGACATACAGGTAGCGATTAAATCCCCCACCCCAGCCAAGCCTAAAAATGTGAGAGGGTTAGCACCTTGAGCAACCGCAAAACGACTCATTTCTGCTAGGCTTCGAGTTATGATCATACTCTTGGTATTTTCACCCATACCCAAAGCGGCAATAAAACCCGACACAATCGCATAAATATTTTTTAACGCACCGCTCAACTCAACCCCGTACATATCGTCGGAGGCGTATACCCGAAAATATTCACAACCTAACGCTTCTTGTATCTGACAACGTAAAGCACCGTCTTCGCTGGCGACAACCGTTGCGGTTAATTGCTTTTGGCCAATTTCTTTGGCTAAATTAGGGCCACTCAAAACGGCTATAGAATGCCCTGGGCACTGCTCTGCCAGTACCTGACTCATCAGTTTAAAACCGTCTGGCTCTATGCCTTTTGTCGTGCTGATTAAACTTTGCCCCGGGGTTAAGAAAGGCTTTAGTTTTTTAACCACAGCGGTAAACGATTTGCTCGGCACAGAAACAAATATCAGCTCTGCTCCTTTGATTACAGCGGCTAAATCACTGCTCGCAGTTAGGCTAGGATCTAATTTAACGTTTGGTAAATATTGCGGGTTTTCATGATGGCTGTTAATCGCATGAGCGATTTTTTCATTACGCATCCACTGGCGTGTTTCAATGCCGTTTGACGCTAATATACTTGCGATTGCAGTCCCAAAACTACCGCCGCCAATGACTGCCGCTTGTTTAACCTTCACACGACCCTCCTAGGGTTCTTATTTGTGGCTGTGCAAGCAATCAACCAACTCTTGGAATTCGTGCTTGTTATCATCATTTAAACTGATCAACACTTCATGAGCGGAGATTACTTTTTCACGCATTTCTTCTTCATCGAGTTTGTCACAACTTAATTCATCTAAGTCAGACACCTCGGTCGGCATATCAGAGATGATGTAAAAAACCTCATCAAACCCCATGCTCAACAATATTCTTAAAATATCTTCACGCGGTGAAATAATGGTCGGCACAAGATCAAATTTATCTTGGCTAACAATGGATATTTTTGCTAGTTGCCCAAGCGTTGTACTATCTACGCCTTCAGCATCCGACAAATCAACCATCACGGTTTTAAAATTATCGCTTGCAAACATCTCTTCTAAAAAATTCTCAAGGGCGCAGCAAAGATTCATTCTAACATCGCCGCTTAACTTGATGACATACGTGCCTTTTTTGTCGGCAACTTCTATTTTACCTGGATTCATATTAAACCCTTACCATTGTCATTAAAGCGACATCATCAGGAATGTCGTTGTCATTATTCAAATGCAAAGCCTGCTTTATGGATTCATGATCACCTGCATTGTCTTCTACAAGTTGGCGCAAGTATTCTTCTTTAAGCGCTAAAGAGGGCTGTGTTAACAACTCTAAAATACCATCAGAAAATAACGTAATACTGAAAGATTCTGGCATTTGTAGCTGATAGCTGTTGTATTTTGCATCGCGAAACAAACCAACTGGCATCCCCTTACCTTGTAAATAGCGCGCTTGGCCATTGGTGTACACAATAGGCAACGGTAAGTGCGCTCCTATACTGTAATTCAACTGCAAGGTTTCAATATTTAGCACACAATAAACAATGGTCAAATGCTTGCCACAGTCTGTGTCCATTAACTCTTGGTTGATTCTTGCAAGCACTTTAACCGGATGGTACAGATCATCACTAGAGCCACGTTTAAGATTGCGCTTTAGTCGATAGGTTAAATTTTTCAACAAGACGGTAACAAATGCAGAAGCAGCGCCGTGGCCAGAAACATCGGCAATGTAGAAGCCGTAATGATGTTGATCAAGCATAAAATAATCGAGAAAATCGCCACTCAGCATCAGTGACGGTTTTATAAGATGGGAAAATTGGTAGTGTTCATTGTGCAATGGCTCTGGCAACATTTTCGTTTGTACTTGTCGCCCTGCTTGCTGGTCGCTGCGCAGTTCTTCTAAACTTTTACTAAGTTGAAAATTGGCCGCTTCTAGATGTTCTCGATAACGCTGATTGTCAGCTTCTAACGCCTTCATCGCCAACGTTTTTTGAATTGAATGCTCTAGTACAGCCATGTCTATTATGGGCTTTACTAAATAATCATTAGCACCTAAGCGCAGTGCTTGCAACACGTCATCCATAACTCCAGCGCCAGAGACAACGATAAAAGGGGTGGTGGGACTGATTTTCTTAATACGTTTTAATACTTCTAAACCATCTAAATTTGGCATGCGTAGGTCACATAAAACCAAATCAATCGCTTGCTGTTGCAATAACTCTAACCCTACCAAACCACTGTCTGCGGCAACAATTTCATACCCGCTGTCTTCAAGATAAGCCACCATGCTATCGCGCACCATGGCTTCATCATCAATTACTAGCAAGCGAGCTTTCATCCACCACCTCAGTTAAAACAGTTTCGTTTCAGTATTATGCGCGAACGATACCTGCAACCCAGTTGCAGTGCAATAAGTAGCGTACAGAAAGCCACAATATCAATCGCTTAGTAACGCACTAATCGTTAAATTATGACTTACAACATTCTAATATTAAAACTTCGGTGTTAGCATGCATCGTGGTAATAAAAACAAAAAAGGTAATGCGACCATGAGTTTTAACTCTAGAGAATTTAGTGAGAAACGTGATTTCATCCGCATGCAAGTCAGTACAAGCAGCACCATTGTCATCAACGATGAAAAGCACCCTGCTGTCTGCACCGATTTAAGCAGCACTGGCGCAGCGTTAACCAGCAAGGCTGTGTTAAAGGTAAATGATAAAATTGAAATAGAGGTGAATAGCGGTGGTGGAGAAACCCCTCCTCTTAAAGCTGAAGCCACAGTATTAAGGGCAAATGAACACAGCACTGACGAGTTTCAATATGGCGTGAGTATCGATAAGTTTTTATAAGAAACAATAAATGACGCGCTAAGCTTGTTGTATTAAACCTTAGCGCTGAACAACACCCGTTTGATCAAAAATCATCTGAGCCATTTGGATCAAATGCGTCTGAATCGAATGCGTCTGAATCAAAGCCATCAAACTCGTCGTCAAATTCATCATCAAACTCATCTGCAACCACACCATCAGCAATTAAAAAGGCACGTCGCTGCAAGTAAAAACTGCGGATAAAAGTATAGCGATCGCCGCTAATAAGACCTTCTGAAGCGATTAAATCTGCTCGTAAATCAATACCTTTAATAAACGCCAGCCCTGCGGCTTGCGCATTAGAATCAACTAAGGTGGTGTAACTAAGACCAGATAGGGTATCGCCGGCCAAACCAAAACCGTCTCTAACATTACTAGGCCCTAGTAATGGCAACATCACATAAGGCCCAGAACCGACGCCCCAATAGCCAAGAGTTTGACCTAAATCTTCGTTATGCTTTTCAAGCCCAAGGTGACTAGCCACATCAAAAAAACCAAACAGGCCAACCGTTGAATTTATTAAGAAACGGCTTGTATCTGATAATGCCTGCAAAGGCTTTAGCTGAAAAATGTCATTTACTATGATTAAGGCATCTTCTAAGTTTGAAAAAAAGTTAGTAATACCGGTATCGATAAATTGCGGTGTTATTGCCTGATAACCTTGCGCTACGGGTTTGGCAACGTATTTATCCACGCCCTCATTAAACTCAAACATACTACGGTTAAAACCTTGCCAAGGGTCTTCTTCAATCTCGTTGGCTACGGCAGGGTTTAATGCAATAGCATTCAAGCTGATAGCGGTTATCAATAACAACAAAGCGGATTTCATTCTGCAAAAAATCATAAGCCTAGGGCGCTCCATTACCAAATAATTCTGTGAAAAAAGCGTTATTTAGCGTCATAAACTGCATGTCAAAGACAACGTCCCTAGTTGAGCCATCAATATAATTAATCCTGTAGGTATTCACTGCTCCACTGGTGGCTGGGCGCATAGTTGCATACACCACGTCACGATAATTTAAATAATAAACGGTTTCTTCAACGGCACTGTTTTTATCAATATTTTCAAACGACGAACCAGAGATTGCTGGATCAGTCGGCTTAATACAGCGCTCTGGCTGGCCATTTTCGTCCTCAATAATAGTATAAGTCACATCATCAGGGTTATAGGTTTGAGTTAAAAACCCAGTAATATCCTGATCTTCTGTTAGCGATAGCGAACCATTACCTAGCGATGAATCGGTTAGGGTTAAATCAACACCTGCTCGCGCTACAGAAATGTTACCAATATTGTCAAAATCTCTTGAGGTATCGTAAGAAAATGCCATCACGCTGACCTTTGAGCCAGAACCTAAGATCAAACCAGTATCATCACCCAAAGTACCGGTGTAATTATGAGAAAGGTTGCCGCTTACACGGTATTTATTCGCTGTTGGCGCAACAATCGACATATCCAACAATGTGCGCGGTAACGCTTGCTGATTAGCATCTTTTAAATTGATTTCGGCATACATACGCACAGTATCTAGCCCCAACACCAATGGTTCGATCAAACGCCCATTCAATTTTCCAGATAAATTGGAAAGATTCAATACTTGGCAAGCGCCTTCCATTTTCACTGGAAAGTCCACCACATACTCACCTACACCAGGTACTTGAATGCGCTGAATGACGCCCAGTTTCCATAAATCGTTTAAAGTATTTAACCTGTCACGACTTGCAAATACTCGGCTCTTAGGGCCACAGCTCGACACATTAAGACCGTTGTCAGCCAACACACACTCTTCTATTTTATGCTGGGTAACAAACTCTCTAAAGTCGCCATCACCATCACTGTCGAGGGAGTCTTCAACGCGCTCATCAGGGTAAAAACGATAGCGAATATCACTGCCTTTAGCGTTAATAAAGTCTGCAGTTTCAACGACCACAGAACGACTACCAACTTGAACGGGTTCAGTGCCTAAACTGTAAGACAAAAGCCCGGACTCAATTGAGCCTAAAGTAGCATTTGGATTTGAATTAGCAGTAAAAAAAGCATCAAAGCCAGAAAACTTTTGCGCAGGATAAAAATCGGTTGGGTTTGAAGAAGTGCCCGTTACAATTAAGCTTGTTGTTTCGCTGTCGGTGCTATTGGTATCATCTACCTTGTCACTAATGGTAGAAGTCAACACCCACTCTTCGATGTTAAAACGCAGTTCTGGATTGGTGTAACGCAGTTCTGGATTGGTGTTAGACAAATCGTTCACACCGCGGTAAAACACTCTAAACGAACCGCTTAATTCAAGCTCATTGTCAGCATCATTAATTTTAGATTCATCATACAGTTCAAAATCACCCCAAATTAACTCATAGCCTCTTACTAGGCCTTGGCTTGCAGCAGCGGCAAGCGATGACACTTTTTCAGTAAAATACACACGCATTGCAGAAGGCACATCGATGGATTCATCAAGGCTATCTAGCTTATGATTCAGTTTTAATACCAAGTCATTCTTACGTAAGGTTCCGGTAATCAATACATCAATGGCATTTGATTGGCTTGGATTAGTCACGTTATCTTGTAAGTTTAGATCGGCCACTCGCTGCGAAACTGTAATGATTTCGGCCTGGCCATTTTGGCTAGATGTGGGTGTAAGCGTCAGTTCTTTGATCGATTCGTTGTAACTAGCCGAGTAATGCGGGGTTTTTAAGTCAGCAAAACGGGTATCTGAGCATTGCGTAGATTGAGAGACAGCTGCAAAACAATGGAGATAATAATCTTGTATCAACCCAAACTCAGTGGCCAAAGCCTCTAAATTAGCCTGCTGGTCATCACGCACATCCTTTAAGAAATCCGTGTATTGATCAAGCTGCGTTTTATAACCATCTTGCCAAAAACTGTCTTGCTGATCGATAAGGTCATCAATAAATGCTTTGGTTTTTAATAAACCAAGATTAAATTCACTCACTTCTGTTACAGACAAAAGATTGGTAATCGCATCAGGAGTTACTTTGGTTTTAGCATTCAGGTTGTTGGTATCATTTGCGGTCACTATTAACTTGTCAAAATCAGCAATAACGCCTTGGATTGCAGCCTTAGCTTGAGAATTAGTAATACCATTTACAATGCTAGTGAGATTGTTAAAGGCTATTTGATAAAGTTCACTCAATGTTAGTGCGTTAGCATTTTGGTCTTGCTTAAAATAGAACTGCCCCTCATTTTCAACAAACTGATCCACCACATTTTTGAAAAAATCTGAATTACCTGACTGATTTTCTTGCAACTGCTTTTCTTGAATCGCCGCTATCAAAGCGCCGTATTTTATTTGTTGCCGTACTGCGATTGTGTTGCTATTAAAACTGTTAAGCTTGGTTAAATTAGCCGGTGTTACCCCAATAATATCGCCCAAACCGAATAACTTAGATACCTGAGAATTTGCAAACACCACGTCATAAGCTGTGAAAGCTTCGTTTTCATAGGGCGACTGAACAGTTACCGTCTGAACATCATATTGATAAGCAAACGCAGCCGCTAACGTGGTAATAGGATTAACATTATTAGTCGCTCCTTCACTGGCAGTATAGATAACACTACGCCATTCAAATCCGCTGTCATTACTACTGCTAAGCGGGTAGTAACTAGCAAACGCATAATCGCTTCCAGCAACTGTACAGCCAGTGTAAACCTGACATTGGCGAGTCGTCGCCAGATTGTTTTTGTCTTTATCGACATTGGCAACTTGGCCGCGAGCAATAAACAAAATGACTTCATCATTGGCGATGGCCGCATTAAATCGACTGCGACTGTCGGTTGATTCGCGCAGGCCAAAATAAATACCATCACTGCTTACTGCTACCTGACCCGATTCGGCAATTTGGTTAACCACAACCTGTGCACTGTTAAACCCTTGTGCACCCACCCAGCCTTCAACATTGGTTATTGAACTGCTGCCACTGCTGCCACCATCATCACTGCAACCGGATAAAATAGCGGCCAGAGAAAATAAAGTAACAGGAGAAATTAAACGAACAGGAGAAAGCGAAGAGAAGACTGTGGAAAACAACCGCATTATAAGTGTCCAAATAAAAATAGAATCTGAATAAAATCTAACGGGCCAAATGATAACAGCTAACGTAGCAAATACATATATCAAGCGTCGGCCATGACACTGCGATGAAATTAGCATAAAAACATTTCGTTACACTTAGATGCATTACTACTACAGACCATGCAGACAACATGGCTTAATGTATAGGTATGATTAAAGCATCATAAAGCACACTTCAAACGCTCTCGAACTGCATCAATATCCTGCAATGTTCTGAGGGCGTTTTTTTTATGTTCCAGGTTCAGATCTCTTCATTTAAGCTCGCATCTCTCTACCCATAACTAGCATCTCTCTACCCATAACTAGCACCTCTCTATTTACAACTAGCATCTCTCTACCCATAACTAGAGCTTCCCCACCTATAAATTGATAGGGTGTTCATAAGGCCCTTCCATTTGCCTTAACGCTAATAAAGAGCGAGATTTAAATTCACGTCGATACAATACCGCAACGACAAAGCCACTGGCTAAAATAAACAGGTATGGACTCAAAAACCATGCTAAAACCGACAAAGCAAAATAATATCCGCGTAAACCTTGGTTATAACTCAAGCCTGCCAAATCAATTACCCGAGCCGCATAAAACGCATAACGTTTACGTTCTTCTTCAGTAACATTTTGCTCTTCTGGCATAGGCGCACCGCCTAAAATTATTGAGCAAAACCCATACTGACGCATAGACCAAGTAAAAGTAAAAAAGGCATGAACAAAAATAACGACTAACAACCCTACTTTTAACTGAATAGATTGTGGCGTTACATGAGCAGTGAGAGGTATTTGAGAAACCAAAGCCGATGTTTGCTCAGACACCGTAATAACAGTTAACAAACCGGCCAAAATTAAGATAGACGTAGACGCGAGAAAACTAACATTACGTTCTAAATTCGCAATAAGAGCCGCATCACCAACGCGGTTGTCTCTGATCATGACTCGCTGCATCCAATACTTGCGATAATTATGCAGTTCAGATGCTAAACACGAGCGCGATGTCCCTTTTTTTCTGGCGTAATAAGTGTAGCCAACCCAGCAACTGAAAAACCAAATCAAACAGAATGTATTTACAACCACTTCTTGATCAAACAAAACTAGCAACTCCATACGCGTTAAAATGGCTTTTAAGGCACTTTTTAAAAAAACATTAAGCCATTAGGTTAACAAAAACATTAAGTCATTAAGGTGTTTAAAAGGCCTGAAATTATCCAAAAGACACAAAAAGATGTAACAACACTGTGTTTAAATTATTCTTAAACAAATGATAACCCTGTTTAATTTTAGATTATAGCCAATCATTTTCTTGACTCACCGCAATGATAAGAATACTGTTTGCCCATACAGTATTATTTTAGGAGTAAACCCATGGCAGTGGTGACCTTATTTATGTCAGACAGAGATACCAGTAAAACGTTTACCAGCAAAAAAGAAGCCGACGAATACGATAAGCTGTTGGAGCTTGCAGAAGCCGTTAGCTATTTTATTGAACACAATGTCGCGGGGCTGGATGAAACTAAGTGTGAAGAAATTGGCCACTTAGTTGCCAATCATAAAGAGCTTTTCGCTACCGCATTTAAAGGTAAAACAGACGCGATGTTTGAAAAGCCCGAAACCAGTGAATAGCTTTTACAGATATAGCTATTAATGGCTCATATCGTTAGCCACTGGCATTGCACATAACGTATCGCGTTGCACATCCAGTGGCTCACACACCAAACAGGTATCGTATTCACTAGGGCAAATAGTTAACCAAGCCCCTTTTTTATTCATATTAGCCAGCCAATGACTTGCCCACAGCTGCACAGGAATAGCAACAGGCTCACAACCTTCCCACTCGTCCATAGCGCACTGCTGAGCTAACTCTTCATGGGGCCAAACCGGTAAGCACACCTGATCACAAGTACCTAATTGAACAAAGCCGTCTTCATCGCGCAATCCCCAAACCTGCTGACGCGCAACCGTTTGCTCAATAAAGTATTGATACAAGGCCTCTTCACTCATGTTGGCGACGGTTTCAATTTGTTGTTGGGTTAACGCGTTGTTCATTTAAAAATACTCAATCAATACAGCGCTTAATGGACAAGAGACTGTGAAGCGCAAAAAAGGACGCGCACTTTCTGTGATTTACCCGATAAAATCAAGCCCTTTTTGTTACCTATTCCTCTTGATTTTTAGCGCTGAATTGCACTGTTTGAGTACATGTTTTTTAAGTTACTGTTTTATAAGGCAAGATAGCTTTGCAAGTGTTTTATTGAAGTTTCTTGTAGCTGAAAATAATTTCACTTTTTCCTGTATCAGCACCGATTTCACTCTGCCTAAATTTAGAATAGAATGAACACACTCTTTTTACGTGTTAATTTGAAGCTCATGAAATCCACGAAAACCAGCATTCCCCACAGATACCGTTACAGCCAATTTTTACACCCTAAATATTGGGTTACCTGGGCAGGTATTGGCATTATGTATCTCATTTCGCTGCTGCCTTATCGCGCACAAATGGCTTTGGCCACCTTTTTAGGCAATTTAATGTATAAACAAGGCGGCGTGCGTCTTTTAATTACCCGCACCAACATTCAGGCATGCTTTCCTGAAATGAGCGCCAAGCAACAAGAAGCGTTAGTACAAGAGTCTTTTGTGGCAAACATGAAAGGCATGGTAGAAACCACCATTGCTTGGTGGGGCGATCACAAACCGATTATTGAAAAGCTCGATGTTTATGGCTACGAACACCTGCAAGAAGCCGAAGCTAGAGGCAAAGGTGTCATTTTAGTCGGCGGTCATTTCAGTATTTTAGATTTGGCTGGGCCTATGGTGCACAGCATTTTAAACTTCAACTATATGTACCGTCCTAACGACAACCCGTTATTTGATGCCGTTATTGAGCGTCATCGTTTGCGTTATAGCAATAAAAAATTCAACAAGTACGAATTGCGAGAAATGTCTAAGTTCATCATGGAAGGCAATACCGTTTGGTATGGCTATGACCAAGATTTTGGTGCTCGCCGCTCGGTGTTTGCACCCTTCTTCAATATTCAAACCGCCACCGTTAAAGCGGCCATGAAATTGCCCAAAGACACTGGGGCAACAGTTTTAATGGTGAGTCAGTTTAGAGAAGATAACGATCGCTACAGCATTCGTTTCTCACCTATTTTTGAGGGAATAACAGAAGATGACGACATTACAGCCGCGACGCGCTTAAATAAGCAACTAGAAGAATTTATTCGCATTCACCCAGAACAATATTTATGGATGCACCGCCGCTTTCGCTCTCGCCCTAAAGGTGAAGAACCGTTTTACCCGAAAAAGAAACGCAAGAAAAAAAGCAGCCGCAAAGACCAGTAGCCTGTTTAAATTACACACTGCCAGCGCCAGCGGCTAGTCAGCGCTGGTTTCTCTATAAACTATATTTTAACGGTGGGTTTTTCTTTTAAGGTTAGCATATTGCCAAACAACATAATCGCTGCACCTAGCAATAACCAAATATCGATACCCTCGCCGTAAAGCACCATGCCCAGAAGCGCAATTAACGGTAAACGTAAAAAATCCATTGGCATCACGACCATTGCATCACCATAAGACAACGCCTTCGCCATACAAAAATGCGCCGCCATTGCAGCAAACGCTGTTAACACTATGTACAACCAAGTAATTCCTTGCGGCCAAGCAAAATCGAAAGACACCAAAAACAGCGCCAATGGCAATTGCATAACGTGCATATAAAACAAAATAGACAACGCGCTGGCTTTTCCCGACAAACGCTTGGTCAGTGTGTGCGACAGCGCATAAGCGATCGCACTGGCTAGCACAACCCAAGCGGCATCTGGTACGGAAACAAACCCTGGACGCAAGATAATAAGCACACCAATAAAGCCCAAAACAATGGCAAGTAGACGACGTTGAGTGATTTTTTCAGATAACAAAACAGTGGCGAACAGAGCCGTCCAAATTGGCACCGTAAATTCAATCGCAAACACTTGAGCCAATGGCAATATCGATAAGCCATAAAACCAACACCACTGACCCAAAAAATGGCTTGAATTACGGCCAAAATGCAGCTTCAACAAGGGCTTGTCAGCCTGCCAAACAGATCGACTGTTTGGGCGTGAAAAAATCAGCAGCGAAACAAAGATTAAACCTACTACATTTCTAAAAAACACCAACTGAGAAATGCTAACGGCTGCAGAATTTAAAGCGTGAGTCGCTTCACGACCAGCAATAGCGGTTAAAGAAAACGCTAAAATAGCGCCCACCATCCACAATGCACTGAGGTAGGTATTATTAGAATTAACCGCTGCGCTGTTCATTAGCTTGGTCGCTGGCCGACAACAAAAGTGCCATCTTGTAGGAACTGCACAGCTTGCTTGCGTTTTTTACCCAACAAAATTGGACCATCATCAAAAAACAAAAAGTTTTTCCAGCTTAGCTTAAACGCTTTCCAAGTTGTTTCGACTACTCGATCACTGTCGTAAAAAAACAAAACATTGGTATTGTCGTCCCAATCAATGTGTTCCAACAACAACTCGGGTAACGAATTATGGTCTGAATCCCAAGCGTCTTGCCAATTGCCTTTGCCTGTCCAGGTATTTTTTTTAGTTGCCCAATCGCTCGCCAAAAATTGCGATGAATGACCCGCTTGTTGACTAATGTATTGATTCCACATTTGATTAGAAACAGCTTCAGTATAGGGTTTAATCGCTGCTTTAATGGTGTCATCCAAAGGCAAGTCTTTGTGACGGAAAATCCAAGCACGGTCAAAATCAGTAAGATCGAGAAATTTCATATTATAAAAATATGTCCTAAGAAATTTAAAATAGTAATATTTGCCAAGTATATCACCAAATGTCAGCAATAAATCCAACAAGAAACACGGCAAGCACTACGCTGTAACAGCAACTTCAGGTAGAATGCCGTCTTTTGAACTGGTTAAGAGAATTCCATGCAATTATTTGTCGACAACCTGACTAATGTAGATTTTAGCTACCTTGACGCGCAACGGGGATTAGTTGGCGAAACGTGGCTGGCGTCAGCATTACTAGACGGCGGGCTGGATGCAACCAGTATGATATGGGACTTTGGCCAAGTTAAAAAAGTGCTGCGCAACTGGTTAGACGACCAATTGGATCATAGATTATTGGTTCCTATTCAATCTGCCAATCTAACTTACAGCGTTAACGAAGATCGTATCACTCTTACTTGGACGTTTGCCAAAGATCAAGTTCTGACAATGGAAGCGCCATTGCAGGCCGTGGCCTTAATTGATGCCGACGACATTAACGATCACACCGTATCGCAATGGTCTTTAAAACAGCTAGCCAATACCTTTCCAGATAATCTTGAACACATTCAACTGACCTTTGAAGCAGAAGAGATCAGTGGTGCTTATTACCATTACAGTCACGGCCTGAAAAAACACGATGGGAATTGCCAGCGCATTGCCCATGGTCACCGCTCACGCATTCAAATCTGGCGTAACGGTGAACGCGATAACAATCTTGAAAGTAATTGGGCCGATCGGTGGGCAGATATTTACATAGGAAGTGAAGAAGATTTAGTCAAACTTGACCAAGCAACGCAGCAAATGCATTTTGCTTACGATGCCCCTCAAGGCCATTTTAAATTATCTTTACCGCAAAACACCTGCTACATGATCTCGTCTGATACGACGGTAGAATGTATATCTGCGCACATTGCCAACACACTTCACGATGAAGACCCTTCTAGTAGCATCACCGTAAAAGCATTTGAAGGCATTCACAAAGGTGCTATTTGCGAAGTTCGCTGATTACACTTCGTATTTTAGTGGATTGCTTGACTGAATCGCTTAACTGAATCGCAAGGGCGATTCAGTTTTCAAGCAGTAAATTAATAATCTACCGCTGCCGCTTCAACAGCTGCTTTATAATTCGCCATTTCACGCTTTACCTTCTTCATTTGCTCTTGCAGAATCAATGAATCCTCAACCTGCATTTTAGCTACTTGCTGCTGTAACCTAGCCACCAACATCTCACACTCCTTAGCTTTTTTATTGTAATAATCTTGCATAGTTCCCTCTCTGCTTATTTAGGATTTTATATTTATAATTTACAGCATCTTTTGTCAGACAATCTTGAGTATGACGGTTGACTAATTCACCTGTAAAGAGTCAAAACGAGCCAAGACAATCACCTCACGATCGCGTAAAATCTGCCACAGAAATTTACAGCGGGCTCAGATTATGAGCCATACAAAGGTAGCAGCATGAAATCGGTTGTCGAAACACTTTTACTACAAACAATAGACACACTCAAACAACAAGGCGTTCTTGCTGAAGACGTTACTCCACGTATTGTTCTGCAAAATACCAAAGACAAAAGCCATGGCGACTTTGCTTGTAATATTGCCATGATGCTGGCTAAACCCGCTGGTATGAACCCAAGAGAACTGGCTGAAAAGATCACCAGCGCATTGCCAAACGATCCTCGCATTAGCGATACTCAAATTGCTGGACCTGGTTTTATCAACTTCTTTGTTAACGATTCTTGGTTAGAACAACAAGTTAGCAAGGCCCTTAGTGCAGACAATCTTGGTATTAAAACCGTAACTGGCGACAATGTTCAAACCGTGGTGGTCGATTACAGTTCACCTAACCTAGCCAAAGAAATGCACGTTGGTCATTTACGTTCCAGCATCATTGGCGATGCTGTAGTACGTGCACTGGAATTTCAGGGCCACCAAGTCATTCGTCAAAATCACGTAGGTGATTGGGGTACTCAGTTTGGTATGCTGCTAGCCTACATGGAAGAGCAGCAAAATAACGGTGAAGCACTCGACTTGGCGGATTTGGAGGGGTTTTATCGTGCCTCTAAACAACGCTTTGATGAATCTGAAGCCTTTGCTAGCCGAGCCCGCGAACTGGTAGTGGCTTTACAATCGGGTGACTCATACTGCAACAAATTATGGACTGAATTCAATAACATCTCGTTGGAACACTGCTTAGCCATTTATAAGCGTTTAGGGGTTAGCTTAACCGCAAAAGATGTGCGTGGAGAAAGCACTTACAATAAAGACCTGCAATCTATCGTCGATGCCTTAACAGCTGCTAACTTATTGGTTGAAAGCAACGGTGCCCAATGCGTCTTTATGGATGAGTTCAAAAATAAAGAAGGTGAAACACTGCCGGTTATTGTACAAAAGTCTGGCGGTGGTTTTTTATACGCAACCAGTGATTTAGCCGCTGTGCGTTATCGCGCCCAAGAGCTGCACGCCGATCGTGTGTTGTATTTTGTTGATCAACGCCAAGCATTGCATTTTAACCAAGTATTCGCTTTAGCTCGCAAAGCTGGGTTTGCAAACGAAAATATAAGCCTCGAACACCTAGGCTTTGGCACCATGAATGGCGCCGATGGCAAACCGTTTAAGACTCGCAGCGGTGGCACGGTAAAGCTGGTTGATTTATTAGACGAAGCAGAAGAACGGGCCATTGCATTAGTACGCAGCAAAAACCCTGAAATGGACCAAGCAAGTTTAGAAAAAATTGGTAAATCAGTAGGTATAGCCGCGGTTAAATATGCTGATTTATCAAAAGATCGTGCCCGAGATTACATCTTTAACTTTGAACAAATGCTGAGCTTTGATGGCAATACCGCGCCTTATTTAATGTACGCTTATACCCGCGTTGCCAGCATTTTTGACAAAGCCGGTTTAGACATGAATACCATTAGCGGTGATATCAAACTCGCTAGTGAAACAGAAAAAGACTTAGCTAATAAACTGCTGCAATTCCCTGAAATCCTACAGCGCTTAACGACTCGCGGACAGCCGCACACCTTGTGCAGCTATATCTACGAAGTGGCGGGTTTATTTTCGAGCTTCTATGAAAATTGCCCTATTTTGGCTGCTGACACAGAAGCTGAAAAACAAAGCCGCTTATGCCTTGCGGCATTAGCAGGCAAAACGATCAAGCAAGGCTTGAACTTACTGGGCATTAACACCCTTGAACGCATGTAATCTAGCTTAGTTATAAATCAGTGTCGACCCTTGTGTTGTCATAATAAAAAAACGTCGGGCCAAAAAAAACACCTGAGAGAAGACGTCTTCAAACAGGTGTTTATTAAATCAAAGATAGCTTAGCGATTGCTTTAATCGTTACTGGTTGCACCAATGATATGCAATAAGGCAGTGAACAAATTGTAAATGCTCAAGTACAAACCCACTGTTGCCATGATGTAGTTGGTTTCACCACCGTTGATGATACGGCTAGTATCAAACAAGATGAAGCCAGACATTAGCAACACTATCGCTCCAGAAATCACCAACGAGAATAAAGAAACATCAACGCCAAAGAAGTAAGAAGCCACCATCGCACCGATAGCACCAACAATAACGACCATCAAACCGACAAACAAAAAACCACCCATAAATGAGAAGTCTTTTTTAGTTGTTAGCACGTAAACAGACAGCGAAAAGAAAATAATCGCAGTACCGCCCAATGCTTGCATTACCATTTCAGAACCGTTTGGCAAAGCCAAGTAACGATTCAACATAGGCCCAAGCGCCGCGCCTAACAAGCCAGTGAATAAGAAAACCACTGGCAAACCCATGGCCGTATTTGCCGTACGAGGCAATACAAACCAAACAATGGCTAAAGCCGCTAACGACATAATCATTGCTACACCACTGCCTAAATTCATAGACATAGAAATGCCCGCAGTGATGGCGCTAAATGCTAATGTCATAGACAGTAGCATGTAGGTATTTCTTAATACCTTTTGTGTTTGCGCACTGGTTACTTGCTGTAACGTGCCTGTATTTACCTGATCCATTTTTCGCTCCATTGATGAATGTTAATTCTGTATTAAATACTATAACGTGCTTTGATGATACGGCCGCTGTAACAGAATTCAAGTAGCCTGAATAATATTTACTTATGCTGACAGAAGCTCGCTCTGTTTTAACTCACGCTGATCAATTCAACGTCAAAAATCAATACCGAGCCACCAGGAATACTGCCTGCAGGACGATTACCATATGCCAACTTACTGGGAATAAAAAATCGAACTTTTTGGCCTTCTACCATTAGCTGCAAACCTTCTGTCCAACCGCGAATCACTTGATTCAAACCGAACTCTAGCGGCTGCCCACGATCGACAGAACTGTCAAAAACCGTACCGTCAATCAATGTACCGTGGTAATGCGCCAATACCTTGCTTTTAGGGCCAGGGTTAATAGAACCGCTGCCTTCTTCTAACAACAGATACTGCAAGCCTGAATCGGTTTCCTGCACCCCTTCTTTTAACTTATTCTCCGCAAGAAAGGCATCACCTGCTTCTATGTTACCTGCGACACTGCTGCCACTTGTGCCGGCAATTGCACGATATAACGCGTAAATCAGTAAAGATCCAACAATAATATAAACGATGCTATTAGACACAAAAAATCCTCTGTAATGGTTAATTACAAAGGATTTTAACAGAAGCATTAGCAGCACGCTGCAAACACTGGGTCAAACGATGTAAAGTTCGTTCGATAAATAAAACCCGAAGGCTAATTTACACTATTAAGCAGCTTTCACTTCTTCAGTTTCTAAAGGAATGATTCTAAAGTGAGTCACCGCAAAAGCGATGCACAAAATAGGACCTAATAGATTCAAAAATGCATAGGGTAAGTAAGACAAGGTAGCAACACCTAAAGTACCGGCCATATAAGCACCACAAGTATTCCAAGGAATTAATGGCGAAGTCATGGTTGCTGCATCTTCAAGGGTGCGCGACAAGTTTTGAGGGGCTAATCCGCGCTTAGCGTATTCTAATTTATACATACGGCCCGGTAATACAATCGCAATATATTGATCTGCTGTCATGATGTTTGCACCAATACAGGTAAATACCGTTGTCACAATCAGGCCGGTAGTCGATTCAATAGAGCTTAAAATAGCTGTTAAAATACGCTGTAATAAACCCACCTGCTCCATCACAGAACCAAAAGTCATGGCACATAAAATAAGCCATACCGTATTCAGCATACTGCTCATGCCACCTCTTGATAAAAGATCATCCAACGCTTCAAAACCTGTGTTTGAAGTATAGCCATCGAACAACACCTTCCATACTGCCAACAAGTTTTGCTCAAACACACTGTAAGAACCTGCAAAACCGGCGGTTTCAACAAAGCGCATCACCGCTTGATCTTGGAAAATAACCGCAAACAAGCCACCTAATAAAGCCCCAGCAAAAATAGTGGGTAAGGCAGGTACTTTCATCCAAGCCAACACAAAAACAAACAATACTGGCAACAGAAGATGCGCGCCGATATTAAAGTTATTTTCTAACCCCACCATAGTGTCTTCAATAGATTGAGCAGAGGCTGAAGTAGACTCACCAGAAAGCATCATGAATAAAAACAACGCAATCACAAAGCTGGGCACGGTGGTCCATAACAAGTTTTGAATATGAACAAATAAAGGGGTTTCTGTAACGGCTGATGCCAGGTTGGTGGTATCTGACAACGGTGATAATTTATCGCCAAAATAAGCACCAGAAATAACAGCACCGGCAGCAATCGCTGGATTAAGTTGCATAGCAGCTGCCATGCCCATAAAGGCAACACCTAATGTACCGGCTACTGTCCATGAACTACCAATGCTCATTGCAGAAATACCGCACACCAAACAAGCAGCAGCATAAAACCATTCTTCACTGATCATCATTAGCCCATAGTAGATGAGCGTTTGCACGGTGCCCGCTAGCATCCAACTACCGATAAGGGAACCAACTACCAATAAAATTAAAACGGCAATCATGGCATTAGCGATGCCAGAAATAATGCCTTGCTCGATATCAACCCAGCGATGGCCATTTCTTACACCAATAACTGCAGCTACTGCCGCCGCTAATAATAATGCAATCTGATTACCACCATAAGATGAATCGTCAGAAAAATAATAAACAGAGGCACCCAGCATTATCATCAGCAAGACTACAGGCAATAAAGCCAGCCAAAGCGACAAGGGATTTTTTTCGGGCTCATTAGCCGCTGTTGGCTCATTGGTATTAAGCATATAGACTCGCTTGGTTAGGAATTTAAGAATAGATTTAAAAAGCATAGCACTCATAATAAAAGCCGAAGCAATTATTAGAGTAATTACTTAAGCCATTGTGAGAGTTATTTTTAGAGTCATACTTTGGCTAAATCATAAAGTGCAGCATTCTAACCAAATAGTTAGCTTTTCCTAATAGCTATTTACATAAAACAACAAAAACAGCTTAAAAATCAGCAACTTCTAAGCATATTTAGAGCTAAAGCGGTAGTTTGGCGCCAATTTGAACAGATCGGCTTGAAAGATTTTCTAAGGTAGATTGGCTGTACTCGAGATATAAAACAAGATCACCAGACCTTCTATTGTTTGACGGAAAGGTGAAACCGGCACTTTGTATGTCTGAACACCCCTCTTTAGACCAAGGCTGCAGCAACCCCGACACAACGCCAGACCAGCAATGACGACCGTATTTATAATACGGCCCATAACTTAATTGCGTATACTGACTGCTTAGCGGCCACTGCACTATCACCTCTAAAGAAGCTGATAAACCTTCAAATGTGGGTCGCTCTTTACTCTTTACTGAATCGCTAGCTTCTGAATCATTAGCTGTATTTTTTGTGCTAGTGTCATCCGCACGGCCGTCGTCACTCCAATGCCAAAGCCCTAATTGAGTACTGATAAAAGGCAACCATTGCACACCCAAGCCCGTTTTAATTAAACGACTGGTCGCTCCTTCATCAGAATCTGGTAAAACATGCACACTTAAACCAAAACCCAGATCCACATAAGGAACCAGCTGACCATCGTAATCATCATTGGAGTCATTAACAGACTTATAAAATATGCGGTCAGATCCATAACTGTTTACACTGAGTACGATAAAAAATAAAAAGTGTATAAACGAAGGTATTGTTTTCACGTATTGTTCTCTTATTACAAAACAAGCTCATTAACGATTAACGATTAAAGGACAACAAGCAAAAGCGCATAATAGTTAGCGCTTTAAGTGCTATAGTAGCTTTTAAATATTTCATTGACGACACACCTTTGGCTTATCGCCTGCGGCAATATTATGACCTCGAATCACACCAATACAACACACCCATTAGAACCTGCTTTTTGGGCCATTGCATTTCGGCCTTTCTTTTTAATTCCCAGCTTTTTTATATTAGGTGCTTTGGCGCTTTGGGGATTGCTGTTGACCAACAGTTTGCCCAGTGCAATTTCATCCTATCAGCCCTATTCCGGCTGGATTGGCTGGCACAGCCACGAAATGATCTTTGGTTTTGTACAAGCTATCGCTATTGGTTTTTTATTAACGGCATCCCGTAACTGGGCTTCGCAACCGGGCATCAGTGCAAGGTTTTTAAAACTGCTGGTCTGCACTTGGTTACTGGCTAGACTGGCATGGCTAACCCCCTCTACGCCAACCTTGCTGATTCTCATATTAGACGTTTCAACACCATTATTGGCTGCATTAGGGTTGGCTCAAACATTAGCAAAAGGCGAGCAAGCCAATGGCAAAGGCAGCCAGAAGCATAACTGGCCTTTTGTTTTACTATTAACGGCTTTTGCTTTGGTACAATTGTTGTTTCATATACTTTATAACAAGCAGCCTCAGTACATTTCATTGTTAATGCAAGTTGCTGTATTAATGATGGCAGCAATGACTTTATGGGTATCGGGCAGAGTGCTGCCCTTTTTTACCAAGGCAAAACTATTAACGGCCATTACACCTTTGCCTAAAGGACTGAAAGCCTTGTCGATGTCTGCCAGCTGGGTATTAATTCCGGTTTTAGTTGCCAGCGTACTGGTGCCCGATTTGATTAACTTAGCCGCACCCGCCAGCGCTTCTACTACCTTTAAAGTGATCATCGCTGTATTCGCCACAATTGCCGCTATTACTCACGCTGCAACCCTAGGCATCATTTTTAAACGGGGTGTCACTAAAGAGCCTATGTTGTGGTCGCTGTATTTAGCCTATGGCTGGATCATTGTGGGTTTTATTCTTTTAGCAGTATCGCAATTTTACAGCGCCACGCCACCTTGGCTGCACGCCATTACCATTGGTGGTTTAAGCGGTATGATTGTGAGTATGATGGCACGTGTCGGCTTAGGTCATACCGGTCGTAAAATAATCGTATTAAAAGGTATGATGCTAGCTTTTGTGTTTATTCAACTGGCTGTAATCGTACGAATCTTTATGATTTCAAATACTGGTTTTGTGCTGTCGATTGGCTTATTAATAGTCACCTTAATCATTTTTTTGTATCACTACACCCACATTTTAATAAAGCCCAGAGCGGATGGCCGTCCGGGCTAAATTCATAACGCATCAAAGACTTAGCAAAAACTTACCAAGGCAGCAGATCACCATTAGAGTGCCAAAAGCTGCCGCTATTTTCTAAATTGAGCTCTTCGATTCGTTGAGCTAAACCCTGAGCCGCTTGAGCGGGCGAGATATCGCCATTAAAGCCGACCATACGAGTCTGCACAAACCCCGGGTGCAACAAAGCCACCGCAACACCCTTGGGCTTTAGATCAATCGCCAACGACTTACCAAATGCATTCAACGCTGCTTTAGACGCACGGTAGCCTTAATAAGCACCCGAGCCATTATCAGAAACAGAGCCCATGCGACTGGTGATCATGGCAACCTTACTGCCTTCCCACAACATACTCTGAAAAGCATGGGTTACACGCAATGGCGCAATGGCATTAATCTCCATCTGAGTTTGAATGCTGTCAAAGTCCATGTCTTTTAAAGTTTCGTTAAGAAAAATCCCTGCATTGTTAATTAAGATATCAATTTGCTGGCCTGACTCAGAACTGATTAATGTACTGGCCAGTACCTCGGCTACCATTTCAATAGACTCGGCTGAGCGAACATCAATATCACTAATCACCATATCGGCAAGATCATCGAGCTCTTCTGATGATTCACGACAAATACCGATAACGGTATAATCTAAGCTGCGATAATGCTTAGCAAGCTCTAAACCAATACCTCTATTGGCACCGGTGATTACAACATTCTTCATATCAAACCTCTTTAACTGTACAAATTGAAAAATTCTAAAGCCGTCTTTCTTTTTCTTTAAAGCGAGGCAAGTTAACACCTTTGCGCAACGCATACATTCTAATCAATAAGATACTGCCACTGGCGGTTAAATTGGCGGCTAAATCACCAATTTCAAACTCAATCATTAAGATATACAACCAACAGCCTAGCCATGAAGCCGTTGCAAATAGTGGGCTGCGAAATACCCATGGGTCTTCGTTGCATAATACGTCACGAAAGATCCCTCCCATAACGCCGGTAATAACACCAATAAAACTGGCCACCAGCCAAGAAGCACCTAACTCTAATGCAGCTTCGGTGCCCATAATACTGAACAGGGCTAAACCAATTGCATCCAAAATCAAAAAGGTGCGCACCGGCATAAATAACCAACGTGCGAGAAAAAACACACTGACCGCGGCTAAAATAGCGATGAGCAAATACAGTTCATCAGCTATCCAAAATACCGGGCGGTCTAACAGCATATCTCTAAGTGAGCCACCACCCAATGAAGCTGCCAAGGCAATGACAATCACACCAAACAAATCAAATTGCTTTGCGCCCGATTCAACCACAGAAGCGCCGGCCATAGCAGCCACCGCCGCCATACCCAACCAGTAGGTTACGAGGGAATAATTTTCAATAGAGAATGCGAGGGTATTCATTAAATCACTGGATTCCCGCGTTTGCGTATGTCGAGTAGGTAATGACCACAGACTTCTTTGTTGGCTAAATCCAACACTAACACCATAGCAACCTCTGCGAACTGCGATTGAATCAGAACGTGTTCGTACTGGTCGCCCATACGATATACATGGCCAACGACACCGGCGCTGCAATCGTAACTACCAAAATCTTCAACTGGAATGGCTTCTACATAAGGCCAAAAATCAAATAACGGCTCACCCGCTTCGATTTTTTCTGGCTTACCTATTTTTGTTGCGGCGAATTCTTCGGTGGTTAATTTACGTACTTGCATAATTAATCTCCATATTTCTATTTTAAATATCAGAATCTAGGTAAAGTTTAAGATTTATGGCTGAGTGCTTGTGGAGCAAATATGGGAGGCATGGATGCCGAGCTTAAGGCTACAGGGAAGTATTCACGCCGGTTTGCGGAATAAGCACCCAGTCAGAAATCGTTTTTAAACCATTAAAAACAAATAAAGCCAGCAAGCTGGCTTTATTTGTAAAATAAAAAACACTAAAATTTTTTCAGGCTTTAGTCCTGTCTCTTATACACATCTCCGAGCCCACGAG
>OJHO01000063.1_pt1 | contig 49695 bp, 44 predicted proteins | sample 1595311 | NCBI WGS metagenome assembly OJHO01 (sample SAMN05416879, study PRJEB24817) | seawater metagenome | isolation source: Sea water | place: Canada:Atlantic | collected 2013-11 | reverse complement strand
AATGTTACGGAATCGGGTCATTCGGCTTGACAAATGGGGCGGGTTTAGTGAGGGCCAGATAAAGAGGGGTGGAGTCACACCCCGGCTAAAGCCTTGTCTGCACATCGTTTTTTATGCCCCCAACGCCAAAAGGCTTGGGGGCATGGATTTTACGCGATCCCCCGTAAAACCTGAGAAAAATAGTGGGGGCACCTTGTATTTTACCCCCGCAATGTCCCGGAAAATTTATCATGGCTAAATGGGACGAAAATAAATTTGAAGTCTCGCTGGGGCGGCTACGTTCACCCTCAGGCAGTCGGCGTGCTGTTGGTTTCTTTGAGCAGGTATCGCGCGGGGCGAGAGCCACGCGGCGTAAAGCGGCTTACAGTAAATCTTCAGGTTCGTCTGTGAAGGCCATGAGCTTTCATCGCCGCGTCATAGTGAAAGCGTCAATCAAGACGATGGCAAAATCAGGCATTGCCGCATTTAGAAAGCACATAGATTATATTCAGCGCGACGGTACGGATGAAGACGGAAAGCGCGCGCAAGTTTACGGACGCGGCGTTGAAGAGCCAGCCTTGCTTGACGTTGACCAAACAGATCTCGAAAGCGGCGAAAGTCGAAAAGAGGCACTGCGGGCTTTCACTGACAGCTGTAAGACAGATCGACATCATTTTAGGATTATTGTTTCGCCAGAGGATGGGCAAAAACTATCAGACCTCAAAGCCTATACGCGGGACCTCGTCTCGCGAATGGAAAATGATTTAGGCACGAAGCTCAAATGGGTCGCGGCAAATCATTATGATACGGGCCAACCTCATACGCATCTCATTATCAGAGGCGTAAGGGATAACGGCAAAGATCTCGTCATCCCGAAAAAGTATATTGCTCATACTTTAAGAGAGCGCGCCCAAGAACTTGTCTACGAAGAGCTTGGCCTCGTGAGCCAAATGGAGGGGCGCGTTCGCATGGCACATAGCATACAGGCGAAAGGCGCGACTGGACTGGATCACTCATTGCGCAAAAGAATTAAGGACGGCGTTATCGATATGCGTCAGCCTGCTGCCAAAGGGCGGGTCTGGCATCGACAGTTACAGGTCAGGCGATTGCGCGTTCTGGAAAAGATGGGCTTGGCAGAAAGGCTAGGCTCAGGCCGCTGGGCTGTTGACCCCTCATTCACAAATACATTGCGCGATATGAATGAGCGTTCCCAAATGGTGAAAGCTATCCACCGAAGTTTAGAGCAAACTGGACACTCGGTTGGACTTGTAACGGAACGCAACCGCTTTGACCCGAACGGCCTAACAGCTCAGCCCATAACAGGCGCTGTGCAGAATTTTGGAAGGCCTGATGATACGCGTGAAGGTGGGTTTGTTGTTATCCAGTCACTTCACGGCGAGCCTATTTATGCGAAGGTCTCTGAGAGCGAAACATTTGAAACCTTGAAAAAAGGTCAGGTTATAACTTTTCAGCCTCATCAACTGGGGGCGAGAAAAATTGATCATTCAATCTCAGACTTCGCCAAATCTCATAACGGAACTTACAGCGAAGTGCGCCATATTACAGAAGGCGGAAATGTTTCCCCGGCCTATGCGCAATCCCACGTTAGGCGGCTTGAAGCTTTAAGACGAAAAAATCTTGTGACGCGTCGGCAAGATGGGACATGGCACATTCCAGATAACTATCTTGAGCGCGCCTCAAATTATGAAGCTGACAAAGCTGTGAAGCTGCCAACACAAATTTATCGGCAGAGCACGCAGACGCTACCTGAGATGCAGCGCGCAAGAGGCGCGACTTGGCTAGATAAGAGACTTAGCGAAAAAGGCATAAGCGGGCTTGGAAATACTACCTTTCAAGATGCTTTAAAAAAACGCCAAATGGTCTTGGAAAAAATGGGCCATAAGCTCTCACAGGAAGGACGGCTACCTGAAACAGTATTGAAAGATTTACGGCAGATGGACCTTCGCGATGCCGCAAAAGGGTATTCGGAGTCCATGAACAAGCCTTACGCGGCATTAAGTGAAAGCCGGACTGTGGAGGGTATTTACCGTGAAGCCATTGATCGGCCGAGCGGGAAGTTTGCAGTTATAGAACGCGCGAAAGACTTCACTCTCGTGCCTTGGCGCCCCGTAATGGAGAGGGGATTGGGTAGGTCTATAAAGGGCCGAATCTCCGCATCAGGAATTAGTTGGGATGTTACGAAGCAAAGAGGACTTTCGCGTTAAGTAAAGTCTATTGCTGTCTCTTTGTCTATCTGTGTTGCTCTAATATGCGCTAGAATACCCCGCATTATCACGCGCAATCTCGCGGGGTCTGTCTTTCACTTTTTTGGTCTCTAAACCCTCTAATTTCCCCACGCTTTCCTACCTAGATAAATTTTGCATTTGCCCTGACCTTAAGTCTCGAAACAACAACGAGGCTTTTCATGTCACCCAATTCAATTCTCATCGGCCAAGTCGGAGTCGTCTTTACAACGATAGGCGCTGGCGTATGGGGCGCAACACAATGGGTGGCGACTGAACTTCAGTTTGACCCGTATTTGGGTCAGCCTTGGTTTATTCTTAGTGATACGCCTGTCTACTATCCTTGGCGTCTATTTGAATGGTGGTATGCATTTGAACCTTATGCACCAAACGTTTTTGCGCAGGGTGGGCAGATTGCGATTAGTGCATCTTTCCTCGGCGTCGCTTTTTCTGTCATCGGGTCTGTTTGGCGTGGACGCCAGGCCAAGAAGCTAACGACCTTTGGGTCATCGCGCTGGGCTAATGATAAAGATATGAAGCAAGCGGGCCTCTTTGAGCAAGACGGTGTCTTTATTGGGCGCACAGATAATAACTATATTCGTCATTCAGGCCCTGAACATGTTATGACTTTTGCTCCGACACGTTCCGGCAAAGGCGTCGGTCTTGTGGTGCCGACTTTGCTGTCTTGGCCTCACTCCACAGTTGTTCACGACATTAAGGGCGAGAACTGGCAGCTGACCTCGGGCCATCGTTCAAGCTTTTCACATTGCATCCTGTTTGACCCAACTAATCCTGCGTCCGCGAAATATAACCCACTTTTGGAAGTGCGTAAGGGCCGTAATGAAGTTCGTGATGTCCAAAATATCGCAGATATACTGGTAGACCCAGAAGGCGCTCTAGAGCGACGCTCCCATTGGGAGAAAACGGGTCACGCTTTGTTGGTTGGAGCGATCCTTCACATTCTTTACGCCGAAGAAGAGAAGACTCTTGCTCGCGTTGCCTCCTTTCTATCTGACCCGTCGCGCACGTTCAAAGAGACGTTGATTGCGATGATGTCCACTAATCACCTCGGTTGCAGTGATGCAGCCACCCCAAAAGTTCATCCCGTTGTCGCGCAGGCGTCACGTGAACTCCTCAATAAGTCTGAAAATGAACGCTCTGGCGTGCTCTCAACGGCGATGAGTTTTTTGGGATTGTATCGAGACCCGACCGTAGCCGAGGTGACCTCATCTTGTGATTGGCGCATTGAAGATCTGGTAAGTGCAGACAAACCCGTTTCGCTCTACCTTGTTGTGCCGCCCTCTGACATTTCAAGAACAAAGCCTCTGGTGCGTCTAATCCTTAATCAAATTGGCCGCCGCTTAACGGAAAAGCTCGGCGGCGAGATTGATGGCAATGCGCGCCGCCAAGTGCTGCTTATGCTCGACGAGTTTCCTGCTTTAGGCCGCTTGGAGTTTTTTGAAAGCGCGCTTGCTTTCATGGCGGGTTATGGCCTTCGTGCATTTTTGATTACCCAAAGCCTCAATCAGATTGAGAAGGCTTACGGTCCTAATAATTCCATTTTGGATAACTGCCATGTCCGCGTGGCTTTTGCGACTAATGATGAGCGCACGGCTAAGCGGATTAGCGACGCACTTGGGACAACGACTGAAATGCGCGCCATGAAAAATTATGCAGGTCATCGCCTCGCGCCTTGGTTAAGTCACGTCATGGTATCTCGCCAAGAGACTGCCCGCCAACTTCTGACGCCGGGCGAGGTCATGCAATTGTCGAGTGAAGATGAAATCATTCTTGTGTCAGGCGTTCCGCCCATTCGCGCGACTAAAATCAGATATTATGCAGATAAGAATTTCAAGAGCCGCGTTTCCCCTGTGCCGCTCTTGAATGGCCCCGATCATCCTTACGGCGATTGTCCTCCCCCGCGCCAAGATGATTGGGGCTTCATAAAAGCGGAGGTGCATGATCACCTTCTGAAGACTTTCAAAGCTGAACTTGTCGAGAATGATGAGAGTTCTGATGGTAGCAAAGAACGTAAGATTGAGATTGAAAAACAAACTGAGCCTAAAACTGGTCTCGAAAATGAGTCTCTTGTTTCCTTCGGAGATGTTGATCTTGAGGAACAATATGAAGCGGTAGCAGGCACTACAATTGCGCGCGACACAGACATTGTAGACCGCGCAACACCGGGCCAAGATTTTGCGGGGCTATCACGATGAAAAAGAACCTAACGCGTGTCACAGCTTATACGCCCAAAGCGCTTTATCAGCGTCTGGAAAATGCGACGACGCATCCAAAAACAAGCAAATCTGAAATTATAAATAATGCCCTTCGGCTCTATCTTTCGCCGGAAGCGGAAGCCGTTCGTAATAATCCTCTCACACGCCGTTTGGACCAAATGAACCGAGAGCAAGAGAGGCTACGCCAGCGACTAATCGTGCTTACAGAGAGTCACGCTCTTTTTGTCCGCTACTTTTTAACAATGGTATCGCCGCCGCCAGCCGATAAGCGCGCAGCCAGTAAGGCTGAAGGAGAGATCCTATTTGACGGATATTACAACGCCCTAAAAGTCATTCTGTCCAATAAAAACCGTCACCTATTCACGGGGATTGAAGATGTCTTCTTGGCGGAAAGTGACTTCTTCACGGAAGCGGACTTGGATGCTTTACAGGTAAATCCGCCCAAAAAACACAGTGGGGGCTCATCATGACACAGCGTAACTCTCAGAGTCGTTCCCGTACCGACGCCATGCTCAAAACTGCGCTTGGTTCTGTAATCTGTGACGCACTAGCCGACCCAAGCGTCGTCGAAATTATGCAAAACCCGAATGGGGAATTGTGGATTGAGCGCGCTGGTCTTGGCCGCGAGCCACAAGGTCTCATTTTGCCTGCTGAAAAAGCCGAACGGATAATTCGGCTGATTGCGTCTTTATCTGGTTTTGACGTGACACGCGAGACCCCAATTGTAAGCGCTGAACTGCCGATTGGGGGGCAACGCTTTGAGGGTGTAATGCCGCCAGTGGCCTTGCAGCCCTCATTCGCCATTCGCGTGCCTGCCGCAAAGGTCTTTCGGCTTGAGGATTACGTCATCAGCAAAACGATGAGCAAAGCAGCCGCTAGCACGCTTTGTACCGCCATTGGAAACCGCCAGAATATTTTGGTTGTCGGCGGAACAGGTTCAGGGAAGACAACGCTGACCAATGCGCTGCTCGCCGAGATTGCTAGTGAAGATCACCGCGTTCTAATTTTAGAAGATACGCGCGAGCTACAATGCGAGGCCAAAGATTGTGTGTCGCTTCGTACCCAGCCGAGTGTTTCCATGCGCGACCTCGTGCGTTCGACATTACGCCTGCGACCAGACCGTATTGTGGTTGGCGAAGTGCGCGGCGGTGAAGCGCTTGATCTATTAAAAGCTTGGTCGACGGGACATCCCGGCGGCGTTGCAACAGTTCATGCCAATAGCGCTGCAGATGGTCTTGACCGTCTTGAGCAGCTTGTCGGCGAAGTCACGGCCAATGTGCCGCGCAAACTCATCTCCGCAGCGGTCAATATCGTTGTCGGGATCGAGAACCATGGAGGCGTTCGGCGGGTCACGGACATACTCGAAGTTCTCGGATGTAATGGAGAAAACGGAACCTATCGGCTTAGGCCAATGGTGCCTGACCCTCCCTAATATCAGCGGCTGAAGCGCAAGGTTTCAGCCTTTTCATCTCTCAATAATCAACCTTCAAAAAAGGAGTCTATTTTGACCCTATTCTCTAGTCATGCCTTGAGCTCACATGTTCTTGGTAACCCTCACTTCCGCCAAGCCGCCATTGGCGCTGCATTTGGTCTGGCCTTTATCGCTTTGGCCAGTCCTGCTCATGCCGCCGGTTCCGGTATGCCGTGGGAAGGTCCGCTCACTCAAATCCTCTCATCCGTAGAAGGCCCAATTGCCAAAATCGTCGGCACGATGGCCATCATCATGGCAGGTCTGGCTTTAGCCTTTGGCGATACGGGCGGCGGTTTTCGTAAGCTGATCCAGATTGTCTTCGGACTTTCGATTGCCTTTACGGCGACCAGCTTCTTCCTGTCCTTCTTTAGCTTTGGCGGCGGGGCCGTCATCTAATGGACACGGCGCAGCACATAGATGGATTTAGAATCCCGGTTCACCGTTCGCTCACCCAGCCCATCATGATGGCAGGTGCGCCGCGTGCGGCCACCATTCTAAATGGAACGCTTGCAGCAGCTCTGGGTCTGGGGCTTCAGCTCTGGCCCGTAGGCATAGTCATTTGGACACTGAGCCAAACGGCCTGCGTTTTTGCGGCCAAACGTGATCCGCTCTTCCTCGACGTGCTGCGCCGTCACCTTCGTCAAAAATCATATCTTTCATAGGAGGCAGCCTTGCTAAACCTTTCAGAATATAGAAGCAAATCCGCCCAGCTTGCAGATTACTTGCCATGGGCGGCGCTTATCGCGCCCGGCGTCATCTTGAATAAAGATGGCAGCTTTCAGCGCACAATGCGCTTTCGCGGGCCTGACCTTGATAGCTCCACACCTAATGAACTCGTTGCGACTTGCGCGCGGGTCAATAACGCGCTTCGCCGTTTCGGTTCTGGTTGGGCGCTACACTTTGAAGCCTCGCGCCGAGATGCGCGTCCTTATGCCAATTGCGATTTTCGGGATCCTTTAGCTTGGCTTATTGAGCAAGAGCGCCGCGGTCTTCACGAAGCTTCAGGCTCACTCTTTGAGTCAGTCTATCACGTTACATTCACCTTCCTACCGCCAGCCGATAAAGTCGGAAAACTTGAGCAATTCTTTGTCGAGACGGATACGCAAGACGAAGAAGAAGTTGGAGCCAGCTATAATTATTTGCAGGCATTCATTCGTGATACAGACGCGGCGCATGATTTATTCTCTAGCGTCTTCCAAGCCGCTCAATTCTTATCCGATGATGAAACTCTGACGTTTTTGCAAAACTGCCTGACGCCTGATGCCTGTCAATCGGTGCGAACACCTGACATTCCTATGCACCTTGATGCCGTTCTTGGCGGCACGCAGCTTGTCGGAGGTTTAGAGCCGCGTCTGGGCGAGCAGCATATTCGCGCGATTACGCTTATGGGGTTTCCAAGCGCGACTGAACCTGGGGTGCTGGATAGCCTCAATGCTCTCGGTTTTCCCTATCGCTGGACGACGCGGTTTCTTCCAATGGACAAGCCTGAAGCCACAAAAGTCTTGGGGCGCTATCGCCGCCAGTGGTTTGCTAAACGCAAAAACGTAATGGCCATCCTCAAAGAGGTGATGACCAATGAAGCTTCAGTGCTTGTCGATACAGATGCAGATAACCAAGCCGCAGATGCAGACACAGCGCTTCAGCTTCTGGGACAGGACCATGTGTCTTTTGGTTATGTCACTCAGACCATTATCGTCTCTGACGACGACATAGACGTTGTTGAGCAGCGCGCAAAAGCCATTGAGCAAATCGTTAGCGGACAAGGTTTTGTTACAATCCGCGAAAGCGTGAACGCCGTTGAAGCCTGGCTTGGCTCACTTCCGGGACATGCCTATGCCAATGTCCGCCAGCCGCTTATTCATACACTGAACCTCTCACACATGATGCCAGTCTCGGCTATCTGGGCAGGCCCCAAACAGAATGAACATCTTGGCGGTCCGCCGCTGCTTCACGCGACAACGCAGGGGCATACACCGTTCCGTCTCGTTACCCATCAAGGCGATGTCGGACACACTTTGATTGTCGGCCCGACAGGCGCCGGTAAGTCAGTCTTACTGTCTTTGTTAGCGCTTCAATTCCGCCGTTATGAAGACTCGCAAGTGTTCCTCTTTGATAAGGGCCGCAGCGCCAAAGTCGCGACGCTTGGCATGAAGGGCGAGCATTATGAGCTGGGCGGTGAAGCCGGGCTTTGCTTTCAACCCTTGCGCCATATCGATGATGCCTTTGAGCTGAATTGGGCTGGGGACTGGGTGCTAGATTTACTTCGGCATGAAACTGTCGAGATTACGCCAGAGGTCAAAGAGACTGTCTGGTCAGCGCTGTCTTCACTCGCAACGGCACCAGCGGAGGAACGCACACTGACAGGCCTATCGGCTTTGCTTCAGTCGGCCAATCTTCGCCAAGCTATTCAGCCTTACACCCTCGAAGGCCCGCATGGTTCCGTTTTAGACGCAGACACAGACAGTCTATCTGATGCTGATTGGCAGTGCTTTGAGATGGAAGAGTTGATGCACTCCAAGGCGCTCGCTTTGCCGGTGCTGACTTATCTCTTTCATAAGCTCGAAGCGCGTTTTGACGGTAAGCCAACATTGCTTGTGCTCGATGAAGCTTGGGTCTTTTTAGATGACCCTGTTTTCTCAGAGCGCATCCGCGAGTGGCTTAAAGTTCTTCGAAAGAAGAACGTCTCGGTTATCTTCGCGACCCAGTCTTTGGCTGATGTCGCAAATTCATCAATCGCACCTGCACTGATTGAAAGCTGCCCCTCTCGCATTTTTCTGCCCAATGCACGCGCAAGCGAGCCGCAGCAGCTGGAAGCCTATCGCCGCTTTGGTCTTAACGACACGCAAGTCCAGCTCATCGCTCATGCTACACCTAAGCGGGATTATTATTTTCAGAGCCGCGCAGGAAACCGCGTCTTTGATTTAGGGTTAGGGCCAATCGCTTTGAGTATTTGCGGCGCGTCTTCAGTCGCTGACATTGAGGCCGCCAGCCGCATTCACGAGAGTTCTGTCTTTCCCGATTTTGCCAATGAATGGTTGGTCAGGCGCGAGCTGGAATGGGCAGCTGATCTTCTCGCCACACACCCCGAATTTTCAACATCCAAAACAGGAGCTGCCTAATGCGCCGCACACTCAAAAAACTTCGTTCTCTAATTATCACCGCCGCGATTATGCCTATGGTTTTCGCTGCGCCCGCCCATGCTATTTTTGGCTTTGGCGATATTGTGATTGACCCGACGAACCTCATTCAAAATGCGCTCACCGCGACGCGCACGCTACAGCAGGTCACAGACCAAGCCCGTATGCTGCGCAACCAAGTCACGCAAATGACGCGGCTTGGGATTTATGTTGGTGAGGACTTTGAGCGTACACTCTCAGAGTTAAACCGTCTCACCCATCAAGCGCGGGGACTAACCTACCGTATTGATGAAATTGAGCGCGTCTTTGAGATGCACTTCCCGGATGCTTATGCGGACTGGTCAGTGACTGAGCAGGCCCAGATTGCAGATGCGCAGCAAGACGCCGCAATTATGGCCTTTCGCGATAGCATTCAAATGCAGGCGCAGATCACTCAAGCTGTTGAGCAAGATAGCCGCCAGTTAAATGTGCTGATGAATGCCTCGCAAGGTTCAGCCGGAGAACTTTCGGCTGTTCAGGCGGGCAATCAAATCACAGCGCTTTCAGCCAAGCAGACCATGCAGATGCAAACGCTGATGGCCGCGCAATATCGGGCCGAAGCGATTGAACGCTCGCGTGCGCTCTATGCAGAGCAAGCAGGCGCAGCCCGCCATGAGGCCTTTATGGGCCGGGGCGGCTAAGATGATACCTATTCAACAAGTTACGCCGCCCGTTCCGCCGCCTTCTGACATGTCGGTGATTGATACCTTCATGGACACGTTCGCAAGCTATATTGATTCAGGTTTTGGTCTTCTAGGGTCAGAAGTAGATTTTCTGGTCGCGACCTTAATTGTCATTGATCTTGTCTTAGCAGGTGTGTTCTGGGCGATGTCGTCCGATGGCACCATCATGGCGCGCTTCATCAAGAAGGTGCTCTATATCGGCGTCTTTGCCTACATCATTGGTAACTTCGCATTTCTGGCGACGATCATCTTTGATAGCTTTTCGGGGCTTGGCTTGCAGGCAACGGGTACAAGCCTAACGCCCTCTGATCTCATGCGTCCCGGCTTTATTGCCAGCACGGGATTTGATGCTGCGTCGCCAATCTTAGACACGATTAAAGACCTTACTGGCCCCGTCGCATTCTTCGTCAATATCGTTTTGATTGCAGTCTTGTTTCTGGCTTGGCTGATTACGATTTTTGCCTTCTTCTTTTTGTCGATACAGCTCTTTGTCACGATCATTGAGTTCAAGCTAACAACATTGGCAGGCTTTGTGCTCGTGCCCTTTGCACTCTGGAATAAGACATCATTCTTGGCCGAGCGCGTGCTTGGCAATGTGGTTTCCTCTGGCATTAAGGTGATGGTGCTCGCTATCATCATCGGCATTGGCTCAACGCTCTTCACAGAAGTCACATCAGGGCTTTCCGGTGATGTGTCCCTTGAAGATGCAGGCGGCGTTATTCTCGCAAGTCTGGCTCTTTTTGCTCTGGGTCTATTTGGGCCTGGTATTGCGACGGGCCTTGTCACAGGCGCGCCCCAACTGGGTGCAGGTGCAGCGGTTGGAACGGTTGCCGCTGTTGGAGCCGCAAGCGCGGCTGGAGCAGCAGGTTCCCTCGGCGCGTCTAAAGCGGCAGGTAAAGCGGCCATGGGCGCGACAAAAGCGGGTGCTTCGCTCGGCGGCGGCGCGAGTATGGCTTTTGCCATGGGTAAAGCTGCAAGCGGTGCGGGAGGCGTCAAAGGCGCAGCCGCAGGTCTAAGCGCTGTCGCGCAAGCTGGAGCGGGCACAGTGGCCAATGCGGCCAAAAGCCAAGTCTCTAAGGCGGGCGGCGCGCTCAAATCGGCATCTACCAAAGGTGCGCGCGGCGCAATCACAGGCACGGGTGGTTCTATGGGGCCAGCCAAAGGCGGAGCGACTTCAGGCGCTGCGGAGGCTGCGAGCGGCGGGGGCGCTGACCAAGCCCCTGATTGGGCGAAGAAAGCCAAATCCTCTTCCAACTCTCACCGCGCGGAAAGCGCAGCCCTTCATGCCTTAAGGGGCGGTGATAGCGGCGGCGCATCTTCCGGCCCCAAACTCAAAGATGATGAATAAATAAAGGAGACTACAATGGTCTGGAAAAGACAACAAAATGCGTATGGGAAAACGCCTATCGCAACCACGCCTTATCAAAAGGCAGCGCAGGTCTGGGATGAGCGAATTGGCTCGGCCCGCGTGCAAGCTAAGAACTGGCGGCTCGCTACGCTTTTATCGCTTGGCGTCTCAGGCGTTCTTTCTGGCGGAATGCTATGGCAAGCCACGCAGAGCCTAGTCACGCCCTATGTCGTTGAAATCGACACGACGGGCGAAGTGCGGGGCGTAACGCCTACCGTGCAGGACTATGTGCCCTCTGACGCGCAAATCGCGTTTCAGCTCGCGGACTTCATTCGCAAGACGCGGGGCATTTCATCTGACCCGGTCGTTGTTCGTCAAAACTGGCTAGATGCATATGACTTTGCGACGAGCCGCGCGGCTGTCACATTGTCAGACTATGCAGCGGCAAATGATCCCTTCGCCGAAGTCGGGGTGCGGTCTGTTTCGATTGCTATTGAAAGCGTTGTTCGCTCATCAGAATCGACATTTGAAGTTCGCTGGCGAGAGACAGAATTTCGAACGGGCGTAAAGCAGCGAAGCTCGTCTCATACGGCGCAGCTTACCGTTGTGACTGACCCGCCTCGTGATGAAGCCACGCTCCAGCGCAATCCCTTGGGCCTCTATGTCCACGCAATCAATTGGTCACAAGACCATTCCATCCCAACCCAAACACAAGGAGCCAAGCCATGAGAGCTTTAGCCTTAACCCTTATCCTGTCTTCAGCCGCTTTGAGCGGATGCTCGCATCTATCCAAACCAACCGTGCCCGATTTTAAATTGGATGATGCAATCTTTGAGTCGGCCATCATTCAGCCTGAAATTACGGAGACTACGCATGGGCCTCAAAAACCAGAAACCGTTATTGTCGAACGCTTCACGGCGGTTCCGTTACCGGGGCAGCTTAAGCTACGAGAGAGCTATATTCCGCATCGCCAAAATGCGGGAAAGCCGCATGAGGTTATTGATGCTGCCAATGTAGGCGCAAAGGTCGGGCCTAATCCTGATGCCTATGTAAATGCGATACAGGTTTATCCCTTCACCAAAGGCGCTCTCTATCAAGTCTTCACAGCGCCTGAGCAGGTGACGGATATTGCGCTTGGGTCTGGCGAGCGGCTTATCTCCGTTTCAGCGGGTGATACTGAGAATTGGATTTTAGGCGATACGCTTTCCGGCGAAGGTGAGACCGAGCAGGTTCATATACTGGTGAAGCCCATCAAGAGCGGCCTAACAACAAACCTCATCATCACGACATCAGAGCGCGTCTATCACGCCGAGCTTACCTCTTATCGAGAAACTTATATGGCGGCAGTGTCATGGCGCTATCCACTTCAGGGGCTAATCAGCCTATCGAAGTCGTTGGTGGCGAAAGCTAAGCCAGCTTCATTTACTGGCTCCAATACAGCTGTGCCGTCTCGGGCTATCCCAATAGGGCTATCCGTGGATGCGTTGAAGTTTCGGTATGAGATTGATGGAGACACGCCGCATTGGCGTCCACTTCGGGCTTTCGATGATGGCCGCAAAGTCTACATCCAATTCCCGGCGCGTATCGACCAAGGTGAAGCGCCGCCCTTATTTGTGGTCAGCAGCGAGGGTGAAACCCAGCTTGTCAACTACCGGGTTAAAGGCCGTTACTATGTGGTGGACCGTCTATTTGCCCGTGCCGAGCTTCGCCTCGGTGAAAAAGACCAACAAGTTGTTCGCATTGATCGGACCCAGTCATGAGCGGGGCGGGCCAAAAAAAATCGGCAGCCCTTCAAATCAAAGGCAGTCCGCCATCGGCCAAGCGCTTTAACAAACGTGTCTTAGGCACGCTATTGGGAGGCTCGGCACTGGCTATTCTATTAGCAGCAGGCTTTGCTTTGCGTTCGCCAGAGAGCGAAGCGGTTGCACCTCAAGAGCTTTATAATACCACAAACAAAGCCTTGCCTGATGCTTTGAATGCACTTCCCGAAAGCTATAGCGAGGTTGAGCCAAGTCCTCAGTTTGGCATACTTGGGCCGCCTTTGCCTGGCGATATCGGGGCCGGTCTTTATGGAAAGCCAAAGGACATCCCAACAGACAATCCTTTCCGGTATCAGCCGCCGTCTTCATATGCGCCAGCTCCGGCGCAGCGCTATGGAGGTACAGTCTCTCAGACTTCATCAAATGCCCCAACAGGGCGAACGTCGAATTTGTTCTTTATCGCGAATGATGGCGGAGGTGATAGCGCTAAGGCCGCTCAGGCTTCAGCGCCAACCTTTGCTGATCCTGGAGTCGCGGCATTGGCAGCATTGTTGGGACAAAGCGGGAATGGCTTACTTCCTCAATCTTCCTCTAAAGGCGGGCGCGGCCAAACCACGAATGATAAAAGTGATCCGTTCACGTCAGATTTGACTGATGCAGAGATTTATAATCCGCATAGTTTGCGGACGCCTGTATCGCCTTTTCAAGTTATGGCGGGAACAATCATTCCAGCCAGCCTTGTTACTGGATTGAATTCGGATTTACCGGGACAGGTCATAGCGCAGGTCACCGAGAATGTTTATGATACGCCTACGGGTCAGCATTTATTGCTGCCTCAAGGCACTCGGCTATTAGGGCGTTACGATAGCGATATCGATGATGGTCAGTCTCGTGCTCTTGTTGTCTGGAACAGGCTTATACGTCCTGACGGCTCTTCTCTCGTCATAGAGAATTTACCCGGTGTAGATTTGTCTGGTCAGGCAGGTTTGCGGGATGATGTCGATCGACATACGGGAAGTCTTTTCAAAGCCGCGATTCTCTCATCCGTTTTATCCATCACCGCTGAACTCGGCACTGACGAGGAAGATGAACTTGCGGAAGCCATTCGTTCTGGCGGGCAGCGCACCATCAACCAAACGGGGCAAAGGGTGGTTACGCGGGCTATATCACGCAAGCCAACGCTAAAGGTTCGTCCTGGTTGGAAGCTTGGTGTCATCGTCAATCGAGACCTCGTTCTATCACCCTACAATTTATCTAATGGAGGCCGCTAATGGCTAAACCAAATAAGCCCACTTTGCGTATTGCGAAGTTACCAAACTTGACGCCCGTTAAGCTGACTGTGAGCCTAGAACCAGAGGTTCATCAAATGTTGGAGGACTATGCTAAAATTTACGGCGATAATTATGGAGAGGCCGTCAAACCTGCGGAACTCGTGCCGTCTATGATTACTGGATTTCTGGCGACAGACAATGGATTCAAGCGCGCTCGGAAAGCCCTCGTACCTTCAGAGTAATTTTGCTTGGCACTAAAAATGGGAGGGTAGTGCCAAGAAAATATATGATTTCTGCAATGGCGGCCAAGCGTACATCAGACGGTCTAATCTATCCCACCCAAAAAAAAGATATCCAGGGGTTGATTTAAGAACATCACATGTCTATATGTTCGATAATAGAACAATAGAGAATTTGAATGTTGGAAAATAAAACAGAAGAATTGGCCGCGTTTGATGCCAAAAAAGACGAACTAATTGATGCTTTGTCGGAATGGTATGACGAAGAGATTGAAGCGATTGATGCAGGCATTGAAGAAGGTGTTCCGCAAGGTGATGCCGGAACAATTTCGTCTTGTGGACCTGCTATCGACTCCAAGCGTGTTTTAGATGCGAGTGCAGTAACAAAAAAAGTCATTGGTATCGATGTTCCTCCAAAAATCATTAGAAAAGGCGGGTACAATGATTTAGATGATCTTGTCTCACATTTGGTCCCAAGATTACGTAAAGTAATTTCTGGTGAAATCAAAATTCCTAAAAAAAAGAAAAACAAAAAAACGAAGGTTAGCTCCTAATGAGTGATGAAGAAGTTAAATGGGCAAAAATTGGTGAAAGACTTAAGAATGCGCGAGAATATTTGGATTTAAGCCAAGACGAAGTTGCTAAGTCACTAGGTTTAAAGCGTCCTGCGATATCGAAAATTGAAAATGGTAAGAGGAAGGTTGATGCTGTAGAGTTGGGTCAATTCTCTCAACTCTATGAACAATCAATTGAGTCCTTAACTGGTACAGCACCAGATGTACCATTACCAACGAATGTTAAAGCATTGGCCAGAGCGGCGACTGATCTGTCTGAAGGTGATAGGGAAAAGTTACTCGATTTCGCAAAATTCCTCCAAAATCGGCCTGAGTAATGAGAAGGTCCATGGTAAGAACTCGATATGAGGATGCTCGATTGGGAGCAATAGCAGAAGCTAAGTCTCTCCACCGGAGATTGGATTCTAAACACATCCTTTCTAAGAACAAGCAAGGTTTTGTAGATGTATTCGGAGTAATTGAAGCGCTTAATATTCCGCTTGTTTTCGACAAGCTTGATGCATTAGGATTTTGCCTTCCTTTTCCATCAAAAGGAATAATGATCAATAAAAACCGTACACTTCATATACAGCGCTTTACCGCAGCTCATGAACTCGGGCATGCCGTCTTGGAACATCAGGGAAGCATAGACCATAGATTGAATTACCGCGGTGGAATGGATGCACCATCAAGTGACCCAATTCAAGAAGTGGCAGCTGATGCTTTCGCCGCAGAATTCATGCTGCCGAGATGGTTATATAAACACCATATACAAACACAAAAGTGGACAGTAGATCGTCATCTCAGAAACCCTGAAATTGTATACCAGCTTTCATTGCGCATGGGCGCGAGTTATGAAGCAACCTGCTGGGGCTTACTGAGCCATAAAATTTTGTCTAAAACATTTGTTGAAGAATTAGTTTCAACAGAGGTGGCACTGATTAAACGTTCGACTGTTGCGGATAGTCTCCCAGGTAATAGTTGGGCGAATGTTTGGCGCCTGAGTCAAAAGGATAACGGCGCATACTATTCAGCAGATACTCAAGATTTGTTGAGACTTGATTTGTCAGAAGGAAATATACCTCAATCAGCATGGGACGTTTCTGCCCTTCGCGATGTTGGGTTTGAAGTTGTTTCTGATGAAACGCTGTCCCAGTTATGTAGTTCGAGCAATGTTTTTGACCGCAGGGTAGTAGTACGACCGCCAAGAAAAGAATTCGGTGAAGTTTTAATTTCTCAACGAAATCCAGAAATCCCATTTGCTGCTGAAAACCCAATGCTCGGTGTAATGCTTGACCTTGGAGGTAAAGAAAACGGAAAGTTTTCACGAAGCTTGAAACGGAAAAAAGGCCTAGTCGCATGAATGAAGGTTTGTCAGTAAAGCTAATTGAGGGTGATACGATACCTGAGGTTTGGTTAAAAGCAGTTCGTTTTTTGTCAAAGCAAAAAGGACGAGAGTTTTTCGATTTGGTATTGCATGTTAGAAAACCTACCGTGGTTAACAAAGCTGATAAAGCTACCATAAAAATGGTTGAAGCCTTTCTCCAAACACACAAGGGTATGCCCGTTGCTACAGTTGCTGAAACAATTTTCCCGATGTCTTACTATAAGCGCGGAGGAAAAAAGGCAGTATATGAGGATTATGTAAGAGACATTATAAAGATACGTAGTGAGCGTGATGATGAACACAACGGATGGGGGCTTTACGCGCTTAGGATGATTAATTTTATTATGCCTGACGGTAAACCCTTCAACCAGTTAGAGCGGGTAATTGAAAAAGTTGGGTTTAAGGTAAAATATCAAAGCTGTTTTGAGGTCAATGCATCCGAAGATATTCGCAGAAATTACTTTGAAGATGAGGAGGATGCGGCTGATTTATCTGTTTTTGACCCATCGACGGATGCTGGGAGGTATTATGGTGGCCCTTGTCTAAGTCATGTAAGCTTTAAACGTGACAAAAGAGTGGATCAAATGAGGTTAAATGCTACCTATAGGTCTCACTTCTACATTCAGAGAGCGCTTGGCAACCTGATAGGTCTCAGCAATTTATTATTATTCGTTTCAAGAGAGACGAAACAAAACATAGGACCATTAACGATCAACGCCACTTATGCTAAACTCGATATTGGTTCAGATAATAAGGGAACGTGGACCACTAAAAACGTCATAGCCCTTATAGACGAATGTGAAGCTCTGTATCATAATGATTCGGCACTGAATGATTCTTGAAAGGAAAGGAGATTGCTATGGGAACTAAAAAGAAATCTGCTGACCTCATAAATGAGCTGCAAAGAGAACAGCTTACCCATGATAAAGATTATCACCCTGATATTTTATCTTTGGACACTACCAAGCGCGTTATTCACATGTCTCTTCACAATGCAAAATATGCTGCGCGTTTTGTAGCTGCTCACGAAGATAGTGATAGAGTTTTACATCGTGAAACACTAACAGATGCTTTCATTATCTCAGTTGCAACCGCGAACGCACTTACACATGATTTGAGGAAGTCTATTTCTGACGAAATGTTGAATCTAAATGATTTGGCAACGGTTGGGTCTGAGCTTAAAAAAGCACAAGGCAGCAACCAGTCCTTTCATCGGCGCTATTCCGCAGAAGTTGGGCAGATGGCGAAGGCGTGTGAGTCCTTGGACCATCTCGAAAACTATCCTTTCCGTGAAAAGCTTACGGAGGCTAACGCAAATATCTTCAAATTGGTATTGAGTGATGCGGCAGACAAGGATGTAGATATCGTAAAAGAATATAGGTCTAGACTTTCACAAGTTGAAGCAAATTCCCCTTTTTCAATATTTCTTTGACATAAATGTTCTGGAGCAATGAAAAATTAAAGTCGGAGCTTCCTAGCCTGATCAATCGTTATAATCTTAATGATGTTGGGCAGGCGAACTATACTCTACATATAGGAAATGAAGTTTACATTACGCCTAATGGAGATCCATCAAGACTAGGCAAAGATCGTCAAATCGCGCTTGCAAATAACCAATTTTTTGAAATACCTCCTGGTCAGTTTGCTTTTCTACTTACAAAGGAGAAAGTGACTGTACCTAAAAACGCTTTGGCATTTATTTCAGTCAGGGCAAGATACAAATTCCAAGGTTTGGTAAATGTTTCAGGCTTTCATGTCGACCCAGGTTTTTCAGGCAAGCTAGTATTTGCCGTTTTTAATGCTGGGCCATCAACTGTGACGCTCAGCGAAGGAGAGGCATGTTTCCATATTTGGTACGCTGATCTCGATGGCAATTCTGATACACCTGTACAGCCAGGCTATGATAGACTGCCACCTAAAATAATATCTAAGCTTGGAGACACTGTCGTTTCCTTGAGTTCTCTAAATTCAAAAGTAAATGCTTTAGAAAAAATGGTCTTTAGGTTGCTTGTCACTGCAACAATTTTATTTGGTCTACTGGGTTCTGTTATAATTAAAAATATGATGAATGGATCAGATAAGCCTGCTGTTGAAGCTGTTACTCCTGTAGTTCAACAGTCCTCTGAAACCACTACCGACAAATAGGTATTAGTGTGAGAGAGCTACAGACGACCGAGGTTTTTGAAACCTATTGGAAGTTCGCAGCACAAAGGCAAAATATCTATTACAATAGATTGAAAGGCGAAGATCAACCTTGGTCGAGTGACAAAATTCTACAACAATATAGATTTACTAACGCTTATCGCGCAGCAGATAGAGTAAGCCAATACCTAATAAAAGAAATCCAGTACAACCCTCAAAGGTCAAGTCGACCCGATGATATATTTCTGAGAACGTTGTTGTTCAAAATTTTCAATAAAATTGAGACTTGGGAATCGATTGAACTAGCAAATGGGAAACCGATTGAGGCATCAACCATAAATTATGACCGAGTAGCGAAGGTTCTTTCTGAGAGAATGGCGCAGTCTATACCTATCTATTCGGCGGCATATATAATGCCGTCTCCAAAATTTGGCTATGATCGGAAATTTGCTAATCATCTGGCACTTCTCAAAAAAATGATTGAGGACAGTCTTCCAGAAAGGCTACGTCAAAGACCTGGTTTGAGCGATGTATATGATTTGTTGCTCTCATATTCTGGTTTAGGACCATTTTTGGCTTTTCAATTTTCGATTGATTTAAACTATTCCAGCCTACTTAATTTTGAAGAAGACGAATTTGTCGTTGCAGGCCCCGGAGCTATTGATGGTATATCAAAATGTTTCCATAATTATCGGAACTATAAACCTGCTGAGATCATATATCATGTCACAGCGAACCAAGATAAATACCTTAATGAATACGAAGTGAAGTTCCGACCTTTATTCGGAAGAAAACTGAAACCGATAGACTGTCAAAACTTATTTTGTGAGATATCAAAGTATGCTCGTGTTGCGCATCCAGAGGTCAAAGGGGTTTCTGGCCGCAATAGAATTAAACAATCATACTCACGAAACTATAGTCAACTACCAGAGCCATATTTTCCGGATAGGTGGGGCATTAATAACGAGGTAAAAGACTTTATAGCTAAACATCCATCGATAATAGGAAGACAATTAGTGTAGTGAACCGGATATGATATACGGCATTGGAACCGATATATGTGCAATAGAACGAATTCAGCGCTCTTATGAAAAAAGGGGGCAAATCTATGCGGCCACATTTTGTAATTCGAACGAGTTAATGCAAATTGGAAAATCCTCAAGTCCCGCTTTGCATTTAGGTAAAATACACTGTGCTAAGGAATGTATTGGGAAAGCTGTAGGTACTGGCCTAGTCCCAGATTTTTGGTGGGATGACATTGAGGTCAACGTCAATAATGAGGACAACGAAGTTTTTCTGTTTGAGAATGGCATGGGGTTTATACGCAAATCACTAAAGATTGATGGTTCGTGGAAGCTGCACTTGTCGCTAAGCAATACAAGTAAACTAATTTCAGGAGTATGCATTATTTCAGCTTCTTAATGGCAAGATTTTTTGCACCGTAAGGCCCGCTATAGGGGTGAAATTCCTTAGAATGTTTACCATTTAGGTTTTTAGTTAATTCTCCATTTAACACGCAAAAACTCGCAAACCTCAGATTACTCCAATTTATTACCCTTAAGAATTTTGAATACTTCGAGTAAGCTTAAGTGTGACCGACAAAGTAACAGAAATTCAAAAAGGCTTAGCAAAACTCACATGGGTAATCGAAAGCCATAGCGAAGACGCATGGCCACTTTTCGAGCGCCTCGAAAAGGAACTACTTCAGTTAAATTCACGGCAGGACCAACTACAGAAATATCGTCAGAAATTTAACTGAGTAAAATCGAGGGTCATTTTGGACATTTCATCTCGCCTAAATGTGAGTGAACCACCATCTCCATATTCAGGCCGATTGTTGTAATGGCCAATCAACTTGCATCTAAGTCCATAGTCTAGGCCAGCTTCTAACATCCGTTTCTCAAAGGAGTGTCTGAAGGAATAAATACGATGATTTGACGTTGGTAAGAGTTCTCGTTTCTTGAAATATTTCCCAAGCGTTGAGGATAGAGAGTCAGATTTCTCTCGGTAACGTGGAAATCCGGTAGGACATCTTTTCATAGCTTCAAGTGAAACACCTAAAAGCGGCACGTCGCGCTTAGCTGACTTTGATTTTAGTTGACGATTTTTCTGCGGCCGAATCTTTAGATGAGGGACTTCATGATCAAGAACGATATGCTCAGGCTTTAGATTGGCAATCTCGCTTGGACGACATCCAGTCTCAATTAACGCAAGCACAATGCACCTAGCTTCAAGGTTCAGCTCATCAAGTGCGCCGGGCGCCAAAATTTTATTCTTAATCCACTCATTTTCAAAAGCTGGAATGTCTTTGTAGACAACATTCTTAAAGCGAAGGTTTCTGAAGGGATTGTCGCGTTTATCTTCGCCTTGGTAATCCCAGAAGCGCTCAAACAGTATTCGTAAGTTTGTAAGGTCTTTGTTTGCCGAGTTTGCGTGAAGCGGTTTGGATCCGTCTGTTGGGTTTATACGGCTGCTCCACCAGCCATATACTTGCTTGGCATGGGTGCGCGTAATGGCATCCATCGGCAAGTCTCCGCAAATGGCGACAAAATTATTGACCGCCCGTCGTTTCACCTTTGTCCAGCTGGAAATTTGGCTCTTTGATTTCCCTTTTAAATCGGCAGCACAAATCGTGTTACAATAGACGCTGAACGCTTCAGTTATTGGTATAGCTGTTGGCTTAACTAGGCCAAGTATAGCGTCAGCATCTGATGTTGCTGTAGGGGCCTTCACATTCAGCTTTTTTAGGCGGTCTAGAATTTCGTCTAGTGTGGCCTCGACGGCTAAGTCTTCAGCAGGAATATACACAAAGCCCCGCGACATAGCACGGTGCTTTGCGGCCTCGTAACTATCAAGAGCCTTGGGCTTACCGGATTGAAGCGTTCGCCAGAAAAGCTCATCGGCTTTAGCTAAGGCGTCCCGCCTTGCGCGAGCGATTTCAATAGAGGCTGTATCAAGCGCAACGCGGATTGTACCGCGTGCATCGAATGATTGGTATATTGAGGGGACTCTTCGGTGATAATTCCAGCGGTCTCCGCGGCGTTTAAGGTATTGGTTCAAGCGTTTCATTACAGGCATGTTGTAGCACATTTTGTAGCACAATTTGTGGCACAAAGCGTGTGGAAATCTAAGTGTCGCGGGACAAGCCGGGACAAATATGTAATGATTTCAGCAGCTTATCTAGTTTGTGAAGCTAGAAAATGGTGCCCCCACACGGACTCGAACCGCGGACCCCCTGATTACAAATCAGGTGCTCTACCAGCTGAGCTATAGGGGCACTGGAAGATGCGCGCGGCTAATAGCTTTGTCGCGCCGGTCTGGCAAGTCGAATATTGGCCCTTAAGTAAAAAAACCTCAGTTCGTATTAGGGCGCGGTAATTCTTACGTCCGGACCTTCTAAAACAGGTTTGGCATGTGCCGCAATAGATTTGGGCTTGCGTGAAATGGGTGCCGCGCTAGAAGGCCCAGATTATGGCTCGTATTCTTATTACCTCCGCTCTGCCCTATATAAATGGCGTCAAACATCTCGGCAATTTGGCCGGTTCAATGTTGCCCGCTGATATATATGCCCGCGCTATGCGGCTGATGGGGCATGAAGTTCTCTATATTTGCGCCACAGATGAGCACGGCACGCCGGCAGAACTGGCGGCCCAAGCGGCTGGTATGGAGGTCGCAGAGTACTGCGACAAAATGCACGAGGCGCAAAAGCGGGCGGGCGATCAATTTGGCCTTTCTTATGATTATTTCGGGCGCTCTTCTGCCCCGTCCACCGCCAAATTGACTCAGCACTTTGCGCAAGTTCTCGAAGAAAACGGCTTGATTGAAGAGCGGGTGTCCAAGCAGGTATATTCCAATGCGGATGGACGGTATTTGCCGGATCGTTATGTCGAGGGAACATGTCCGAATTGTGAGTTTGAGAAAGCCCGCGGGGATCAGTGCGATAATTGCGGCAAGCTCCTTGACCCGGTCGATTTGATTGATCCTTATTCTGCGGTTTCAGGCAGTCACGACGTTGAAGTGCGCGACACAAATCACCTTTATCTCTTGCAGTCCAAAATGAGCGACCGCCTGCGGTCATGGGTGAACGATTCCACTGGGTGGCCGCCGCTAGCAAGTTCAATCGCGCTTAAATGGCTGGATGAAGGTCTGCGCGACCGCTCTATCACACGTGATTTGGATTGGGGTATTCCTGTGACGGGTGCAGACGGGAAGATCCGTAAGGGATTTGAGGGCAAAGTTTTTTACGTTTGGTTCGACGCGCCCATCGCCTATATCGGCGCAACGCAGGACTGGGCCACGGACAATGGCGGCGATTGGGAGAGCTGGTGGCGCACAGATAAGGGTGCGGAAGACGTACAATATGTTCAGTTCATGGGCAAGGATAACGTCGCTTTCCATACGCTCTCTTTCCCCACGACGATTATGGGTAGCGGCGAGCCGTGGAAGCTCGTGGATCAGTTAAAAGCTTTCAACTGGGTGACCTGGTATGGCGGCAAGTTTTCAACGTCTCAGGGCCGAGGCGTTTTTATGGATCAGGCAATAGAGATTGCCCCGTCCGATTACTGGCGCTGGTACCTTATGGCAAATGCGCCTGAAGGATCTGACGCGGCCTTTACGTGGGAAGATTTTCAATCTTCAGTCAACTCTGATTTGGCCAATGTTCTCGGGAATTTTGTCAACCGGATTACTAAATATTGTGTTGGGAAGTTTGACGGGGTGGTGCCGGAGGGCGGGGAGCCGGGAGAAGCTGAAGAGTGGCTCGAAAAAGAACTCTCAGATCGCCTTCCAAAGCTCATCAAATTTTATGAGTCCCGTGATTTCCGCAAAGCCATGGGCGAAACTCGCGCAATTTGGGCGGCCGGAAATGAATATCTCACACAAGCCGCGCCCTGGACACACTATAAGACGGATGTAGACCAGGCCGCTATTGGTGTTCGCCGCGGACTTAATCTTGTGGCGCTATTCGGTATTATTGCTCAACCCGTCATTCCTGAGGCGGCCACAAAAATTCTTGATGCGATTGGCGTTCCGGATAATCGGCGCAGTTGGAATTTTGGTGAGGTAAAAGACCTTCTTGAGGCCCTGCCGATTGGTCACACTATAGCCGCGCCGGAACTCTTATTCTCAAAAATTGAAGAAGACGCGGTGGCGGACTGGACAAAGCGTTTTGGCGGTGGTGACGCCTAGATGAATATGTTCGAGGCGGTTAGGTCATACCCCAGACAGGGTTCGAGGGTTTGAATGCGGCGAGAGCTATGATCAATAGCGCCCCGGCCAGTGCGAGGCCACCCGTGAGAAGAGAGTCTTGAGCCACAAAAATTTGCTTTACAAAAACAAAGCTCAATCCCCAGATGATCGGAAATGCATATGCTCTATTGGCGTTGCTTTTCCTTGTCACAGCGGCGGCCCATACCAAAGCCAAGGCCAGCATAATAATCGTCGGAACCAATAAGGGAATCTGATTCCCCATTAATTTTGTAACAATTGGAGTCCAGTTGAGGAACACGGCTAGCGATGTCCATCCGGCGATGAGGCTGATTGGCAGCCAAACACATATTGTTTCTATCTTGTTGAGAGCTTGGTGTTTCTTTGTAAGAATGAGCATGGCCTTAACCAGGCAGAGCATTGCGGGAATAAAAACTATTGCTGTTCCTAACTGAACCCAAGATGCGGGGGCATATGCTGAAATCAGAGACCACAAACAGATCAATGCAAATCCTGAGCCTGCCCACCATCCGGACGCTCTAAATGTGTCTCGTGTTCGATTGGTACTGAAGGCCTGTAAAATACCATAAGAAATACATCCCACGAAAATTGGAAACCAAATCGAAAAGGCAAATCCTAAAGGAACCAGAAGGTTTTCATTGATGTCTGAAAGGCCTTTCGGGCTTCGGGCATTGGAGTCGAAAACCGACAGGGTAGAAAGTATCCACATTAAAGGAGCTGTTATCAGCCCTAAAGCTTGCCGAATATAGTCGGAAAGTCTTGCTCCGCCTGACGGGGGGGCATTATCTTGATTTTGCTTCAAAGCCGCGTTCGTCATGACCTATATACGCACAAAATTTCAAATAAGTCTCAAAACGCCTTTACAAAATTTAAGCGTAAAAAAAGTTTGGGGGCAGTCATGGCACTTTTTTTATGCTAACCAGTATATCTATATAATAACTAAGAGAGGTAAATTATGCAGATCCAAATCGTTTCCAAAGGCATAGATGTTTCCCCCGCGCTAAGAGAGCGTATATCGGGACGTTTAGACGAAATGATGGATAAGTATATTCACCGTGAGGGGGAGGCCCATGTCTCCGTTAGCCGCGAAGGCACCGGGTTTAAGACTGTTTGTTCAGTACATTTGCCCAGTGGAGCGTCGCTAGAAGGCCAAGGCGCCGCACAGGACGCTTACGGCGCGACGGATGAAGCTCTGACACATATTGAAAAGCGCCTGCGCCGATATAAACGCCGCTTGAAAGACCATTCTCAGGCACAAAAGGCCGCCAAAAATATGAACCTCTTCATCTTGCAAGACCCTACGGGCGGACAAAAGGATGAGGATGAAGACGATGAGACAGAATTCCCGGATCAAGACGAGCCTATGGTGATTGCTGAAAAGCAAGGTAAAATCCGTACGCTCACGCCTTCAATGGCGGCGTTGGAACTTGGCTTGGCTGATAGCGGAGTGGTCGTATTTCACAATGCACGCCACGGTGGATTGAATGTGGTCTTTAAACGCCAGGACGGCAATATTGGGTGGGTCGATCCGGATTGAGCAGGCGTATAAGCGTTTAAGTCGAGGCTGAATATAGGGCTGAAGCCCTTTATTGACCTTTGAATTGCGCTCCTCTAAGGGAGCGCGCAACTGAGCGCGAGACCGCGCATAACTCTCACCGACTTGATTTTTTCCGGTGAATGAATATGAGTATCGTCATGCCCACCCCGCCGCTTTTTACTGCGGAAGGCGTTCTGTTTGATTTGAACGCTGGAAGCCAAAAACAGCTTTTTCAGGAAATATCCGCCCTTCTTATCAAGAGTCAAAAACTTGATGCGAAAGGAATTGCTTGCCGTGATATTGTGGCTGCGGCAGTGGAAAGAGAGCGTCTGGGCTCAACTGGGGTTGGAAACGGCGTTGCTCTTCCGCATGCTCGACTTGACGGCATTGACCATGTCACGGCTGTGTTCGTTAAACTCGCCACCCCGCTGGATTTTGATGCGGTGGATGACCGGGATGTGGATTTAGTTGCGTTTCTTTTGGCGCCCGGGAATGCTGGGGGGTCTCATTTGCGGGCGCTGGCGAAAGTCTCTCGACTATTGCGCCGACAAGACATGCGCCAGCGTCTTCGTTCAGCCCCAAATGCTGAAGCGCTTTATACCATTTTGGCCGAAAGTCAGGACGCGAAAGCCGCATAGACCGGTTATAAAACTGTCATATAGCTAATGCGGCTTAGGGCTATATTTTCCTGCTTCGCCTGACTAAAAGACAGCATGACAACCCAGCTTTCCAGACGTTTTTTCAATCGAGAACTTTCTTGGCTATTTTTCAATACACGGGTATTGGAAGAGGCGCAGAACCCGAATGTGCCGTTATTAGAGCGGGTCCGCTTTCTTTCCATTTCGGCGTCCAATCTCGATGAATTCTATATGGTTCGTGTGGCGGGCCTTCGAACACAGGTTTTGGCCGGAATGCACTCAAAATCCGCTGACGGCCTGACGCCTGACGCGCAAATTGAAAAAATAGGGCGGCGGGCCGGAAAAATTGTAAAGCGTCAGGGAACGTGTTGGTCAAAACTCGTTCGCGAACTCGCCTCAGAGAATATTCATATCCGTAAAATGTCCAGCCTGAAAAAAGAGCCGTTTGAGGCGGTCAAATCGCTTTTCGTTGATTCGATACTGCCTATCTTGTCTCCTTTGGCCGTCGACCCGGCTCATCCCTTCCCATTTTTACCCAATTTCGGTTTCGGAATGGCGCTTTCTATGAATGTGGAAGGCCGCGACGAGCCTATGTATGGCTTAATAATCATACCAACCCATGTACCGCGCTTCCTTCCGGTTGAGGCCGGAGGTAAAGGGCAAAATTATGTTTTGATCGAAGATGTTCTGACGACTTTTGCTCAAGATTTATTTCCGGATTTTGATGTCCGGCATACTGGTTTATTCCGGATTACACGTGACAGTGATATAGCGGTTGACGAAGACGCGGAAGATCTTGTGCGTCATTTTGAGTTTTTACTTAAAAAACGCAGACGTGGGCGCGTCATTCGTCTCGAACTTGGAGAGGGCGTTGTCCCCGAACTTCGTGAGTTTTTGATAGACAGCTTTGAATGCTGGGAAGAAGACATTCAGGATGAAAACAAAATGCTCGGCCTGAGTGATGTGTCTCAAATTATAAATAAGCAAAATCCTGACCTTCTCTTCCCTTCATTTAATGCCCGTTTCCCTGAACGCATCAGGGAGTTTGAAGGAGATTGTTTTGCGGCAATTGCAGCAAAAGATATTGTTGTTCATCACCCCTATGAAGAATTTGATGTGGTTATTCAGTTCTTGAAACAAGCTGCCGCAGATCCAAATGTCGTCGCAATTAAACAAACGCTCTACAGGACATCGGAAGATAGCCCGATTGTCGCGGCGTTGATAGAGGCTGCGGAAAATGGTAAATCGGTCACCGCCTTGGTTGAATTGAAAGCGCGGTTTGACGAGGCCACCAATCTGCGCTGGGCGCGCGATCTGGAGCGGGCAGGGGCTCATGTGGTTTACGGCTTTGTTGGCTATAAAACCCACGCAAAAGTATCTCTGGTTTTAAGGCGCGAAGGATCACGCCTTCGTAGTTATGCTCATTTTGGGACAGGGAATTACCACGCTCAAAATGCGAAAATATATACGGATTTAGCCTTATTCACTGCCGATCCGGATATGGGCGAGGACGTCGGAAAATTATTTAATTATGTCACCAGCTATTCTAAACCCCGAAACCTGACCAAATTGGTAATTGCCCCAATGGGATTGCGAGATGCACTTTATAGTCATATCGACGATGAAATTGCCTTAGCCAAGGAAGGCAAGCCTGCTTGTATCTGGGCCAAAATGAACTCCCTTGTCGACGCGGATATGATTGACAAGCTCTATGAAGCTTCAAGAGCGGGAGTTCAGATAGATTTGATTGTGCGCGGTATTTGCTGCCTACGTCCCGGTGTGCCGGAGCTTTCCGAAACGATAAGAGTGAAGTCTATTGTCGGACGTTTCCTAGAGCATTCCCGAATTATTTGCTTCGGAAATGGGTCTGCCATGCCCCATGATGATGCCAAAGTCTTTGTTTCGAGCGCCGATTGGATGCCGCGCAATCTGGATCGCCGTGTTGAAACTCTTATTCCCATTGACGACCCGACGGTGCACGGGCAGGTTCTGGATCAGATTATGGTCGCAAATCTTATAGATACTGCCAATAGTTGGGAGCTTGATTCCAAAGGGAAATATACGCGATTGAGCAGGGAAGGAGAAATCGAACAATTTTCTGCCCATGCTTATTTTATGAAAAATCCGTCTTTATCCGGTCGCGGACAAGCTTTGGATAATGACGCGCCGCTTCCTCTTGAAACTATATTTGCCGAAAAGCTGAAAGCGTCGACGTGAACAGAAAAAAGACTGCTATAGGCCGGGAAGTTGGCGTCGTTGACATAGGCTCTAACTCAGTCCGCCTGGTAATTTACGAAGTATTTGGGTCGCATTTCACCGCAATTTATAACGAAAAGATTCTCGCAGGTCTGGGACGGTCATTAAAATCAACGGGCCGCCTTTCCGAAGAAGGAAAGGACCTCACGCTTCAGGCACTATCGCGGTTTACTCGTATTGCAAAAGCGCGAGGTCTCCCTCCTCTGATTTTTGGAGCAACCGCGGCTCTTCGCGAAGCCGAAGACGCACCAGAATTCATTCGGGAAATTAAATCAGAAACGGGCTTGGCGATTGAGCCGATTAGCGGCGATGAAGAAGCGCGCCTCAGCGCTATGGGGCTGATTTCCATGCACCCGCGCGCCTCAGGCCTAGCGGCTGATTTAGGCGGGGCAAGCCTAGAACTGGTTCATATAAAACAAGGAGAAAAAGAGGCGTTTGTGGGCAAACGACAATCTCTCCCGCTTGGCCCATTTGACCTTATGGGCGGGAACCTGACCGAGATGTCGGTCAATATCATCCGTGAAGCAAAAGAAGCCATTGCAGAACATTTGGCTGACTATAAAGGATTGCTTAAAAAAGGCAGGGGGGAATCGCTCTACCTGATTGGCGGGGCGTGGAGAAATTTAGCATCCATCCATCAAAGTCGATCCGGCTATCCGCTTCGAACATTACAAAGTTATACGCTGACGCCAAAACAAACCGTCAAACATGCTCGTTGGGCCTATGGCCAAGGCCGCGATGCCGTATTTAATTGGCCGGGCATGCGAAGCCGAAGGGCGGAGACCTTACCTTATAGTGCGCTATTACTTGAAATTTTAATTGATAAAATCAAACCAAGTGAAATCGTTATTTCGCAGGCGGGCCTGCGCGAAGGGCTTGTGCAAAATGCTATTTCCCAATCGCAAAGGCAGCGTGATCCGCTATTTGACGGCTGCCGCGCTTTTGCCAAAGGTTCCCTTCAAACAGAGAATTTTGGTCGCCCGCTTATCCGCTTTATTGAACCGGTGAGACCGCTTTTGCCAGAGGTGTTTAATCCCGCCGATGACAAAAGGATTTTTGAGGCTGCTTGCCTTATGGCGGGTATCGGCAAAGACTTACATCCGGATTACCGCGCCGAAGCGATTTTTGCTGCTGTTCTCTACGCGCCTGTGGCGGGACTATATCATGCCGAGCGGGTGTTCCTTGCGCTTTGTCTTTTCCGTTCCAATACGGCCAGCCGTGAGGTGCCGACGCCTAATATTATTGATACTTTGCTCACACCGGAGCAGCAAGAAATTGCGGGCATGGTTGGCGCCGCCATTCGTTTGGGCATAGTCTCAACCGGAGGGTCTTCGGAATTATTGGACTGTTTTACTTTAGAGGATAAAGGCGGAGTGTTGACCTTGTCAGTCGATCCGGAAGAAAGAGCCCTATTGACAGAACAGGTTGAGTTTAGGGTCAAGAAGCTCGCGTCGAAACTCAATATGAAGTTCAACATTTCCGGTGTGAAATAATTACTTTTCTGTGTTTTCCCTTTGGGGGGTAAAGTCTCCTCCATTTACGCTCTTGGATGTATTGACCTCATCTTCATTCAGAGAAAGAGGTTTGTAATCTTGAATAATAGTTGAGCCGACCTCTAGGGATGAGCCGCGTTTAAGTGTGCTGACAGACCCGATCTGGCTGCCTTCCTCAATGGTGGATATCCGCATTTTAGGAGACTCTATAGTGGTCTCTAAGGGATCTGATTCTAATGTTTGACTATTTGATGGGGGACTGATGGCTTTGCTAACTTCACTCGACTTAACAGGGTCGGCGCTTAAACGGTAGAGGTCGCCATTTTTTGAATCGGCGACGATGAGACCATTTTCGTCAAAGTATAATGCGCCTGGCACGCCCCAAGCTGCGCGCCGGGAGGCGTTCAGAAAACCGGAGAATATAATCCTGCCTTTCCCCTCAATTTGCCCTAATCCGGCAGGGATCGCTATAACGTCATATCCATCGGGGGAGAGGCGGGAGACTATGACATGCGTGCTTAAGGCCGATGGCCATTCTGACGTTCCGATAGGCAAAGCCAATGAGGCCAAGGTGTGAGAACTGTCCAGATCAAAGACCTGGGTCAGCGATGGTCCAACGGCGTGATCTAAGGCAACCCACGGCGTCCCACTCCCCAAAGCGCCCAAAGCAATAATATCTTGATCAGATTGTCTTTCTTGCAAAAGCCTGGCGGCTCCAGTTTGAATATCCACGCCTAAAACCCTTACCTTTCCCTGTTTGGTTGTTAAACCGAGGAAAAGAGTTTTTCTATCAGCAGAAATGGTGAGGGGGTGATGCTGGCCTTTGGATTTCGCTTTTAGAAGTCCGGCAAGTTTAACGGGAGGATGAACTCCTTCGATACTCCAAATAGCATTGCGATCCGCCACATAAACAGTTTGCTCATGTACAGCCAATCCCGAAGGCGTATCAAATCGCTGCGGTAACGCCTGTTTGGAATCAAATCGCCCATCTTGATTGCGGTCTGGCAATCGCCAGATCCTACCTGACGAGCTGTCAGCCACATAGAGTGTCCCGTTTGCAGCCATAGCTAGGGCAGAGATCGTGCCAAGCCCCTGTGAAAGGGATTTAAAAGTCAACCCGGCCCCCGCCTGTAATGTTTGACTGGACTTTCCAGTCCGCAACCGAATGAGGGATCTATTTTTAGACGCCGCTGTAAGGTCAATTAGGGTGTCTTCACGGCTTTCTGAGCCGGATTGAAATGGGGACGGCTGCGCCCAAAGCGGAATCGCGCTTATCATCAATATGACGAATAAAGATAAACCTATGAGTCGCATATCTCTTCCTAAGGGAAGTTTAGCGCTTCCGACGACTAAATTTTACAGCCGGATGAGACGATATCCCCTAGAAAGCCTAGTGTTAATTCAGGATATGTAAGAAAAGTTACTTCTACTTGTCACATCTCTGTCTTTCTGATTATCTATAAAAGAATCAGATTAGCCTTTCTGGAGTGAGTGCTTTCAGTCATTTGCCTTGTAAAATTTCCGAAAATGTCTCCCAGCCTAGGTGGAGGATCGACTTTTTCATTTTTACGCCTAAAAATGAGAGAGTCTGATGAGCCTTGCTGAGATTAATTTTTCGGATGCCAAACCTGTTGCTCAAGGGAATTATCCCTGTCTCATCCTAAATGCAGATTACCAACCTCTCTCTTATTTCCCATTGTCTCTCTGGTCCTGGCAAGATGCTATCAAGGCCGTTTTTCTTGAGCGGGTAAACGTCATTGATCATTATGAGCAATGCGTCCGATCTGCGTCGTTCGAAATGCAAATGCCGAGCGTTGTCGCGCTAAAAGACTATGTTGCGCAAAATCGTTCGCCGGCCTTTACCCGGTTTAACTTGTTCCTCCGGGATGGTTTCGAATGTGTTTATTGCCATAGCGAAACAGAACTCACCTTCGATCACGTCATTCCGAGACGGCTTGGCGGAAAAACAACGTGGAAAAATATCGTTGCCGCCTGTTCCAGTTGCAATCTTAAAAAAGGGGGACGTCATCCGAAAGAAGCGGGTATGCACCCGCTGATTAAACCTTTTCAACCAACTATGCATCAGCTGCAGTCACAGGGACGACGTTTCCCGCCCAACCACCTGCATGATAGCTGGTTGGATTATCTTTATTGGGACATTGAACTCAAAGAATAGACATTGATATATCTATAGTGTCTAAAGAGAAAACTGCCCCTTTAGGATGACATGACAGACCCAATTAATTCCGACCAGCCCCAATTTAAGTGGCAAAACCCAAAGCCTCAATTCGATGTCGGCCGCGTATTGAGACGCACTTTTTCCGCTATTAAAAATAACTTTGTGAAGTTTGGATTGCTGTCTTTCGTCATTGTTGGGCTGCCTATGTTTTTTGTCGGTTTATGGCCGCTCCTTCTTTATGGGGGAGAAGGCATATTAGCAGGAAATACAATGAATGACGGCCTTCTCATCGGGACATTAGTTGGCGCTATGGGAGGAGGGCTGTTATACTTTTTATTATATGCTTTGGCTCAATCTGTTCTCGTTCACGCTTGTTTTAAAGATTTCGCTGGCGAAAAGGTTAGCCTGAGACTGTCGCTGAAGAAGTCTTTGAGCCTATTATTCCCCTTAATCGGATTAATTGTTTTATATATGCTAGGCGTGTTTTTCGGTTTTATTTTGTTTTTGATCCCAGGACTTCTATTGCTGTTAGGGTGGTATGTATGCATTCCGGTGCTGTTGGTAGAAAAACGCAGCGTTACAGAATCACTTGGCCGCTCTTGGGAGCTTACAAAAGGGTATAAACGGTGGGTGCTTCTCATCGTTATTATTCTGTGGGTGATTTCGACTGTTATTAGCGTTCTTCTGACGCTTTTATCGGTGCCTTTTGGGGATCCCAATATGGCAGTCATAACGGGAGGAAGCGCAACTTTCTGGATTGTTTATGCTTTAGCATCTGCAGCCGCTCAAGCCATTGCAGTGCTCATTACTGCCTCTTCGGTGGCGGCAGTCTATTTCGAGATCCGTGACCTGAAAGAGGGCATAACGCCAGAATCGATTGCATCGGTGTTTGACTAGGCTTAGTTAAACGAGCGCTTCGGCCTCCGCCTTTATACGCGAGACCATAGCGTTCAGACCGTTAGAGCGTTGCGGGGACAAATGTTCGGACAAGCCGAGTTTCCCAAGTATAGATTTCGCATCAAGGCTTAGAATTTTGGAGGCTTTGCGGCCTGAAAAAATAACTAAAACAATTGCCACAAGGCCTTTCACAATATGGGCGTCACTATCGCCCTGAAAACGCAGAACAGGGTCATTTTCGCCTTCTTGTTCGCTCACCAGCCAAACCTGACTGACGCAGCCTTTGACTTTTGTCGCGTCAGTTTTCAAGGCGGGCTCCAAAGGAGACAAAGCTTTTCCCATATCAATGACGTGCATATACCGGTCTTCCCAATCTTCAAGAAACTCGAAATCGGAAATCAATTCTGCAATATCATCTGGTAAATCTTCGCTCATAGGTTTGAAATAGGGGTCTTTGGTGTCTCTCACAAGGGGAAGACGGTGTCCGAAGCCTGAGTAAAATTTACACCTGACACGCGAATTGGCTGGTCAAACGACTCAAAAAACGTGTTTTATATAATGTTAGAGGTCGAAAGGATTACATTTGACTTACGCAGATACTAAACGCGCCGTATCCGTACCGAGCTTGATTTGGCTTGCCGTCATCGCGGCTGCCTTTCTCGCCGCGATTTTACGAGGTGTTGCACCGATAGATTTGGCCCTTCCCGCAGGGGTCGCTGTCTTTCCAGCAGTAATCACGCTTTTATTTATTTTCGGTATTCATAAGGAATGGGTGCAGATCCTTGTTCTCTTGTCTTGGCTCGCCTTGGCTATTGTCGCGTGTTTGTTTGTCGGGTTTATGCCTTTAGCGATATTATTTCTAGCCGCTCCCATCATGGCGGCCTTGTTTCGACAAGAGAAAATTGTCGAAGCTTTGGTTATGTCCGTTATTCTGGCAGGGCTTATTTATTTTGCCTTAATACAGGGGGCTATTCCTGAGACGCCTTTGACCGCCTCACAAATCTTGTGGGCTACACAAACAGGGATAATCGGGTTGATAGCGCTTGTCGTGGGGACGCTATTTTCTTCGGCGCAGCTCCGAAACAATGATCTTCTCAAAGCCACCGCCGAGGGAGATACGAATCCTACGGATTGCGAAGCGCTACAAGGTAGCGTCTTGAAATTCGCAAAAGACGGTAAGCTAGTCACGGCAAATTTAGAGGCTCAAAAGGTTTTCAATATACCCTCTTTGGCGACGCCCGTAACCATAAGCTCTCTTCTTGAACAGGATAAAACTGAACAGGAAGCCTTTATGAGCGCCTGTGAAAAGGTTCGAGACTCGGATCAATCTTGGTCAACACGGTTGAGTGTGCGGGATGAGGATGGCAATGTAACCGTTCTGGACGGCTATGTGGCCCCGGAGAAAAAGGGAGGGCTGATTCTCCACGCAATCGACCGGACAGCAGAAGAAAGCCGAATTGAAGATTTGCGCCGAAGTCACGCTATAGCCTCTCGGGAAACAGATGATAAAACTCTGTTTTTCGCCGGGGTGAGTCATGAGCTGCGAACCCCATTAAATGCTATCATTGGGTTTTCCGACATGATGCGCTCCCGACTTTTTGGGCCGCTGCCTTCAAAATATGCAGAATATGCCGACCTTATTCATGACAGCGGCCAACATATGCTCGATTTGATTGGTGATGTGCTGGATTTATCCAAAGTCGAGGCTGGAAAATATACACTTCAATATGACAGTTTTGACGCCGCCGATGTTATTCGTAGTTCCGTCAAAATGATCCGCCCGGCGGCAGATGCAGCTGAAGTCCGGTTGGATGTGTCCGTGGATGTAAATGAGACGCTTATAGTTGAAGCCGACCGAAAAGCCTTACGTCAGATTTTACTCAACCTGCTCTCCAATGCGATTAAGTTCTCAGACCGGGGCGGGCGCGTGTCTATCAAGGCGGCCGCAAATGGCGGCTATCTTGTATTGCGAGTAGAGGATGAAGGAGAGGGTATTAGCGCCGAAGATCTTGTCACGATTGGTACGCCCTACACGCAATCAGCCAGCGGCTTATCCTCCGAGGAGCGCGGAAGCGGGTTAGGATTATCTCTCGTAAAATCTTTAACCGAGCTACATAGCGGAGAGTTTGATATTGAAAGCCAACTCGGCGAGGGCACTCAGGTCACGGTATCGCTTCCCTTATCGCGCGCGACGTGATGGGACCTAACGATATTCTTTGGCTCTTGAGCGCGGTTCAGACAAGCCAAGAAAAACGAGAGCCAATCCGAATAGCAAAATAAGCAAAAAGGCGGCAGCGCTGAATTGGCGTGCCCCCCAGTTTTGCTTAATCATTGGCGAAGAATTTTTGCCTGTGACCGGCTTATCTGCAATCAACCTCAAATCTAATTCAGAAGAGGCTTTAGAGATATTGGCAGGCGGCGTTTCAGCCTCCGTTTCCCAGAAATGAATAGTATTTTTGACGCGCCCCCAATTCACCTCGGGCAATCCTATATGGGGCAAGGAAACTTCCGGAAGTGTGAAGACCACATTAGAAAGCTTAACTGCCGAGAAGCCGAACTTAGAGACACTATCTGGCATATGTGCTCTCTCGAAATAGGGGAGGGGAGAAGAAAGCTCTGTCATTAAAACACTCTTCTTATTCCAACGCGCGACCTGGCCTTGCATTTTATTCCAATGATCCGGCTCGGAAAAAGTCTCAATTGCCTCCGCAAACTGCGCCCCAGATGTATCGCTAATGATGCCGACCATTTTGTTGGATTGATAGGGCGACACAAATAACGCGGCGATCCCGCCGCGATCAATACGGTTATGCTCCGCTGTTCTCATAACAAAATTCTGATGAACAGATTTACTATTTGAGGAGGTGTAGCGATTCGCGCTAACAGATAAAAGGTTTTCTCCGTTTTCAGGTTTTCCACGCAAAGCAGATATCAGAGATTTCGGTGCAGTGGTTTTTGCAGAGGCCGGAAGCTCATGAGACGGCACAATAAATAAAACATTTCGACCCTCCGACGATGTTTCGATTTGTTCGCTGCCCCGTATATAAACGGCTTCAGACCAGGCGTTACCGCTACTCTTAGCAAATTTCATCAGCAGCTCTAATGCAGCGAAATAATCAGCGTCATTTTCAGGTAAAACCAAAAGAGTGTTTTTACCGGCCGCATCCGAAAAGGGCGCGCCTGTCGCCGTCATCCGTGAGAGATCGGATAAAGGCGTTTCACGATCTTGGCTTAGGGTGACGTTTGAGCCCTCACCAATATAAATTCCGTTTGATCGAAAAGTTTGAGCGTCACACTCATTAAGCGTCGACGTGTCGAAATAAGGCTCTAGCTTTAAGATATTGTCCTGCCCGCGAAGCGCGTGTGAAGGAACCTGAAACGCGACAGATTTTTGAGTTTTATTGAGCGTCGTTTGGCCGATAGGCTGACCATTGAGAAAGAGGGTCGCCGAATTTTTCTCTCCCAAGATGGCTTCACGGGCTTCTAGCTTTAATAATACTTCCCCCCTGCTGGCGATTGGGTCTGCAACGTCAAAGCGTAAGCCCGTCTGATGAAGGTTATAATCTGGTTCAAATTGCATCGCCTTAAAGTCGGTAAGTTTAGTCTGTCCCTGATTTAATATTGTATCTGCCGATAGTTTGGTCTGCATTTGGATTTCGCCTGTACTCACCACGGTTCGGCGTGTGTTAGGCAAAGAATGCTGCGAGAACGATTTAACCAAGCTCAATACTTGTTCATCCGTATCTCCTGTTAGGATAACTCGCATGGGCCGGCCTTCGTCAAAGGCCAGTCTAGGCCCTGTGGAGCTCATTACTCCGTCATTTCTGACGAAACGGGAAATTTGATCTCTCCGCCCTGCAATAAACTCTATCTGCCCGGCTCCTGAAATGGACGTCAATTCAACCGCTTTTTCAAGACGCATCCCAACGGCTTGTGCGAGAAGGGACTGAAGTTGGGTCTTATTCTTTCCATAAGAGACAAGACTCACCCGCCTGGGCGCAGTGAGGGGGTTGGAAAGCTCTGCCTCAATATCGCTCACAATCAGGTTTCTGGACTTGGCCCGGCTTTGGAGCGTGAGTTTGGACTCATCTAAATTTAAAGCCCATCCCCCGTCTCGGCTCTGGAGGCAGTTTGAGTCAGTCGGAGCGGCATAATATATATTAAGGACATTCCCTCGGGACCGTATCCCTGTTGTTTCGAGAGAGAGCGCCGCATCAAATCCGCGCCCTTTCGTTACGACCTTTATCGGGGCTGCTTGGTTGAATTTCACGTAAATTTCAGCACTGCGCGGCATATTCCCAACCGGATCTGCGGAAAGGCTCAAACGAAGAGACGACGTCCAATCTGTTTCCGGCACATCGAATTTCACCGTATAGTTCGGATTTTGCCAGTCTAAAACAGGTTTAGGTGAAGGGGAGGTGAAAGCAGATAACGGAGCCGTTTGAGTTTGGTTTTTACCGGCGGCGGTTTTCAATCCCGGATAATCTATGTCCCGACTTTCTGCCTGCGCCGTGACAGACGGTATAGAAGTCGCTAGAAGCGCTATTACCGCAACTGATTTCAAAGCGTGTTGACGGAAATGGGACATTATCCGGGGCCTTTTGATAAATACCCCTTTAACCAAGCAAGCAGGATGCCAGATATGCCTTTGAAGCGAAATTAATGCAGCGGTTTCATCAAGAGCGAGATTGGCTAATATGAGCCCGCGTTTGAAATCAGAGTTTTGGGTAACGGCTCTTCTTCGCAGGGCACAGAGCCAAGGCGGGTTTGCGACCGTGATTCGCAAAGGTGATCCTGACGCTGGAATTGTTTTGATTGTTTTTCGGTCAGGGCAAGGGCTCAAACTATATGCGCCAGAACGAAATTTTGAGGGAGAAAGGGTATGGTGGCCCGCCGATATGAAGGATCAGGCGATGCTCGACACCCGGATTAACCGTCGTGTGGATGAGGACCCTGATATTTGGGTTGTCGAAATTGAAAGTGACGCGGCGCCAGAGGCTCTTATAGGGGAGACGGTTGAACAGGGCGCCCGCGAAGCGGACCCTGCCGAAGTTGCTGCGCAAGCCTTATTCCGAGACCGATAGCCGCGCAGGTCAAGCCCGCCATCAGGCCATACCAGACCCCTTTCGGGCCGAGCGGACTATGCAGACCGAGATAATAGGCGACTGGAAACCCTATGAGCCAATAGCTTATACCTGTGATCCACATCGGCACAGTTACGTCTTTGAGGCCCCGCAAAAGCTGATTACAGGCCACTTGAATGGCATCAGCAAACATGAACGCGGCTGCGATGGGCAAGAAGGTAATCACAAACGCAATCACTTCCACATTTTCGGCTTTCTCTAGGTTGAGGTATAGCGCGGCAATAGTTTCCGGCATGAGCGCTATTGGAATCGCAAAGATTCCTATAGCAATGATACAGGACAGAATTGTCGTGCTGGAGGCCCGCTTTTCGGCAGGCTTGTTTTTCGCGCCGCGTGCAAGACCAATACGGACGGCACCGGCCATACTCATTCCCCAAGGCATCATAAAGGCCGTTGCGGATGCGTTGAGCGCTATCTGATAAGCGGCTTGTTCGGTGATGCCGATAAGTCCGACGACAAGGACCAGAGCGTTGAACAGCATTCCTTCGAAAGAGGTGGTAACGGAAATGGGCCAGCCAAGTCTGAAAATCTCGCGAAGCCTTTCCCAGTCCGGTTCAAAGAAGCGTTTGAATATCTCAAAGGTCCGCGCTCGTTTATCCCACTGAATATATATGAGAAAGATAAAAAAACCGAAGATGGTTGCAATGGAGGAGGCGAGGCCAGCTCCTACCAAACCGAGAGCCGGAAATCCGAACAATCCGAAAATCAGTAAAGCGTTCAACCCGGCATTCATCAAAACTATAACAAACACAATTATGAATGGGACAAAAGTTTTGTCGAGCGCCGCGAGAAAATTTCGCAGCGCCATCGTGGCAAGTCCAAAAGGTAAACCGATAAGAATCGCCAGAACATAGCTCTGTGCTTTGGCCGCCGCGACAGGGTCTTGCCCCAAAAACAAAGCGGCGCGTTCTGTCATAAGCATCACACCCAGCATGAACGGCGTCATGAAAAATATCATCCAAATCGCCATACGCACAGTGCGGCGGGAATCGCGTGTATCATTTTTATTTGCCCCCAAAGCCTGAGCGACGAGGGGAGACACCGCCATAATCGGTCCGCTGGCAATCATATATAGAAGAAAGATCATCACGCTGCCGAGTGCTGCCCCGGCCAGATCGGCGGGGGATAGACGGCCGATCATGACAGTATCGACAAAATAGATTGAAAACATGATGAGCTGGGTAAACGCCATCGGGATGCCTAGGCGCAAAAGCGCGCCCATTTCGCCCCGCCACGTTTCGGGAAGAGTTGTCACCTCGGGCGATGCCGGAGCTATGATATGAGCTGCTTCAGTCATGGACGCGGCTGTTAGTCGTTTTTAAAGAAAAGACAAAGTTTAAATCGGAGTTTTATCGTAGGCCCAATCCGGCGGTTTCGTAGATAGCGCATATTGTTAACTGCGTCAGCACCGCCTGTGAACGCCGAAGCTTTACTCGTTAGCATTTTAATAACATGGTCGAGCTGATAAGCGTAGGTAGAACGCGTGTAATGTTGTTCATCATCCTTTTCCGAGAAGGTTCTGATGCCATTTTCAGTTTCCACGCTGAGAGTAAAACGTCGATAGAGGGCGCGTAATTAGCGTGAGAAATTCAATGATAGCAGGGTGGAAACGATAATGAAAAGCTTCAATGCGATGGCCTTCTGAATTTTCAGCGGCGGCCATCATGGCTTTGGCTTCCTGTGTGTTCATCGCAAAAGGTTTTTCACATAAGGCAGATTTCCCGGCTTTGAGTCGAGCGCTTCCGGAATATTATGTTCCTCTGCATAGGTTTTGGATTTTGCAAATCACGGCTGGCGAGGGCCAGAACCTGACAGTCTTCGCGGCACTGAGAAGGCCGATATTGATCATATTCAGGTTCTCAAAATGAGTTTAGTTTTCTTCTCCGACTTACAGGGAGAGGACTTATGCTGCTTCGCTCGAATAAGTCAGCGCCATGAACACATCTTCCAAATCCGGCTCCTCCGTTCTCAAGTCGCCGATAGACAATCCAGCGTCTTTAAACTCATTGAGCATACCGGAAATTGAATCTGTTCCGGCGCGATAAGAAATCACTAAATCGCCGTCTTCCATGACTTCGGCGTCCAAATGTGACAGGCCTGCGGGGACAACCCTTATCGGTTCTGTCGGAGTGATGACTAATTTGCGTTTGTCCAGACGGGACAAGAGTGAGGATTTGCTCTCATTGGCGACAATTTTACCTTGGTGAATAATGGCGATCTGATCGCAAAGCGCTTCTGCCTCTTCGAGATAATGTGTGGTCAATATAACGGTGGTACCGCGTTTATGCAGCTCCTCTACATAGACCCAAAGTTGCCGGCGCAGCTCAATATCGACTCCGGCGGTGGGCTCGTCAAGAATCAAGACGGGCGGATTGTGGACCAAGGCTTTGGCAATTAACAATCTGCGTTTCATGCCGCCGGAAAGCTGCCGCACATAAGCGTCCCGCTTATCGGCAAGGCCGAGGGCCTCTAGAATTTCTTCGGATCGGCGTTCGGATTTCGGCACACCGTAATATCCCGCTTGAATTTCCAAGGCTTGATAGGGTGTAAAAAAGACATCCATTGTAATTTCTTGCGGCACAATTCCAATAGAGGCGCGCGCTTGCCGGGTTTGCGTTTCAATATCGAAGCCACAGATTTCAGCTGTGCCAGAGGTTTTATTGACTAACCCTGCAAGGATATTGATCATCGTAGACTTCCCCGCTCCGTTCGGGCCGAGCAAACCGAAGATAGACCCGCGCGGTATAGTCAAATCGACACCTTTCAACGCCTCTTTGGCCGGAGCCTTGCGGGTCGCCTTATAGGTTTTTTGCAAATTTTTTATTTCAATTGCTGGAGCAGTCATAATTATTGTCCAAATATTGCCGGTGGGATGAAACCGCCCGTTGACGATTCTATTGCATAAATCTAACAAAGTCCCTTCTACACATCACGCGCAGGCTTTGCATGTCAAATTCAAATGAAATTTCCCAAAACCACGATGACATTACTGTCGTGAAAACAAAACGCGTTGCCTGCGACGGAAGCGGCGTCGCTCTGGGGCATCCTCGAACCTGGCTTGATATGGGGCAAGATACAAATGTGCGCTGTAAATATTGCGACCGTGTGTTTGTATTGGATGAAAATCTAGCGCAAACTGGGCATTAATTCGTCCTATTCCACGGAAACGCTTTATTCCACTCTAAAGCGATAAGTTTTCGACACGCCGGAGACAGGAACAGGCCGTCCGTTTTCAGTTCGAGGGTAGAACCGTGTGCGCATCGCCGCGCGCTCTGCCGCTCTCACAAAATCGCGTTCATATTTATCTGCTTCGACATTGACGACTTCGGTCATGACAACCCGGCCTTCAATATCGACATTTAGAAGAAGCGAAACCACGGCGCCAACGCCGCGCCGCTCGGCCCGTCTGGGATAATTGGGTTGTTGGTTTTCCCGCACTCTTAGGGGGACGATGTTCGCGGGCTCGGTGAATGAGGGGAAACTCTCCACCGGATTTTGTGAAAAGTCTGGTCCGGCAATGCCTGGCCCGCCGGCCAGAAAATCATCAGGAACAGTTTCAGATATCCCGCTTTCGTCGCTCTCAAGACTTCTATCTAGCAAGGCGGCGGGGTCATCCGCTTCAATGATTTCAAGTCTCAAACGTTCAATATCGTCTTCGCGCCCACCCAATAGAGACCCGCCCCATTTCTCCTCATAGCGCTTTAAAGCTCCGAGTTTCACATTTTTGGACAAGCGTGGATTATAAGCGGTGAGTTGTACTTGCTCCCAATCGGCGCTTTCATATCGGTTGATTACATCAATCTGGGCCAGAACGGCCGCTTCATGTGGACCATTTTCAATCGTCATTAAATAATCGCTTAAACGCGCCCGCCGCAGAGCCGGATCCTGCTCGGAAATCGCCTTTCGGTAAGCTTTGGCTGCGGCCTCACTGTGCGACATATCTGTCTGAATGGTCTTAGGCGCGTCCCGGCCAAAATATAGAACAAGAAGGACCAGAAATGTAATAAAGACTAGGCCGGCTAGAACCAGCCCTTTCGGCCGTTGCCATATAGAGACCTGTGTTCCGCTGTCCGGGCCGTCCTCCGCGTCCATATCGTCAATGTCTTGATACAAAGTCTGTCCTCGTTCCCATTCTTTTCAGCGGTTTATACAAACCAAACCGCAACTGCACTATTGAATTTCTGCGCCCTTCCCCTCAAAACCCTCTTAGCCAAACCCCGAATTACCTAAAGCTTCCGGTAAGTGAGTATATGTCCAAATCCGCGCCTGTAGATGAAAACTCCCATGTCGTCCTCGTTGACGGCTCTGGATATATATTTCGGGCTTATCATGCCTTGCCTCCTCTTACACGTAAAACGGACGGCGCGCCTGTTGGCGCCGTGGCCGGATTTTCGAATATGTTATTCAAGCTCCTCCAAGGACAAAATAATAATGCCCGACCGACGCATTTTGCCGTCATTTTTGACGCGGGCAGTATCACCTTTCGTAACGATATTTATGACCAATATAAGGCAAATCGCTCGGAAACGCCCGAAGACCTTATCCCGCAATTTCCTTGGGTCCGCGACGCGACGCGCGCTTTTGGCTCGCCTTCCATCGAAATGGACGGGTTCGAGGCTGACGACCTGATCGCGACCTATGCCCGCCAAGCCGAAGCCAAAGGGGCTAGGGTCACAATTATCAGCTCTGACAAGGATCTGATGCAACTGGTATCCGAAAAAATTTCAATGCTTGATACGATGAAGAATAAGGATATTGGCATTGACCAAGTCAGGGAGAAATTCGGGGTTTCGCCTGAACAGGTCATAGATGTGCAGGCTTTGGCCGGCGATTCGGTCGATAATGTGCCTGGCGTGCCGGGTATTGGCGTCAAAACCGCCGCGCTTCTTCTTGAACAATATAAAACACTCGAAAACCTGCTCGATCACGCCGAAGATATTCCGCAAAAAGGTCGCCGCGAAAAATTACTGGCGAATAAGGAAATGGCGCTGATTTCCAAACAACTCGTCACCCTTAAAACCGACGTTGAAGTGGAAGAACCTTTAGAGGATTTTGCCGTTTCCGACCCCGATGTAGAAGTGCTTTTTGACTTCCTTGAACGCATGACGTTCCGAACCCTGACTAACCGGGTAAGAGCGCAATTGGGCGAGGGCGCAACCGAAGGTTTGCGGAAAGACGATGACGGAGAGCCCGCTCCGGTGGAGCGCGTAACTCCTGAAAACATCACCTTCGACAAAGAGAAATATGTCTGTGTGCAGGACGTAGAAACGCTCAAACATTGGGTAAAACGAGGATTTGAGACAGGCGTTGTCGCCGTTGATCTTGAAACCGATAGTCTTGACAGTGCGGAGGCAAAAATGGTCGGTGTCTGCCTTGCTGTCGGCGATAATGAAGCCTGCTACATCCCGCTTGCCCATGTCGGAAAAGACGGTGCGACCTCTGGGAAGAATGGCGATATGTTTGGCGGGGACGCCCCCAAACAAATCCCGATGCAAGTGGCGCTCGAAATATTAGAACCGCTTCTCCACGCGCCGGGAGTCTTAAAAGTCGGACAAAATTTCAAATATGATTTAGGGGTGTTCCATCGTTATGACCTCCACCCCGCGCCTTATGACGACACCATGTTGATCTCCTACGCGCTTGGAACAGGACTGCATAATCATGGTATGGACGCTCTGGCCGATATGCATTTCGGCCATAAGGCCATTTCGTTCAAAGAAATCGCTGGGACCGGTAAAGCGCAGAAAACATTTGACCAAATTGCGCTCGACGTCGCCACACCTTACGCCGCCGAAGACGCAGACGTTACATTACGTCTTTGGAAATTCCTTAAACCGAAACTTGCGGCAGAACAGGTCGCGACCGTTTACGAGACTATGGATAGAGGCTTGCCTGCCGTTGTTGCCAAGATGGAAAATGAGGGCGTGAAAGTTGACCGCGCCGAACTCTCCCGCCTGTCGGGCATGTTCGCGCAAAAGATGGCGGGGCTCGAAGACGAAGCTTACGAGCTAGCCGGAACCAAGTTCAATCTAGGATCCCCTAAGCAAATCGGCGAGATTCTGTTTGACGAAATGGGACTCGAGGGCGGCAAGAAAACGAAAACCGGCGCGTGGAAAACCGGCGTCGATATTTTAGAAAAACTTGCGGATGACGGCGAAGTTTTGCCGCGTATAATTTTGGACTGGCGTGGGTTCTCGAAACTAAAATCCACCTATTCCGATGCGCTCGTTAAACAAATTAACGACCATACCGGTCGCGTCCACACGAGTTTTTCGATTGCAGCAACGACAACGGGGCGGCTTTCCTCGTCCGACCCGAATTTGCAAAACATTCCTATCCGGACCGAAGAGGGCCGCAAGATACGCAATGCCTTTGTCGCCGAGACAGGCCACGTCCTTATGGCGGCGGACTATTCCCAAATCGAATTACGCCTACTTGCTCATGTGGCTGATCTGACGACAATGAAACAGGCATTTGCCGACGGCGTCGATATTCACGCCCTGACCGCGTCAGAGATGTTCAATGTTCCGCTCAACGAGATGACTCCAGAGACTCGCCGCAACGCCAAGGCGATTAACTTTGGAATTATTTACGGAATTAGCGCATTCGGGCTTGCGAAAAATATTGGTATAAGCCGCACTGAGGCAGGCGAGTACATTAAAAAATATTTCGAGAAATTCCCCGGTATCAAAGCCTATATGGAAGACACAAAAGCGCTGGCGCGCGAAGACGGCTATGTCAAAACCATTTTTGGCCGCAAATGCCATATCAGCGGCATTAAAGACAGCAACCAGATGGTGCGGGCTTTCGCCGAACGCCAAGCAATCAATGCGCCCATTCAAGGCGCCGCTGCAGATATTATGCGACGCGCTATGCTTCGTATGCCGGAGGCGATTAAAAAAGTGGACGGGGCCAGACTGCTCCTTCAAGTGCACGATGAACTGGTCTTTGAAGTGCCGGAAAAAAGCGCAGACGACCTCATCGCCGCTGTGAAACCCGCCATGGAAAACGCTGCCATGCCTGCCGTGAACATTAGTGTGCCGTTAGAGGTGGAGGCTCACGCCGCAAAGAATTGGAATGATGCGCATTAGGCCCACAATTTATCATTTCGGGAGGCCACGAACTCGGAAGGTAGAGAGCTTGAGCCCCTCAATATAATAAGCTAGCTAATGCTCGATTTTTCGTAGCTTCATTTCAAGGCGTGCGGAAAGACCGACAATAAAGGAATTTACTATGACCCAACTCATTCTCGTTCGCCACGGACAATCGCAATGGAATCTGGAAAACCGCTTTACGGGTTGGGTTGATGTGGGCCTGACGGATGAGGGGATTGCCGAAGCGAATAAGGCGGGTGAATTGATACTGAAAGAAGGCATTCAGTTTGACGCTGCTTTTACCTCTTATCAAAAGCGGGCGATCAAAACGCTTTGGCTTACGCTTGAAGGCATAGATCAAATGTATATTCCGGTCACAAAGGATTGGCATTTAAACGAGCGTCATTATGGCGGTTTAACAAGCCTCAATAAACAAGAGACCCGCGATAAACATGGTGACGAACAAGTTCATATCTGGCGTCGTAGCTTTGACGTGCCGCCGCCGCAGATTGATGAGACCCATGAATACCACCCGTCTAAAGAGCCGAAATATAGCCATATCGCGCCAAGCGAATTACCGACTGGCGAAAGTTTGAAAATCACGACGGAACGGGTCTTGCCCTATTATAAATCTCAAATTGTCCCGCATCTGAAAGCCGGCTCCAACCTGATTATCTCCGCGCATGGGAATAGCCTTCGCGCGCTGATGAAAGAAATTTTTGGTGTTCCGGATGACGACATCCCCGGATTTGAATTCCCGACTGGCAATCCGCTCCTCATAGATATGGATGAAACAACCTTGAAGCCAAAATCTGCCCGCTATCTGGATGAAGGACGCGCCAAAGAATTACCGGAAATCTAAGGAGTTTATTGATTTATAACCTTAGTCGCGCCGGATTCAAAAATTCTGTAAATCCGGCTTTCTCTTTCTGATAGGGCGGCTATACCGCAAACGATGGTGAAACCGCCTAAAATATTGGTGATTGGGGCCGGCTTAATTGGCCTATCCACGGCAGAAGCCTTGCAGAGACGCGGCGCGGAAGTGACGCTCACGGACGCCCGTTCAGACGTCATGCTTGGGACAAGCTATTCTAATTCCGGCATGATTCACCCCAGCCAGTCCCGCCCTTGGCTTTCTAGCGGAGACGAGAGTTTTGACCGCAACGCGACGAAAGCCGTGTTACGATTGGCCAAAGAGTCTCAATCGCTTCTCCTGCAAAAATTTCAATCGCTCGGTTTGGGAGAAGCGCTGACCCGTCCGGCGGGTTGCTATCAGATTTTTGAAAACAGCCTTGAGGCTCAAGCGGCTCAGGAGTTTTATTTGTCTATGGGGATAGAAGCTGACCTTGTTTCAGACGCGGTCAAAACTCTCGGGCACCTTGCGCTTCATTTTCCGGCCGACAGGAGTGGTGACGCCTATGAGTATGGACGGGCGCTTCAGACGCGCCTGTCTGAAAACGGAGCTCTCTTTATATATAAAGCGAGCGATATGAAATTGCGGCAGGGCCGGAATGGTGTCACGGCCCAGCTACGTGGGCATATATTCCACTGCGACCATGTTGTGATTTGCGCTGGCCCGCAAAGCGCAGATGTGCTCGCGCAGGTCGGGCTGAACTTACCTTTAACGCAGGCGCGGGGCTTTGCCGTCAATTTTGACCGTCCAAATCTGGATTTGGCTGAACAGCCCATCATGGACGCCCAGAGCCGCTCTGCTATGACGGTACTCGGAAATACATTGCGGTTTTCCGGTACAGTGGGAGAGGCAAGTGCCCAACCTCTGTTGAAACGCTGGTTTCATTTGGCTCCGGATATCATGTCGGCGGTATCGCCGGCGCGGGAAGTCTGGTCGGGACTACGCCCGATTAGTCCACGCGGTCGACCTTATATAAGCGGAACGTCCATTCCGCATCTTTGGGTAAATACAGGTCACGGTCATATGGGGTGGTCGCTCTGTGCCGGCTCTGGGGAGCTGATGGCGGAGATGATTATGGACGATAAAAAAGACGATAGATTTACCTTTCAGGGTTAGATAAAAATTCGCCTATTATAATGTCACGGTTTTTGTGACTTCGCGCGGCCCATATTCTCTTGCATGTTGTGCAGGGCTTTCGCAAAGTCAATTCATGAAAAAGACGCTCCTCCTTCTGACTTCTTCTTTTCTTATCGCTTGCTCTGCCCAAAATGAGCGTGCCTCCCAGATTTTGGATAAAGCAGAAGGGGGGTCGGCTTCCTCTCATACTTCAGCCGCCCCTAATTTTGACATCTCGGCGATGGATAATTTGTTGTCTGGGGCCGTAAACGCCGGAGACGTTATCGGCGTTTCGGCGTTGGTCTATGACGAAGGGCGTGTTGTTTATGAAAACGCTTTTGGTCTTGGCGACCGGGAGAGAGACGTTCTTTTAACGAAAGACAGTGTCTTTCGGATTTACTCGATGACAAAGCCGATGACGTCGGCAGTGGTTATGGATTTAGTCGAGGAAGGAAAAGTTTCCCTTAGCGATCCGGTTTCAGATTATGTGCCTCAAATAGGCGAAATGAAGATAGCGACTTTCGGCGAAGACGGGGCGGTGAATTTTGAGGATCAAGCCGTCCCGATGTCAGTAAAAGACTTGCTCTTACATCGGAGTGGTTTGGCTTACGGTATTTTCGGTGAAGCCAATCCAATCGAAGCGGCCTATATGGACGCGGATATTTTTAACCTCGACGAGGATCTCTCCGCAAAAATGGACAAGCTGGCCAAGCTGCCGCTGCATTCACAGCCCGGGACGGGGTGGTATTACAGTTTCTCGATAGATGTGCTGGGCCGGATTATCGAAATCGTCACAGGACAAAACTACGGTGACGTTATGCAAGAGCGCCTCCTTAAGCCCTTAGGCATGAGTGAGACCGGCTTTTATGTCAGAGAGGATCAGCAAGCGCGATTTGTCAGTCTTTATAGGATGCAAGACGATGGCAGCTTTATTGTGGCTGAAGATGGGCAGAAATCCTCATTTCTGAAAGATAACAATTATCAGAATCCGGGCGGAGGAATGGTCTCTACTTTAGAGGATTATGCTAAGTTTGCGGAATTTATGTTGATGGGCGGGACCTCTAACGGCCTGAAAATTTTAGAACCTGAAACCGTCAAGGCTATGATGAATAACCAAATGGACCCTGATGACTCTTTTATGATGCCGTGGATGGGCGGGGATACCGGCGTGGGTTTCGGATATGGTGGTTCGGTGCAAATTTCTGTCACGCCTGAACAAGTCAAAAAGAGCGGCAGACAAATCGGTCAATGGGGCTGGAGCGGCCTCGCCCGTACAACTTTTTATGTAGATCCCAAGAATGATGCGTTCGGAATCATGATGCTGCAATATATGGGAGGTGAAAATCCTCCACTTCATGACAGCTTTCAGGCATTGGCGCTGTCCCAAACACAAGATGAGGCGCAGAAGTAACTGCCCTATCCCCAGCTGAATTTTATTGGCCTATTATAGTGTCACTGGAAAAGCCGTGTTTTCATCCATTGCTTTGCAAAACCGACACGCAAAAAAACCTTGTTTTGCTCCAAATACATATATTGATCGGGAGCGCGTTCCAAATAAGACGTTACAGCAAAGCGGAAAACGATAAATAAACCGATTTTTAAAAAAAGGTGGAAGATAGGTTTTAACGTTTTGGTTGAATCGAACCGGCTCCTGCTCCCGTTCCAAATCGAAAGAATCAAATATTTTGGCCCGTGAACAAAATAATTCTGATTTTTTACAGGTTCAATTCCATAATTTTTAGACTCAATTTCATTTTTTTGTGCTTCTTTTTTATCAAAATCGAAAATGATTCAGATAAATTACGGTCTGAATTGCTATTTTTTACACTTTCTGCTATGATTATTGTCTGGAAAAAATCGGCATAAAGACAGAAAAAGGCCTTGTAAGCCAAAATAAGTCATCAAAAATCGATTGTTCTCCACAGGCCTGTGGATAAGTGGAATGGAAAAACCACGGTTTTATGGGGGTTTTAAGCGCTCAATAGCTTTTTGTAGGAAAGAAAATAGTTTTTCTGCATTTTTGTGAAAAAAGGTGTTGCGGAAAAAAATCCACCCCCCTATATAGCGCTCCTCGGCGGCGGGCACTAACCCACACCGAGCGGCGCCCCTCGCAAGGGGCATTTATTTTGGAAAGAGTGTGAAACACTTTTTTCGCTGTTTGACATCGTAAATATTGGGAAGAGAGACGCAGGCGGCGTTTAGCTGTGAGCGGACCTGGTAACAGGACGCACATTTCTTAAACGACTGTTGTTGACGTTTCTCTTTATGAAAATAATGAAATCGCTTGGATGACTTTGTCATTTAAGAGGTTTTCGTTATTTCTTTGAAACGCACAAACGCTGAAATATTTATATTTCAACGTCAGTGAATAACGACACAGTCAGTTTAACTCTCAACCTGAGAGTTTGATTCTGGCTCAGAACGAACGCTGGCGGCGTGCTTAACACATGCAAGTCGAACGAGAAGCTCACTTCGGTGAGTGGAAAGTGGCAGACGGGTGAGTAACGCGTGGCAACCTACCCTTCACTACGGGACAACAGTTGGAAACGACTGCTAATACCGTATACGTCCTCCGGGAGAAAGATTTATCGGTGATGGATGGGGCCGCGTTAGATTAGCTTGTTGGTGAGGTAATGGCTCACCAAGGCGACGATCTATAGCTGGTCTGAGAGGATGATCAGCCACACTGGGACTGAGACACGGCCCAGACTC
>OJHO01000061.1_pt1 | contig 49938 bp, 43 predicted proteins | sample 1595311 | NCBI WGS metagenome assembly OJHO01 (sample SAMN05416879, study PRJEB24817) | seawater metagenome | isolation source: Sea water | place: Canada:Atlantic | collected 2013-11 | reverse complement strand
GACTTAACACTGCCTTGGAATAGCTGATATCTAAGCCTTTATCACTTTCGGAGAGTGTTGATTTAATATCACCTGTTTTGAGTTTTATATCTTTTCCTTCACCTCGAGTTTCTGCGAAGGAGACATTTAATAACCCTGAAACTGGCTCGCTACCGTTCAACTTTAGCAACGCCTGTTGTAAGTCAGACAAGCTATCAGCAGATACCTTTTCTGCAAAAATAAAGCTCAGTAGCCCTATCACTTTGAGTAGATTGCAATAAAATTTCATAAGTTATCCATCTATTATTTTAAAATTTTTGACCATATTTATAGCTAATATCTAGCACTTAATTCAATAAGTACGGTAAATATAAATGTTACCGGATATTTCTTTTTACTCAATATCTCGCTCTTGTCTGCACTTACAAAGACTCTTCAATACCGAGCCAGTTAGCCTTAGCTAAGATCAAAAAAGCCCACATTCAGTGGGCTTTTAAATACATCTAAAAGAAAAATTTACATCATTTCAACTGCGATAGCAGTAGCTTCACCACCACCAATACATAAAGACGCAAGACCTTTACTTAAGCCTTTATTTTTCAGGGCGTGGATTAAGGTCACCATAATACGTGCACCACTAGCACCTAACGGGTGACCCAACGCACAAGCACCACCGTTAACGTTAACTTTTTCTACGTCTAACTCTAATGCCTTAATACCCAGCATAGTCACCATAGCAAAAGCTTCATTAATTTCAAATAAATCAACATCAGCTGCAGTCCAGTTAGCTTTAGCTAGTACTTTTTGCATAGCGCCAACCGGTGCAACGGTAAATTCTGCTGGCTTTTGAGCATGTGTTGCATGAGCAACAATCTTACATAATGGTGTTAAACCGCGCTTTTGAGCTTCTGACAGTTTCATCATAACTAAAGCCGCTGCACCGTCTGAAATTGAGCTTGAGTTAGCTGCAGTGATAGTACCGTCTTTTTTAAAAGCTGGACGTAAACTAGGAATTTTGTCTGGACGCGCATTACCCGGCTGCTCATCAATATCAAACACTGAATCACCGCGACGAGACTTAATGGTTACTGGCACTATTTCATTAACGAATGCACCATTAGCAATCGCTGCATTAGCACGTTCCAAAGAACGAATGGCGTAAGCGTCCATATCTTCACGACTAAATGCTGACTCATCAGCTGTTTCTTGAGCGAAACACCCCATAGCAATACCGTCATAAGCATTCTCTAAACCGTCAGTCATCATGTGATCAAGCACTTGGCCATGACCCATCTTAATACCTGAACGTCCTTTAGGTAATAAATGTGGCGCATTAGTCATACTTTCCATACCACCAGCGATAGCAACATCAATTGAGCCAGCTAGTAGTGCATCATGTGCTTGCATAGCGGCTTTCATACCTGAGCCACAAACTTTATTGATCGTAGTACAAGCTGTTGAAAGGTCTAAGTCGGCTTCTAATGCTGCTTGACGTGCAGGTGCTTGCTTCAAGCCAGCAGGAAGTACACAGCCCATGATCACTTCATCAACTTGATCATTGGATAAATTTGCAGCTTGCATAGCACCACGAATAGCAGTGGCGCCTAAAGTGGTAGCACTTACTGCTGATAAACCGCCCATAAAACCACCCATAGGGGTACGTTTAGCAGCAACAATAACGATAGGATCTTGAGTAGACATAAAGCTCTCCGACAAAATGTTGTTCGACATAACTCGATATTGCACAGATAACACTGACAATCACCGATAAGAATTGCGCAACAGATTACCCCATATTTTGCTTTACGCCAACGTAAACTTTATGGGTCTTTAGTCTTAATTAAATGGGTTTACAGAAAAACTGCCTCACATTCTTTACAGTTGCAGAAGAATTTACCGCTTAGCTTTGACGTGGTTAATTGAAAAACATATAACCATCCACTTGCACTTTACGTTAACGTAAACTTATTGTAAGGTATCCAACAGATGAAAAAGCGAGTTAACTGTGAGTAATTACAATGAACAATAAAACCCCTGTCACCTACTCTATTGGCGAATTAGCCCGAGAATTTGACATTACGACCCGCAGTATCCGTTTTTATGAAGATCAAGGCTTGATACTGCCAACTCGCAAGGGTCAAACAAGAATATACAACCAAAGAGACAGAGTTCGACTAAAGTTAATTCTGCGTGGTAAACGCTTAGGGTTTTCGTTAGCTGAAACTGGGCGTTTGTTTGAACTTTACGATGCTGACAAGTCGAGTGCAACACAATTAAAAACCATTATGGATTTAATTGCTAATAAAAAAAATGACTTAAATCAGCAACTAGAAGATATACAAGCGGTATTAATTGAATTGACAGGTTTAGAAAAGAACTGTCAAAACGCGTTAGCGTCTATTGATACTTAAACAATAGATGATGAAAACAAAATAACAGCTAACGCATTTTAATAAGCGCGTTAACACGATCAATAATTATTAAAGGTACTACTATGATTTCTACTTTCTCATCAATGAATTTTAACTTAGGCGAAACTGTTGAAATGATCCGCGATACCGTCAACGCATTTGCTCGTGACGAAATCGCTCCTCGTGCAGAGCAAATTGATAAAGAAAATGAATTTCCGATGGACTTATGGCGTAAATTTGGCGACTTAGGTTTATTGGGTATGACAGTTGATGAACAGTATGGTGGTTCTGGCTTAGGTTATTTAGAACACATGGTTGCCATGCAAGAAATTTCACGTGCTTCCGCCTCTGTTGGTCTAAGTTACGGCGCTATGTCAAACCTGTGCTTAAACCAATTAAACAAAAATGCTAGCCATGAGCAAAAAGCGAAATACCTGCCTAAACTTTGTAGTGGTGAGCATATCGGTGCACTAGCAATGTCAGAGCCAAACGCAGGATCTGACGTGGTAAGCATGAAACTTAGTGCCGAAAAGAAAGGCGATAAGTACATTCTTAATGGCAACAAAATGTGGATCACTAACGGTCCTGATGCCCATGTTTATATCATTTATGCAAAAACAGATACCAGTGCCGGTTCAAAAGGCATCACTGCTTTTATAGTAGAGCGTGATTACCCAGGCTTTTCTCGCCATCAAAAACTCGACAAATTAGGTATGCGTGGCTCAAATACCTGTGAATTAGTGTTCCAAGATTGTGAAGTACCTGCCGAAAATATTTTAGGCGAAGAAGGCAAAGGTGTTCGCGTATTAATGTCGGGCTTAGATTACGAACGCTTAGTATTAACCGGTGGTCCTTTAGGTATTATGGATGCTTGTATGGATCTCGTTGTTCCTTACATTCATGACAGAAAACAGTTTGGCCAGGCTATTGGTGAATTTCAATTAATTCAAGGCAAAATTGCTGATATGTACACACAAATGAATGCGGCTAAATCTTATGCGTATTTATGTGCCATGGCAGCCGATCGTGGTGAAACCACGCGTAAAGATGCTGCAGGTGTCATTTTATACTCTGCGGAACTCGCAACAAAAATGGCATTAGATGCTATTCAGTTATTAGGTGGAAACGGTTATATCAACGAATTCCCTGCAGGGCGTTTATTACGTGATGCAAAATTGTATGAAATTGGTGCTGGTACCTCAGAAATTCGCCGTATGCTGATAGGTCGTGAATTATTTAACGAGTCAGTTTAATTTAGCTTTCTCTCATTGCCAATAAACGCGATTGCTTGGTCAAAAATACACATAGGCAAATTATGCTGAGTATTTTCCTTGAACTCGCGTCATTGGCTTTGAGAAAAGTCGAATGATGAAAAGGTAACAATCATAAAGATTACCCCAGTGACTATTACTATTGAAAACGATTAACAACACGTAAGTAGTGCAATCGAACAATATCAATGTGCATTGTTAACTCAAAGACGCTAACGAAGTAAAAGTACAACAAACAGAAGGTTATACCGTGGCTAAGATAATATCGAAAATTAATCCCCGCAGCCCAGAGTTCATCGAAAATGCTGCTCATATGCAACTGCAAGTTGATGACTTAAAAGTTAAACTCGAAGAAATAAAGCTTGGTGGCGGTGAGCGCAGTCGCGAACGTCACTTATCGCGCGGTAAGTTACTGCCAAGAGATCGTGTTTATGCCCTACTCGACCCTGGCTCTGCATTTCTAGAGTTATCACAATTAGCCGCTTATGAGGTGTATGACGATAACGTTCCTGCTGCTGGCATTATCACCGGTATTGGCCGCGTAGGTGGCCAAGAGTGTATTATTGTTGCTAACGACGCGACAGTTAAAGGCGGAACTTATTACCCTTTAACAGTAAAAAAACATTTACGTGCACAAACTATCGCACAAGAAAATAACCTACCTTGCATTTACCTTGTTGACTCAGGTGGTGCTAACCTACCAAACCAAGACGATGTTTTCCCAGATAAAGAACATTTTGGTCGTATTTTCTTCAACCAGGCCAATATGTCAGCGCAAAGTATTCCACAAATTGCGGTTGTTATGGGCTCATGTACTGCTGGCGGTGCATATGTGCCTGCCATGGCTGATGAGTCAATTATTGTCAAAGAACAAGGCACTATTTTCTTGGCAGGGCCACCATTAGTCAAAGCGGCCACCGGTGAAGTGGTGAGCGCTGAAGACTTAGGCGGCGCAGACGTACATTGTCGCACCTCTGGTGTGGCTGATCACATGGCACAAAATGATCATCACGCATTAGAAATTGCTCGTAGCGCTATTTCAAACTTAAACCGTGTTAAACCTGTGCAAATGGCAATTAAAGCAGTGGCTGAACCAGCTTATGCTACTGAAGAAGTTTACGGTATCGTACCAAAAGATTCTCGCCAGCCATTCGATGTTCGTGAAATCATTGCCCGCGTGGTTGATGGTAGTGAATTCGATGAGTTTAAAGCCTTATATGGCACAACTTTAGTCTGTGGTTTCGCGCATATTTACGGCTACCCTGTGGGCATTGTCGCAAATAATGGGATTTTATTCGGTGAATCAGCGCAAAAAGGCGCTCATTTTATCGAACTTTGTGCACAACGAAAAATTCCACTGGTATTTTTACAAAACATCACCGGTTTTATGGTAGGTCAACAATATGAAGCCGGTGGTATCGCAAAACACGGCGCTAAAATGGTCACCGCGGTTGCCACCGCGCAAGTCCCTAAGTTCACCATTTTAATTGGTGGTAGCTTTGGTGCTGGTAACTACGGCATGTGTGGTCGAGCTTATGATCCTCGCTTCTTATTCATGTGGCCAAATTCACGTATCTCTGTGATGGGTGGCGAACAAGCCGCCGGCGTATTAGCGCAAGTAAAACGTGACCAAAAAGAAAAACGTGGTGAGCAATGGAGTGAACAAGAAGAAGCTGAATTTAAACAACCGATTATTGATGATTATGAACACCAAGGTCACCCTTATTATGCTTCAGCCCGTTTATGGGATGATGGCGTAATTGATCCAGCAGATACTCGTCAAGTGCTTGGCTTAGCTATATCGGCATCACTAAATAAACCGATTGAAGAGACCAAGTTTGGTCTATTTAGAATGTAGAGGTAAGTTGACGATGTTTACCCCCAGACATATAAAAAGTCCAAGTGAAAAAGTCTTGTTTGATGTTGACAGTAATGGCGTAGCAACCGTTACCATGAACAACCCTGATAAGCATAATGCCTTTGATGACACGATTATTGCTGCGTTAAGTCAGCTATTTAATGATATTGCTCAATGCGATGACATCAAGGTGATGGTGCTTGCGTCAACCGGAAAAAGCTTCTCTGCTGGTGCTGATTTAGGCTGGATGAAGCGTATGGCCTCTTATTCTTATCAAGAGAATTTATCTGATGCTAACGCGCTCGCCCAAATGTTAAAAAACCTTAACTTTTTACCACAACCTACCATAGCCAAAGTACAAGGTGCAGCGTTTGGTGGTGCAGTCGGTTTAGCCAGTTGCTGTGACATTGTACTGGCCAGCGAAAAAGCTAGCTTTTGTTTAAGTGAAGTTAAATTAGGATTAATTCCAGCCACCATTAGCCCGTATGTAGTGAATGTCATTGGTCAAAAGGCCAGTCGACGTTATTTCCAAACTGCTGAACGATTTTTTGCTGATAAAGCCCAACAGTTAGGGTTAGTTGACGAAATACTACCAGTGGCAGACTTAGACGCTGCAGTGGATAAAATGACACAAACCTTACTCGCAAATGGTCCATTAGCGGTGCGCCAAGCTAAGCAATTAGCACTTGATGTCGCTTATCAAGATATCGATGAAACACTCATTGATATGACCAGTGAACGTATTGCAGCAATCCGCGTATCAAGCGAAGGTCAAGAAGGCTTAACGGCATTTTTCGAGAAACGCCAACCTACTTGGCAAGCTGCATTAACGCCACAAAACGTTTCACAAAAAAAATTATTAAATAAAGGCGAAGGATAAACTCATGTTTACTAAAATACTAATTGCCAACCGCGGCGAAATTGCTTGTCGTGTTATTAAAACGGCTCGTAAAATGGGCATTTTAACTGTCGCTGTTTATTCTGATGCTGATGCTGACGCTTTACATGTCAATATGGCTGATGAAGCTATTCATATTGGCGGCTCGCCTTCACGTGAAAGTTACTTGTTATCTGAAAAAGTCATCGAAGCCGCTAAACGTACCGGTGCACAGGCTATTCATCCAGGTTACGGTTTTCTTTCAGAGAATGCCGATTTCTGTCGTATGTGTGCGGCTGAAGGTATTACCTTTATTGGTCCTCCAGTTGCCGCAATTGAAGCCATGGGCTCAAAATCTGCTGCTAAGAACATAATGGAAGCGGCTCAAGTACCTCTTGTGCCTGGCTACCACGGTGATGACCAATCAGAAGCCGTTATTAAAAAAGCTGCTGACGATATGGGATACCCAGTTTTACTAAAAGCGACCGCTGGTGGCGGCGGTAAAGGTATGCGTCAAGTATGGAGCGAAGATGAATTTTCGGAAGGCTTCGCTGCGGCTAAACGCGAAGCTAAATCTTCATTCGGCGACGATACTATGTTGGTTGAAAAGTACTTAACACAACCACGTCACGTTGAAATTCAAGTATTTTGCGATAATCACCAAAATGCCGTTTACCTTTTTGAGCGCGATTGTTCTGTACAACGCCGTCATCAAAAGGTCATTGAAGAAGCGCCAGCATTTAGCATGAGTGAAGAACTTCGCGCTAAAATGGGTGAGTCGGCGATAAAGTCAGCACAAGCTATTGGGTACCAAGGTGCCGGTACAGTTGAATTTTTACTTGATATTGATGGTTCATTTTACTTTATGGAAATGAACACTCGCCTGCAAGTTGAACACCCTGTTACGGAGTTAATTACCGGTCAAGATCTTGTCGAGTGGCAACTGCGCGTAGCTGCCGGTGAAGTGTTACCTAAAGCACAGCATGAGTTAAAAATTACTGGTCATGCGTTTGAAGCACGTATCTATGCTGAAGATCCTAACAACGACTTTTTACCTGCAACAGGCACCTTAGATTTTTTACAACCGCCACTAGAAAGTGAATTTGTTCGTGTTGATACCGGTGTTCGTCAAGGCGACGAAGTGAGCGTATTTTACGACCCAATGATTGCCAAGCTAATTGTTTGGGATGAAAGTCGTGAAAAAGCCCTACAACGTATGGCAAAAGCACTATCTGAATATCGTATCAGTGGTGTTACAACTAACATAGATTTTCTGTATAACTTAGCAACATCAGCACCTTTTGTTAATGCTGATATCGACACAGGTTTTATCGAAAAAAATCAAGATCTTATTTTCCATGAGAGTGAGCAAGCCCTAGCTGGTGAATTACCTATGGCAGCGTTGTATTTAGTTTTAGCACAAGCTCATCAAGCACAATTGAGCGCAGCTAAGACTAACGACCCATTCTCACCTTGGAACATGACCAACGCATGGCGCTTAAACGAGGCCAGCATTCATCATATGGTGCTTGCTCATAATGGCACTGAATATCCAATTATTGTCGAACAAAAACGTCAAGGTAGCAGTAGTTACTATTTGATCACTGTTGATGGTCAAACAGTAGATTGTCAAGGTCGTATTGACAACGATACTTTATATGTCAGTATCGACGGTTACCGCAGTCATGCCACTATTGCTCAAAATGGCACACAAATTAGCCTTTATCATCAAAATGGTGTTTTTAACTTCACCCATATTTTACCTGATTGTGGTGATAACAGTAGCGATGATAGCCATGGCGGCCTAGTCGCACCAATGAACGGTACTATGGTCGCGGTATTAGTCAAGGCAGGCGATACCGTCACTGCAGATCAACCGTTGATGATCATGGAAGCAATGAAAATGGAGCACACTATTCGTGCGCCAAGTAATGGCGTTGTCGATACCATTTACTATAACGCAGGTGATATGGTTGACGGTGGCGCTGAATTAATAGCCTTTAGTGCCGAGGAAGCATAATGACTAACCTAGCAAATTCTTTATTGCCTACTCAAGTAAAAATTGTGGAAGTAGGACCACGCGATGGTCTGCAAAACGAGAAAGTACAGATTAGTGCTGAAGAGAAAATAGCCCTAATTGATCAGCTGGCTGATGCTGGTGTCAACTATATTGAAAGTGGTAGCTTTGTTTCACCTAAATGGGTACCACAAATGGCTACGTCTACCGATGTTTTCAATGGTATTAAACGCAAAGAAGGTGTTACGTACGCAGCATTAACGCCTAATATGAAAGGCTTTGAGGCAGCAATGGCAGTTAATGCCAATGAAGTGGCCATTTTTGGCGCCGCATCCGAAGCTTTCAGTCAGAAAAATATTAATTGTTCAATCGAAGAAAGCTTACAACGCTTTGAACCAATAATGCAGGCAGCAAAAGCCGCTAACATTCGGGTTCGCGGCTATGTTTCTTGTGTTGTTGGTTGTCCATATGATGGTTTTATTGACCCTGAGCAAGTCGCTATGGTTGCAGAAAAACTCTACAACATGGGCTGTTACGAAATATCGTTAGGTGACACGATTGGTGTTGGCACTCCGGCGAGCGTGGCTAAAATGATCCAAGCGGTAAACACCCGTGTCCCTATGAATAAATTAGCAGTCCACTTTCATGATACCTATGGCCAAGCGTTAACAAACATTTACACCGCATTACAGGCCGGTGTTATGGTGGTCGATAGTGCTATTGCAGGTTTAGGTGGTTGCCCATATGCTAAAGGCGCATCAGGTAATGTTGCTACCGAAGATGTTTTATATCTGCTTAATGGTTTAGGTATAGAAACAGGTATTGATTTTGACAAGCTATTAGCTGCAGGTTGGTTTATTAGCGACAAATTAGGTAAAGCGCCAATATCAAAAGTATCGACAGCATATCGCGCTAAATAAGTTGAATGTAAAACTGAGTTTAGTGATGTCGCTAAACTCAGTGTAAAAATATAAGTAAAAATAAAAATAGCGATTTAAGTAACGCTAACAGTAACAATAAAAACTTATCAATGAGGAATAAACAATGGCAGGATTTGACAAGGTAGTGTCAAGCTATGAAGAAGCTATGGCAGGTCTTGAAGACAACATGACCGTAATTGCTGGCGGTTTCGGATTATGTGGCATTCCAGAGAACTTAATTAGTGAAATTAAACGTAAAGGCACTAAAGGCTTAACTGTAGTTTCGAATAACTGTGGTGTTGATGATTTCGGCCTAGGTATTTTACTTCCTGATCGTCAAATCAAAAAAATTATTGCCTCATACGTAGGCGAGAATGCAGAATTCGAACGCCAAATGATGAACGGTGAACTGGAAGTAGAATTAACCCCTCAAGGTACGTTAGCCGAAAAGATGCGTGCTGGTGGTGCGGGTATTCCTGCTTTTTACACAGCCACAGGTTACGGGACTCCAGTTGCAGAAGGCAAAGAAGAACGTGAATTTGATGGCAGACATTACATTTTAGAACCGGCAATTAAAGGCGACTTTGCTATTGTCAAAGCATGGAAAGCCGACCGATACGGGAATTTAGTCTTTAGAAAAACGGCACGTAACTTTAATCCATTAGCCGCAACCGCCGGTAAAATTACCGTGGTAGAGGTCGAAGAAATTGTTGAGCCGGGCGAGTTAGACCCTGATCACATTCATACACCAGGAATTTACGTAAACCGCTTAATTTTAGGCTCATTTGAAAAACGCATAGAACAACGCACTGTTCGCAGCGACGCATAGGTAAAAGGAGTAATTTATGGCTTTATCAAGAGAACAATTAGCACAACGCGTTGCACAAGAACTGCAAGATGGTTACTACGTTAATTTAGGCATAGGTATTCCAACGCTCGTAGCAAACTACGTACCTGAAGGTATGGAGGTTATGCTGCAATCTGAAAATGGTCTTCTCGGTATGGGGCAGTTTCCTACTGAAGCAGAAATTGATGCTGACTTAATCAACGCCGGTAAGCAAACCGTAACTATGGCAACGGGGGCATCCATTTTTGATTCAGCAGAATCTTTTGCCATGATCCGTGGTGGTCACGTTGATTTGACGGTTTTAGGTGCATTTGAAGTCGATGTTAACGGTAACATTGCATCATATATGATCCCAGGTAAGCTTATTAAAGGCATGGGCGGTGCAATGGATTTAGTTGCGGGCGCTGATAATATTATTGTGACCATGACACATGCATCTAAGCATGGGGTATCTAAGCTATTAAGTAATTGTACTTTGCCGTTAACGGGCAAAGCTTGTATTAAAAAAGTACTGACTGACTTAGCGTTCATTGAAATCAAAAATGGTAAATTTTACCTACTTGAACGTGCGCCAGGCGTATCAGTAGAAGAGATTATAAAATTAACAGAAGGTGAATTAGTTGTTGAAGGTGATATACCTGAAATGACCTTCTAAGCTTGTTAGGCACTTTTTAGAATCACAGATAAACATCAGGGGCTTAGCCCCTTTTTTTTAACATTTATATATTTTTCAGCGTCACCTGCTACATTACTTTTTGTCTTACTAAACCCCACACAGCTAGCCAGCAATAAGGCATTGTTTATTAATGGATTAATCAAATTCACAGCTGCAACTGCGTTACGTTTAATGACAAATGGGTTGCAATTTACTACAGTTTTGGTAATACTGAAATTGACAAAGAAAAGGCAAGACACGCGAAAACGTGTTACGCAAAACCACCGGTCTAAGGGTTTATATAATTTTATATTTATCTATGACAGCGGAGTTACCGTGTTATTAGGTACATCCTGTGGTTTTTTCTTTTACTAACTCTAATTGTATTATAAAAGGTTATTAAAATGAAAAAATTATTACTAGTTACTACCATGACTGCTTTAACTATGACGTCTATTATATCTGCGCCGAAAGCGCATGCCGCTGACATTGCACAAAGTGTATGTGAGTATGTTGCCGCTGACGACAAGAAACGTATGCGTTCATTCTTAAAGTCGAATAAATTAAAAATTCGTAATATCTTTGACGGTATTCAGTGTAATGGGCAAAACTTGTTAGAATTTGCTGCAACTAAAGGTTCAATTGAAACTGGCTCTTTGATGATTAGTAAATTACCAAAGAAAACGGTTTCAGCTAACCTAGCACTTATTCAAAATGGATCGCAACCATTAATCGACGCTGCAAACGAACGCGTTAGCAGCTAGAAATTTATTTTCCAGTAGGCGTTTATACTTAGTGTAAGTTCGATGTTTTACTAGTTAATAATTCTTATGTCATTAAAAGGGTCAGCATTTGCTGACCCTTTTTTCTTGTCATTTATCAAAACCAATAAAATTTCTTCAATTCAACTAGCTACCCTTTCGAAAACTGATTAAAATCACGCCCAACAACAAGATTTTAATTCACTTGGTTAATTTAATGACAAATAAACGCAGCTATATTAACAGTAATAATGCCCTCGTATTAACTGGTGGTGGCGCACGTGCAGCCTATCAGGTCGGGGTTTTATCTGCGATAGCTAAGTTTATGCCACGCAACCATGGTGTGCCCTTTCCAATTATTTGTGGTACCTCAGCAGGTGCAATCAATTCAACCGCGCTCGCTTGCTACGCTTCATGTTTTCAATTAGCGGTTAAGAAATTAGAATGGGTATGGAAAAATCTCGATCCTGGTCGTATTTATCACAGTGATGCTATGCGTGTGTCTAGCCATTTAATTGCTGGGATACTTGGCGGCTTTCAAGCTGATTATGCAAATAAAAGCGCCAGAAGTTTATTAAACAATGCCCCGCTCAAACAACTGTTAGAAACTGTGGTCGATTTTAATCGCATTGATACCAATATTCGACGCGGCTACCTATCTGCGGTATCCGTAACGGCATCAAGCTATACTAGCGGCAACTCTATTAGCTTTTTCCAATCTGAAGAGTCTATCTCTCCTTGGTTCAGAGCTAAGCGCCGTGGTGAGCCAACACAATTAAATAGTCAACACTTGATGGCATCCGCGGCAATTCCATTAGTATTTCCATCAGTAAAAATACGCCATAACCATTTAGGCGACGGCTCTGTTCATCAGTTATCCCCTTTGAGTCCTGCGATTCATTTAGGCGCGGAAAAAATATTTATTGTGGGTGTTGAGCAGCCTAAAGATCCCATCCATGCAGAAGAAAACAATCCTCATCCCCCTACAACAGCGTCCATCGCTGGTCATCTACTTGATTCAGTTTTCTCTGATACTCTACAAAGTGATATTGAGCGTATGGAACGGGTTAATCATACTTTATCGTTAATTCCGGATGAGCATAAAAAAAATGCTGCAGGTTTGAAGAATATCGACTCTTATTTGCTTAACCCGAGTCATAACTTTAATAGTATTGCCGTTAAATATTACGACAAATTACCTTTGCCAATTCGACTACTTCTGCGTGGCATTGGCATTAGCAATGATGCAGAGTCGAGTTTACTAAGCTACTTACTTTTCGAAAAAAACTACTGCAAAGAATTAATAAACCTAGGCTTTAATGACGCACTAGAGCAAGAAGCTAAAATCCGTCAGTTTCTCAAGATATAATGCTAGCAGTAGTAGTAAAAATTAAACGAGGTAACCGTTGGTAGCATGTCACTACAAGTAATCAACGGTTATGTTAATGTCCTTCTTGCACAAAGCGCTCTGCGCGCTCTACTCGTCTAGGCTTACCACGAACAATCAATGTATCTTGTGGTTGTAAGATAATACTAATATCAGGCTCTTCAGTTTCAATCTCATCGCGCCTTAGTGCCACAACAACAACTCGACGTTCATCAAGCTTTAGTGAGCCAATAGAGTGGCCATTAGCAAATGATTGCTCTGATAAAATAATAGCATGAGCAAACTCAATACGATCAATCGCCTCAGGACTCATATCGGTATGTTCACCTTGAAAAAAGCCATGTAAATGATTGTAGTGATTTTTGCGTTCTTTTTGCACACGGCGAACTATTCTCGAAAAAGGCACCCCAGTTAACGACAATACTTGCGATACAAGCATTAAACTCCCTTCTAAGCTCTCAGGCACTACTTCATTCGCGCCTGCAGCATGCAACTCGTCTAACTGATCATCATTACGCGTCCTAACTAAAATAGGAACATCAGGAGCTAAAGAGCGCACCTTCAGAATAACATCCAGTGATTGTTTATCTTCGCCAAACGCAATGACCACAAGCTTTGCTTTTGACAAATGCGCGGCATGTAGTAATTCGGCTTGTCGTGAAGAGCCAAAAAGTACATTTTCACCTGCTTCTCGTGCTTTAGTTGTCCTTAATGGGTCAATATCAATAGCAACAAAATCAATTGATTCTTGCTTTAAGAAGCGACTCACGGTTTGTCCAATACGACCAAAACCACAAATAATAACATGATCGCTTAACGTCGTATTATTAGGTAGCTGCTCTAGTGTGTTGGTATCAAGTTGTTTTTCACGGCTGAGCCATAATGCCCAAGTACGGGCATGGCTGATCATATAAGGTGTTATTGCCATACTTAGCACACCAGTTCCTAATAAAATTGACGCGGTGGTTTCTGGTAAAATTTCAACTTGGCTAGCTAAAGCAATCAAAACAAAACCAAACTCGCCCATTTGCGCTAACATAATGCCCGCGGCCCAAGCATCTTTAGGTGACTCTCCAGCTCGCTTTGCTAGCAACACAACCACCAGCACTTTCACGACCATAAAACAAACCAACAATGCAATAATGAGTAATGGTGATGAAAACACTACCCCGATATTAAGTTTCATGCCAACAGTGACAAAAAATAAACCTAATAAAATATCTCTATAAGGCCTAATATCGGCTTCAAGTTGGTGTTTATATTGGCTTTCACCCAGCATCATTCCAGCTAAAAAAGCACCTAATGCCATTGAAAGGCCAAACCATTGTGTTAATGCTGACGCCACTAATGTCACTAACAATGTCGTTAAGACAAACAGCTCATCGGTTCTTACTTGCGCCACTAAATTAAATAACCGAGGTAATACCCATTTACCCGCTAGTAGCAACAATGAAACAACAAACACCCCTTTCACTAAAGCAAAAAGTAGTGCTAAAAGGAAAGATGAGTCGCCGCCTTGAGCAAGCAAAGGAATAACAATTAATAGTGGTACCACTGCAACATCTTGAAAAAGTAACACAGCAACAGAGAGTTGCCCTGATTTTTTCTTCATACCACCACTTTCACTGAGTTGCCTTATCACGATGGCTGTTGAAGATAACGCCAATATGCCGCCAATAGTAATTGCAGCAGCAAAACTTTGCCCTAACAGCATCGCGACGAGCATAAAAATGACAAGTGAAATGCCGACTTGTAAGCTACCAACAGTCACCACAAGGTGTCGCATTGCCACCAGCTTAGGTAATGAAAACTCAAGTCCAAGGGTGAATAGAAGAAATACAATACCCAGTTCAGCAAAGTGGTCATAATCAACATGCTCTTGCGCTAGGGCTAAACCGTGCTCGCCCACCAAAACGCCGGCAACTAGATATGCCAAGATTGCAGGCAACTGCAAATGACGGAAAAGCCAAACAATTAAAACGGCACTGGATAATATTGCGAGTAACTCAAGATGACTTGTCACATGTATTCCTTACAAGATGGTAAAACGGGTAATTACAGACGCTGCTCCGCTTATAATGAAATAAACGGACCACATTAAGTGTAGCCTTGCACTGGCAACCTTGTCTAAATTTTTTCTTTAACTAACAGAAAAACATAATTAAAAACGGCAACTTAACAAATATTGCTTAACATAATGCACAACTAAAAGTGCAACTGATAAACATTACTGCTCACACTAAAAACAATTATTTACTTGAACCATCAACATAAAATTCGACAATTTATAGATCGGTATGCTTTTTGCTTTAGCTAAATTAAGAAAGTTATAACGTCAAAATTGCTAGGAAAAAGTATGCGAACTGTCAATGTTGTTAATCATCCTAACGCCAAATTTAATGCCTTTACATTATTTCAACATAATGAGCAGCAAAGCCAGCGGAATCTGGCTTTACTGGAACAATTACAAACAACATTGGATGTTAAAGAGCTGATCAATATTTTTTCGGTTGAAGTAGCAAAGTATCTTGATTTTACTGGTATTTATTTCAAACATGCCGATGTAAGTGCCACCGCTCGCGGTAGTAGACAAGCAAAAGCTGAACGTCAGTTTGAATTAAAACTTAATGGCCAATTTTTTGGCATGATCACCTATGCCGTCAATATGCCAATAAGTATTACTAACTATGAAATACTCAATGAATTACACCAACTGCTGATCAACCCCTTAAACAATGCCGTTAAATATCATCAAGCGATGCAATTAGCTATGCAAGACGGTTTAACACAGTTAGGTAACCGTCGAAGTTTTGACGAACAAATTAAACGAGCTATGGCTCAAGCAGCTCGTCGACAAACTCGTGTTGGCTTAATTCTATGTGATTTAAATAAATTTAAAGCCATTAATGACTCTTTTGGCCACGTTATCGGTGATAGTGTGCTAGTGCATTTTGCTCAAGCATTACGTCAAAGTGTCCGTGATACCGATTGTATTTTTCGCTTCGGAGGTGATGAATTTGCAATTATTATCGGCGATGCTTGTCAGCAATCATTAATGGTTATTGAGCAACGAATTTATCAAGCTATGTCACAAGATGCACTCTTGGCAAAGTATAATGTTACCAGCAGCTTAGGCCTAGCATTTATGAATAAAGCTGACAATGCGACTAGCTTTTTTGAACGTGCAGATACCGCGTTATACTCACAAAAAATGAACATTCCACGCAAGCTGAGCATAGTTTCACAACAAAGCTAAGGATTAATACCTTTCCCTATAAAAAAGGAAACTACTAAGATAGCTAGGTGTTACTTTAGAAATCATGTAATGCACGTGATTTCTCGGCAGGTGTGGCAGCAATGTTCAAGCGGCAAAATCTTACCGCTTGGGCAAACTTATCTGGGCCAGTTTTTGACAATATTTGACGGAAAAACACTGAGTCTAGACGAAAATTCTCACAGTAATATTCAATAGCCTCTTCAATGCTAGGATAACAAACCCCGTCAAAGTTAAAACTTTCGCTATCACTTTCTGACGTTATCTCAACACCATCAAGGATAAGCGGCCAACCGAAAAAATTCACTCGCTGTTTAGCCACTTCATACATAAACCAAGCGCTTTTTTGAAAACCAGAAAAACTACCACCTTCAAAGCCAGCATCTGCAAGCTCTTCACGTGTCCAGTTTAAGCCAATCGCTAAGTCTTTCTTATACTTTCTCACCAAAAACTTTTTCACTTGTTGTGACACTTGCCAAATACTCCTCACTTTAGCTTTGAGTGCTGCATCTAAGCATTCGCTACAACTTGGTACGGTTAACTTGGGGTGTGGACAATCAAAAATGACATGTGCTTGATGTGGAAAAGTAAAATGACTTGCTGCTGGTTCGGCACAGAACCAGCATTGATGTCTATTTTGAAAAGGTACTTCAATAAAACAATTGTATTCAGACATTATGGACTATTTTTTGTGCTTAATAACACCAGAGTTAAACACCATTAACGTCTTTTTCCAAGGCTTTTGTTTTTTTGTTTTTGTGATTTAGCTCGACGTTTTGCCGCCGGTGTTGCGCTTGCTTTTTTACGCGCTAACAGTTGGTTTTTCTCTTGTGTCGCTTTATAACGACTCTTCTTCAATGGCGCATCTTCTTTTGCATCATATTGCCCAGGTAAAGCGCGATCTAACTCATAACCTGGAACAATTATACGCTCAAACTTACGTTCAATTAGTGCTTCAATATTATCAAGAAATTGTTCGTCTTTTGGACTTACCAATGAAATGGCTGTACCTGATTTACCCGCACGGCCCGTTCGACCAATGCGGTGAACATAATCTTCTGCCAAAAAGGGTAAATGGAAATTAACCACGTAAGGTAAATCGGCAATATCCAAGCCTCGGGCAGCAACATCAGTAGCAACTAATACACGAACACTACCGTCGATAAACTGTTCTAATGCTTTATTACGGGCACCTTGAGTTTTATCACCATGGCATAAAGCGGTTTTGATACCATCAAGCTTTAATTCTTTTGCTAAAATATTAGCACTTTCTTTTGTACCAGCAAAAACTAACACTTGTTGCCAGTTGTTAACACCGATCAACTCAGACAACAATTCAGCTTTTCGTGTTTCCGAAACCCAATACACTGATTGTTTTACTTTGCCTGACGTGGAGTTTTGACGTGCTACTTCAATTGTTTTCGGCGTTTTAAGTATTTTCTTCGCTAACGTTTTAACTTTATTTGAAAATGTTGCAGAGAACATTAAAGTTTGATGCTTTGCTTTAATCATTGCAACGACACGTTCAATATCGTTATAAAAGCCCATATCTAACATACGGTCAGCTTCATCTAGCACAAGAAACTGTACTTGTGATAAATCTAAATTACGTTGTTCAAGGTGCTCAATTAAACGACCAGGTGTTGCCACTAAAACATCAACGCCCGCTTTCAACATTTTTGTTTGTGGCGGCATATTAACACCACCAAAAACCACACCAGAGCGCAAAGGTAAAAACTCACTGTAGGTTTTTACATTCTCAGCCACTTGTGCTGCTAACTCACGAGTTGGCGTTAAAATTAACGCTTTAACTGTTGTGGTAGTATCAAAACCATCGGCATTAGGTTTAACTTTTTTCGCCAAAGCATCAAGAATAGGCAAAGTAAATGCAGCTGTTTTACCGGTGCCCGTTTGAGCACTAGCTAAAACATCGACACCTGTGCGAATAACAGGAATGGCTTGTTGCTGAATTGGCGTTAAATTTTTATAACCGCATGCTTTTACCGCTTTTAGTAAATTAGCCGATAAACCTATTGCATCCACACTCATCACATCACCATTTCTGTATTATCATAAACAACGTACCTAGCTAAATAGCAGAGCACCAAAATATTAAGGCGCGGATTATAGCAGCTTTGTTGCCAGTTGTTGCTATTAAATATTCCACCAATAATTAAGTACGCTTGCTAGTGCCAACTCCATAGGTTGTTTATAATGTATACTTGCTCACCAAATTATTTTTTTTGCCAAATCCCTTGGGTTAAATTAAACGCTTGCTGTTCTTTTTCATCAGGCTCATAGGTAGGTAACAAACCTTTATCTTGCTGCTGGTGGTAATCTTTGGTTATTTTTACCACCACACCAGAAAGCATAAATAAGGCACTAACATTAACAATCGTCATTAACCCAGTTGATAAATCAGCAAGTGCAATAACCTCAGGCAATGTCGCCACAGAGCCGAATACCAACATTAGTAAAAAGCCAACTCGCAGGAACCAACGCCCTTGCATATTATCCATTTTTAAGTACTTCAAGTTATTATCTGCATAAGCATAATTGGCCACAATCGAGGTAAAAGCAAATAACAATATTGCAATCGTAATAAAGTCGCTACCCCAAGCGCCAACTTGATAAGCAAGTGCTTGTTGCGTTAATTGAATGCCTTGTGCTTGGCTGCCGGTATCCTTGAACAGTAATATCAAAATAGCCGTACAAGAACAAATAACAATGGTATCGAAAAAGACCGCTAACATTTGAATATACCCTTGAGAAACGGGATGAGGAGGAAAAGGCTCTGCAGCGGCAGCAGCATTAGGTGAACTGCCCATACCCGCTTCATTTGAATATAAACCTCGTTTAATACCTTGCACAATAGCCGCACCAACCAAACCACTACCCGCTTCTTTTAAGCCAAATGCCGAAGCGAAGATATCGCTAATAACCATAGGGACTTTTTCAATATTTAGCCAGATAACCACCAAACAAACAATAATGTAGAGCAGCCCCATAAAAGGAACTGTTAGCTCAGCAAAGCGAGCAATATTTTTCAGTCCGCCCAACACAATAAACGCTGCCGCAATAGTGATAACAATGCCAGTATAAAAAGGATCAAAGCCATACGAACCATTAAATGCACTGGTAATAGAGTTTGCTTGTACTGCACTAAAAACAAAACCATAACCAAAAAACAAACAGAGAGAAAAAGTCACCGCGAGCTTTTTATTTTTCAACCCTTTACTCATATAATAAGCCGGTCCGCCACGGAAGTTACCATTACTGTCACGCTCTTTATAAAGTTGCCCTAACGCACTCTCTGCAAAAGCGGTTGCCATGCCAACTAACGCAATTAGCCACATCCAAAAAACCGCACCCGCTCCTCCTAACGAGATAGCAACTGCCACGCCCATTAAGTTACCCGTGCCTACCCGTGCCGCTAACGACGTACATAAGGCTTGAAAAGAAGATATGCCATGAGTGGAACTTTTTCGACTGGCTTTTAAAATGGTAAACATATGAAAGAAGCGTCTAATTTGTAGACCTTTCAAACGAATAGTAAACCAAATACCACAAGCAGTGAGCAGATAGATTAAAATACTGCCCCATAAATAACCGTTAATAGTGCCAACCCATAATTCAATAATACTGGGCTCAATTACACTGGGTTCTACCACGCTATTCTCCGAAGAATTTGTTGCTAGTTATAACTCCGCTTGTTTTTCAAACGACTTAAACTATACCAAGATTAAAACATGGCAAAATCACCTGAGTGATTAATATAAAAGTCATATTGAATTAGACGTAAGTTTATAAGTTATATTGGCTTTATCAGCACTGGCTAGATAAATAGCCTATTAAGTAAACTAAACATACGACTCAAATTGAGGCTAACTAATTAATTTTTATTTTGAACAGCTTAACAAAATTGCTTCGCAGATAAATAACTTTATTACTGCCAGAGAGAATAAAATGAATAAGTGCGTAAACTACCATCAAAGCGCGTAGGTGAAAAATAATAAATAAGGGAGTAATTACCGAACGTAAACACAAAAATGCCGATAAGTATTACCGGCATTTTAACTCTGAGCACATATGTTATTGATTCATTACTAAAGCGCTTTAAATATCTCTTCTACAGAGTCTTTGGCGTCGCCGAATAACATTTGCGTGTTATCTTTAAAAAACAGTGGATTTTGTACACCTGCATAACCTGCCGCCATCGAGCGCTTGAATACCACAACATTTTTCGCATGCCAGACTTCGAGTACTGGCATGCCAGCAATTGGACTAGTGGGATCTTCAGCCGCCGCAGGGTTTACCGTATCATTTGCACCGATCACTAATACCACATCAGTTTCAGGAAAATCATCGTTAATATCTTCCATGCCTAACACTATATCATAAGGTACTTTCGCCTCAGCTAATAGCACATTCATGTGGCCCGGTAATCGACCGGCAACAGGATGAATAGCAAAGCGCACCTCAACACCTTTATCTTTTAGCGCCTGAGTCAATTTGTATACGGGGTACTGGGCTTGTGCTACTGCCATACCGTAACCAGGGGTAATAATCACCGACTTTGCACCATTGAGCATATCAGCAACAGCTTCTGCAGTAACCTCAACGTGATCGCCATAATCGGTATCGGTATCAATGACCACGTCAGTACCAAATCCACCGGCGATGACGCTAATAAACGAGCGGTTCATCGCTTTACACATAATGTAAGACAAGATTGCCCCTGATGAACCTACTAGTGCACCAGTTACAATTAATAAGTCATTATTAAGCATAAAGCCGGCAGCAGCAGCAGCCCACCCTGAATAGGAATTAAGCATAGAAACAACCACCGGCATATCAGCGCCGCCAATAGATGCCACCAAATGCCAACCAAAAACAAAAGCAATTAATGCCATTAAATAAAGTAGGTTATCTCCACCACCTTGTTGGACAAAAAGCACCATCAAGATAAATGATATAACGCCGGCAGCTAAGTTTAATTTATGTCGATGAGGCAACATTAAAGCAGCAGAATTGATAATGCCACGCAACTTAGCAAAGGCAACAATTGAGCCTGTAAAGGTTACAGCACCAATAAATACGCCAAGAAATACTTCAACTAAGTGAATATTGGTCGCCATTTGTTGGCTATCCGTAATATTAGCCATTGCAGAATGATCCATTTCAAAATAGCTATTAAACCCAACGAGTACTGCAGCTAAACCAACAAAACTGTGTAAAATAGCCACTAACTCTGGCATCTGTGTCATTTCAACTTTTTTCGCCAATTTCAGGCCAATAGCCGCACCAATGAGCATCGTCACTAAAATTATCCAGACATTGTCAACTCGCGGATCCGCAATGGTGGCAATAAGCGCAATCGCCATACCGACAACACCGTACCAATTACCTGTTTCTGCCGTTTGTTGTTTGCTCAACCCTGACAAACTAAAAATAAATAATAACGCTGCTAGAATATAAGCGGCACTGATTAAACCTTGAGAAAATTCCATTACATCGCCCTTATTTTCTAAACATTTTTAACATACGTTTAGTGACCACAAAGCCACCAACAATATTGATCGTCGCGATAAGTATCGCAACACCAGCAAGTATTTGAATAAGTGGGTTACTGTTACCAACCTGCAAAATAGCACCAACTACAATAATGCCTGATATCGCATTAGTGACACTCATCAGCGGCGTATGCAGCGAATGACTAACATTCCAAACTACGTTGTAACCAATAACACAAGCGAGAACAAAAACCGTGAAGTGTGATAGAAAATCAGCCGGTGCAACACTCGCAACCCAAGCAAAAAGTAAAGCACCCGCAGCCATAAAAGCGTGTTTTTTCCCCGAACTCATTGGTTGCTCTTGTTTTACTTCAACGGCTTGCTTAGTTTCCGCTTTTGCCTTAGCAGGAGCGGCACTGACTTGAATAGGTGGTGGTGGGAAAGTTATCTCATTATCTTTAACAACCGTCATATTGCGAATAACAACGTCATCAAAATCAATATTGAATAAACCGTTTTTTTCTTTACACAACAGTTTCGCCAAACTAACCAAATTATTAGCATACAATTGTGACGATTGATTCGGTAATCGTGACACTAAATCGGTATAACCGATGATTTTAACGCCATTGGCATTCACAACCTTACCTGCTTGAGTTAACTCACAGTTACCGCCGCCTGCCGCCGCCAAATCAACAACGATACTGCCGGTTTTCATCGACTCAACCATGGCAGTTGTAATCAACTTAGGCGCAGGTTTTCCTGGGATCATCGCAGTGGTTATAATAATATCTACATCTTTTGCTTGCTCAGCAAACAGCGCCATTTCCGCATCGATAAAAGCTTTACTCATTTCTTTAGCATAACCATCACCAGAGCCAGTATCTTCAGGCTCTTCGTAGTCAAGCTCGAGAAACTCTGCCCCCATACTTTCAATTTGTTCTTTCACTTCAGGTCGAGTATCAAAGGCGCGCACAATAGCCCCCAAACTACTGGCGGTGCCAATTGCAGCTAACCCCGCAACACCGGCACCAATAATCATGACTTTAGCCGGAGGCATTTTACCTGCTGCCGTTATTTGGCCAGTCAAAAAACGGCCAAAATGATGGGTCGCTTCAATGACAGCACGATAACCTGCAATATTCGCCATAGAGCTTAACGCGTCCATTGATTGGCTGCGGGTCATTCTTGGCACCATTTCCATAGCTAAAGTAGTAATACTTTTATCTTTTAATGCCGCTAAAATATCGTCATTTTGAGCCGGCGCAATAAAGCTGATCAGTTTTGCCCCGTCTTTCATCGATTCAACTTCGTCGATACTCGGTGGATTTACTTTAAAAATAATATCAGACTGCCAAACATTTTTTTTGGTGACAACACTCGCCCCTGCCTCAATAAACTCTTGGTCAGTAAAACTTGCTTTAGTGCCGCAACCTTTTTGTACTTGCACTTCAAAGCCTAGCTTGAGTAAAGCAGCTACTGCTGTTGGCGCACTAGCGACTCGGTTTTCACCTAATAATGTTTCTTTCGGTATACCAATAATCATAAATCACCTTTATTTCATCACAAAAATACTGTTAATAAGTAAAGTAAATAGTTTGTTTTCTTGTTTTTACTTGCCCAGTATTTCATTCAACTGAATGTTAAAATTCTAATTAATTAGACTAATTAGACTAATGTTTTACCATTGTTCGCTCAATTTTCATACATCAAGCTTATCTATTTTCGCTATAAGCTAGCTGATATAACTTTATTTGCTATAGCCCAAAGGTCTAGTTTGCGCTATAGCAATAATAGATTAATATATTGAAATACATGCTAATAAGGATAGAAATATGATTTATCGACTCGCTAACCTAGTGCCAAGTGTTACTGACAGCAACTTTATCGCCCCTAATGCCACACTCATTGGTGATGTTGTATTAGGTGAACATGCTAGCATTTGGTTTAATGTTGTTATTCGTGCTGATATGGAAACTGTCAACATTGGCGAAAACACCAATATTCAAGATGGCTCTATTTTACATGTTGATACTGGCTTCCCTATGACTATCGGCCGTGATGTTACTGTTGGTCATAAAGTTATGCTGCATGGCTGCACCATAGGCGACAATACTTTAATCGGCATGAATGCGGTGGTCTTAAATGGCGCAAATATCGGTAAAAACTGTTTAATTGGTGCTAATAGCTTGGTGACTGAAAACATGCAAGTACCTGATGGTCACTTGGTTTTAGGATCACCTGCAAAAGTCGTTAAAGCCCTTGATGATTCAACACGCGCAATGTTCACAAAATCGGCCATGCACTATGTAGAGAACGGCCAACGTTATTTAACCGATCTAGCGCCGATTGATAAATAAGAACGGTCATAACTAAAGGGCTGAATTATCAGTCCTTTTTTACTTTCATCTTATGAGCTTTTTGATGTAATTCTACGTTTAATGCTCACTTCTTTTGCCTATCGCTATTCTTAGTCACAATTCATAAGAATTTAATTACGCCACGCAAGGTTGTCTTTATTTAACCGCCAATGAGTTACCTTATTGTCAGTGTTTGTTTATTGCTAAGTCATAAGGTTATTTCGTCTAACAAAGACTATAGCAAGTTACAAACCCGATTTTACCATAGCTTTAATCTTATCAGCCTTGACGAAATGATCTAGCTGATGGGTTTGAATCCACCACGTTGCTACTTCCATGAGTAACTCAGGCGTATCATTCTTATTAGCAAAAAACGCATAAAATGACAGACCAACATTATCTCCTTTACTGGCAATTTTCTTTTCACACACTTCGACAATTTTAGATCTTAATTCTGCTCGCATTGTTTACATACCAACCAAACGAATAACTTACTAAGCGATAGTCAATTCGTTTGCTATGGCTCCTAACGTTAATTTTTACTAAGAAGTTGGCTGATCATATCAACCTTCTTATGCTTAACTCTTACCTTGAATAACGGCTTACTTCTCCATCGACTTAAGAGGTAAACCTAAGCTTAATCGATATCATGTAACGGCCAGAGTACGATATAATCTTCAAAGTCTTCCAACTCAACATCGTCATCTTTGATGATTTTTCCCCTTACTGACATACCTGCTTGATGCATGGCTGACTTCTTACCGTTATGTAACAACGGGTGCCAAGAAGGCATACCTCGGCCTTCTTTTAAGCGCCTATAAGTACAACTTGGCGGCATAAAAAACACATCATCCAAGTTTTCTTGTGTCAACTGCACACAATCAGGCACAAGCACAGTGCGTTGTTCATACTTTGAACACTGACAGCTTTTATCGTTAAGTAAGTGACAAGCAATGTTTGAATAATTCATCTGCTCGCCTTCAGCAATATGCGTTGTTGGCATTAACTCAGTTTCATCGGTTGTGTCTTCGTCATCAATAAATTTATGTAAACAACATTTAGCACAACCATCACACAGTGACTCCCATTCAGGCCGGGTCATTTCATCAAGTGTTTTAGTTTCCCAAAACCGCTCGATCGGTTGTTTTTTTGCTTTTGCTTTACCTTTCGACAACGAACGATTACTTTTTTTACTCATGGCGCTACTTATTCACACTTAATTAGGGGGTATAAAAACTTATTTAATTGCAGGGTATTTAATATGATCAGATAAATGTCCAACTGAGCTGACAAAATAGTAGGATAAATTCCAATGCATTAAACTTTTATAATTGTTGTAGGCTAAATAAGCACGACCTTTCACACCATCAGGAAAAACCAATGTTGCTTTCACGTCCACCTTTGGGAGATCACTGCCATCGGTACGTCGTATACCTAATGCTTGCCACTGCGCTAAAGTTTTTTCACTTCTAGCCCATGCTTTTAACCAATTTTTACGACCACCTGTATTTTGAGGGATCGCAAGTGAGGTATCAAAACCACTGGGGAGTTTTACTTGTCGGCCCCATGTCAGGGCATCATTCCAACCTTCATTTTTAAGATAGTTTGCCATTGAGGCAAAAACATCTGCTTCATTACGCCAAATATCTTTTTTTCCGTCACCATCGCCATCAACCGCGTAAGCAAGAAATGAGGTTGGCATAAATTGATTCTGCCCCATAGCGCCTGCCCATGAACCTTTCATGTTAGTGCTGTCAATGTGACCTTCTTTTAAGATGTTTAATGCCGCCCATAATTGCTTTTTAAAAAAAGCTTCTCGACGCCCCTCATAAGCTAAAGTTGATAAAGCTGAAATAACGTTGTAGTTACCCATAATTTTACCAAAATTAGTCTCAAGTCCCCAAAGCGCAACAATAAATCGAGGCTGTACACCATAATCAGCGGCAATTTTATTTAAAAGCACTTGATGCTTTTTATACATGGCTCTGGCGCGTTTTATTTTCCAGTCAGGTAAACGTTTTGGTAAATATGTATCCAGTGTTTCAACTTTTTCCGGTTGACTACGGTCAGCTTTCACCGCACGTTGATGAAAAGTAGCATTCGCAAACGATTCATCAATTAAGGCCTGTTCATAACCTTTGGTAAGCGCTTCTTGCTTAAGCTTGACGATATATTGCTCAAAGCCAGCTTGTGTGAGTGTCGGTGTTGTTTTATTTTCAGCAGCGAATGTTGACTGAGCAAATAGTGCTAAACACAGTGACACTGATAAGGCTTTAACTGATTTTATATAACGCATCAAGATTCCTCCGCGTTTTTTTGATTAGCGACTTTCATACTGGCAACATGGCTCTTTAATAAATCTTCTTCTTTTGGCGTTATTTGCAAGTAATAACCTTGTTCAGCTAAGCTTTCTTTTACCTTAGTCAGATCAGCAAAACCAAGCTTATCCTTAGTTGCAAGGTTTAATACGGTGACCATTTCTGGCTTACCAAACATTTTCATCAATGCTTCGGGTACTTCTGAGAAATCATCTCGTTTATTAATAAAAAGATACGTTTGTGCTTTTTTAGCACTTTTATAAACACTACACAGCATAATGGAGACCTATGATTGAATGGTTTTAGGGAATGTTATCATTGTGTGACTTAACATGACTTTTTTACAGTATTAATCAAGATATTTATTCAGTTTACAACCGCTATATCGAGTTAACCTAACATTATATTGTGACAAGATATTGGCGATACAAAGCAACACTTTGCTCGCCACAAATTATCTTTAGCATCAATATTTAATTTACTTTGAAGCCATTTTCAACAAATTCGAGTAACTTGTCACCGAATAAAGGTTTGCGCCAACCGCGCATAATATCAACCAAATGAATTTTATTTTCGGCACCGTTAAGTTTAAAATACCAAGATAAAAATTGATTAATTTGCTTTTTCGAGGCAAAGTTTTCCGCTTGTAAATTAGTTGCTTCACTTAATTCATGGATATAACTTTTTAATTTTTTGAAATTTTGCTTATATCCGGGATATTCATCTAATCGAACAATGACTTCAGGTAGCACAGCATTTTTCTCTTCATTGACGCGTTTTAATACCGCCAACATCGCATTACCTTTGTGTGTAACATCAAGGTATTCAACACCTTCAATATTCGCCATAATCGCAACATTTTCAGGATTAACTTGTGCTAGTCCCAACAGGGTATGATCTTTAGCGATAAAGCCAATGGGTCGATCTTTTTGTTGCGCTTGATGATAACGCCAAATAGCCAATTGTTGTAATCGGTAGAGCTGCTGGGAATTTAAACGCCATGCCATTTTAATATTCAGGTACAACTGACTTACATCAATGGGTGTAAACTTACGCTCAACCATGATGTCACTTTCTTCTTGAGCAGCAGCTAACCAACCTGACTTTTCTATATCAGCCATGACTTGCGGTAAAACATTAAATAAATGTTCAACATCAGCAGCAGCGTAGTTAAGCTGCTTAGTCGTTAATGGTCGTTTCATCCAATCAGTTCGCGACTCTGATTTATCAAGCTCAATGTTAGTGTAATGTGCAATCATCGCCGCATAACCCATTGATAAACCGTGTCCTAAAAATGACATAATAATTTGACTATCAATGAGGTTAACCGGTCGACAATTACCTGCAGTCAGGAAAACCTCAAGATCTTCAGAACAGGCATGTAATACTTTTTGAATGCTAGGGCTTTCAAGTAATTGCCAAAAAGGCGATAAGTCTGGTAACGCAACAGGGTCGATTAACGCTAATGTTTTGCCGTCATTTATCTGAATCAGGCCTAGTTTAGGATAAAGCGTGCGGGTACGAACAAATTCGGTATCAATAGCAAGTACAGGAGCTTGCGTGTAACGTTGACAGACTTGGTGTAATTGCTCAGAGGTTTCGACGTAAATTCTTTCAAGAGTTTCTTGCACGTATTGTCCTATATAAATTTGGCGACTGATTTGGTGACTAAGGTTAACGAGTAATGCTGTTAAGGGTTACAATATCTTATTTTCTAACGCTTGCCAAAATGAAATTCAATCCTTTAACACAAATAAAAATGACAAGTTCAACCATTTAGGGAACTTGTCATTCTTGAGCTTGCTAAACATGCACTAATAAAGCTGCTGTTAGTAAAGTAAACTTTTGTTGCTAAAGCTTAGCGTCTGCGTCTAGTTGCTTGTTGGCTACGGTGTTGATGCTTTTTCACTGAGCGGCGAATTCTTCTACTTTTCGCATTATCCATCGCCTTTTCATCTACTTTGACTTTACTTTGTGTTTCAGGCGGTAAATCAACCAGTTTTCTGTAGTAGTTAACATCTTGTAAATTCAGTTCAGTCCAACCACCAAGGGGTAACTGACGTTTCATTTCCATGTCGCCGTAGCGAACACGGATCAAACGGCTAACTTGTACATCTTGGCTTTCCCATAAACGACGCACTTCACGATTACGTCCTTCAGATAGCACAACATGAAACCAGTGGTTGCGCCCTTCACCACCACGGTAAGTAATTTTTTGAAACTTCGCTGGACCATCTTCTAACTTCACGCCATGGCGTAATGTTTGTAGCATAGCTTCGTTAACTTCACCGAATATACGTACGGCATATTCGCGTTCAACTTGTTTAGAAGGATGCATTAAACGGTTAGCTAGCTCACCATCAGTGGTAAAAAGTAACATACCAGAGGTGTTTATATCTAAACGGCCTACCGCAACCCAACGACTACCATCTAGCTTAGGTAAGCGATCAAATACCGTTGGTCTTCCTTCAGGGTCTTTGCGTGTACACATTTCGCCTTCAGGTTTGTTGTACATTAAAACTCGGCATAAATCGTCTTGTACAGGCTTTAGTTTAATTTGATGACCATCAACACGAATAAGTTCGTTACCTTCAACACGGTCGCCTAAATAAGCAGTTTTGCCTTCAACACTGACACGGCCAGCACTGATATAACTTTCCATTTCTCGGCGTGAACCGGCACCCGCTCTCGCTAGTACTTTTTGTAATTTTTCAGACATAGGTCTTAACTCTCTCACGTCAGTAACTTCACAGATGTTCAGGATATTAACCGAACAACTATTACGTCTCTGTCTCTTTAAATTTAGGGGTAATTGCACCCTGCGTTTTGGTGGTTTTTAGCTAAACGGCTTAATTAGCAATATCCGTTATTGGCATTAATGTCGGCAATTTATCAAGCGAGGTTAACGAAAAGTAATCAAGAAACTCTTGTGTACTTGCGTATAACACAGGCCGACCGGGTACTTCTTTATGCCCTACCGTTTTAATCCAATGTCGATCAGTCAGCGTCTTAATAATTTGACTACTGACAGCAACACCGCGAATATCTTCAATTTCTCCGCGGGTTATGGGTTGTTTGTAGGCAATTAACGCTAAGGTTTCTAGAATAGCACGCGAATATTTTGGTGCTTTTTCTTGGTACAAATGCGCTAAATCTTCACTTAGGTCGCTAGGTGTTTGAAATCGATAGCCTGAAGCCACCTTGTTAAGCTCAACACCACGACCTTTATAATCAGCCTGAATTGCGATAATTATATCACGAATTCGCAGATTACTAACACGATATTCAATTAAAAAATCTCGTTTTAGTAATTGCACAGATAATGGCTTATCAGCAATGAATAATGCGGCTTCAACTAAACGTTGTAACTTTTCATCGTCAATGTCTTTGTGGCGAATTTTATCAGGTATCATTGTTACTTACTTTTATCATTAGAATAATTTACTGGCCTATCATAAATCATCAACACTGCGCTTTAGTGTTAAATTATGATTTAGGTAAACTTACCCGTATCTCGCCATAAACCTGTGTTTGAATACAAGTAATTAGCGACTCTTTAATTAATTCAAGAATAGCTAAAAATGTCACAACAACCCCTTGTTTTCCTTCTTTAATGGTAAATAAATCACTAAAGTCACAATAGCTTTGGTTGTTTTTTGCTTCTTTTAGCGTTGCCATTATTTTTGCCATACGTTCGCGGGTTGATAAGGACTCTTTTTGAATATGATGATGTTCAAACGCTTGAGTACGTTTTATTACGCCTTGCAAGGCGGCAACCAACTCCGCTAGGTCTACCTGTGTATTGGCAACTTCAGGGATAAAATTTTCAGCTAATTCTACCTTAGCAATAAAACTGTCACGGTCAATTCGTGGTAATTGATCAATGTTTTCAGCCGCATTCTTGATCACCTCATATTCTTGTAATTTTCTCACTAGTTCCGCACGGGGATCGCCTTCATCTTCTTCAACCGCTTGTTTGGGTAATAATAATCGTGATTTAATTTCCGCTAAAATTGATGCCATGACTAAGTATTCCGCCGCCAATTCAAGTTTAATATCTTTCATTAAATCGACATAAGTCATGTACTGCGTGGTAATAGGCGCAATAGGTAAATCTAAAATATCAAATTTTTGCTTGCGAATTAAATATAATAAGAGGTCTAGCGGCCCTTCAAACATTTCTAAAATAACTTCAAGCGCATCGGGCGGAATAAATAAGTCTTGTGGCTTTTCAACCATGGCTTTTCCGCGCAGTAAAGCAAAAGGAAGTACTTGCTGTACCATGACACCAGCGGTAGAACTAGGGTCTTCTTTACTCATACTTGATAAGTTCGTCTTAGGGTCAGACATAGTTAACTTTTAACATGGTAGCGCTATAACTCCAGGTGCTAAGGCAGTTGAATGATGAGCTGCTCATAACATTTTATTGAAACGGCGTAGGATCACCTTCACCAACACGAATAATTTCCACTTCGTCATTAGAAAAATCAATAACTGTAGTTGGGTGTTCGCCCAAATGACCACCATTAATAATCAGATCAACTTGATGCTCTAAAATATCTCGAATGTGCTCTGGGTCAAATTCAGCCATTTCAGCCCCAGGCATAATCAAGGTTGTCGACATGATCGGTTCCCCCAATTCAGCTAACAATGCTTGCGCAATATTATTATCTGGTACACGAATGCCAATGGTTTTTCGTTTTGGATTTAATAACCGTTTCGGCACCTCTTTCGAACCTTTGAAAATAAAGGTATATGGGCCCGGTGTATTATTCTTTAATAGCCTAAAGTAACTATTATCAACGCGTGTATATTCTGATAACTCAGATAAATCACAACACATTAGGGTAAAGTTATGGGCTTTATCGATAGAGCGAATATTACAAATACGCTCTAGAGCCTTTTTATCACCAATATGGCAACCTAAGGCATAACCTGAGTCGGTAGGATAAACAATAACACCACCTTGGTTGATAATAGCCGCGGCTTGTTTCATTAAGCGCCCTTGCGGGTTATCAGGATGAACATAAAAAAATTGACTCATAATACGCTCCAACTAAATTATAGTTTTATCATGTCAATGTGCGGCAATAGTCAATTTGAATTAAGATGAAACCTACTATCAAACTAAGCTTTACTGCAAGCACAACTTTTATTTTTAATCACTTGGCGTAGCTTGCCATAGCTGCCAAATTCCCTTGGCTTGCTCTGGCATGACTAAATTACGTCCTAAATCGCTCCAACGACTTGGCTGATGAAAATCAGACCCCATAGATGCATGTAAATCATATTCTAAACAGAAGCTTAGCATTAATTTACGTTGTTCGTTATTCATCTGCGGTAACACCACTTCTAAACCATCACCTTGGGCAGCTTTAAAATCAACGATTAAGCGTCGTAGCCATTTCGTCGATAGGTCATATCGGATCGGGTGCGCCATTACTGCAACACCGCCTGCCGCATGAATAGTCGCTACTGCGTCTTCAATACTACACCAGTTAGGATTAACATAAGCACGTTGGCCTTTGCCGATGTACTTATCAAATGCAGATTGCATTTTACTCACCACCCCACGTTGCAATAAAACTCTCGCAAAATGCGCTCGAGTAATTGAACCTGCGCCCGCCATAGCTTTAGCGTCGGTATAAACATCGTCAAAGCCACATTTCGCCAGTTTTGCCCCCATGGCGATAGCGCGATCTTCTCGTCGCTGCTGCTGTTGCAAAATTAACGTCACTAACGCTTGATGCTCAGGTACGATATTTAATCCGACAATATGAATTTCAAAGCCCTGCCATTGGGTAGAAATTTCGATACCATCGATCAAAGTTATTGGAATATTTTTTTCTAATATAGTTTGTTTTGCACTTACAAGACCGCTAACCGTGTCGTGATCGGTGATTGCCAACACGTCAATTTGAAAGTTAACTGCCCGTTCTATCAACTCTTGTGGCGTCAGTGCGCCATCAGAGCAATTAGTATGGCTATGCAGATCAATCCGTAAGTTTGAAAAATCTTTCTCATTTGTAAAATCAGTGGTTGACATCATTACGTGAATCGGTTCTTCTATAGGGACTTAAAACTGCCTGACACAAATGCAAGTCGCTATTTAGGCAAGTGAATGAAACAATTTTACTGAGATAAAACAGATAATGATACAAGTAAAACAAACTATTTCTTTAATTTGGTGGTGGCATAACTCGACATAATTGGGTTGTGATGTTTACTTGTAAGTAAAAAATTCGAAAACCCGCACCCTATTGCGGGTTTTTTGCTTTTAATTAACTGAAAATATAATGAGTTTATAATGTTACGAATTAAAGTTAAACGTTGGTTCTTATGGTGGCTTTTGCCTATTTACGCTGGATGACCGTTGTTAAATAAATGATTAATAGGAAGACCCATGAGCAATAACCAAGAAAATAATATGACTAAATCGCAGCTTGAGGCTGCACAAGATAGGCTTCAGCCTGGTGCTGTGACAACAATCACTGATAGTCTAAGTTACCAAAGCGATCCTCTCGCTGTTTTTCACACTTTATGTGCCGAAAAAACAAACACACTCTTACTCGAGTCAGCCGAAGTTGATAAAAAACATCAATTAAAAAGCTTATTGTTGATCGATACCGCAGTAAAAATTGTTTGTAACGCCAATAAGGTTACCTTTACTGCATTAAGCCAAAATGGTGAAAATGCGCTTGCTTTTGCCATTCAAGCTTTAGCTGAAGATGCCGAGATAACCGGTGATAATCAGGCGTTCACCGCTACGTTCACCGAGATAACACAACAACTTGATGAACGTTCACGTTTGCTTGCTGTTAATCCTTTTCAAAGCTTGCGTTTATTTACCCAATTAACCAACAGTAGTCAGCATCCTTTTGCGGTATTTCTTGGTGGTGCTTTTGCGTTTGATATGATGGCAATGAGTGAGACGCTGCCCGAGGTTGCTGATGGCGAGAACAGTTGCCCTGATTTTGTTTATTACCTGGCCGAAACATTAGTGGTAATAGATCACGAGCAACAATCAAGTGAGGTCATCGCCAACCTATTTACTGGCGAACATTATCAGCAGGCACAAAGCCTAGCATTAGCAAAAATTTGCTCGATTAAAACCCGTTTATTGACCGATATTACCGCAAGTTTTGCCGTAAAACCCAATAAAACAATAACAAATAACGCAACGAAAAAATCGCCAACTTGTGACATCGACGATGAAGCTTTTTGTAACATTGTTAACAACTTAAAAGAAAATATTTTGGCTGGTGATATTTTTCAAGTAGTGCCATCTCGGACATTTAGCCTACCTTGCTCAAACACCCTAAATGCCTACAAAGCATTAAAGCATCGTAACCCAAGCCCTTATATGTTTTATTTACAAGACAGCGAGTTTTGTATTTTCGGCGCATCACCAGAGTCAGCGCTAAAATACCAACAAAGTAACCGACAAGTAGAAATTTATCCAATTGCCGGTACCCGCCCACGTGGTTTTAATGCCGATGGCAGTTTATCGCCAGATTTAGACAGCCGTATCGAACTTGACTTACGCTTAGATAAAAAAGAATTAGCTGAGCACATTATGCTGGTTGATTTAGCCCGAAACGACATTGCTCGCGTTAGTCAACCCGGTACACGCCATGTTGCCGATTTATTAAAAGTTGATCGTTATTCTCATGTTATGCATTTAGTTTCTCGTGTTTGTGGCACCTTAGAACTCGAGCTAGACGCACTACATGCATACCAAGCTTGTATGAATATGGGCACGTTATCCGGCGCGCCAAAAGTTAAAGCAACGTCTTTGATACGAGAAGTTGAAGGTAAGCGTCGTGGTAGTTATGGCGGCGCTGTTGGATATTTAACCGGTGATGGTGACATGGATACTTGCATCGTTATTCGTTCAGCTTTTGTAAAAAATAAACAAGCACAAATTCAAGCCGGTGCAGGAGTAGTATTTGATTCTGACCCGCAATCTGAAGCGAATGAAACCAGACAAAAAGCACAAGCGGTGATCAGTGCAATTAATGAAGCTGAAGATAAAGAGTTAATCGTTTCTCATCAAGAAAGAGCCTCAGTAAGCTCAAATAGTTCAGCACCAGCACAGGAGGTTAAATAATGACTACGGTTAATTTATCAGCCAATGCCAATGAAACTGCAACTGCAACTGCAAATATCTTACCTGAGATTGTCATGCTCGATAATCTTGATTCATTTACCTATAACTTGGTTGATGAGTTTCGTTGCTTAGGCTATCAACTGACTATTTATCGCAATACACTCAGCGCCGAGTTTATTTTTCAAAAATTACAAGAAAAACAGCAAAGTAACAGTGCTGGCGTTATTTTAGTGCTTTCTCCTGGCCCCGGTGATCCAACACATGCCGGTTGTTTAATGCCCTTGCTTGCTCGCTGCGCTGGGCAATTCCCAATTTTAGGTATTTGTTTAGGTCACCAAGCCTTAATACAGCATTATGGCGGGGTTATTGGCCGAGCTCCCGAAGTGGTACATGGTAAGTCTTCAAATATCCGTCATAACAATGTTGGCGCTTTTAAAGATATAACTAACCCTTTACCTGTTGCTCGTTATCATTCACTTTTTGCCAGTAAAGTACCGCAACAACTGACCATAACAGCTGAGGTTGCTTTAACTAACGATAAGGCAGGTATAACCTTACCTATGGCGATTGAGCATAGCACTGAGGCTGCTATTGGTTTTCAGTTTCATCCTGAATCCATCCTCACCACATTTGGTACACATTTATTGGCACAAAGCCTTAGCCATTTAACATTTTTAGCCAAGCAAACTATTAATCAAGCCCAAGGGAATACACATGACAACAAATGACCTTAGCCGCACAACTACACATACATCAACGGGGTGTAACGATGACATTACACACAGTGCGCTGAATACTTTAGTCGGTGGTGATTCGTTAACACAACAACAAAGTCACGATGTTTTTGAACAAGTAATTAATGGTTATGTTGCACCAGAGCGCTTAGCCGCCATATTGACCGCATTAAAAATGAAAGGTGAAACGCCAGCTGAAATAGCCGGCGCCGCGATTGCTATTCGTGCTAATGCTAGTCATTTTCCTAGTCAACCAGCGGCAGTTGCAGACTGTGTTGGTACTGGGGGGGATGGTGCAAATACCATCAACATTTCCACCACAGCAGCACTTTTAGCTGCAGCCTGTGGCTTAAAAATGGCAAAGCATGGTAATAGAAGTGTGTCGAGCATGTCTGGCTCTGCAGATTTACTCGAAGCCTTTGGGGTTAATTTGACGATGTCACCCGAAGTGGCGAGCGAATGTTTAGCACAAGCAAACATTTGCTTTTTATATGCTCCGGCTTATCACACTGGCTTTAAGCATGCGGCACCTGTGCGAAAAGCGATGGCAATTAGAACCTTATTTAACATTTTAGGACCGCTGGTTAACCCAGCTAAGCCCGATATTATGCTGCTTGGTGTCTATATTCCTGAGTTAATTACCCCAATGGCGCAAGCACTATTATTAACTGGCGTAAAACACGCTTGGGTTGTACATGGTAGTGGTTTAGATGAAATCGCTTTGCATGGTAAAACCCAAGTCACTGAGATCAGTAATGGTCAGTTAATTAAAAAAGAGATCACACCAAGCGACTTTGGCTTAAATAATTACACCTTGGCCGATATTAAAGGAGGCACGCCTCAAGAAAATGCTGAAATGGTGAAAGCAATACTGGCCGGTAAAGGTCAAGAAGCGCATAACAGTGCTGTGATCATTAATTGTGCGGCACTTCTCTACCTTCATCGCGAGCAATTAAATGGACAAGCTGATACTTTATTATTGGCAGCCCAGCACGCCGCCAAAGTACTTAGCTCTGGCGTGGCGGCAAAGACTTTAGCAAACCTAGTGCGATTATCTAATTCAGGAGCAACAGCATAGTGAGTAATATTCTTGAGCAAATCGTCGATAATCGTCGTATTGAAATAGCAGCACTTAAAAAATCACTACCATTAGCTAGCTTTATTGATGGCCTAACACCGTCAACAAAAGATATGTACCAAGCATTAACGCGTACTACAGAGAAACCTTATGCCGGTTTTATTTTAGAATGTAAGAAAGCATCACCATCTAAAGGCTTAATCAGAGCTGACTTTAACGTTGCTGACATTGCTAACATTTATGATAACTATGCCGCGGCTATTTCGGTACTGACTGAGCACAAGTATTTTCAAGGTGACTTTACTTATCTCAGAACGGTTAGTGACATCGTGAGTTGCCCCGTGCTAAATAAAGATTTCTTTTTTGACACCTATCAAGTATATCTAGCAAGATACTATGGTGCTGATGCAATATTACTGATGTTAAGTGTACTAACTGACGACGAGTATAATGAACTTGCCGCTGTTGCCGAGTCGCTTAACCTAGCTATTCTAACCGAAGTTTCTAACGAAGAAGAGCGTGACCGAGCTATCGCCTTAAACGCCAAGCTCATCGGTATTAATAATCGTAATTTACGTGATCTTTCTACTGATATATCACGTACTTTTGACCTAGCACCCACCATTCCTGATGATCGCATCGTACTTTCTGAATCAGGTATTTATAACAACGCACAAGTCAGAGAACTCGCCCCAGCAGTTGATGGTTTCTTGGTAGGTAGTTCAGTAATGGCCGAAGCCGATATTGACTTAGCTTGTCGACAACTTATCTTTGGTCATCACAAAGTTTGTGGCTTAACTCGCCCAGAGCAAGCAGGGTTTGCCATAAAAGCAGGTGCTGAGTTTGGTGGACTTATTTTTGCAAAAAAATCGCCAAGATATATCAATCAAGCACAAGCCGCTGAAATAGTTAAGCAAAATCCAAGTTTGAAGTATGTAGGTGTGTTTGTTGATCACCCTCAAGAGGAAGTTATTGCTTTAGCTAAAGCACTCCAATTGTCAGCCGTGCAATTGCATGGTCAGGAAAGCGCTGAATACATTGACGGTTTACGTGAGCAACTTGCGCAAAACTGCCAAATATTTAAAGCCCATGCTGTCGAGCAAACGCTACCAACACTCACTAATAATGTTGAGCACATCGTACTTGACGGTAAACGCGCAGGTAGTGGCGAAAGTTTTAACTGGCAAGCGTTAGCTGAAACTGAGCAAGACTTATCCCGTTGCTTCTTAGCTGGTGGTTTAGATGTAGAAAATATCAGCCAAGCTTGTCAACAACTGTGCAATCAAGAATTATTCGGCTTAGATATCAACTCAGGTGTTGAATCAAGCCCAGGTATTAAATGTCGCGATAAACTACAACAAGTTTTCGCCAAAATACGGAATTATTAATATGTTAGACTCAACAACTGAAAATCAAAATAAGAAAACACTACCCGCCTACTTTGGTGAGTTTGGTGGCATGTTTGTCGGTGAATTATTAGTACCGGCTTTAGAGCAACTTGAACAAGCATTTATCGAATCACAAAGTGACGAAGCGTTTTTACAAGAGTTCAATAAATTACTTACCAGTTATGCTGGTCGACCAACGCCACTAACCTTATGTCGTAATATTGTAAAAAATCCTTTAGCGAAAATTTACTTAAAACGTGAAGACCTACTTCATGGCGGCGCACACAAAACCAACCAAGTATTAGGCCAAGCATTATTAGCAAAACGCATGGGTAAAACTGAAGTTATTGCTGAAACAGGGGCTGGCCAACATGGTGTTGCCACGGCAATTGCTTGTTCATTACTGGGGCTAAAATGTAAAGTTTATATGGGCGCTGTAGATTGTCAGCGTCAACAACCGAATGTTTTTCGTATGCAATTGATGGGCGCCGAAGTTATCCCTGTCACCGCAGGCAGTGGCACTTTAAAAGATGCGGTCAATGAAGCATTACGTGATTGGTCAGCTAACTATGAAAATGCACATTATCTATTAGGTACTGCGGCGGGCCCGCACCCTTTCCCTACCATAGTGCGTGAATTTCAAAAAATGATCGGTGAAGAAGCTAAGCAACAATTATTAGCAGAAGAGGGGCGCTTACCTGATTACGTCATTGCGTGTGTTGGCGGCGGCTCCAATGCTATTGGGATGTTTAATGATTTTATCGGTGATGAAGGTGTCAAACTTATTGGCGTTGAAGCTGGTGGTAAAGGCATTAATACTGATCACCACGGTGCGACCTTAGTCGCCGGTACAAAAGGTATGTTGCATGGTAATTATACTTATATTATGCAAGATAAAGCTGGGCAAATTGAAGAGTCTTATTCTGTATCAGCTGGGCTTGATTACCCTGCTGTTGGCCCACAACACGCGCAATTAAAAGATTCTGGTCGGGCACAATATGTACCAATAAATGACGATGAAGCTTTAGCAGCCTTTCAATTATTAGCTCGCAACGAAGGCATAATTCCGGCATTAGAATCTTCTCATGCCTTGGCACATGCGTTAAAAATGGCCGATAAGGTTACCGAAGAAACTATCTTTTTAGTGAATTTATCGGGGCGAGGCGATAAAGATTTAGCCCATGTCAATGCTATTATATCGCCAGAGACTGCTGAAAAAAGTGATGTAAAACATAGAGGAGAAGCATAATGAGTTCAGTATCGACCCTCGGTCAGCGTTATAACCAAGCTTTCGCAGCATTAGCAGAAAAAAATGAAGGCGCTTTTATTCCATTTGTTACTATTGGAGATCCTGATGCGGAACAATCATTTGCTATCATTAAAACCTTAATTGATGCCGGCGCTGACGCGTTAGAGCTTGGTATACCGTTTTCTGATCCCAGTGCAGATGGCTTAACAATACAAATGGCAGCGTTACGGGCTTTAAAAGCCAATATCAATACCGATACTTGTTTAGAAATTCTAGCGCGAGTACGTGCCTACGCACCTGAAATACCGATTGGTTTACTATTATATGGAAACTTAGTTTTTGCTCGTGGCATCGATAATTTTTATCGTGATGTTGCCGCCGCAGGTGTTGATTCGGTGCTTATCGCCGACCTACCAATACGGGAAAGTGCCCCATTTAGACAAGCCGCTGCTGCACATGGTGTTGCGCCAATTTTTATTGCGCCACCTAATGCCTGTGACGATACCTTAGCAAAAGTAGCCGAGTATGGCGCAGGTTATACTTATGTACTTAGTCGTGTAGGCGTAACAGGGACCGAAACAGAAGCGGAAATGACTGGACATAAACTGATTGATATCTTAAATAAACATCAAGCAGCTCCGTCAGTCATTGGCTTTGGTATTTCAAAACCAGAGCAAGTTAAAGCAGCATTAGCAACCGGCGCCAAAGGTGCAATTAGCGGCTCAGCGGTGGTAAAAATCATTGAAAATAACCTCAATGATAATCATGCGATGTTAAATGCATTAGCTGAGTTCGTGCAGGCAATGAAGTTGGCGACTAAACTCTAGGTAAGTTATGGCTTTAAGCTGTCAGAAGCATAAAGCCTTTTTAAACAAACAGAAATAATAAAGCCCATAAGTTTGCACTTATGGGCTTTTATGGACATTTGCTCCGACCGGCTAATTAAATAACATTAGTCGCCGATTTTAGCCCAAGTATCACGTAAACCAACGGTACGATTAAAGACTAACTTACCGGCAGCGCTATCTTGTGCTGATATTTTATTATCTAAACAGAAATAACCTTGACGCTCAAACTGAAAGGCTTGCTCAGGTTTTGCTGTTGCTAAATAAGGCTCTACTTTAGCTTTATTAATAATAACCAAAGAGTCCGGGTTAATCACACTATGGAAGTCTTCTGCTGCACCAGGGTTTGGCACAGTAAAAAGACGTTCGTATAAGTGTATTTCTGCATCAAGACTTTGTTCAGCGGCAACCCAATGAATAACACCTTTAGGTTTAGTCCCGTCGGTTGGGTTTTTGCCTAAAGTTTCAGGATCATATTGGCAGTAAACTGTTGTTACCTTGCCATCTTCATCTTTATCACAACGAGTTGCTGTAACAACATAAGCCCCACGTAAACGTACAGCTTTGTCTAACACTAAGCGTTTATATTTCTTGTTCGCTTCTTCACGAAAATCTTCTGCTTCGATATAAAGTTCTTTAGCGAACGGAACACTGCGCGCTCCTTGACTTTCATCACTTGGATGATTTTTCACGGTTAGGTTTTCTACTTGCTCTTCAGGGTAATTCTCAATCACCAACTTAATAGGATCAAGTACTGCCATTGCGCGTGGTGCATTGTCATTTAAATCTTCGCGAATACAAGCATCTAATACGCTCATTTCCACGGTATTATCCATTTTTGTTACCCCAATACGCTTAGCAAATTCACGTAATGAACTTGGGGTAAAGCCTCGGCGACGAAAGCCAGCAATCGTTGGCATACGTGGGTCATCCCAACCATGCACCAACTTCTCTTCAACAAGGCTATTGAGCTTACGTTTACTCATCACAGTATATTCAAGGTTTAAACGTGAGAACTCGTATTGACGTGGCGTTGTTTCAATAGAGATATTCTCGATAACCCAGTCATATAAGCGACGATTATCTTGGAACTCTAAGGTACAAATTGAGTGCGTAATACCTTCAATAGCATCAGAAATACAGTGAGTAAAATCATACATTGGATAAATGCACCATTTATCACCGGTTTGGTGATGATGGGCAAATTTAACCCGATAGATTACCGGATCACGCATACACATAAAACTTGATGCCATATCAATTTTAGCGCGTAACGCACACTCACCTTCTTTAAAGTCACCGGCTTTCATTTTTTCAAATAGCGCCAAGTTTTCTTCAATCGAGGTATCACGATAAGGGCTATTTTTACCTGGTTGCTTTAACGTACCACGATATTCACGTGTTTCTTCAGCATTTAAGAAGCAAACATAAGCTAAGCCTTTTTCGATCAATTCAACTGCATAACCGTATAAACGGTCAAAATAATCAGACGAATAATGAATATCACCGGCCCACTGAAAGCCCAACCACTTAACATCAGCTTGGATCGAGTTTACGTAATCAATATCTTCTTTTTCAGGGTTAGTATCATCAAAGCGCAAATTACATAAACCATTGTAATCTTGCGCAATACCAAAGTTTAAACAGATAGATTTCGCATGGCCAATATGCAAATAACCATTTGGCTCAGGTGGAAAGCGTGTTTGTACTTTATTATGTTTGCCACTGGCAAGATCCGCATCGATAATTTGGCGAATAAAATTGGTTGGACGGTTTTCTACTTCCGACATCCACAGAACCCCTAAAATATTAAAATTTAAATAATGAAATTAACGATATTATATCAATAGAATTAACATCAACGCACCTAAAGAATAGTAATTCTGTCTTGAAAATAACATATATACCAGAATAAGCTTCCCCTGCCTGATACTAGATTGAGTAAAATCACCACAAACAAGCGAATAGTAGTTAATAAGCACTATCAGTAAAACATAACGCTTCTTGATGATTTAAGAACGACTTTGTACTGGTTGACCTCCCTACACCGACTATAAAACTCAATAAACACATTCACATCAGATAATTATGTTGTTATCTTATCCACTATAAAATATCTTTTGTCGGTTTAAATATCCTTTCATGTCTGAATGTTCAACCCCATTAAATAACGACTCAGCTCGTGCTTTTACCTTAGAAGGCGCACAACAATGGCAGCAAAAATCTAACAGTCAAATGTTGGTGAATGGCTATTATCGCGCAGGTGCTAAAAACGCCAAACGCATTCATTTATTACATGGCACGGGGTTTTCTGCCATGACTTTAGCAGCGATGGCTTCACAATTACCTAGCGACTGGTCTATTTGGTTAACTGATGTACCAGGTCATGGTGGCTCTACCCAACCGACAACACAAATGCCAAATTGGCAAAAAATGGCAAATACTGTCGCCGACGCTATTTACCAACAAGCTAATGTAAAAGAGGATGGTCCACTTATTGGTATTGGTCATTCAATGGGCGGTGTACTCACTTTACTTGCTGCAAATAAATACCCAGACTTATTCAGTGAAATTATTTTACTCGACCCTGTTTTATTTCAGTCAGAGATGATCATAGCGCAGCAGCTAATGCGGGTAACCGGAGTTTGGCGTCAAAGAGCTATGGTAAAATCGGTAGCCAATCGCACTGCGGTATGGCCTAACTTTGAAGCAATGAAATTAAACATTGCCAGTAAACCCTTTTATAAAACTTGGCACCCACAAGTTATTGACGATTACTGTCGCTACTCAACCGTTAAACTTAACAATCAAGCAGATGATCTAACATTAAGTTGCGCGCCTAGTTGGGAGGCATCAATTTTTGGCTCTTATCCAAAAGGTTTATGGCAAGCAGTACGTAATATTGCTATTCCTGTGCAAATACTGGTCGCGAATAAAAGCTATTTCTTTATTCCTAAAGCGGTAAAAAGAGCCGCCAAAGTTAATAAACACATTCAATGGCAAACCTTTGGTCAATACCATTGTTTTCCAATGGAAGAGCCAGTAGAAACAGCTGAAGTTATAACGAATATGTTGACCACCAAGCGCTAACAACAAGCTATCACTGATATCGACTTTTAATCACTGTACTAAAATTTTTACTATACTCTATTTGAATTCAACTTAAGTCAATTTAAGTCAATTTAAGTCAACTTTAGGCTTAGATTAAGGGGTAATCTGTCTGTTGAAATATTACATAAAACCCAGGTCGCTGATGCATAAGTTATAGCAAAAAAAGTCGGGTGTTTTTTAACCCTAATATCAACTATCAGATGAATTTAACCTATAATTTGGTCCAGAATAGTAAATTAAGCAGTGTAAGGTCACGCTACTTAACAATTAATTTTAAAAAGCCTTGGTGAGGAAGTTCTTGTTTAAATATATATTCAGCTTAGTTTTTATTGGTCTTATATTTGAAGTAAAAGCTACAGACATAAATTTAGAAATAGTCAGTGAACATTGGCCGCCTTTTATCATTCAAAACCCTGAGAATGCCGAAGATGTTTCAGGTATTGTTACGGAAAAAATCAATGCTATTTTAGCCCCGACAGAGATCGATTATACCATTAGTACTTATCCTTGGGCGCGTAGTTATCACTTAGCAACAACTAAACCCAATGTGCTTATTTACTCGATCTATAAAACCAAAAAGCGTGCTCCGCACTTTACATGGTTTTGCCCTATCCATCCAAAAACGCCAGTAAATGTCTATAAACTAAAAAGCAATACCACAGACATCACGACATTAATCTCACTAAAAAAAGCCATTATTGGGGTATTACGTAACGATAACAGCCATAACTATATGATCAATAATGGCTTTGCTGTTGGTCGCAATTTAACTGTTTCTGCCAGTGAAGAAAGCAACATTAATAACTTTTTAAACGGCAAAATAGATGCAGTTATTCAATCAAAAGAAGCACTGGTTTATCGTTTAAAAAATACCGAGTACAGTGTAGATGATCTAGAAGTTGGCTTTCAGTTGCATCAGAACATGAGTACCGAGCATTGCATGGCGCTAAGTAAAAACTCATCACCTGAGCTTGTTGCGGCGCTAAAAGCAGCATTTAAAGCTTGGCTAGCTCAGCAATAATATTTAATTTTCTATTTTTAGGCTTCATTAGCCTGCAAATTGATTGAAACATGTTATTTATTCGCTTCATTATCGTAAATTGAACGATTATGACTCGATAGCAGGTCAACTTGAATAGATAATAAAAGTTAAACTTAACGAGGTTAAAATGAATATTAGATCATGGCTGATATCGGCAATACTGTTTCCCTGTATAACCATTCCTTTTGCAATAGCAGCTAACTCTGAAGCGCCCAAACAAGTAATGACGTCAGGGCTAAATCATCTTGGCCTAACAGTTAAAAACCTCTCAGCCTCAAGCGACTTTTTTATCAACACTTTAGGTTGGAAGCAAGCGGGCGGTTATCCTGACTACCCTTCAGTGTTTGTTACTGATGGTAAAATTTTCGTGACGTTATGGCAGAGCAAAAACCCGGAAAAAGTTGTTGAGTTTGATAGAAAAAATAATGTTGGGTTACACCACTTAGCTTTAACGGTTACTCGTGAAGAAACGCTAGAGATATTACATCAACGATTCAAATCAATGCCTAATGTCGTAATAGAATTCGGCCCTGAGCTTAATGGTAAAGGCCCAACTCTTCATATGATTATTCGTGAGCCCAGCGGTAACCGTATTGAATTTGCCTTTACGCCGCCAAAATAAATAGCACAGTGTGATGGTACTATTAACCACTTTAGGCACAAAAAAGCGCAGCTAAACTGCGCTTTTTGCTTTCAATGTAACCAATCTGCTTTCTAAATACGCGGCTTGCTAAAATTGTGCTACCACTTGTTCAACCACCGTTTTAATAGCTTTGCTTGGGTTATCTTGCTCCGACGACTTAATGCGTTTAACTGCCCAACCATGCCATACTGGCTGATGACTTTTCACATCGTATACATCGATTGCTAGCTTTCCTTCGGTATAGTTTTTAACATGATTATCATTATTTATAACCAGGCCTCCATAATAACCGTGCCCCCAAAAAAAACCTCGACGGTAGCTTGATGGTAATGAATCAACTTTAACTTTATCGCGACTCCCCATGGTATAAGAAATAGTAAAATCAGCTTTTTCAGCATCACTAACCAATTCATAGCCTTTCGCTATAAAAGCTTGTTCTATGGCGTTATCAATTCGCACTTTCATCACGGGATTAGCATCAACAGGCTCTGCCAACACTTTATTTTCATTGAGCCAAGCAAAGGTTTTATAATGCGATGTGCTTATTTCACTATTGCGGTCAAAGTCAACTCTGGCCTGCTGTGTTGATACGCAACCCGCCATAACCGCCACAAGTGCAAACAATACAATTAATTTATTTTTTAACATAAATCCCTCCAAATAACTTTGATGTATAAAACTATAAATCCAGACTAACATAAATACTGCAGTATACTGTTGAAAAATGTTATCTCTGACTTAAATACAGGGCTTAGATATTAACAATTAATTCTAAAAATTGTCCCTATGATGTAACAAAAAATAAAAACTTATAAATAATGTACAATTTTTCATTGACACATGTAAACAAACCCCTTAAAACTATAGCCATACTTTTTATTATATTTATTTTCTGACATGAACTTAATTAACACACTTACTGCTCTCCTCTCTGTCGTCTTGGTCTCTCAACCAATGCGTGGACGATGTTGTGTGTAAAAAATAAAATAGCAATTTAAACAACAAACCCTCGCTCTGCAAAGACCGAGGGTTTTTTTTACACTTTATATATAAAAATTTAATAATTGAAGGGATTACATATGACAAAAGAGCTATTTTCAGGTGCTGAACTGGTAGTAAAAACCCTATCAGCACTTAAAGTTAAATATTTATTTGGTTATCCAGGAGGCACAGTATTAGATATTTACGACGCAATTTTTCGTCAAAATGATGTTGAGCATATCTTGGTGCGCCATGAGCAAGCTGCTACACATATGGCAGATGGCTTTGCACGCGCTACTGGTGAAGTCGGCGTTGTCTTAGCAACGTCAGGTCCAGGTGCAACAAACTGTATTACGGGCATCGCGACCGCCTATATGGATTCAATTCCTATGGTGGTACTTTCAGGTCAAGTGCCTACGGGGCTAATTGGCGATGATGCCTTTCAAGAAACTGACATCGTTGGTTGTTCTCGCCCAATAGTTAAGCACAGTTTCAACTGCCGTAAAGTCGCAGACATTCCTAACACCATCGCTAAAGCGTTTTATATTGCTAGCACAGGTAGACCTGGCCCGGTAGTAATAGAGTTACCGAAAGATATACTAATGCCACAATTCACTGCTGAGTTTACCCTAAATTCAGAAATCAATATACGCTCATACAACCCAACAGTTAAAGGCCATCATCGGCAAATTAAAAAAGCCGTACAGGCTATCACACAAGCAAAACGCCTAGTAATTTACTCAGGTGGCGGCGTAATTATCGCTAATGCCGCAGCACTATTAACACAGTTAGTTGAAAAACTTAATGCTCCTGTAACCAATACATTAATGGGCTTAGGCGGTGTATCTGGCTTGCATGATAACTTTATTGGTATGTTAGGAATGCATGGTAGTTTAGAAGCCAATAAAGCTATGGCTCATGCTGATGTTATTCTTGCCTTAGGTGCAAGATTTGATGATCGTGTCACTAATAACGTTAAAAAATTCTGTCCAAACGCCAACATTGTCCATGTTGATATTGACCCAACATCAATATCAAAAACAATTAACGCACATATTCCGGTAGTTGGTTTAGTTGATATAGTACTAAAACAATTACTTACTGAACTTGACGAAAAACAGTTCTGTATTAACGAGCAAGAAAATCAAGCTTGGTGGCAGCAAATAGCGCAATGGCGTGCAGTAAAAAGCGTTAGCTATGAACAAACTGACGGAAAAATAAAGCCTCAACGCGTTATTGAGGCTATGTATGAAGCAACTCATGGCGATGCTTACGTTTGCTCTGATGTTGGCCAACACCAGATGTTTGCAGCACAGTATTACCCGTTTTCTAAGCCAAGACAATGGATTAACTCAGGCGGGCTTGGCACCATGGGCTTTGGTTTGCCCGCGGCAATGGGGGTTAAATTAGCCTTTCCAGATAGTCATGTTATTTGTATAACGGGCGACGGCTCAATCCAGATGAACATTCAAGAGCTATCAACTTGTCTACAGTATAATTTATCTGTGGTTATTATTTCACTCAATAATCGTTCATTAGGTATGGTACGCCAATGGCAAGATATGGTTTATGGCGGTCGTCATTCTTCTTCTTACATGGAGTCTTTGCCTGACTTTGTCAAACTAGCTGAGTCTTATGGCCATGTTGGCATTCAAATTAATGCTCTTGATGAATTAGAAGAAAAAATACAACAAGCTTTTGCCATTAAAAACCGTCTGGTTTTTGTTGATGTACTCGTTGATGAGAATGAACATGTTTACCCGATGCAAATTCGTACCGGTGCTATTGATGAAATGTGGATAAAAAAAGGAGTTAAAGCCTAATGCGCAGAATTTTAGCAATATTATTAGAGAACGAAGCTGGATCACTTTCTCGCATTGTTGGTCTTTTTTCACAAAGAGCATTTAACATTGAAAGTTTAACCGTTGCCCCTACGGAAGATCCAAGTTTATCTCGTATTACGATCGCCACTAAAGGCAACGATAAGATACTTGAACAAATAGTTAAACAAGTAAACAAACTCATTGATGTCATCAAAATTACTGATTTGACCGAAAGAAGCCACGTCGAGCGAGAGCTATTACTTATTAAAGTATTAGCCATGAGTGATAAATCACGAACCGAAGTTAAGCGCATAACAGATATATTCAGAGGAGCGATTATCGACATCGGTAAACAAACCTACACCATTGAGTTAACCGGTGACGCTGAAAAGCTTAATGCTTTTATCAGTACCTTAGCTAACGAAACAGAGATCATTGAATCGGTTAGATCGGGATGTGTTGGTATTGCTCGTGGTGAAAAGGCACTAAGAGTGAAGTAGCCACCTTTTAGTTCAGTGATTAGTTCAATGATTAGTTCCCTGATTGGTTCCAAGATTGACGCGATAATACTTAAAGCATAAATACTAGAATTTATGCTTTAATGCAGTGTTAAGCAATATCACTTTAGCTACTCGATAAAACATAAAAAGCCAGCAAATTGCTGGCTTTTTCTTCGATACTATTACTGAGTTAATGATTAAAAAAACCTTCTACGTAACCCAGCTAACATCAACAAGCACAAAGCGCCTAGACCGAGGCCTGCGCCTTTTCGTTCTACTTTCTCTTCAACTTTACTACAGTCTTCAATTTCACCATTTGTTGGCTTCAATGTCACTGCACGTACCACATCTTCAAATAACTGCTCACCTTGTGAATCAAGCATTAACTCGCCTTTTGAATTACGACGAGGTACTTTGATTAACGCTGTTGCTGAAATCTCATTGGCATCATTAATATCTCGCGCTTCAATAATTGTATAAGCGCTATCGCAAGTTAAATAATCATTTAAATCAGTAAAAGTTTTACTGGTAATGTCGTAAATAAAGCCATGGGTTCTTCTCGGCGCAAGTCCGGCACTGTCATTATGCGTTTCAACTTCACCTTCACCGACAATTTTACCTGCTTCATTAATTGCACGCGCCGTGCTTGAGCTACCGGTAAAGAAATCATCTGGTAAAATCATTTCCATATTTTCAGCATTGGTATCTACATAGTAAAATTTAGTGCGCAGGCTACCATTAACATAAGTACTGGCATGCCCTACAGCAAAACCGGCATCATTAATGTCATAAGCTTTCGAACGAAAATATTTACTGTGATCTTCGGTAAAGTCTTTAACTTCACCATTTTTATAAACTACGGCATAAATTTCACGGCGTTCATCAGCACTCGGGTTTGTTTCATTTTCATCCCACCAACCATGCGAGTAACCAACAGCCACACCATTACTATTTACAGCTTGTGCAAGATTGGTATATTCGCGTGTATCATCTTCATGAGGGGTAACTAACTGCCCTAATGTTTCTGAGCTAACAATGCCTTGTTCATCAATAGTCCACTTAATGGCTTCAAGATTATAAGCTCCGTCAATAGCTCGCTGAACACAAATACTATAAGGTAAATCGGCAAGGATTTCAGGATCAGCACAACCACCAGACTCATCCGTTATCTGATCAATACTTGTTTGATCAAGACTGGTGCTAGCATAGCCAACAGCAATATGTGAGTCACTAATATCTAATATGGCCGACTCACCACCAAAACGAAATTCTTCAGCTAAGTCAGTTTCACTTGGTGGAATAATTTCAACAATAGTTGCACCACCGTCAGATGAGAAAAAACCTCGGGTCGTAAAGTCACGCGCCCAATAAGTGATTTCATCGCCATCGCTTTCGGTAAATTGAAAAGGCAAGAAAGGCGCTGAAGCATTACCGTAAACCCAACCTTCATTAGTTATACCACTAATATAGTCTTGAGTAGAGCGAGTGTAGTCATCACTACCATCAAACTTAGTATCAAAAACATTAAGAAATTCAGTGCTACCATTAAAGTTGGTCATCGCATAGATGTCACCAAATTGTTGATACAATGAATTGCCTGTACGAGTTCTAAGAAATTGAATAACCCATGAAAGATCATTTGCTGTTGGATTGCCCGCACGCAAAGCTTCTTCGTTTTCAATATTTTCTAAGCCGTCAACTATCTCATGACTTCTATCGGCTAAATCAACAATAAGATCGTAATCACCATCACCAATATACTGGTATTGTACGGGGAAGTTATAAATGTCGGTGCCTGATATTGCAGCTTCACCGTTATTATTTTCTTGTTGTGAGTAAGTATATTTTAATCCAGCAACATCACCTTTATCGATAACTTGATATGTTGCTGCATTAACGGCGGATATTCCTAATGCACTAGTAATACCTAATGCTACTGTCTCTTATACACATCTGACGCTGCCGACGACTCCTTACGTGTAGATC
>OJHO01000045.1_pt1 | contig 57833 bp, 60 predicted proteins | sample 1595311 | NCBI WGS metagenome assembly OJHO01 (sample SAMN05416879, study PRJEB24817) | seawater metagenome | isolation source: Sea water | place: Canada:Atlantic | collected 2013-11 | reverse complement strand
CGGCATTGACGCCATCATAAAGCAAAGAACATAACAACTGGGTGGGTCAAGTCTCAGTGACAATGCCGGGTCAGTTCTCAGTGACAATCAACAGTGATGATCCACCAGGCGTTGTCTTCACCTATGCACCAAGTCGTGCGGGGCAGAATGCAGAACAGATCTTGCGGGGCTTTAACGGCACTCTGCAACTGGACGGCTATGCTGGCTACAACCGACTGACGCGCCCGTCGCGGAAAGGCGGCGCGCCGATCACCGTCGCGTATTGTTGGGCACACGCGCGTCGCAAGCTGAAAGAGGTCTTTGACCGAGACGGCTCAGAGATCGCTGCAGAAGGGCTGCGCCGGATCGCAGAGTTCTACCGCATTGAAAGCGAGATCCGTGGGATGGGTTCCGGACAGCGCCTCTCGGCACGTCAGGCCCGCAAGGCGCCATTGATGGCAGAGTTCGGTGAATGGCTTCAGAGCCAACGGCGCCGGATCTCCTCGAAGTCCCGCCTCGGCGAGAAGTTGACCTATATCCATCGGCAATGGAGCGGGTTGCAAACCTTTCTGCACGACGGTCGGGTCGAAATCGACTCCAATGCCGTCGAAAACCTGATCCGCCCAATTGCACTGACGCGAAAGAATGCGCTTTTTGCCGGCCACGACGAAGGTGGTAACGCCTGGGGCCGCATCGCATCTCTCATCGCCACCGCGAAGGTCAATGATGTCGAACCGTTCGCATACCTCAAGGCCACCCTTGAAGCGATTGCGTCAGGTCATCCTGCCAATCGCATCGACGATCTTCTTCCGTGGAATTTCCAGCCGTCAAGCTGATCTCAAGTGCCGCGTAGCCGCCGCTTACAGAAGATCCTGCGCCAGCACGGGTTCAAGGTGTCGATGTCTGGCAAGGGCAATTGCTATGATAATGCCGCCGTCGAGACCTTCTTCAAAACCATAAAAGCCGAGCTGATATGGCGGCAGTCATGGGAAACGCGCAGGCAAGCTGAGATAGCGATCTTTGAGTACATCAACGGCTTCTACAATCCGCGACGCCGACACTCAGCATTGGGTTGGAAAAGCCCTGTCGCTTTCGAACGCAAGGTGGCCTAAACAAGCACTTGGGGCGGCACGAAAGCGCGACAGGTCCAGTTAAAAAAACCAAGTATTTTGATAAGGTATGTAGCAGGACTGAGCGTGCTTGGAAGATAGAAACCATACGGTGGAATAGGTGCCGTAGGTTAAGGCAATGAGCTGGTGTAGCTGAGATGTTTTTTTCGCCAGTACGGCAGTGGCATATACACATAGTATTATTGAAAGTGGCATAACGTAAAAAATCAGACGATGAAGAGCTATCGATGAAAGAACAATTAACGGTGATAGAGATAGAATGGTTATGGTGCCTAATTTTAGTAAGGGAAAAATGTCTGGGAACATCCTCTGAAATTTACTTTTATTCATAATAAAAAATGGAACGGGTATAAGAATAAGTATATATCTTATAATAGCTCCGCCGGCAGAAACAGTATTCTCAATATATCGGCTTTCATAAGTGTCAAATCGATCGGCTAGAAACATTGCTGCTACCGGACCTAATATTAGCATTGCTGAGAAAACGCGAATCGTATTAAATTCTCTGCCAGCCAGTAGGGAGATTGGCAGGAAAATAACGACGCTGATATGAAATTGCATTCCCGCTAATATCCAAATTGCGGTACGTATTTTTTTCTTCTGGGTAAACGCATTAAAAGCCATCATGAGGAACCCGCCTGCCAAAGCTTGTCGGATTCCAGACATACCAAACTGGATAATAATCACGGGAAAGAGCAAAGTTACAATCAAGGGAGCGAATTCATAAGCACTGGCAAAGCGAATGTAGCAGAGCACTAGGATTGCGGAGGCTGCTACATTGAGCCAAGTATAGTCTAATCCAGAAGCTTTAATTGAACCCATAAGCAGTGCAAACCCAGCTTCTTCACCCTCTAGTAGATGTGCTAGTTCGAATTCTGGATTAAAATTCATCCATCTATTCAAGTAACCAAAATAGTCGCAGCCGACTTCGTAGCGAAACCCCATGAACCAAACGAGAAAAAAACCTGAAACAACAAAGAATACTGTATGAGATTTCCGATAATTCCCCACAGCTGAGAGTGCCAGGCAAGAATATATTCCTAGATAAAGAAACATGCTTAAATAAGTGCCTTTTACAGTGATTTTCCGGCGAAATCGCGCATATTTTTGCTCTCCATACCAAGCTGATCTCGGCAGCGTTTGAAGCATGCAATCAATCTATCAAGCTGATATAAATTTTCCGACAAATGACGCCCAAAATTATGCGGGTGCCACCAAAGATGGTAGCATCCGCCTGATCGAGCTGCCGATTCCATCTCTGCTTCGATACGACGAATATGAAGTTTATTATAAAAGGGCATTTTTTTTGACCAAGGCCTCAGAAAACGCGACGCTGGAACATTCCAAGCAGATAGATTGCGGCCTGGACGCACAACCTGACTGCCACCGACGGGAAACGCGCCATCAAGAAATCGCGCCGCTCGGAATAGTTTTGTGGTTTCCTGACCTGATCGGGGACGATAGAGGCGACCGTTAGCCTCCCCGCGATATACATTCACGTTTAGGTCAGCGCTCCTTTGAATGAATTCGTTTGTCGTTTGGTTTCGTGGAAAAATTATGCTCTGAAGTTTGTGCCCGCTGTTCGCTGCGATCGCCTGCGCCGAGGCGAGATCCGCTTCAAATGTTTCGATGGTAGCACCAGGCTCCATGCAATAATAATGGCTATATGTATGAGTTGCGACTTCTTGACCTAGTGTGTTCGCAATTTTATCAATTAGCGATCCCCCGAAATGAAAAGGGTCGGTGCTTTCATTGTCGCCTATAAGGCTATTTTCGATATCGGCATAAGGCGACAGGTTTTCGTTTTCGTAATTTGGTTTATGATCTGGTGCAAACTCCAGCATCTCGCGACGGTTCTTTGCGAACAATAGCCCGACTGTAGCCCAAGTTGCTTTAATGCCGGCTTCCTGAAAGCGAGGCAGTATATTAGCAATAGCCTCGCGACCGCCGAGTACGGCATCCCCATAGTTCTCCACAGTGCGGTGGTCCCGAACCCCCCACATGAGCTCAAGGTCTAGAGAAATAACGAGTGATCCGCTCATGGCCGAGGATCACTCTTAGATAATACACGTTTTGCAAATTTCCGTACAAATGTCGCAGTCTCTCCCAAGATGGGCGCGGGGTCATCCCAAGCACCGGTGACATCAGCGCGTCCCGTTATTCGCATTTTATGCCCCAGATCCGGCGGGGGTAAAATAAAATCGCGGTTCCAAAGGTAAAATAGCTGCGAAGCTAAATCTTTGGTAGTGTATCGCCATAGAACACCATCTTTTTGCTGCAATGCCGGAGGTAAAGGGACGCCATTTTCTTCGGCAATAGCGGTTTCGATCAGAGGTACTCCTGCTGCGGACGCTATAGAAAACCAAAGTGATGGACGAGGGTTTACTTCAATTATCTTTAGCTCACCAGTCTCAGGGTGGCGCTTGAATTCTGCTGCTGCGATTCCTCTGTATCCAAGACTAGACAGTAGCGCTTCGGCGATATCCCCCGTCTCTCGACAGGTTTCACTTCGTACCAAGGAAGCAGAACCAAAACCGGCGGGGTATTGGCGTAATTTACGAGCTGTAAATCTCTGACGCACCTGGCCGGCTTTATCAATATAGCCGCACCACATTGTGATATTGCTTTCCGGTCCCGGCACAATTTCCTGTATCAGGAGCGTTTCGGCTTCGCTAGGTATCTTATCCACAATGCTGTCGAATTCTGCCTTGCTCCTGACAATCCACCCTTTTTGACCCGCCATCAGATGTTTAACATCTTGTATACGGGCCGGTTTGATCATTGACGGAAAGTGAATATAATCGCGATAGGTCCGTGCTTTTTCGAGTGTTGTCGACGTTAGCGACGGGTATGCGACGCGATGCGTCTCACATAACTGGTAAAAAATATCCTTGTTCATGATTTGGCCCGCGAGGCCATCTTTATAGGATCCGTGCAGATGGACGTACTTTGAAAGGGTATCAGAATTGGCAATTACCGCTTCAAGGTCTTGATCAGATGTTACTATAAGGAGCGGTTTTCTGGCACTATACCTGCTCGTCCGTATGATAATAGCAGCCACTCGCGCTTCTGGAGACTCTTCAGCGACGTACTCTGTCATTAAACGAGACCAAAGCCCAGGCGATCCGGGTGCTCCAACACCCATCACGGAATAGCCTGCTCGTGCGGCCTCCCGTATAGCATAAAGACCTGTCGGAGACAGGCCGAGAACGATTACGTCAGGTATTTTTGACATCGCTCACCACCTCTTCTAGCAAACGCACCATTCTTGTTGTGATTACCCGTGGATCAAACCTCTGCTCAACTTCAATTCTCGCAGCCACGGCTAAACGCTGACGCAGATCAGCATCCTCGATAGCATTCACTAAGTATTTTTCCCAATCAGTCAGCGTTTCACATAAAAATCCTGTTTCCGCGTGACGGATGAGTTCATGATTGTAGCCGATTGCTGATACGATTGGAACGACACCAGCCGCCATATAGGTCCTCGCTTTGCCTCCGGACTTCCCATTAGCCCAGTCCTCGGATGGTAATGGCATTAGTCCAATATCGAAACGGGCAAGGGCCTCTAGCTCGCCAGCAAGTGTCCAATCTCTAAGAGTCCAACTAACCCCCTCCATCTTGAAGTCATTACCGCCTACAATCTCCCAACGGATGTTTGGATACCTTTGTGCAAGCGCCTGCAAAACTGGCTCGATCAGCCTGAGATACTTGACAGTGGACGGAGATCCCAACCAGCCTATTGTAATTGGTGTGTCATTAGAGTGTGTAGAATGCATCGGGATACGGACGGTGTTTTCCGCAACTTCGACGGTGACTGCTTTTGCTGCACCTGCATCGATGGCAGCATCGCGCAGCCATTTGTTTCCGGCAACCACACAATGCACTAGCCGAAAAATATCCCGTATTTTATCTCCCGATCTGAACGCTGTAGCAAGTTTGTTGTAGCGAGAGGCCTTCTTTATGAAGAGCGCGTCATCATAATCAAATATTAAAATCGCCCCTCGTTTTTGTAGCCATGATTCGATGAGCGGCGGGCCAAAGGGTAGCAGTTCACGCTGCATGTATAGCACATCATAGCTCCGCCAACGGCGCAAGACCCATAGCCTCCGCCCAATAGCCTTCAACGTTGCAAAAATTTTGACAATCGTTTGACCCGGCTGGAGCGATAGATGGTACATGGGGGTGTCCATGAAGCTTTGAACATCAGATTTTACCCCAAGTTCCTTAAAATGCTCGAGATATTGGAAAACGCGGTAGCGGCTGGAGGCACCTTCAATTGGATAACGTGTCAGAAAAAGAACGCGGATCATGATTGACGATCAGCTAGTTGTTGGTAAATGCCAGAATAGGCCTTGACCCCTGCTGAAAGGGAAAACCTCTCTTCGGCAACTTTGCGACAGCGCGCAGGCATTTCAGGATCTGCAGCCATCTTGAATAGCCTTTCCAAGGCTACGCCAAGGTGGCTCAAGTCGATACTGTCTGTACCAAGAGACGCAAGCGCTATACCAGTGCCGGTTTCCCGAAGGTCTTCAGCTACATCGCCAACCCCTCCATTGGTAAAACAGGGTTTGCCACAGGCCAGAAATTCGCCCATACGAGTTGGGCATGATGCCCGCTTGGACCAAGCGGGGCGTATGAAAAAGATTCCAGCATCCATTCGCGAAATTTGATGCGATACCTCGTAAAAGTCCGCTCCGCGCACCTCGACTCGGTTGAGATCGACACCCGCTGCGCTTAAAGTGTCTCGGACAAAATTATGGTTTCCTTTGGTTATCACCAGAAACCGAACATCGGGCCGTATTTCAAAAGCACGCGCGACAGCTTCAGCTACCTCATTAAACAAGTACCAACTTCCAACAGAGCCAACATATCCAAGCGTGAAACCTTCAGAGGGGGTAGCTTGTGGTTTGAACATGTCCAGATTGGTACATGTCGGGACAACAGTCGATTTTTTGGGAATACCTTTCATATAATCGAACGCTTCATATTCCGTCATGCCTGCTTTTGTTAGAGAAATTATATGATCTGCATCGAGGAATAATGAGCGCTCTACACGCTTAAAAATCCAGTAGGGCATACCATATTTTGACCATATTTTACCATCTACACGTTCGTCGGGCCAAAATCCACGCATGTCGAATATGAACTTAGCACCCGTTACCCTTTTGACCGCTAAGCCGATTAAGCTTGCGATATAGCTTCGGCAGTGAACAACGTCTGCTCTGACTTCGTATGCAATACGGATGGCCTGCTTCCGCCCAGCCAACACGTCGTAAAGTGTTGCAAGTATCCCAATGGGTCGGTTGTGCCAGACCCGAGGCCGCCAATCGACGCCAGCTTGCTCACATAGCGCGCGCATAGCTTCTACTTTTTTTCTATCCCGCAGAGCGTCAGCTTTTTCAAAGCTTAGCACTGTCATTTGATGCCCTTCACGACCTAAGGCTAGCACATACTGCAAAACTTGGCTCTGGCCTAAGGGATCCATTAGGCCGGTATAGGAAATGTATAGAACGCTTTGATGCATGATGTTTCGCTTTTTTGTGGGATGTATAATTTCTGCTTTTATACATGCATTAATGCTGCATACGCTTTAGTCAGCTGCGAGACTTTAGTTGAAAGGCCAAATTCCGCCTCTGACCTCGCACGTGAGGCTTTGCCCATAGCCTCGCGCAGGCTCTTATCTTGCGAAAAGTCTAAAATAGCGTCTGCGATCGCTTTTATATCACCAACGGGTACCAGGCGACCGGTATCTCCAACGACTTCGGGCAATCCGCCGGCGGTCGACGCAATCAAAGGCTTGGATAAGCTCATGGCCTCAAGTGCAGTCAGTCCGAACCCCTCGTAGCGGGATGGTGTGATGACGATATCCGCAGTCCCCATAACCGTCAGAAAGGACTTATGATCCAAATCGCCTGTTATAACCAAGGGAAATGGAGTGCTTTCAGCGATTCCCTTCAGTTCTGTATGCATTACGCCATGCCCAACGAAGGTGACCTCAAGGGATTGGCCTTCTAGGCGCGGATCGTTCAGGGCGGCAATAAGGTCTGTATGCCCTTTTTCCGGCACAAGCCTGCCGGGCAGCACGACATGCAACGGCGCATCGGGTGCACGCGGTACGGTTTTGATCGCGTCGATGACTGCTAGATCGATTGGGTTATAGATCACATCCACGTTGTCGAGATACAAATTCTGTCGATAGTGATCGGCCACCGCTTGTGACACAGCTAGCTTGGCTTGGATGCCACGTGGATAAATGGCGCGAGCCAGTTTTTTTCGCAGTTGCAGCTTTATTCCGTCTTTATTTGCACCGGCATAGGCGAGATTGTGGAAGGTGGCGCAGGTTCTTGCTTGGGTAAAACCCAAAAGCCGTGACAAACCTGTATATACCGTTGGAAAATAGAGGTGTGCGTGCAAAATATCCGCCTCGGGCATTGCGCGCGAAATATCGCGAGCGCCAGCAACTAAGTTCCACCTATACCGCTTAGGCAAGTGGATAACTGGCACGCCCGCTTTTTCCAGTTCTGGCTGCAGATCATAGGGGCCGCCCCGAACTGCTACGGCGACCTGATGCCCCTGACGAACCAATTCGGGAAGCACCATGACTAGTAACCGTTCAGCCCCACCGCGGGCAAGGGTGTCTATAATGTGGAGAATTTTCACTTTGTCTCACCTATCATATGGATCACACGCGCCGGTACACCGACTGCAACACTGTTCGCTGGAATATCCCGTGTTACGACCGAATTGGCCCCAATGACGGCATTGTCACCAATCGTAACGCCCTTGGTCACTGTCGCTTTGGCTCCGATCCAGACATTATTACCGATTGTGATCGACGCAGTTCTATAACCAGCTTGAGCAGTTATAAGCTTAGAGCCAAATTGATGATCTTGATCGCGGATAGATATGTGTTCGGCAATTAAACAATCACTCCCTATTGTAATGGAATCCCGAACGCAAATGACGCTGTATTGTCCGATATAACTGCGGGCACCGATCTCAAGTCGGCCATGTTTTGCCGTTATGTCGGCAAAACGATCGATGGCTAGGCCGTTCGACAAGAAAATAGTCCCGCCATCGGTAGCGCGTAAGCGCACATGCTGCGCAATTGTAACCTTGCCGTTGACATGGATTCCTGGGCCCATCAGTGGAATACGAGTAAATAGGAATACAATCAGACGCCCAGCGCGATTCAGCATTCGATATAATAGCACTACGCGGTTTGCCCCATTCCAATTTCAACCCAATATAGCAATATGAGTAATCATTTTTACTCAAACGTTTCGTTAGATTGCCAAGGGTCTTGCTTTATTCTTAAGATAATACAATAAAAATTTACCAGTCACAAATCTCCGTCTATAGCCTTCTTTTCCAAGTTCTGTGCACTATATTGATGAAGCTCTGTGGGAAAAATGACACCGCCAAGGCAGCTATAACTTTTGGGTGTTTTAAAAAAAATAGAGGTCTCAAGAGAACTGCTTTTAGTAAAGCTTGGCGACCCTTTCGTCTTTCTTGTTGATCAAATATTAGCTGCATACCTTTTACTTTGTAAAGGCGACCAAGCGACGCACGCTTAAGAGTTCTTATTTCTGGCGAAAGCTCAGTCAGGGAAAAAAACCACTCTTGGTATTTGATAACCTCTTCAAGCATAACTTCAGCATTTTTACCAATGTTATATGAGTGATCGCGCATCACTGCGACAACGCGATCCACATATTCATAGCGATAGTGGAGTGCGATACGCATATGAATCGCCTCGCCTTCCGCCTTAAATTTATTGCTAGGCCGCACCAGATCAAACACCTCGCGTCGATAAAGAGGTGTAACTGGATAGATAAAATTACCTGTTTCGATTAGATTACGAGCTATCCACCCCGTGTAAACGGGTAAGTTTACCTTTACTGTTTCGCCAGTATCTTCAAAGTATCGTGCTCCGGCAGCATAGACTACACCTACATCGCAACCACTTGCCTCCATCTTTGCGACCTGGATGGCGGTTTTGTCCGGCAAAAACCAATCGTCCGAGGGGAGTAGTGAAATATATTTCCCTCGCGATACTCCCAACGCTTGATTCATCACTGCGCTTTGGCCTTGGTTTCTGGCGTTCAGGATCGTTGTTACCTTCGGATGATCGCTGAACTCACTAATAACAGTATGGCTATCATCGCGTGACCCATCGTCGACAACAATCAGTTCGATATTCTCATAAGTTTGGGTCAGAACGCTATTGATTGCAGTGCGGATATATTGGGCATGGTTGTAAGATGGAATGATAACGGTGACGAGTGCGTGAGAGGCCACTAGAAATTTCCTATGTTTAAAAAGACCTAGTTATGAAATTAGGCGTTTCGCGCCGACTTTTGATAGAATTTTGAAACAACCCCTTTGAAAATCTGGATTCGACCAACTCATCATTGCCCAAACTGTAAAAAGGAATATAGCGGCAACCCAATTCAACCAGCTTGGTTGCTCAAACCAGATCATAATTGCCATAGCAAAAACCATCCCAAAACCGCGCATTATTGTGTTGAGGGTTGCATGGTCAAACCGATAACCTATTATAAACCGACCTACGGTTATTTGTTGGATTGCGTTAAAGAACTGTGAAAGAAAATAAGCCATAGCGACCCCGACGATACCGTATTTGGGAAGCAGTAGTAACACCAAGACCAGATAGATGATCGCCCATAGAATGTAAGAGCTAGTAGAAATAATTAGTCGCTTTTTTACTACTAGCGCCATTCCGATGGTTTCGGCCGTTATTCGAAATAGATCTCCAGGTAGGATTAATATCAAAAGAAAGGCAGCCGGTATAAATTCCGCTGAGAATAAAAGGCGCATCATTAGTTCACCTCCCGCCATCAACACTAGTATAATTGGCGGAATTACGAACAAATACATTGATAGTGTCTTGTTCATGTGCGCATGCATCTCGACGTCGGATTTTGCGCTCGAGAGCGTGGGGAAATAATATCCCCCAGCCGCAGCAGACAAACCACCTAAATAGACCGTTGCCACTTTCATGGCCATTGTAAACAGGCCGTTGGATCCACTACCCCCAGATGAGATAATACACCTTGATACGACAAGTGTAGTTAATATCCCTACCGCAACGGCGATAAGCCCGTTTATTCCAAAGCTTATGTTCTTTTTTATTTCAGCTATCTCAAAGTAGCTCACTTGAGGCAACAAGATATCTTCCCCGAGGACCTTCCGTGTAAAAAACATTGTGAAGCCCAGGTATAGTATGTGAAGCCCGATGTATCCCATGATTGCGCCCTTCAATCCGAAGGGGAAGATCAGAACAGCCAGCACTAAAACGCTGAACACATCCGCCCCAATCCGTGCTCGGACAACTGCGCTAACAGATCGTGTTGCGTTCAGCATGGTGCGATAGGTCTGACCAGCGATATAAACCGGTACACTTAATAGGATCAGACAAATTAAACCAGCCCGTGCTCCACCATCATCAAACACTAAAGCCGAGAGGGTGTCGCTGAACCAGCAACCACCCAGCGACAAAATCAAAGCTGTTCCCATCTGCAACAAGAAATTAGAAGACATGTGGTGCCGGAACAGTAAGCGATCCCCATCAGCCCATGCAGGCGCAAGGTGACGGAGCATCCCATTGTAAAAACCGAGCGATGCAACAGCTGAGAACAGGCTCCAAAGGGATGTTAACTGATTTAGGATACCGACGCCTTCCGTACCTAGTAAAACTGCGGTTATCTTGCCCTTGATCACCTGGGTAAATGACCCAACAATAGAAGCTCCCGTGAAGAAAGCAAAAGCCTTACCTAGACTGCTCACATCATTGGTCGCTTCTTAATTGCGCGTGCAGGTATTCCAGCTACAATTGTAAATGGTGGAACGTCATTAGTAACGACACTATTAGCACCGACGATTGCCCCGTCGCCGATGGTCACACCTTTCGTGACAACTACACCAGTCCCGATCCACACTCCATTGCCGATTGTAACAGGGCTTACAGTATATCCTTGTGCCGAAATAGGGATACCACGTTGATCAAACCTGTGATCAACATCCAAGATATAAACCCGCGGGGCCAACATTACATCCGAGCCAATTTCAATTTTCTGCAGGGAGGTTATTATGCATCCATCGTTGATTGTAGTTCTATTGCCAATGCGCAAATGTCCATTTCCAGCAAACTGCACTCCGTTGCGAAATGCGATACGCTCGCCGACTTCGATAGTTAAATTACCATGGAAACGAACGTTGCTCCCTATGGACCCTCGGCGGCCTGCTCGCTCGAATGCTGTAGACAGCCAGATATACCGAAGTTTATCCCACCTTCTCTTTGATTGAGACTTCCAAACAAGATATGCTCCTAGAACTCCCCTCAAATTTAAAAATCCTTAATGGAGTTAAGTACAGTTTTCGCGGCTAAAATTCCAAGATGTGGCCCTATTGGAAGGCTTAGCACTTCGCTTGCCAGATCACATGCTAACTGGAGTCTTTTAGAAGACAGTCCCAACGCCGAATAGGCCTGTTGCACATGCGGAGGTATGGGATAATGGATGAGTGTTGCTATTCCGGCGTCGGCCAAGCGAAACTGTAGGGCATTGCGCTCTGAACTTCGCACCACATACAGGTGCCACACGGGGTCTGCCCAGTCGGGGACATGTGGCAGGATCAGCCCGCTGTCTTTCAGGCCTTCGCTATAGGCTCCGGCGACCGTCCGGCGGCGGTCAGTCCATTCGTCGAGATGTTTCAGCTTCACCCGCAGCACTGCCGCCTGGATAGGATCAAGGCGCGAGTTTACGCCCTGTACTTCGTTCACATATTTAACCCGGCTGCCGTAGTTGCGCAGCACTTGAACCTTATTCGCCAGGTCAGCCCGATTAGTGGTGATGGCACCCCCATCCCCCAAAGCACCAAGGTTTTTGCCAGGATAGAAGCTCCAGCAAACGATGTCCCCATGCCCGCCAATACGTTTGTCCTTGTAGCGTGCACCATGCGCCTGCGCCGCATCCTCGATCACTGCGATATTATTTTCCCGTGCAAGTTTTAGGATCGGATCCATATCGGCAGGCTGGCCATACAGATGGACTGGCAACAAAACCTTGGTCCGCGGTGTGATCGCTGCGGATATCTGCTCAGGATCGATGTTATGGGTGGCGGGATCGGGTTCAACTGGCACCGGCGTGGCACCAACAGCGGAAACGGCCAGCCAAGTCGCAATATAGGTGTTGGACGGCACAATCACTTCATCCCCCGGGCCTACTTCAAGTGCGCGTAAAGAAAGGATCAATGCATCAAGCCCATTGGCCAACCCTACAGCATAATTGGCTTCGCAGTATTCCGCCCATTCAGCTTCAAATGCTTCGACTTCTGGGCCCAATATATACCAGCCACTGTCCAAAACCCGCGAGATAGCTGAATCGATTTCCGACTTCAATTCACGGTAGGATGCACCAAGGTCGAGGAAAGGTACTTTCATTTTATACCCTTGTTTGCTGCTGCGGTAAAATCGCTATAATTGCGAAAGTAATCGGCCTCATCATAGGGGCGCGAGGCTAGAACCATACAAACGGCTCCTTGGCTAAATCTATCCATTTCACGCCAAATCAAGCGATTGATGTAGAGTCCTTTACGCGGATCGCGCAGCCAATACTCAGACTTTGTTCTCCCATCGTCTATTTTCATACGGAAGCTACCGGAAAGTGCGAAAACCACCTGTTCTAGATCACGGTGCGCATGACCCCCTCGTTCGGCATCGACCGGCACATTATAGAGATAGTAGACACGCTTAATTGGAAACGGGACATGGCGTTCACCTTCGATGAAGGTCAGATCACCTCTTGGGTCTGTTACAACTGGAAGATCGATCAACCGCACATGTCCGGCTGACGGTGTTTTTTTTTCAATCATCGTTATTTCCCGATTTCAGAACCTTTATGTGCGTCGACTTATCTACTGTGAACTGTTCGCGCGAATAGATGAAAAATATATCCTGCTTTGTCCTGTGTATTTCGGTCATGCCAAGACGGCGGTAAAAAGATTCTGCATGCGTGTTTTCCTTCCGCACATCGACGTTTGCCATTTGAAGCCCAAGCGCTTCAAAACCAAACCCGAATGACATAACTGCGCTCTCCAGAGCAGCTTTTCGTGGTTTGTTTTGATCAAGGATCCAGCTTCCCCATGTGAACTGGTTACCCGTTATGTCGTACAGACGCACCACGCCGCAACGCACTCCATTTTTACGTTCGATCACAAAATAGTATTCAGCACCCGCGGCTTCGCGCGGTTTATAGGATTCGATCCAACTGCGCTGGTCTTCCACCGTTCCTGTAACTGTAGACAGATGGCCATTGTAGGTCGGATCTATGCGCAATCCATGAATATACGCAGCGTCCTCGGGCTGGACGAGACGGAGGGAAAGTTGAACGCCATCGATACGGGTCAAAGCTGGCTGTTTCACAACCTCAAATCACTCTCTTGCGCACCAAGGACATTCTTCAGGTCATACAGCACGTGATCAGCTTTGCCAAAACCGCGCATCCCATTGGATCCCATAACTTTGAATTGGTCATGTGCGACGGCCAGAACAATCCCGTCGTAGTAGCCATTTATCGGAGATTCTACGAGGTTCACCCCGTATTCATGGCGCGCTTCGTCGGGATTGGTCCAAGGATCGTAGATATCGATATGGATACCATAATCCTGCAATTCATGCACAACGTCGACAACACGCGTATTCCGCAGGTCAGGACAGTTCTCCTTGAAGGTAAGCCCTAGGACCAGCACACGCGCACCATTGACCTGAATCCGCCGCTTGAGCATGGCCTTAACTAGTTGACCGGCAACATAGGCCCCCATGCCATCATTGATACGTCGTCCTGCAAGGATCACTTGAGGGTGATACCCTACCGCCTCGGCCTTATGGGTCAGGTAATAGGGGTCCACGCCAATGCAATGGCCGCCGACCAGCCCCGGACGGAAAGGCAAAAAGTTCCACTTCGTACCTGCGGCTTTCAGCACGGACTCGGTGTCGATACCCATTTTATTGAAGATGATGGCCAGCTCGTTGACCAAAGCGATGTTCAGATCCCGCTGCGTGTTTTCAATCACCTTTGCGGCTTCTGCTACACGGATGCTTTCAGCTTTGTACGTGCCTGCCGTGATAATGCTGGCATAAAGCTGATCCACTTTCTCGGCGATGTCGGGTGTGGATCCGGACGTTACCTTACGGATATCTGGCAAACGATGCGTTTTGTCACCGGGATTGATCCGTTCGGGGGAATATCCCGCGAAAAAGTCTTTGTTAAAGATCAAGCCTGAGACGCGTTCCAGCACGGGCACACAGTCTTCTTCTGTGGCACCGGGGTATACGGTAGACTCGTAGATCACGATGTCGCCGCGTTTAAGAACCTTGCCCAAGGTTTCTGATGCTTTGATTAGCGGCGTCAGGTCAGGGCGCTTGTGCGCATCAATCGGGGTTGGAACGGTGACAATGTAGATTTGCGCGTCCGCCAGATCTGCAGGATTTGTCGTGAATGAAAGGTGCGAAGCCTCGCGAAGCTCTCCCTCAGAAGCCTCCAGCGTATCGTCACGACCTTCGCGCAACGCATCAATGCGGCTTTGGTTAATATCAAAGCCGATCACTGGGCGGATTTTGCCAAACTCCATGGCAAGCGGAAGACCAACATAGCCAAGCCCGATGACTGCTATTTTTTGCATATCCGAACTCATTTCCCCGAATACTCCCTGTACCACTCGACAAACCGTGCGATGCCATCCCGGAAATCTGTCTGAGGGCGATAGCCCGTTAGTGTTTTCAGTAGCTCTGCATTGGCCCAAGTAGCGGGCACATCGCCGGTTTGCATGCCCATGTAGTTCCGCTGTGCTTTTTGCCCGAGACAGTCTTCAATGGCATCTACAAAATCAAGCAAACGTATCTTGTCGGAATTGCCGATGTTGACCACACGGTACGGAGCCACCGGGGAAAGGCTGTCGCCTTCTGGCACAACGCCATCCTCGGGCCGCTCTGGCACTGCGTCAATCAGCAGGCGGATCGCGCGGACAAGATCATCGACATAGGTGAAGTCACGGTACATATCGCCGTTGTTATAGATGTCGATCGGCCGCCCATCGAGCATCGCATCTACGAACTTATAAAGCGCCAGATCCGGCCGACCCCATGGGCCATAGACGGTAAAAAACCGAAACATCGTGGTGGGCAGATCATGTAGGTGAGCATAGGAATGCCCCATGCTCTCGGTGGCTTTCTTTGTCGCCGCATAGATGGTCAGCTGCGTGTCGGCTTTCTCGGTCTCGATGAAAGGCATCTCTTCGTTGGCACCGTAAACCGAAGAAGTTGATGCCATCATCAAATGCTTGACCTTCAAGCGTCGTGCCGCCTCCATCACATTGAAGGTACCGATCACATTACTATCGAGATAGGCTCGCGGGTTCTCCAGGCTGTAACGAACGCCGGCCTGTGCTGCGAGATGGACAATCACATCCGGGGCGAATTCATCGGCGATGCGGTCGAGGAAAGCCTGATCTTCGAGCATCCCTTCGGTCGCGGCGAAATTTGGGCTTTGAAGCAGCATTTGGTGGCGTCGCTGCTTGAGAGCCACATCGTAGTAATCCGTCATCCCGTCAAAGCCGTGGACAATGAAGCCTTCGGCTAGCAGAAGCTTGGCTAGGTGGAAGCCGATGAAACCAGCGGTGCCGGTGATTAAAATACGTTTCATTAAAAGCTCTTTTCGGTTTACGGTTATTATCGGGGGTCGGATACCATATTGGTCCCCAAATTCACTTCAGTTTGAAGCGTCTCTATTTCCTTTTTAAGCGCTTCGTATTCTTCCATCTTCCGCTTGAGAAATCGTGATGTAAGCGCAGCTTTTTCAGTTAGACCCTTTGGCGTCAGGATATAGGCATAGCGCCGCTTGTCGTTCGCAGCCGAGAAATTCCCCAGCTTAACCATACCTTTTTCCACTAAGGCATTCAGGCAGTAATGCACACCGCCAACACTTATCCCGACCGCGGCCGCAATATCCCGTTGGGACATTTCAGGGTTTTCCTGCAGCAAGCGCAGGACGCGAAAACGCAAGTCCTCTTGTGCTTCGCTGCGCTGCCCCACCATCAGATAGCACCCTTTTCGCAGGCTGCCGCACAAGAAGTGCCGGCGGCTCTTCTTGTGCTTACTGTAATCTGAATAAGATGCTCTAATATAGGCATAGTCGTTCAACTTTGAGCGGTAACATGATGCTCCCTCTACGAAAAGATAGAACTGTTCAAACAATGTTATTTATTTGCGACACTCAATGGAAACTGGTTGGGTTGGAGTGCCTTATACACGCGCATCACAAGCGTAAAACGCTTCGGACAACATATGCTTTGAGCAAGCCGCAAATGAACGTCAACACAAGAACAAGTCAGGAAGAGAATATCCGCGTTTCCTCAATCTACAGTAGGGGGCGTATACATATGTTCGGGGTTGAAGACGGGCGCGATCAAAGGCACGATCGTTCAAAGTTGAGCAAGCAGGGCCCCTATGAGAGATCACGAGAGCGGAACGACTTGGTTTCTGACCCAATTCAAACCCAACAGCCATAAAATTGCCCATCGCAACCTTGTTCAGCAGGGCTTCGAGACGTTTTTACCCCTACATGAAGAGACCACACGCGTCCGTGGCAAGTTCACTGTCAGAAAGCGCCCGCTGTTTCCAAGCTATCTGTTTGTGGCCTTTGATGTGAAGCAAGGGCATTGGCGTGCGGTGAATTCCACCTATGGCATCACACGGATTGTTAGTCTCGGTAATAAACCGACCCCAGTTCCCTTTGGCCTAGTCAGCCAGTTGATGCTGCGCTGCGATCAAGGCGACGAACTACTGTCGCAAAAACGCCTACAACCGGGCGATCAGGTCGCGATAACTACAGGCCCGTTTGCGGACGTAATCACCACTATCGAAACCATAGAGCCAGATCGCCGCGTTTGGGTGTTGCTGGACGTCATGGGCAGACAAACCAGAGCTGCCCTAAAATCGGATCAGCTACGCGCAGTATAAAGTGGCAGACCTTTCACCGCCTGCTAAGCCGGTACGCAAGCTGTCCCACGCGCTCACGAATTGCAGTGTTTAGCACAGCTAGATTCTGAATTAGGTTCCAGCCGATGCCGTCCCCGAACCTTGATGTGCGATAGTCGACAGGCCAAGCCACAAGTCGATCCCAGCCAGCAGCTTCAAAGCTACGCATGGTGCGCGGCATGTGAAACGCGCTGGTAATCAGAACCCAACTTACATCCGGAGCAGGGCTTGCAAGCTTTAGACTAAGCCGGGCGTTTTCCGCAGTGTTGCGCGATTGCTCTTCCAGAAGCAGGCGTTTAGGCGATATGCCTTGTTCAAGAAAAAATCGTTTGGCAATGGCGGCCTCCGAGACGGTAACACCGGCCGCGTCCCGAAGTGCACCACTACCACCTGTAAAGAGCACCTGCGCCTCGGGAAACCGACGCGCGAGAGCGAGCGCAGCCGTGTACCGCTCTGCGCCTTCGTTGAGCTGCACTTGGCTCCAAAAGGCACTGGCCCGGGCGTTTTCACCACCACCGAGCACAATGATGCCATCGATAGCATTAAGATCAGGATTGGCTGGATAGCGGCGCTCGATAGGCTGCAAAAGCAGATCGCCAAGCGGCAAAGTGCTCAGGGTGATCAGCAACGCCAATGAGATGCTGCTGATCCAAAGCGCCATACGCCTACGTTGCAAGGTCAATGCAAGTACGATGCCCGCCAAGGCGATGACGATCCAAGTGTCCGGTCGCAAGAGTGCGCCGAACAGCTTCGATACGATGAAAAAGACAGTTTCCACTAAGATTAGCTTTGCCCGTCGCCGGTGAGGGCCGCGAGGGCCTGACGATAGGCGGTGACAACCAACGCCTGATCAAACTCGCGCTCCATCTTAAGACGCCCTGCCTGCCCCATCTCGACCCTGGCTTGCGGCGAAAGCGCCAGAAACCGTTCCATCGCCGCAGCGAGACTATCAGCATTTCGCACTGCGCACAGAAAACCCGATACATCGTGATCGACCACAGTACGACAACCAGGCACATCTGTCGCGATGAGCGGTCGAGCCATGGCAGCCGCCTCGATCAGCGTGCGCGGTGCGCCTTCGCGGTACGAGGGCAGCACGACACAGGAGGCGGCAGCGATCGCCGGGCGCACATCGTTAGTCGTGCCAAGATATTCGACCACACCTTCGGCCACCCAACCTTCGACAGTCGCAGTGTCGATCGCGGTCCGGTTTTCCGAACCGGCTGCGCCCAATAGCTGGAACCGCGCATTCGGATGTCGCGCCTTGATCTGTCGTGCCGCCTCTACGAATTCGATTACACCCTTGTCCCGCAAAAGACGCGCAATCATCAAAAACACTGGCGGAGCGTCTGCTGAAGGCATTTCCGCGGCAGTAAAGCGGGTCAGATCAATGCCTGATCCGGGCAGTAATCGAGCCTGATCCGTGCGCACAAGCTTGCGGTCAAGGAAGAGCTCCCGGTCGTCTTCGTTCTGGAAAAAGACGATCGGCAATTTACCAAAGGCGCGTCGATAGAGCTGCTCGGCGACGGTCTGCAGCAGCCCGCCCGACAGAAAAGCGGTACCCAGCCCCGTCACATTCGGAACGAAGGGCACACCGGCCGCACGCGCAGCCCGGGCCCCGAAGATGTTATTCTTGATCGTGAAGCTCAGAATGGCATCCGGCTGTTCTTCAAGAAAAATCCTCTTTAGCGTACGCTGCAGCTTCAAGTCTTCGACCGGGTTCAGTCCTTTAACACTCATCTCTAATGGGCGAAAACGACAGCCGATCCGTTCAAGCTGGCCTACGGATTCATCGGGCGGGGCTAGAACAGTAATCTGATGTCCATCAGCCAACAAAGATTCAACCAGAGGTAGCCGAAAATTCCAGATATTCCACGCGGCATTCACCGTCATCAAAATGTGCATGTAGGTGCCTTTTTTGGAAACGTACTATAGCAATAGAGTGATTTTCCTAGAGCTAAATAGTAGTATCCGGCCTGTTATCTGGCGCAGCCCTCATTAGTTAAACCGCTTCTGTGAGCGCCATTCATAAATGTCACTGGCTGTGCAAAGCAGAAGTGTCACCCGAGGCCCTGAGGGTGGCAAGGCTTAGCAGCCCGGAGACCTCATATATCGTAGGGTTGGTCAGCCTTGCGAAGGTCAGTGGAAAAGCTGGCGTTTTTCTTTTTTGGTGAGGAATGCAGCGAGGCCTTCTTCATGCAAGGTCTTTTCAAACTGCTGCCATGCCAGGCCATCAGCCAGGAACGGGTCATCGAAGACGGTAGACGTGCCGAACTCATTGACGACTTCCAGAATCCAACCAGGATCGATGTCGCTTTTGTAGATATCGACCGTCAGAAAATGGCCGTCGACCTCAACGTCGGCACACAGATCGGACATAATGATCTCGGGTTCTTCTTCGGTATTCATAGCGTCAATTCTGTGCCTATTCTGCCGCCTATACAATCGATTTTTTGGTGCGTGATCCGGAGGGGCGGCCGGGACGTCTGCCGTTTGATTTATAGCCGATCTTCTCAGAATTTGTCCTGACTGGATATTTTGGCGGTGCCTTATCTTGCATCTCTTTGATATGCTCGAGCACGGCACCAAGGCGCTTGTTGTCGGTGATGGCCGCATGGGTCACGCGCTGATCCATATCGAAGATTTTGTAGGGCAGGGATCGGCCTTTTGAGCGGACTTCGAACCGTCCATCCACGAAGGCGTAGGTGTCGACGTATTTGCCAACCAGCCCGCGTGTCACATCGCTTTCTTCCAGCATGATCCGCTTGCGGTCATAGGAAAACGTCAGCTGCTTGCCGACATAACGTGTATCCACTGCCCGGCAGGCGATTTGGCAAAGCCAAATCTGCCGAAAGGGGGCCAGCATAGCACATCATCAAGCCGATCTGGTTCGACATTTAAGGCGCGGTGTAGGTTATCAGGCTTGGCCGGGACTTTGGCGAATTGAGCGTTGAAGCGTTCTCTAAAGCCTTGCAAATAGGCGTTCCCAGCCTCCATGTCCGAGATACCAGCAAGGCGTAGTTCTTTGACCAAACGATCCTGCAATGTGCGGTTGGCGCGTTCGACGCGGCCCTTGGCCTGAGAGCTGTTGGCGCATAAAATCTCAACGTTTAACGCGTTCAGCGCACGCCCAAACTGGGTCATGCGCGCACCGCCTTTGGCGTCGTCCTTGGCCACACGGAACACAGTGTGTTTGTCGCTGTAGAAAGCAACAGGGCGACCATGTGCGAGCAGATAGCTTTCCAGTGCTTCGAAATAGCTGAACGTACTCTCGGACTTCACGAACCGCTGTTCCATGAGCGTGCTGGTGGCATCATCAATGAAGACGAGCAGGGTGCAGGGCTTATTCCGATCCTCGAACCAACGGTGATCTGAGCCATCAATCTGGATCAACTCACCAAAACATTCCCGGCGCAATCTGGGCTGGTGAAACCTGCGGCGTTGCTTGCGGGGCAGCCAGATACCGTCGTCTTGCATCCATTTGCGCAGCGTCTCACGCGAGACTCTGAACCCGTGATGTTCAGCCAGCACCTCGGCGGCCAGCGTCGGCCCGAAATCCGGATAGTTCTCCTTGATCAGTCCGAGCGCATAATCCCGTTTGGCCTGATGGATCAGGTTGTTCGGAGACTTCCCACGCGCCTTATGCCGGATCGCCGATGCGCCATCCTGACGATACCGCTTCAGCAACCGGAATATCTGCCGACGCGTCAGATCTAACATGTTCGCCGCGTTGTCGACGCTCAGCCGACCATCATCGACCTGCGCCAATACTTCCACACGGTTAAACTCGCGCTCGCTCATCATCACCCATCCCATGTCCGCTCATCCTCACATCGTTTTGCGAGGAGAGTGACACTTCTGCTTTGCTCACGGGTGACATTATCGCTTTGCGGCTACAAGCGCTGCCCTTATAATTAGGATTATGTGATATTTTGTCTGACGACAATTCCGAATTTGTTTCCGCCATCGATACATGACACTCGGGAAGTTCGGAATGATTGTACATCGAGCATCCATACCTGCCTACAACAATAGCCCTTCTGTCCACGTCGCGGTCTGCTCTTATGCGCGATGGGACGCCCAGCGCTTGCTTGATATTTCAATAAGCGCTCCACAAGACAATGTCTCATCGTCGACCGTCTTATCAGTTGGGGAATAGGGGCACTTAGGTAAGCAGACTATTTCGATAGCAGGTACGGCGTCCAGATCCGGGCGTATTTGCCTCTCGGGTTGTATCTTGACCGCGGTCAAGAAAGTTCTAGCGGTACAGGTCTTGAGAGGGGCTTTCAAATTGGGACGAAGATATCTGCGTTTGTCGTGCTCACTATGCAGCATACCAATTTTAATGGGTTTTCGACCACCACTCTCTCAAATTCCATTTGCCCGCCGGTTCACCACCCTTTGCCCAGCGCAGGCAAATACGGAATGTTGCGGCATTTCTGGCGGAACCACCTTGGCCGAGTTGTAGGCTTATAATCCTTGTGGCAAAGCGTACTCGGTTAAAGGCAGTTCAAAGGCCTTGAACGAGGGTAAATCAAACCCGTGATCTACACTTTCAACTGCTAGGACATACAACCCCTCATACTCCTCCAGCATACGCTCCAGAGTAAACAACCGCTCCACCCGCTTTCGGGCAGCGCTCCGGGAAATGCCGATCGCCTCCCTCAACGCCTCGGCCAGTTCCCCAGCATCCGCTCCAGCATAACGCGCAACACCCCCCGCAACCTCACGGATTGCGCCATTCTCAACCGCTGCTATCGGCAAACCACAAGCCATCGCCTCTATCGCCGCCAGTCCGAAGGGTTCATCCCATAGCGGGGTGAACAGTAGGACGGAGGCGCGGGCGATGGCCTCGGTCAGGTCCGTCCCTTGCAGATGACCGCCATATTGCACGCCCACGCTTAACAGCGGTGCGATCTCGGCGTCGAAATAGGCCTGATCCTCAATCGTGCCGTAAATCGTCAACGGGATACCAGCAAGCGACGCCGCTTGAGCCGCCAGATGCGTCCCTTTAGTCGGTGTAATTCGGCCCATCCAAACAGCGGTGCCGTCGCCTTGGTGGCGGAACGGCCAATCGGCCAAGTCGATGCCATTTGGCACAACGCGGGCGAAGTGGGCACCTCCATCATCGAACCACGCCGCCAATTGCCGTTGCGAGCAAGTCGTAAACAGCGACCACGGTGCCCCGCCATCGGCGACGGCGCGTTTTAGAACCTCGAACGGTGGCACATGTAGAGAGGTTACCATAGGGATCCGGTGTCGCGCGGCAAAGCGCGGCGGAAAACGATGCAGTGAATTGTTATGCACCACGTCGAAACCGCCAACGGCAATGCGCGGCAACATACACTCGAACGCTTTATCCAGATGCCCCGTCAGCTCCGGTGTGCCGTGCCATTTATGCCAGGGGAACTCCCGATCATAATGAATGTCGACGACGGGTTCGACCTTGCCACCCCAGTCGCTGTCACCGGCAGCAAAAAGGGTCACGTCATGCCCCCGCGCCCGCAGCCCGCGACATAGATGCCAGCAATGTGCCTCCATCCCGCCCATAAATGGGCGTGCGATAGGAAAGCGCACATGTCCGATGACGGCGATCCTCATAGCGTCACTCCGCAGCGATGGCAGAGATACGGTCTTCGCCCACTTGGGCGGCGGCGCGGCGCTCTTCCTCGGTGTCCAGATTGCCCTGAAGTTTGTCCATCACCCGGCGGCTGTTGGCATAGGGCATATCGCCGGTCTGGCGACACAGTTCGAAATCCGCCTCACTAGGTGTGCGCAGGATGGTCAGCGCAGCGTCGCTGTTGTCGATCAGCCCCATCAGATGGAAGGCATGCAGCCAATGGCCCATGGTGCGATGCCCCCAGCGGGTGGCAAAATATTCGGCGTTGCGCACCACGGCGTCGACATGGTGGATCGGCGGCATGCAGTGGTCGTGATATTGGTGATAGACCTTCGCGCCTTTCATCCACCAGATGTCGATCCCGCGCGCGTCGAGCACACGGCCAAAGTCTGTATCCTCGCCGCCGTAGCCGAAATAACCTTCATCAAACCCGCCGCTGCGCGCCCAATCTTCGCAGTGCATGGCGAAGTTGAGGGACCAGAAACAGCGGTAATCCTCGCAGTAGCGCAGACCTTCCGCCGGTGGTCCCTGCCGGTCGGAGTGTTTGACGCCGATCTTGTCGAAGTGATCGAAATCGAGGCCCTTTTCTGTGGCCCCTTTAGGCAAATAGGCGACCTCGCCCATGACCAGCCCGCGGCCATCGTGGCATGCTTCCGCTACATCGGCGACAAGCGCGGGGTGCGGGATGCAATCGACATCGACAAAGGCCAGAACGGCGCCGCTTGCCTTCGCCGCCACCGCATTGCGCGCGGCGGCGAGGGGAAGCTCCTCATCGGGGCGGATCACCTGGATTTGATGGATAGGAAAGGGCGCGTCGGGCAGCCTTTTGTATAGCTCATCCTGCATGGCGGCGATCACCAGCTCGCGCGGGGGCACGGTTTGCGCGGCCAAGCCACGGATAACATTGTGCAAATGCGCCTCGCGGCCGCGGGCGATGGTCAGAACGGATACGTCACGCATGGTGAACCTCCTCTAAAGATGTTGAAATTTCGGGACGGTCCCAAAGGCGGTCCGCCAAATTGCCAAGCCACTGCGCGGTACGGATCGCCGCATCGGCACCCCCTGCCAAGGCACGTTGCCGCACAGGATCTTGCTGGCTCTGCGCTTGCTCAATCGCGGCTCGCCAAGCATGGGCAGAACTCGGCATATGCGGCAAATGCAGCGCGGTGCCGGCTTGGCCCAAGGCGCGGGCTTTCTCGACTTGTTCATCGAAATAGCGCCACTCCGGCACCACGATCCACGGCTTCGCAGCGGTGAGCACTTGGGCGCAGGTGGTATTCCCAGTCGACGAGATCACCAGATCCGCCGCTGCGATATAGTCGGGCGCGTTGTCGACCCAGCCTTTGTGGATCAGGTTCGGCGGCAAGGTCGCATGCCAATCGCGCTGCACCTCGCCGATCGTGATCCAGTCCATCTGGGGATAGCTGCGCGCGGCAACGCCCAAGGCGGCCTCGGATATCCCGTTGCCGCCGCCGCCACAGACCACCAGCGCCATGGGGCGTTTGCCGAGCTTCAGCGTCCCGCGGGCATCGTCGGGCTTTGGCAGCGATACATTCACCCCCAGCCCCGGAGCATAGTGGATTTTCTCCGCCCACGCGGCCCACTGCCGCTGCGCCAAATCCGCATGGAACGGGGCGAGCAACCCCGCGGCGCCGTCATAGGCCGCACGATGCCCTGCATCGCTACGATCGCCATGTTGCAGTATTTTGACATGCGGTACCGAGCAGAGCCGCGCCAGCTGCGCCACCTCGGCCGAGACATCGACGATCATCAACTCCGGCACCTCAGCGGCAAAGAACTGCGCCATCGCGGCCATCGCCTCGCGAATGCCGGACCAGCCAATCGGCGCGCAATGGGTCGTGTCGGGTGTATCGAGCAAAGCGGCACCACGCGGCTCATCCCCCCGCGCCTCGAACAGAGAGGGCAGCTTCTGCACCGTCACATTGTCACGCAAGGGCGGAAAAATATCGTCGCGCGCGCAGAAAATCCGCACCGGACGCGCCTCGGGCAGCGCGTTGACAACGGCGGCACAGCGCTCTGCGTGGCCGCGCCCCTGGTGATGCACGAAATAGCCGAAGGGCCGCAGGGGAACGTCAGGAAAATCACGCATGATTATTCGCCTGCCATCAGCATCGTCTGCGGTGTGCGGTAATATTGCACCCCATCCAAAACCCCCGCGGCGTGCTTCAACGAAGAGCGATAGACAGAGGCCAAACCATCCAGCTCCGCCAGCGCATTTGCGGGCAGCACGGCGTTTTCGAAGCGCGAGAGCATGTCCAGATCATTGCCGCTATCCCCCGCCACGATCACGCGGTCGTCCGACATGCCACGGCGCGCCGCCTCGAACCTGATCGCGGCGGCCTTGCCGGCCTGCACGGGGATGATGTCGATGAACTTCTCATGGGACGGAATGATGCGGGCCAAGACCCCTGCCTGATGCAACCGCGCCTCGATCGCGGGCACATCGCTGATGGTGCCGAACAGGCTGACCTTCCAGCGACGCTGGTCATAGACCGGCTGAAAACGCACATCGGCACCTTCCAACGCGGCACGCACCGCTGATGCATCCCACTCCTGCGCGATCAACGCTGCGTACTCCTCACATAGGGTAAAACCGCCGTCGGAACGGTGCCAAATCTCTGTACCGGTAGAACTGATGATCGTATCCGGCGTGGGAAGATCCCATTCCGCCAGCACCCGCTGCGCCTCAGCGATGGAGCGTCCGGTGGCGACGATAAAGGCATAGCGCTCCCCCTCGCGCCCCAGCCACTGGGCAAAGGCCCGCGCGCCGTTGCGGCAACCGGTAAGCGTATTGTCGATGTCGCAGGCGAGTAGGTGATCGTGAGATGGGGTGCCGCCGATCTGCCTCTGCGGTCCGAGCACTACCCCTTCCATCACCGCTTGCGTCCGCATCGCCCAGGCTGTCCAATCATAGGTCTGCCGCGCAATGCGCTGCGCCCGCCGCGCTGCCAGCTCCCGCTCCGGTGCCATCAGCACGTCACGTAGCCCACGCGTCAGGCTCGCCGTATCATAAGGGTCAATCAGGGCCCCAAAGCCAAGCTCCGGCAGGATATCCGACGGCCCGCCCGACTGCGTCGCCACCAAAGGCACACCCGCCTGAGCTGCCTCGATCAGGGTCAGGCCAAAGGGTTCGTGAAACGCCGGATTGCAGAATACACCGCCCTCGGCCGCCAGCGCATATAGATCGCTGATATCCTGCGCAGAGTGTTGCCGTGGCAGCGCCACCTTGCCCCAAAGATCATGTCGGTCGACCCCGTCAAACAGATCCGCAATCACTGCATCACGCTCGCTGCACCCCTGCCCCAAGCCGTCCCGCAGCCCCGCGATAATCACAAGGTTCGCGCGGTCTTGCAGCGTGCGATCAGACGCATAGGCATCGACCAATCGCCGAAGGTTCTTCTTCCGAATGGGCCGCGCAATGGCGAGGATGATGGGTTTGCTCACATCCCGCAAAAACCCACCGAGCATCTCCCGCGCCCGCGCCCCATCGCCCTTTTCCTCTACGCAGACCCCCGGCCCGATTCGATGTGCGCGCCCTTCCGCAGCTGGCACCAGTTTCGGAATCTGCCGCTCCACCTCATCACGCGACGAAGCAATAATCGCATCCGCCTCAGCCAGCGCGCGGGTCTCTCTCGCAATCCGCGCCTTCAACTCAACCGAGGGTGCCTCTCCCGGTACCAACTTCTCCGCCCCCAGCGAATGCGCGGTATAAAGCACCGGAATCCCGAACCTCTCCCGCGCCGCCAGCGCCAGCTCCGCCGCATCTGCAAAATGCGCATGGATCACATCCGGCCGCGCCGCCCCCATGGCTTTAAGCGTCTCCAACAAGGCGTTTTGCAGCGAAGGCAACTCCCCCACCAAATCACCCTTTTCCAAATACTCAGCCCGATCCGATGCCAGACGCACCACTCGACACTTGGGCGCAATCCTTTCCTCGGCCTGCGCAAAAACAGCCCCCAACTCCGGCGCATCAAACATCCGCGTCACGATCGTGACCTCTTCAACCTCAGGGAGTTTTGCTTGCGCCATCGCGGCGCCAAGGACATAGGCGATATGCCCACCGGTATCTTCCGTCATGCCGTACTTAACGGGCGGAGCGGATAGACATCCGCCCAGCGAAATATGCATGATGCGCATATCAGCCTCCAAAAATTTTGATGTATTCAGAGCTGCAAAAACGCGAGCCTCGCAAAGATAACAGTAAAGTTACCTTATGGTTCCCGTCGGAATTGAGATTTGTTTTGGATAGCTAAGCGAAGCCATTTTTACGATGGGTGGCAAAATCCAGACATAGAGGGTCTTGGTCGGTTTCAGCAGGTCAGAAGTCATTGTCTATCTTCCCGCGGCTCGCTTGGAAGGCACGTTGACGCAACAGAGCATTTGTCCGCCGCTCAGTGGCGAGCCGCGTGGTCAGCCGTTCGTCATCTTCCTCGAAGAGCGGAACGCCAAGGATGGTGGCGATTTCGAAAACGGCACCAAGGGATACGGTCATGTCCCCCTTTTCCACCCGTGACAGCAGCGGGCGAGACACCCCTGCCCGTTCCGCCAGTTCCTGCGCGGTCATGTTCCGCTCCAACCGCGCGGCGCGGATCATCAGCCCCAAAAGCTCTGCAGCCTTTCGGGCGGTTGGCGAGTATGGGCGTGTTGGTTTAGCCATCGGCATCCAGAATAATTTGTAATATAAATATTACACAATGCGTCATAATGATACTTATACGTTACACTACTTCAATTTCCTACCATATTTTATCATCGTGGTCCCGCCTATCTTCGGCTCCACCATTACTCCTGCTGCTATAGCGTACCTTGCCACCCCTCCCCCACACCCTACCTGACTTTCGCAAGACAAAGGGGCCTCCATGACAGCACATCGCTATATCTTCGTCGGCGGATTGCACCGCTCCGGCACCAGCCTCGTGGCGCGGCTGATCGGCGATTTGCCCGGTGTCAGCGCGATCAGCGCCGCCCCTGTGCCGGAGAATGAGGGCGTCTATCTGCAGGGTGCCATCCCCCATACCGCGCGGCATGGCGTGCCTATGCATTTCGCCACCGACCCCGCGCAGCACCATATCGAAGGATCGCATTTCGACAGGTTAGAGACGCAAACGCGGTTGGAACGGGACTGGGCACCGTATTTCGACGATGCCCCGTGGCGGGTCGAAAAGTCGCCCGTGAACCTGACACGGATGCGGCTGTATCAGCAGCTTTTCCCCCTGTCGCAATTCGTCGTCGTGACCCGCCATCCAGAGGCAGTGGCCGCGGCCACCTCCAAATGGGTCGACATGGACCCCGCGGCGATGATGGATCACTGGCTGGACGCCTATGACATCGTACGACGCGATATTGATTACCTGCATAACGTGATCACTGTCCGCTACGAAGATCTCGTGGTCGACCCCAATGCAACCTTGGCGCGTTTAGCGGCGTTTCTGGATGTGGATGCGGTGCCCGCGCCGTCCGACATCCGCGATGGCAATCAGGATTATGCAGGGACGAACAGACTCTCCCCCGCTCAAGCGGAACGCGCTTCGGCGTGGGGATATGGTGCGGGCTTGCAGGTTCAGCCTTGGGCCGGCGTAACCCGCCACCCTTTGCGGCGTATTGCCGAGAATGTTGAAGCGGCGGCGGGTGGCGCACCGTCGACCTAACTGCGGCTTGATACAAATAAGACGCTAAACCGCATATTAGAGACAGATACGTCGACCCACGCCCCCAACAAACATCGCATCCCGACTCCCAATTGAACCTCGGTTGCACACAAGATGGAACTTTATCCCGTCCACGACGGTTCAATTTTAAATAGCAATTTTCGACCATCGTTCTCTTCCTCGCAACCCCGTTTCCCTCCACCTGAGGACTCAACAGCGCGCGACGTGAAAGAGACGCAACACGATCCGCGACGGCGCGGTGCTGCGCCGCCGGTGAGACTTGGCTTTCCGAAAGGCTGCGCAGATGAATATTCGTACTCAGGTAAAGACCCACTCCCATACGGCGACGCCCTTTGCGGCCACGCGGATCGCAGACAATGTGCTCGACCTTATTGGCCAGACGCCGATGGTACGCCTGCCCCGCTATCTCGACCGTGAGGATGTCAATCTTGTCGCCAAGGTCGAGGCGCTGAACCCCGGTGGCAGCGCCAAGGACCGGCCCGCGCGACACATGATCGAACGCGCTTTGGCGGATGGTCGGTTGCAGCCCGGCGATACGGTGGTTGAATCCTCCTCGGGCAATATGGGCATCGGTCTGGCGCAGGCGTGTGCGGTGCATGGGCTGCAGTTCATATGCGTTGTTGACCCCAATGCGCAGTCCCAGAACGTGGCGATTATCCGCGCCTTGGGCGGCTATATCGAGCTGGTGGATCATGCGCCTGACGGAGATTTCCTCGCCGCGCGTCTGGATCGGGTCGCCAAGCTTCTGGAGGACGACTCCCGCCGTTTCTGGCCCAACCAATATGCCAACCTCGACAATCCTGAGTCCCATGAGCTCGGCACCATCGCCGAGATTGACGCGGCGCTTGGCGGGCAGATTGATGTGCTTTTCGTCGCCTGTTCCAGCACTGGCACCGCGCGAGGGTGTCGCGACTATCTGCGCCGGATGGGGCGCAAGACCAAAGTCGTCGCGGTGGATGCTATGGGCAGTACGCTGTTCAACGGCACAGCAGGCCCGCGCAAGATTTCTGGCATGGGTGCGGGACGTATCCCCGAGCTGGCCAAGGGGCAGGAGTTCGATGATCTCGTCCGCGTTTCCGATGTGACCTGCGTCGCAGGCTGCCGCCGCGCTGTTGCGCGTGATGGGCTGCTGGTTGGCGGCTCCGGCGGTGGTGTGCTTGAGGCCGTGCGCGGGATGCAGGATGAACTCGCCGGTCTGACCGTCGCGGCGATCATCCACGATTCCGGCTCGCGCTATCTGGGCACCGTCTTTGACCCCGAATGGGTCGAGCGCGAACTGGGGATTTGCGAGGCGGATGTGACCGCATTGGCAGGATTGGCCCCCGCGGATTCATGAGCGACACAGAGATTGCCATTGTCGGCTGCGGCCCCAAGGGGCTCTACGCGCTTGATAGCCTGTGCGAGGCGGCGCGGCGCAGCCCTCAGCACCGTTTTACCGTCCATATTTTCGAACCCTCGGCGTATCCCGGGGCGGGGCCGATCTATGATCCTCGCCAGCCGGATGTGCTGCTGATGAACTTCCCCGCTGGTCTGATCAACGCCTGGACGGACGGGCGCGGGCCGTCGTTTCTGGAGTGGGCGGCGCGGAGCCCGAAGCCCGTCGATGCCGGAGACTATGTGCCCCGTGCGCATGTGGGGCGGTATCTGTTCTGGAGCTTTGAACGTGTCGTCGCAAAAGCCCCGTCGAATGTGAGACTAATCCGGCATAAAACGCGCGTCGAGGCGGTGAATCGCAACGGGGATCGATGGAGTATCTCCCCTCAAAACGTCACCGTCGATCACGTTCTAATCACCACCGGTCACCAAGACGGGTTTCGTCATAGCGAAACGGAGACGCGCGACCATATCCCCTCACCCTTCCCCATCGATCGACGCCTGACCCAGACCGCCGTGCCGCCAGCGTCAACCGTGCGCTGCAAGGGCTTCGCGCTCACCTTCATCGACACGATGCTCGCGCTGACCGAAGGGCGCGGCGGTGTCTTCGCCCTCTCCGCCACCGGCTATACCTATACACCGTCAGGACAGGAGCCGCGCCGCATTGCCCCCTTCAGCCGCAGTGGTCGTCCAATGCGTGCCAAGGTAGAGGCGGCACTGTTTACCCAACCGCAAGACGACGCCTTTTGGGACGATCAACGCGCCGCGCTTTCGCACATCCTGCGCACCCCAAACGCGACCTTTACCCACCACATCTGGCCCGCGTTTTTATCATGCGCCGATCAGGTTCTGGGCAACCCCTCCGGCACCAGCGCCGACTTCTTCACCCACCGGACCAAAACCACCTTCACCCCCGATGAAATCCGCCAAGACCTGCGCATCGGCTATGACATCGCCATGGGGCGCCGCGCTCAAGACAGCGCTTGGGCCTTGGCCGAGGTCTGGCGCCGCTGCTATCCGCAGCTGATCAACTGGATCAGCCACCGCGAGATAACCCCCGACGATGCCCACCACTTCCGCCAGATCGCAACAGAGATGGAGCGGCTCGCCTTCGGCCCGCCCGCGCAGAATATCGGCAAGCTGATCACGCTGGAACAGGCGGGCATCGTCAGCTTTGACGATATGTCGGACGAGGCCGCAGCAGATGTGACGATCAACGCCACGATCCCGCCCGCTGGCGGTGCCGAGCTTGCCGCCCCGCTCGACGGTCTTTTGCGCGACGGGCACCTTAGTATCGGCACAATGGGTGGTGTTAGGGTCGATAAAGATGCGCATGCCCTCACACGCAACGGCACTACCAAGGGCCTCTCCGTCATTGGCCGCGCCACCGAAGGCTGCGTGCTTGGCAATGACACGCTGTCGCGCTCTCTGCATAACCTTCCCGAAAACTGGGCCGCCGCCGTCGTGCAAAGCGCCCGCCAATCCAACGCGTTGGAGCATTCCCTATGACCATCCCCCCTTCGATCTTCAGCCCTTGCCACGGCGTCGTGCCCCTGCGCCCGCGGCTGGAAAACTGGATGGCAGAGTTGTTGCAGGACCGCTCTCGTCTGGACGCGCTGATCGATCGCTTTGGCGCGCCGCTCAACATCCAGTCCGTCGATCCCTTTCGCCGCAATATCGCGCAACTGACCGATTGCGTGACCGATTATGGCCTGCCCTTCCTGCCCATGTTTGCGCGCAAGGCGAATAAATGTCTCAGCTACGTGCAAGCCCCGCGGGATATGGGCATCGGCATCGACACGGCCAGCCATGCGGAGGTGGAACAATGCCTCGAACAGGGGCTGCCGGGCGACCGGATCGTCTGCACCGCTGCCGTCAAGGATCGGGCACTGATGACCCTTTGTGTGGGTGGCGGCGCGACCGTGATCCTTGATAACGAAGATGAGCTGGAACTGCTGGAGGATGTCGCCGAAGGGGCCACCAAGCCTGTCTCTGTCGGCCTGCGCCTCAACGGGTTTGAGCGTGACGGCACAAAGCTCTATTCTCGTTTCGGCTTTCCGCTGACGCAAGTCCCTACCCTCTCCGCGCGCATTGGCGCATCGGAAACGCTCCGCCTCGACGGGCTGCACTTCCACCTCAACGGCTATGCCGCCGAAGACCGCATCGTCGCCATCCTTCAAACGCTTCCCCTGATCCACAAGATTAAGGGCGACAGCACCGCGCCCTTCTTCCTAGATATCGGCGGCGGCATCCCAATGAACTACCTCGACGACGCGGCGGAGTGGGAGACATGGCTGGCCGAGCTCGACCGCGCCCTGTCCGGTGACCGCGACCCCATCACCCAGCATAACGACGGGCTTGGACGTAAAGCGGGGGGTGAAGGCAAGGTCGACAGCTATCCCGTTGCGCAAACCTTAGTGCAAGAAGACTGGCTGCGCCGCATTCTCGACCACATGGCCGACGGTCAAACCGTGGCAGCACGTCTGAGGGATGCTCATATCTCCCTGCGCTGCGAACCCGGTCGGTCGCTGCTGGACGGCTGTGGCATGACTCTCGCCTGCGTCGCCTTTTGCAAACGCGACAGCGCCGGCACCCCCGTGATCGGCGTACAAATGAACCGCACACAATCCCGTTCCGGCTTCGCCGAATTCGCGCTCGACCCGCTCATGGTCCCCGCCCCCGGTCCGCGCAAAGAGGCTATCGAGGGCTACCTCGCCGGCACCTATTGCACCGAAAGCGAATGGCTAACGCGGCGCAAGATGTCCTTCCCCCAAGGCGTCAAACCCGGAGACCTCATGGTCTTCCCCAACACCGCCGGCTACCTGATGCACTTCCTCGAAAGCAGATCGCATCAGTTCCCGCTGGCACAGAATGTGTTTGTGACCGAAGGGAACGCGGGCCACGTCGCGCTGGATGATATCGACGCGGGTTAATCGACCCTAAAAGGCGTGTACGATCTCTGACACCAATGCGGCGGTATTCTTGACGTTGAACTTCCGCATCAACCGCGCGCGATGCACCTCTACCGTCCGGTGCGAGATATTGAGCGCCTCGCCAATCTCGCGCGAGGTGCGGCCGTTAACCAGATGATGCGCCACCTCGCGTTCCCGTGGGCTGAGATCGACAGAACGATAGCTCTTGTCCGCGATCTTCTCGAACGACCAGATCATAAGTGAAAACGGATCCTGCGGGGATAGCGTCGCCCCCTTGGCCTGCACCCAGAAGATCGTTTTGTCCGACGCCTGCATAAAGCGTTCGTCTTCATAATGCGTATCGCCCGTCTCGCGCATACGTGCTTCGCAACGCTCCCCGATCTGGTTGAAATCGGCGGTCGAAGGGTAAAGCCGCTGCACCGACCGGTTGATCAGATCAGCCCTCGTGTAGCCGAACAAACGCTCCACCGCCTTGTTGGCCTCGATGATGCGGCGGTACCGCACGATGATCTGCGCTACGGGTGATTCCTGAAACCCGAGGCTGGAGGCTTTTTGTGTGGTAGAGGTATCGATCATCTGCATTTCTACTTAGTCCACTACGTAGTGATACGTATCATATTACGTGTTTCTACCAATAGATCGCGGATCGCACATCCGTAAAATGATCCTCATATCAGGGAGGATAGTATGACCACCGGAGTTTCCATCGTCGGGAGCGGCCACACGCAATTTGGCCGTCTGCAAGAAAACCTTGAAGAACTGATCGTCGCCGCAACGCGCGAAGCGGTCGAGGACTCCGGCATTGATCCCAATGATATCGACGCTGTTTTTCTGGGGCATTTCAACTCCGGCATGGTGACGGACGGTTTCGCGTCTTCGCTGATCCATCAGGCCTATCCCCAGCTGCGGTTCCAACCCGGGATGCGGGCCGAAAACGCCTGCGCCTCAGGCTCGGCCGCGATCCATGCGGGGATGAACATGATCCGCGCAGGGCAAGCGCGCACGGTGCTTGTCGTCGGCGCGGAAAAGATGACCAGCCGCAGTACCAAAGAGGTCACGCAGGCGCTGGCCGGTGCGGGTTACCAGAATGATCCGGCGGAAGCGTCGCTGAGCTTCCCGCAAGTCTTTGGCGTGGCCGCACGCGACTATGATGCGCGCTATGGCAGCCCGCTGGACGCGATGGCCAAGATCGCGGTGAAAAACCACGCCAACGCCATGTCCAACCCGCTGGCGCATATGCAAAAAGAGTTCACCTTCGAACATTGCAGCACCGTGTCCGATATGAACCCCGAGATCGCGCCTCCCCTCCGGTTGACCGATTGCTCGCTGGTGACCGATGGCGCCGCTGCCCTGATCCTCACCACTGACGAAAACGCGGCGACCTTCCCGAAATCCGTGGCCATGCGTGCGGCGGAGCATGTGAATGATTTCCTGCCCATGTCGCGCCGAGATTTTCTGGCATTCGAAGGCCCCGAACGCGCCTTCGCGCAAGCGTTCAAAGCGGCCAATGTCACACTTGAAGATATCGATTTCGCCGAAGTCCACGACTGCTTTACCATCGCGGAGCTGCTGACCTACGAAGCGATGGGGCTGGCCCACAAGGGTCAGGGCGCGCGCGCGTTGGAGGATGGCACCGTCTACCGTGGCGGTGCGCTGCCGGTGAACCTGTCGGGCGGGCTGAAGGCCAAGGGCCATCCCGTTGGTGCTACAGGTGTTTCCATGCATGCGCTGGCCTTCCGCCAACTGACCAACCAAGCCGGTGATCTGCAAGTCCCCGGTGCCGAACTGGGGCTGTTGTTCAACATGGGCGGCTCTGCCGTGGCCAACTATGTTTCGGTGCTCGAAGCGCGCAAGGTCTGATTACATATGAATATTTCTGAATGGCTGCTTCAGGCCGCACGGGTGTCCCCCGATGCGCCTGCAATCCGCTGCGGGTTGGATCTGCACGCGACCTACGGGCAGTTCGCGGCGCGTAGCGCGGGCATGGCGACCTATCTGTCGGACAGCTTGGGAATCCGCAAAGGTGACCGCGTGGCGCTGTTCATGCAGAACTGCCCTGAGTATCTGGAGATCCTGCACGCGGTTTTGTGGATGGGTGCGATTGTCGTGCCGATCAATTACAAGCTGCACCCGCGTGAAGCGGCTTGGATCATCGGCGATGCCAAGGCCCGCGTTGTCGTCACCCAAACCGGCACGGTGTTCGCGAGCGGTATCGAGATTTCCGAGACCTGCAATGAACTCGGCATCCACGATCCCGCGCTAACCGCTGGGGCACAATCCAGCGCGGCGATCACGCCCCCCGTCGACACGGACAAAGACGATGTGGCCTGGCTCTTCTATACCTCGGGCACCACGGGGCGGCCCAAGGGCGTGATGACCACCCATGGCAACCTCATCGCAATGTCACTGGCCTATGCGATGGACGTGGACAGCCCTACCGCGCGTGACAATTCGCTTTATGCGGCGCCTATGTCGCATGGCGCGGGGCTCTATCACTTCCCGATCATCCGCGCCGGGGGCTGCCATGTCATTCCCCTGTCCGGCGGGTTCGATCCGGCCGAGATCGCAGAGCTGGCGCAGGCGCTGGATAACCTCGTGTTTTTCGCCGCCCCCACGATGATCAAACGCCAGATCGCCCATGCCCGCGCCACGGGGTATGACGGCAGGGGCATCAAGACCATCATCTACGGTGGCGGTCCGATGTATCTGGCCGATATCGAAGAGGGGCTGGCGGTTTTCGGTTCGCGGTTCGTCCAGATCTACGGCCAAGGCGAATGCCCCATGACCATCACCGTGCTGCCCCGCGATCTTGTGGCGGACACCGCCCACCCCAACGCCGAGGCGCGGCGCGGGTCGGTCGGGTTTGCGCAGGCGGGCGTGCAGGTGCGGGTCGTTGACAGCGATATGCGCCCCCTGCCCGCGGGCGACGTTGGGGAGGTCGTCGTATCCGGCGACGCGCTGATGAAAGGGTATTGGGGCAATGAACAGGCCACCGCCGATACCGTCGTAGACGGCTGGCTGCGCACCGGTGATCTGGGGTCGATGGACGTCGACGGCTTTCTGACGCTCACCGACCGGTCGAAGGATGTGATCATCTCGGGCGGGACAAACATCTATCCACGGGAGGTGGAGGAGACCCTTCTGGCCCATGAAAATGTGTCCGAAGTGTCGGTGATCGGTGTGCCCAGTCCGGAATGGGGCGAGGATGTCGTGGCCTTTGTCGTCGCGACTGGCGATGACCCCTGCGACGCACCGCAGCTCGATGCTTGGTGCAAAAGCCGCATGGCCTCGTTCAAGAAGCCGAAGACATACCACTTTGTGCAGGATCTACCCAAGAACAGCTACGGGAAAGTCCTGAAAACCAGCCTGCGCGAACGTATCGCGCAACAGCTGGGGGGAGAGCATCAGGCCTAAGCCGCGATGCAGAACAACGCGTGTCAGCCTCTGACGCGCAGATCGGGAGAGATAAACATGAAACGCAGAACATTTCTAAAAACCGGCGCGGCCGCCGCATCGGGTGCCTTTACGCTGGCCGCACCGTCGCTTGCGCTGGCCGCGACATCGCTGAAATTCGACAGCTATGTGTCGGATTCCGCAGGCCCGTCGTGGATCGACCGTTGGTATCTGGACGAGCTTGAAAAACGCACTGAAGGCGAAGTCACCATCCGCCGCTACTGGTCCGGTTCGCTGAACAAGGTGGGGGAGCACCTTGGTGCCGTGCGGGATGGCACATCCGAGATCACGTTGATCTCGCCTGGCTATTACCAGTCAGAGCTGCCCGTCACCCGCGGGCTGGAATGGTACTTCCGCATGAACCGTGCCGACGCGCTGCAAAAGGTCTGCCGCGATGTCTACGACCAATTCGACCCGCTGCGCGCTGAATGGGAAGATCGTCACCGGTCGAAAGTGCTGTACTGGACCAACTGGAACTACGCGCCGCTGATCCTGCGCGACCCGATTGATACGTTAGACGGGATCAAGGGCAAACGCATCCGTGCTTACGGTGTCTCTGCCGATGTGGTCGAAGCGCTTGGCGGTACGGCGGTCGCCATGGCCGCACCCGAAGTGTATCAGGCGCTGGAGCGTGGCATTCTTGACGGCGTCTACGGTTTCGATTTCGTGACTGCGATTGCCTATAAACTGCACGAGATTGCGCCTCAGTTCTATGACATTGGCGACGGTCCCCACGCCCCCGCTGCGACGATCATGAACAAGCGGGTGTATGACGGGCTTCCCGACGACGTGCGCAAGATCTCGGACGACATTGTCGATGACATCTATGGCGGCCAGTTCAGCGCGATCTACGAAGATGTGCTTGCCACCTATGTCAAAACTGCTGAAGCCGAAGGCGTCACACTGAACACCGTTTCTGACGATCAAAAGGCCATGGCCAAGGATTTGGTTCAGCCTGCGCAGGTGAATTCCTGGCTTGAAGATACCGCGAAACCCGCAGGTATCGATGGCGAGGAAATGCAGTCCTTGATCGATACCGCAATCGAGAAGTACGACGCCGAAGCAACGCTCAAACGCCCTTACGAGATCAGCCAAGCATCGTAATCGGGTATCGCGATCGCATTTTGCGAAGGATTAGATAATGCAAACGATCAACAGTTTACTGAAAATCGTGTCCGATGTGCTTGGTGCGATCGCCATGCTGTTTCTGGCGTTCCTTGTGTTTGGCACCACGCTCGACGTTTTGGTTCGTGCCATCACGGGGAGCCCGATCACCGGCGTTTTCGAATTTACCGAACTGGCGCTGGTGATGGTCGTCTTTCTGGGCGCGGGATGGGCCCAACGGGACGATGCCCATATCCGCGTCACCGTCCTGACAGAGAAGCTCTCCCCCGCCACCCGCGCCCGTGTTGTCGCACTGGCCTGGGCGGTCGGGGCGCTGGCATTGCTGATGCTCGCCATCCCTGCCACGCATGAGGCGATCTATTCCGTTTCTATCCGGGAATTCCGCTGGGGCTACGTCAAGATCCCGATCTGGTGGACAAAGGCCAGCTTGGCCGCGGGACTGTGGTTCGCGTTCATCCAGATGGCGATCCAATCCCTTCAACTTTTTCTCTTCGGGGAGCCTGCTGAGACAAAGCAGGCGTCACCCGATCTTCACTGACGTCAGGAAGCCCCGATGGATCCGTCCTTTGCCCCCTATATCGCCGTCGCGCTGATCATTCTGCTGATGGCATTCGGCGCGCCTGTATTCGCCGCGCTGGCGCTGTCCGGCGCCGTCGGTATCGTCTTGGTCGAAGATTTCGCGTTTCTGATGACGCGGCTCAAGTCGATCTCATACTCCACCACCGCCGTCTATACGCTGACGATCATCCCGCTGTTCATCCTGATGGGTAGTTTCGCGCATCACGCACAGGTGGGTAAAAAGCTGTTCGACGTCGCCAGCCGCTGGGTCGGCCATCTGCCCGGTGGCTTGGCGATGGCGGCGATCCTGACCAGCGCAGGCTTTGCGGCCACATCCGGCTCAAGCGTGGCCACTGCCGCCACCGTAGGCTCTGTCGCGATCCCCGAGATGAAGAAGGCGGGGTATCAGGGCAGCCTTTCGGCCGGCGCAGTCGCCGCAGGCGGGGTGCTAGGTGTACTTATCCCGCCAAGCGTCTTGCTGATCTTCTATGCCGCGCTGACCGAAACCTCGGCTGGCAAGATGCTTGTCGCGGGGTTCCTGCCGGGGCTGCTGACCGCGATCATGTTCATGGTCGGGATCTATTTCATCGCCCGTCGCGGCGATATGCGCCACGCGGTCACCCCACGCGCCAGCTGGGGCGAGGCCGTGCGCGAAACGGGCAAAGCATGGCAGGTCATGGTGCTGTTTATCGTGGTGATGGGCGGCATCTATCTGGGTCTCGTCACCCCGACAGAGGCGGGCGCCGTCGGTGCCTTTGTCGCCTTGATCATGCTGCTGATGCACCGCCCAAGCTGGCCGGGTATGCTGGGCCGTATCGTGGCGAGCTTCCGGTCCACCATAGACACCACCGTCATGATCCTCTTCACCATGATCGGCGCCGCCGTCTTCAGCTATTTCCTGACGCTGATCCAGGTGCCCAACCAATTGGCTGAGGCCGTCGTCGGCTCTGGCCTGCCGCCGTACTTCATCGTGGCGATGTTGCTTCTGGTCTTTGTGCCTTTGGGGATGTTCCTCGATGCCTTCTCAATGATGGTCATCACCATCCCGATCATGTTTCCGACGATCCAATCGCTCGGCTTTGATCCGATTTGGTTCGGCATTCTGGCCGTCAAGATGTGCGAGATCGGCCTGATCACGCCGCCGGTCGGGCTGAACTGCTATGTCATCGCCGGTATTGATCGCGAAACACCCCTGCCCCAGATCTTTCGCGGTGCGCTGTGGTTTGTCCTGCTCGAGGTCATCACGATCATGATCCTCTTTGCCTTTCCAATCATCACCACGATCCTGCCGAACTGGATGGGATCCTAAGGCTTCAGCCGGTGCGCCCCCACAGGCGCGCCGGCTGGCTATCTTACGCCCGCGGTTCGCTGCGCAGACCTTTGTAGATCGTGTAGCACATCACCAGCATCAGGATACTGAACGGTATGCCTGTGGCGGTGACCCCTGCTTGTAGCGCCGACAATCCGCCGCCAATCAGCAGCACGATGGCGATCAACCCTTCGACCACACACCAGAAAATCCGCTGTGGAACCGGCGCGTCGATCTTGCCGCCTGCGGTGATCGTATCCACCACCAGCGAGCCTGAATCCGACGAGGTCACAAAGAACACCAGCGCCAGCACAATCGCGATGGTTGACGCGGTCTTGGTGAACGGCAGTTCGTTCAACATGCCGAACAGGCTCAGCTCGGGCGAATAACTGTCGATCACATTGGCTTTGACCAGTGATGTCTCGGGGCTGGTCAGGATCTGGTCGATGGCGATGCCGCCAAAGACGCCCATCCAGACGAAGATGATCAGCGACGGGATCAGCAAGACGCAGATGATGAATTCCCGCACCGTGCGCCCTTTGGACACCCGCGCGATGAACATGCCGACGAAAGGCGCCCAGGATATCCACCACGCCCAATAGAACGCCGTCCATCCCTCGCGGTAGGCGTCATCCGTGCGGCCAAAGGGGTTCGATAGCGGGATCAGCTCTTGGGTGTAGGCGATCAGGCCCGTCCAGAAACCGCCAAGGCCGATTAACGTCGGCCCTGCGAAAAGGACGAAGAGGAAGAACAGGATCGCGACGCCCATGTTGACCTCGGACAACACCTTCACCCCGCCGTCCAACCCGCGCCAGACCGATACAAGGGCGACAGCCGTGACCAGAATAATGATGATCACCTGAACATTCGTCGAAATCTCGAGCCCGAAGGCAAAGTTAAAGCCGGCATTCGCCTGCTGCGCGCCAAGACCCAGCGATGTGGCCAAGCCGAAGAGCGTCGCAAAGACCGCCAGAATATCGATGATATGGCCGGACCAACCCCAGACCCGTTCGCCTAGGATCGGATAAAAACAGGACCGGATCGAGAATGGCAGACCCTTGTTATAGGTGAACAGCGCCAAGGCCAGCGCCATGATCGCGTAAACCGCCCATCCGTGCAGCCCCCAGTGATAGAAGGTCGCGGCCAGCCCCATGGCACGGGCAGCCTCTACATTCCCGGCAATGATCGACCCGTCCGCGGCAATGGGCGACGGCACCCCAAGCGGGCCCGAGACGTTCATATGATAGACCGGTTCCAGCACGCCAAAGAACAGCAGCCCGATGCCCATACCGGCGGCGAAAAGCATCGCGAACCACGCCGGATAGGAATATTCCGGCACCGCATCCTCGCCCCCCAAGCGCACCTTGGACATGGGCAGAAAGATCAGCACGATGCAGAAGATCACAAAGAAGTTCACGATAATCATGAACATCCAGTCCAGCTTGGTGGTGGCGAAATTACGCACCGCGAGGAAAACCGCCCCCGCTTGATCGGGAAAGATCATCGTCAGCAGCACAAAAACCACCGAAGTAATCCCCGAGATCACGAAAACAGGGTTATGAATGTCAAAGCCGATGGGGCCAAGACTGCCGTCGATATTGTCCTGACCGACCTCGAAATCAGTCTCTATCTCGCCGTTTTCTGACATGGGGTCGGTCATGCTCTCTCCATTCCTATGGCTTATTATTAGTCTCTAATGCGCGCAAACTTGCGTGTCCCTAAGGTTGAACTAGATCGCCTTACGGGAATGTCCTGCATAATTTGTGTTAAGGGTAGAACGCCCAAGCCCCTCACAGCCGGAAACGGAGCGCCGAAGATGTGCAACCTCTACGCTAATACCCTCGCCCCGACCCTCATGCGGCAACTGTTCAAGGTACGCGCCGAAAACGACCAGCTGGGCAATGCGCAGCCACTGACAGCGATCTTTCCCAAGGGTACGGCGCCCATCGTGACGCTGGATGACGATGGCAACCGCATGTTGCGCAACACGCATTGGGGGTTCGTGCTGCCGCAAACCTCCAAGAAAACCGGCAAGCCGATCCAGCCCAAGGCGGTGAACAACGCGCGGGACGATAAGCTGCGCAGTTCGCCCTTCTGGAAAGCCAGCTTTACCGAACGCCGCTGCCTGATCCCCGCCTCCAGCTTTTGCGAGGCGAAGGGGCGCAATCCGGCGACCTATGTCTGGTTTGGCGTGACAGGCAACACCCCGCGCCCGCCCTTTGCCCTCGCCGGAATCTGGCGCAGCTTTGCGGGCAACTACGGGACAGCGTATCGCGAGCTCACCACATCCTCGATGATCACGACGACCCCGAATGAGCTGGTGAAGGACACCCACCCCGACCGGATGCCCGCGATCCTGGCTCCTGACGATTACGACGCCTGGCTGACCGCACCGGCAGAGGAAGCTTTTCGCCTGATTAGACCCTATCCCGCGGGAAAAATGGTGATCCATCAACAGGGCGAAGATCTGAAATCTGACCACGGCGGGATATAGGCCCGCTTACCCCTCTTCGGGGCGCAGGGTGTATCCCTTGGCCCAGTCTGCAAATGTCTCGTCGAATTGATCCTGCGGCACATGCTCCAACCCCGGCAGCTCGCGCAGCAGAATGTCGAGGTTGCGCCGATCCTGCACCGACATCTCCGGATGCTCTCTCAGCTGCGCCAGCTTCTGCGGCAAGCGCCGTTCTTCGCGCACCGTGCTGAAATAGAGCGCATAGGGAATGGCCTTGATCTGTGCGACAAGCGTGGCGAGTTGCGGCAGCAGGATCTGGCTGAACTGCGTCGTGCCGGGCGGATGCACGTCCGACAGCGCCAGAATGGCCCGCCCGGTGGAGACGGCTTGGGTCGTGGAGTAAACGAAAGAGACGGATAAGGTCAGCACCACCATCCCCGACACGCCGATCAGCGTCGCCACCACGCCCCAAAGCGCGCCGCTGCTCTCATAGGTGCCGCCGCCAAGGGTCGACAGCAAATGCCCGGCGTAGATCGCCTTCTCCAGGAAACCAGCCGGTGCGCCCGAGCTTTGCGAGACGACCGATCCCGCCTGCCCCGACAGGATCAGGGTCCAGCTCAGGCACATCAAGATGATCCACGCCGCCCCGATGCTGACCACCACAAGCGGGCCGCAGACACGATGCACCCAATTCTGTTTTGGCAAACAACGGATAAGGTAAAACGTCCCCCGCGCCACCCGTGGGGCCAGCGGGCCATTGGCCCCTACCCCCAGCGTCGACATGACGACATCTGCCGTCACCACCAGCAATAAACAGATGCCAAGGATCGCTGATATCATCGCCATGCTCCTCCATCTTCAGGCCGGGCGGCCCCATAGGAAATGGCAGCCCGATCCGCATCAGGCTGCCACAAGTTGTTTCAAATTGCGCAGGTTTTACGCCTGCTTACCAAAGTCACGCCGCCGCGCGGTCAGGCGTCAGCCCGCCCAGCTTTTCGCTCAGCGCCTCATACTGCTGCGTCAGGAACTGCAGCTCCGCATCCCCCGCGGCATAGGGCTCGATCGCGCGGTCATAGGCGTCCAACACATCCGCCTCGTATTTGCGCACCTGCGCCTCGACCCCATCGGGCCCCTCGATCCCGGCCGAGGTCCAATCCAGCGCGGAATAGACCCGCTCTGGTTCTTCCAGCGCGCTCGTGTCAATGCCCGCGTCCGAGAGGTACTTCTCAACCTGAGCAATATTCTCCTTACGCATGGTGGTGATCTCGCTCACCAGATCCTTACCCGCGCCATCGTGAAGGTCATCCAGCGCCGTCTCATAGGCCGTTTGCGTCCCGCTCAGCACCCGCCAAAGCTCACTCATCGCGTTATTCTTGGTCTGCATACTCACACCTTTAGCTATGATTAATGGGAAGCTTCACCAGTGTCTAAAAAGACCGGTAAAGCGTTGATATCGTGATCATTATTTCCGAAGAGTTAACACGCGCGGGTGGGATTGGTTCCGGTGAGTTTTAACGGAACTGGGGGATTTTTGCCTGTGAAGCGAAAGGCGAAGAAACAGTCCCATGTTTCCAAGGACTTTCGCCTGCAACTATCGGCTCCAGCAACCATTTAGCAAGATAGCGCACCACAGGCACGGCAACCCCGTCGCCGGTCAGCTGATACGCCTCCAACGCCTTTTCGGGCAGCACATAGCTGTCACGCATCCCCATAAGCCGCGCCGTTTCGCGCGGCGACATCACGCGCGATCGGATCGCCTCGGGCGACACCACAAGCAGATGCTGAAGAGAGGACCCACCACCCGGCGTGCGAAGACACCCCGCCAGATCGTCAAAGCGCACCTCGGCCCGCTGAAACTTTTGCCCCTGCTCAACACGGGTGCGCTTGTATATCGTGCCGATAACCGTGCCGCCCTGCGCTTTGGCTACGGCCACCTTTTGCAGATGCGTCTCGTTCATCATCAGCAGCAGCCTGTTGGTCTTCAGCAGCGTATCCCAATTGTCAGCTGGCAATCCCGTTTCAATCACATCGGCAAGCCTCAGAACGCGCGGCGCAGGGGTCGGCATCGCCCACCAGCGCCAGTGTTTTTGCAGCCGCTGCGGCAAGCGTTGATACGCCGTCACAATCGCCGGAGGATGCCACGGGCTCTGCGGGCCCGAAGCGACTACGGCATCAGGCGGCATTATCCCTTTGCGGACCGCAATGATGAACAGACGCGGACGCGACTGCGGCAGAAAATCCGCAGCATCCATCACCACAGCCCCCAGATCATAGCCCAACTCCACAACCGCCCTACAAAGAGCCGTAAAGTCCGCCCCACCGTTCGCGCTCAGCGTGCCCAGCACATTCTCCAACACGATCAGAGGCGGTGCCCGCTCCTGATCCTTGAGGTCATGCAACAATCCGATCAAAGACCAGAAGCTCCCCGACCTATTCCCCGCAAGCCCCGCCCCCGCACCCGCGACCGAGAGATCCTGGCAGGGGAAAGACGCCCAAACCAGATCCGGCACATCGGGAAGATCGGCAGAGGTCAGCGCCGCAATATCCGCCAAAACAAGCTTGTCCCCACCCCAGTTACGCCGGTAAATCCGCGCTTTCTGAGGCGAGACATCGTTGGCAAAAAGACACCGCCAATGCGCACCTAACCCCGCCCGTACCATCCCGCCGCCGGCGAAGAATTCATAGAAGGTCATAGGGCTCACCTACGCACCACCTTCTGGCTCAGCCATTCGATTAAGATAATAGCTGTCGCTAAAGGGCGCACCGTAATTTGCGTTATTAGTACAAAAATCATTTTGAATCGAAAGGTAGAAGGCTTTGTATTTGTCATGCGGATCGGGCATCTTCACCGTCCCCGGCCGGCCATGGCCGCGATCCAACACCTGCGTTGCGGCGCTCAGCTTTGTACTCTCGCTCGTGCTGTGACGTGCGAGATCAACCAGCACCTCCAGCATTTCCTCGCAATATTCCTGAGCGCGCAGCATCATGTTGAACTCGTCCAACTTAGTGCCTTTTTTTGTGGACCCTTTTGGCCGCCCTGCCCCTTTACGTTTGCCGCCACGATTTTCCATATTCTTCTCCTGTTTTGATAAAATTTTGATAAACAATCAAAACCGGCGGCCATGATCGCGACGGCCGGTTTAGGGGAAGATGCAATGAGGGGAACTTTAAAAAAAGTGGCGCAATCAGCCCGTTTTAGGCGGGCCAAATTCCGGCTCTTCGTTCAAAAAGGCGTCGGGGTCTCGCCCAAGGCGATACGCTTTGAAATGGGTAATATCTTTATGGAAAACTTCGCCACGCAGCCTGTGTTTCGAAGTTGAAACCATCGCAGCGACCGTTTGCACAAACTGGTAGATCCCGCCCACACGATCCACGCGGTTCGTGCCATCCAACTCGTTTAAAAAGCCAAAATCCTTTCCCGCGTCTTCCCAGATGTAGCAGCAGCTCATCACAACCTGGAAACGGCGATTGTCGCTCGCACTCGGAGAATGATCCGGTTTCAGCAATGCAGCGGAACCCGGCGTTTGCAATAGAAGGGTTAGCTGCTGCTCTAAGTCCTGATTAGCGGTCATCGCTGCGGGTAAAATCTCGGCGTCCGCTTTCGTAATTGCAAATATATTAGAGAGCCCCGTCAGTTCCTCCTTCACGCGTTCAATGCTTTCGCCATTTCGAAGAAGCCGTCGAGCTCGGCGGATATCTTTGTTCGCATGCGCGATCGCCTTAGATTTTGTCACCTGCAACAGATCAACTTCGGAGTCACTATCCAGAGAGTTCCCGACATAGAGGGACAGCTCCTTTATCAACAGGCGTGGCATTTGAAACTGTTGGCAAAGCGCCTCAATCTGTGCGTCCGTAAAGGCTCCATTGCCCCCGTAATCCTTAACAATCCATTCTGCCGACTTTTTGATCCCATCGAAGTGCATATATACATGCCCTTCAAATTCGGCGCTTTCGTCTGTCATATTCATCCCTCTCGGATTCGCTTGTCACAAATGGAGCATGAATGGGCAGCGCGCGCACCCAGTGAAACTGCCGTATGCCATCCGCCGTCGGATCCAAAATGGTCTCATTAAGCCACTTGGCCGGCGATGGATTGAAACCCCACCGTACCAGCAGCGCCCATCAGGGCGCAGCGGTTCGGTTTGGTTTACACCCGATGCTCCTCCAAGCTGGACCAAGATATTGCAAAGAGCGACGGTCACGGATTTCTGTTTCCGGCCCCCAATGCAGAAGAACGTCCGGGGACTACCCCACCCCGCGCCATAAAACGGCTCCTTCTAGTCTGGCGCAGATATGCAGACGAAAAACCCACCGGCCGTCATGTGGATATCACCCACATGCAGATCGGGGACTGCTCTGACCAGAAATCAGAGCGGAGCAGGAGAGAACCCTGCGGGGGAGCGACTGGCCACCGATATAAGGCACTGCATTTGATACGGACGTGCACGAAGGGCCTTCCCCTACAGGATGGGGGGAAGGAACGGGGGCCGGCTATTGTCTAATGCGATGTGTTGGGGGGAAATGGGGGAAATTGTCAGCTGACAATTTCCCTTATATTGGCAAAGCAATTGCTTACCTGATCGCATCATATCGAAACGCCCCTCAGGAAAACTGGCCCATGAGGCTACTGCAAAGAGAAGTAACCCGCTACGGAACGTAGTGAAGACAAACCCAAACATCATTTAACTCGGCACCTCAAATGTTTCGCGCGCGAAACATTTGAGGTCGGTATACAAAATGCGACGTGTGTTAACTTTAGAGCGGAGGCTATTTAGACAAACCTTCAAGATATGCTCCATAATCATTCTTCGCAAAAAGCTTGCCGCGCTCATTTAATTTCGCACTGCTTATCCAGCTTTGGTTATAAGCAATCTCATCTGGGCTCCCCGTTTGCAGTCCCTGGCGCGTTTCCAGCGTACGCACGAAGTTCCCTGCATCCAACAGGCTACCATGCGTCCCGGTATCTAGCCAGGCGTACCCACGCCCCATGCGCTGAACGTTCAGCGATCCGTCATGCAAATAAGTCTCAAGCAGAGTCGTGATCTCCAGCTCTCCTCGTGCCGATGGCTTGACCGTCTTGGCCCGCTGGGACGCGGTATTATCTAGAAAATATAGCCCCGTTACCGCATAGTTCGACGGGGGCACTTCCGGCTTTTCAATAATCTGCCGCGCTTGGCCATTCTCGTCGAAATCCACCACGCCATAGCGTTCAGGGTCAGACACGCGGTAGCCGAAGACAGTGCCTCCGGTGGTTTGGGCGTCGGCTTGGGCGAGGATCTCGGGCAGGCCATGGCCGAAGAAGATGTTGTCGCCAAGCACCATTGCCGAGGGCGCTCCGTCTAGGAACTCTTCCGCCAGGATGTAAGCCTGAGCCAACCCATCGGGGCTTGGCTGCGTGACATAGCTGAGCGAAATGCCCCACTGGCTGCCGTCTCCCAAGGCGCGTTTGAACTGGTCTGCGTCCTGGGGCGTGGTGATGATTAGGATGTCGCGGATGCCGCCCAGCATCAGGACGCTTAACGGATAGTAAATCATCGGCTTGTCATAGATCGGCAGCAGCTGTTTCGATACGGCGATTGTGATTGGATAAAGCCGCGTGCCGGAGCCGCCGGCGAGGATGATGCCTTTGCGTTTGGGCGTTTGGGTCATGGCAAATTAGTCCTTGGGAAAATCAAGTTGAGTCAAAATATGGGTAAGGCTCTCGCGCCAATCGGGGCGGGAAATGCCGAAGGCGGCCTCGGTCGCGCTGCAGTCCATCCGCGAGTTCAGGGGGCGTTTTGCGGGGGTAGGGTAGTCGGACGACGAGATATCGGTGACAGCGCAAGGGATCTTGGCGGCGTCGAAAATCGCGCGTGCGAAATTGGCCCAGCTGGTGTCGGGCCCGCCTGAGAAATGGTAGATGCCGGATTTTTCGGGCTCAGATACGAGGGTTTTGGCGATCTTTATACAGGCCTGTGCGATCTCAGCAGCGCCGGTAGGGCCGCCGATCTGGTCGGCGACGACGGTTAATGCCTCGCGCTCGGCTCCGAGACGCAGCATCGTTTTAACGAAGTTATTGCCATGGGCCGACACGACCCAAGAGGTGCGCAATACAGCGTAGCGCCCGCCCGTCTTTACAATTGCGACCTCTCCGTCACGCTTGGTGCGGCCATAGACGCCTTGCGGGTCGGTCGGGTCGGCGGGCGTCCAAGGTGTGTTGCCCGCGCCGGAAAACACGTAATCGGTCGAGATCGAGACGAAGGGAATATCGCGCGCGGCACAGGTCCGGGCCATGATGGCGGGGGCATCTGCGTTGATGACCTGCGCCGTGTCTGCATCGCTTTCGGCCTTATCCACGGCGGTATAGGCGGCGGCGTTGATTGCGGCATCAGGTGCATGGGCATTGATCACTGCGGCGCAGGCAGCGGGGTCGGTTAAGTCCGCATCGGCGCGGGCGAGGGCGGTGATCTGGACGTCATCGCCGTCCAGCGCGCGCAGTTCCGTGGCGACCTGACCGCTGTGGCCGAAAACGAGGATCTTCATGCCTTGCCCAATCGCTCGCCAACACCCTGGCGGTTTTGCAGCGCGCGCCACCAGTCCTTATTCTCAAGGTACCAATCCACGGTGCGCGCCAGCCCTTCTTCCACCGTGACCGAGGGCCGCCAGCCAAGTTCCGTACGAATACGCGTCGGATCAATGGCATAGCGTTGGTCGTGGCCCGGCCGGTCTGCGACGAAGGTTATCAGTTCGGCATGGGGTGCGCCTTCAGGGTGGCGGTCGTCCAGCAGGGCGCAGATCATCTTGACCAGTTCAAGATTGCTGACCTCGTTCTCGCCCCCGATATTGTAGCTGCGACCCAATGCGCCCTTGGTCAGCACGGTCAGCAGCGCATCGGCGTGGTCTTCGACAAACAGCCAGTCGCGCACATTGGCTCCATCGCCATAGACTGGAATGGGCTCTCCGGCGAGCGCTTTGAGAATGACCACCGGCACCAGCTTTTCGGGGAAGTGGTAGGGGCCATAGTTATTGCTGCAGTTTGTAAGCACTATTGGCAGGCCATAAGTCTCGCCCCAAGCGTGCACCAGATGATCGCTGGCGGCTTTCGAGGCGGAGTAGGGGCTGCGCGGGTCATAAGCCGTATCTTCGGTAAACTGCCCCGTGGGACCGAGGGAACCATAGACTTCATCGGTAGATATATGGTGAAAGCGGAAACCATCGGGCTTACCCGCCCCTTGCCAATAGGCGCGCGCGGCCTCAAGCAGCGTATAGGTGCCGGTGACATTGGTTTGAATAAACGCCCCCGGCCCGTCGATGGAACGGTCCACATGGCTCTCGGCCGCGAGATGCATCACCGCATCGGGACGATGTGTTGTAAAGATCCTATCCAACGCCTCCCGATCACAAATATCAGCCTGCTCGAACGCATACAGCGGGCTGTCCGCCACGCTCGCTACATTCTCAAGGCAGGCCGCATAGGTCAGCGCATCAAGGTTCACCACACTATGTCCTTGGGCAATCGCCAGCCGCACCACAGCCGAGCCGATAAACCCCGCGCCGCCTGTTACCAATAGCTTCATTTATAGACCCTCAAATGTGAATGGACTGTTAAGATCGGCCAAAGCGGGCGCATTTGCGTCCTTCTCCGACAAAACAGGTGTCATATCCCCCAAACCCCAGTCAATCCCGACCTCGGGATCGTTCCAAGCGACGGTACCCTCGGTCTCCTGCGCATAATAATCCGAACATTTGTATATAATTTCGGTGTCCTGCGTGCGCGTCACGAAACCATGCGCAAAGCCTGCTGGTACCAGCATTTGCTTTCCGTTCTCGAAGCTTAGTTCAGCGCCAAACCACTGCCCGTAGGTGGGAGAGCCGTTGCGGATATCCACCGCTACGTCGAAGAGAGCGCCTCGCCCGCAGCGTACCAGCTTGGCCTGAGCATGGGGTGGTGCCTGAAAATGGAGCCCGCGGATGGTGCCTTGGGTCATGGACAGGGAGTGATTGTCTTGCACGAATTGCGTGGTGATCCCATGCTCGGCAAGCGCTTTGAAGCTGTAGCTTTCGGAGAAGAATCCGCGATGATCTCCAAAGCGGGCGGGGGTGATGATGATGACGCCGGGCAGGAGCGTTTTCTCAATCTTCATCTATGAAAAACCTTTGATGATAAAATTATCATATACCTAGCGAAACAGCGGTCGGCTGTCGACTAATCCTACACCCTCAAAAGCAACTAAACATGTACTAACCTCTAAATGTTTCGCGCGCGAAACATTTAGAGGTTTAGCGCTGCGCGGATACGCTCTTCGATTTCAGGAGTAAGCTCCGCTCCGCCAATCGTGATGGTTTTAGCAGAGCGCTCCAACCAGAGGCCGGGAGATAATTCTTCCCGTATACCCCCCGCTTGCTTTACAGCTTTGGAGATTTTTGGCGACTTGAGTGCGGCCGCCAAGATATCTTGTTCTACTTCAGGCGTAGGAGAGCTTCTCAGCCCACTTAAAGCCTCAACAATATCCGACTTAAATGCCTCATCTTCTTGCAGCTTCTGGGACAAAACTAAGCCTAAGCGTTCCCCGATCGCAGCGGGGTGAGAGAGATATGGTCCAAGCTGCTCGACTACGGGAAGGAAGCTTTTGATTTTGGAGCGTTTGGCTCGGCTACCATTGCCAAACAGACCATTTAGCGCCGACTTGATATCTACATAAACCCCCTCTTCAACTGCTCGCGAAACGATACGCGCGCGCTCGAAATACGAGAGGCCAACGCGAATTTCGTTTTCTTCCACCATCGCGACATAGGCATCAGCAGCGTCGACGGGGCGGCGGACGAGAGCAAGAACAGTGCTAAAACGCGCATCGCCAGTTTCTTTATAGAGCTGGGTGAGAGCTGTCAGACGGCGCCAACCGGAAATGAGGCCGTAGCTGCCCTGTTCTGTTGCGACCACTTCGATTGGCGTTTGCTGTCCGCGCGCTGACAGTGAGGCTCTTAGCGCTGACATGTCTTCGTCGTCAGCAACAAGCCGGTCTCGGACGAGGTAACTGCTTTCAATCTGATCCAGGTGCAACGACTGCACCATGCGGCCTTCAGCACGAGCGGAGTGCAATTCGGCTGTAACCTCTGCCAAGGCCGCACTGGTGGCTGCATCACCAGCGACATGGGCAATCGGAGGGCTGGGGGAGCGCATCTTTGATGCTACACCCTGAGGGTAGGTAGGAAACAGCGCTTTTGTCTCTAATGTTGGCGTAGATCCTGCATCTGTCACAGGTTCCCCAGCGAGGTAATCGCCCCGAGGCGGGGTTAGTCTTTTACGTTTTGCCATGTCTTATCCTCTCTCTGGAGCGGTACAATGCTGAGGGCAGTAGAGTTAACCAGATGCTGCTTCTGCGTCCGCAGCTTTCGCATCGCGATGCCAAGCACCAATCAGCAGGCGTTTGAAAGCAGCATAGGTTGAATCGAATGTCTGGCGCCCACGGGCATAGGTCTCGCGGTTGAAGTCACGGTAATCCGCCTCGTAGATGCCGTTCACGCTTTCGCCGGCCTGCCCGATCAGAGCAGTAAAATCCTGTCGGTGTGGCGACAGAGTTTGCCCCAGATAGGCCTGTATCAGAGCCGCAAGTTCGGCTTGTTGCGCGCCGTCGTAACGGGTGATGACAGCGCGTACTGCGTCCCATTCGAATTGCAACCCCTCACGCCCCAAAGCGCGGGCGGCCATGTTCTCGCCCTCTTCAATGGAGCTAAAGGTGGAGTGCAGCATATCAAAGAACCGCCCGGTACTATCGAATTCAAGAAACGAGGCGCCAAGGGGGACTAACAGGATGTCAGCAGCGGCCAGACCATTGATAGTGAGGTAACCAAGGGCAGGGGGGGTATCGACGAAAATCACGTCATAGTCGTCCAGCACGCCGTCTGCTTCGAGCCGGTCGGTCAATGCATCCCAGAGCTTCCAGCCCCGGGTCGCCATACGCCAGACAGGGATCTGGAACTCGGCCCAATACAGATTGAGTTGGGCGCCAATCAGATCAATGTTGGGCCAATGGGTCGGGCGGATTAAATCACCGATACTCATTTTGAGCGCTTCCGATAGGGTATCATCCAGCGGTGTCGGCGCCTCACCCCGGTCGGCTTTGGCGCGGTTTTCGGCCTGGGCGGCCTCGGCATAGTGACGGGCGATCACCGGGAAAACGGTGCCCCATTCATCTTCGATCCGTCCACCAAAAATCGATGTCATGGAGCCTTGGCTGTCCAGGTCGATGACGAGCACTTTGTAGCCATCCAGCGCCGCCGACATCGCCAAGTGGGCCGCGGTAGAGGTCTTGCCCACGCCACCTTTGAAGTTCGCGACCGATACGATTTTGGCGGGCAGTCCCTTGGGACGATAGGGGCGGTATTCTTTCGACTTGGATCCTTCAGATCCGAAATGGGCGCGCAGGCGTAGGACCTCGTCGAGGGTGAACCATTTGGCACCCCCAGTGGTTTCGGATGTGCCTTGGGGCAGGTCCGGGTTGTTGCGCAGCACGCGGCGAAAATGGGCTTGGGCCACGGGGATCAGATATTTGGTGATCTCCCATGTCGAGAACAGGCGCAGGCGCTTTTGACCCGCTTCATCCATCCCCCGGCCAGCAAGATCTTCGCGCCCTCGAGAGCAGGCCTCCGCGATAGCATGAAAGTCTTGCGACGACGTCGGTGGACCCAGATCGGCCATGGCTTGATCGGGGTCAATATTGAAGTACGGGGGCAGGGGCTCACTCATGGGAAATTCGCTTATGTATTGCGTTTCCATCTATGTACCAGAAAACATGTCACATGGAAGAAAAACCGTACTTGATGAAATTTTTCTTAGTAAATACTGGGGGTTCAACTGGGTGTTTGGTTTGAAAATCTCGATGTGATGCAAATCCAACCCAGTGTTATGATGTGTTATTATCAAGTTAAGGGTTCTGTGTGAAATCCATTTATCCCATTTTATCAAAGGCTTTTGGGTAGCACTTGCATGGGGAGTGACTCTGAACCCCCGAAAGACTGACTCTGAACCCCCGATAAAGCGACTCTGATCCCCCGATCAAAATGGCCGAGGGCAATGTTGACCAATGGACAAGCAATGTGGATAACTTTTAGGGTAGTGTCACTAAAACCACGATTCCCAAAAAGGGAACATTGAGCAGTGATTACGGCAGAAATTCGCACGTAAGAGGCGAGGGCTGTCGACAGGCAAAGGACAGAAAATGTCAAACCCCGTGCCCGCAGAGGGCCTGTTGCCCGACCGGCATCAGGCGGATTTCTTTGTCTGCGATATCTTTGATGCGATCCCGAAAGACGATCTTGCGACGATGGAGCATCCCATTTTTTCGCTCTCGACTAAGCCGGATCGACGCATCCTGAACTATACCCATAACGGGACCGATATTACCGTCGTACCAAGCATGCGCGGGCTTGCGACCATCCATGATAAAGACATCCTGATCTTTTGTATCAGCCAACTGATGGCTGCGCTGAACGCAGGTCGTGCCGTGGGTCGCACATTGACGTTGCGCGCCTACGATATGCTGATCGCGACGAACCGCGAAACCTCTGGCGATGCCTACCGCCGCCTACGCGAAGCTTTCGAGCGGTTGGCGGGAACCCGCATCACCACAAATCTGGAGACAGGCGGGATGGAGGTGACCAGCGGCTTTGGTCTGATCGAGAATTGGGAGATCGTACGCCGCGCCCGCGGCGGCCGGATGGTGAGCGTCAAGGTCACCCTGTCGGAATGGCTTTACCGCGCGGTGCTGTCAAAATCGGTGCTCACACTAAGCCGCGACTATTTCCGTCTGCGCAAACCGCTGGAGAGACGGGTCTATGAGATCGCGCGCAAGCACTGTGGGCGCCAACCGGCGTGGCGGATCTCGGTTGAGCTGTTGTTAAAGAAATCCGGCTCTGCTTCCCCGCGCCGTGTCTTCCGCAAGATGCTACGCGATATGATCGAGGCGAACCATCTGCCAGATTACGAGATGGAGGAAGAGGCAGGCGACATGATCCGCTTCACCCGCCGTACCCTGATCGAAGATGGCCCCGAAGCGCCACCCTTGTCTGCACAGGCGATAGAGGCCGCGCGGGCAATTTTGCCAGGTGCTGATGTCTATGCGCTGGAGGCCGACTGGCGGGCCTTCTGGGCGGCTTCCGGACGGCCCAAGCTACGTGCAGCAGATGCCGCGTTTGTGGGATTCGTTAAGATGCGGGCGGAAAAGGGGGACTAAGGCGCAGTTCTATTGAATCACTGCGCTTGAGGCACAAGGCGTATCAGTGTACACTTACGCAAACTATTTCAATAAATACTATTTTTTCACCTGTTTAAATTTCTCTAGACCAAGTAGTTCACATGCCATGGAACACCTCGGGATAAATATATTTTTCTGGCACAATTATGTGCTGATATTCTTGTCTTTTTTTATCTGTATAATCCTTATCGCTCTTGCGCCTCGGGTGCCTAGGCTAGCAGGTCAGGATGACCACACATGTGCGGTACAATCCATGCATGTCCGCCGAACGGCACGGGTTGGGGGGCTTGCAATCTTTCTGTCGATTGTTGTCAGCATCTTTTTTGCGCCGGATACGATTGCCGGGCCTTATGCCTACCTGATCCTCGCCAGCTTGATTTTGTTTTTCGCAGGTATCTTTGAAGACTTGGGTTTCGGAGTGTCCCCACGGGACCGCCTTATAGCTACGGCAGTGGCGAGCCTTGCGGTGATGTTCTTTTTCAAACTGTGGCTGCCACGGGTCGAAATACCAGGGCTTGATATGGTAATGTGGCATTGGGCGGTTGGTATTCCGGTTACACTACTGGTTACGGCCGGCGTGGCCAATGCATTTAATATGGTTGACGGGGTGAATGGGTTGTCATCGCTTTCGGCGATGACGGCTTCGCTCACACTGGCTTACATCGCGCGAAAGTCGGGGTACGCGGATATTGTGCCCCTTGCGATCATGCTGGCCTCAATCGTGCTTGGGTTCTTTTTTCTCAACTACCCCTTTGGCCTGATTTTCTTAGGGGATGGCGGGGCGTATGTTCTTGGCTTTATCCTAAGCTGGCTAGGCATCTTCATTATCGCCAACGCACCGGGCGTTTCCCCTTGGGCAATTGCTCTCACGATGTTTTGGCCCATCGCTGATATGGTGCTTTCAATCTATCGCCGATCAAAACGGAAGAAAGCGACGACCGCCCCGGACCGCCTTCATGCACACCAGATGGTGATGCGTACGCTGGAAATACACTTCTTGGGTCGAGGACGGCGTGGACTCGCAAATCCACTCACCACGCTCATTCTGGCCCCATTCGTTATCGCACCGGCTTTGACAGGTGTGCTGTTCTGGGATCAGCCACGCGCGGCATTTTTAGCGGTGGTATTTTTCAGCGTGGTGTTTTTCGTATCGTATACATACGCGAGACCGATCGTGCGAAAATTGAAGCGTCGAGTGCGGTGGGTAGTGGCGCATAGTTGAGCATGGACCTGTCGCGGTTTGATGCCGCTCCTTTGATAGCATCTACTGCAACAAAGGAGACTAACTATGGGACTGAAACGCACAGATGAATTCCGCGCTGGTGCGGTGCGTATCGCGCTAACCAGTGGACTGACGCGCAAACAGGTGGCTGACGATCTGGGCGTCGGCATGTCGACGCTGAACAAATGGATCACCGCACATCGAGACACGGATGTGGTGTCAAAAGAGGATCTGATGTTGATTGTCACCGAGAACTGACCCGGCAACTTTAGAAATTGTCATTGAGAATTGACCCATGTGCAACCTTGCCCCTGCTTGAATCAGCTGGGAGCTATTGGAGTGTTAGACATGGGATTTCTGAGGATTATTCGGAAATGGGCTCTGCGAGACAAGATGCCCATCCGCGAGATTGCGCGCCGGACAGGGGTGTCTCGCAACACGATCAAGAAGTATCTGCGGACAGGGATAGTTGAGCCCGAGTTCCAGATTTTGGACCGACCGAGCAAGTTGGACCCTTATGCTGATAAGCTGACAGGCTGGTTGCTGTCTGAGCAGCGTAAATCACGGAAGGAACGGCGAACGGCCAAGCAGATGCATGCGGATCTGGTTTAGCTCGGTTTTGATGGTTCATATGAGCGTGTCGCGGCCTTCGTGCGGAACTGGAAGGGCGAACGACAGCGTGCTCAACATACGACTGACCGTGGTGTTTTCGTGCCGTTGGTCTTTCAGCCAGGCGAGGCGTTCCAATTCGACTGGAGCGAGGACTGGGCCTATGTCGGGGGCGAACGCCTCAAGCTTCAGGTCGCCCATATCAAGCTGTCTCACAGCCGCGCATTTCTGGTCCGGGCCTATCGGCTGCAAACGCATGAGATGCTGTTCGATGCCCACTGGCATGGCTTTCGAGTGTTTGAGGGTGTTCCGGGGCGTGGCGTCTATGGACAACATGAAGACAGCCGTCGACCGGATTGGCGTCGGAAAGAAGCGCGATGTAAACGCACGGTTCCTTGCGATGACCAGCCATTATGTCTTTGACCCTGAGTTCTGCAATCCCGCGGCAGGGTGGGAGAAAGGTCAGGTTGAGAAGAATGTGCGCGACGCCCGCCATCGGCTTTGGCAACTCATGCCCGCCTTTCCGAACCTCAATGCGCTGAATGAATGGCTGGAGGAGCGCTGCAAGCTTCTGTGGGCCGAGACACCGCATGGCAGATTGCCTGGCAATATTGCGGATGTCTGGGACGTCGAGAAGGCCGCGCTGATGCCACTGCCCACAATGTTTGACGGCTTTGTCGAGCAGAGCAAGCGGGTATCCCCCACTTGTCTGATAGCATTCGACCGTAATCGCTACTCAGTGCCTGCCAGCTTTGCGAACCGTCCTGTCAGTCTCCGCATCTATCCTGAACGGCTGGTCATCATCGCCGAAGGCCATGTGGTCTGCACGCATGAGCGCATTATTGAACGCTCACACCGTCAGCCAGGGCGCGTTATTTATAACTGGCACCATTATCTGGCGGTGGTTCAACGCAAACCCGGCGCGCTGCGCAACGGGGCGCCCTTCGTTGAGATGCCAGAAGGGTTCCGGAAGCTGCAGGATCATATGTTGCGTAGGCCAGGTGGTTACCGCGAGATGGTCGATGTCCTGTCCTTGGTGCTCCACCATGACGAACAGGCCGTGCTTTGCGCGGTGGAAATGGCGCTGGATGCGGGCGTGCCAACAAAAACCCATGTCTTGAACCTACTTCACAGGCTGGTGGATGGCGCACCGATAGACCAGCCCGATGTGACCCCGCCTGCGGCCCTTTCTTTGAATAAGGAGCCCGAGGCCAATGTCGCACGATATGACGGGCTACGCACTACAGGAGGAACACGTCATGCGTCATGATCCCGCCGGCGCTGCCATCGTCATTATGATGCGCAGCCTGAAGATGCCGGGCATGGCACAGGCCGTGCAGGACCTGCATGAGCAGGGATCGCCCGCTTTCGATGCAGCGATCCCCATGTTGTCGCAGCTGCTTAAGGCCGAAATAGCTGAACGTGAGGTGCGTTCCATCGCCTACCACATGAAGGCAGCACGCTTTCCGGCATACAAAGACATCTCTGGCTTCGACTTTGGCGCCAGCGAAGTCCGTGAAGCTTTGGTCCGCCAACTTCACCGATGCGAGTTCATGGAGGCGGCTGAGAATGTAGTGCTGATCGGGGGCCCTGGAACGGGAAAATCGCATGTCGCTACCGCCCTCGGCATTCAAGCAATCGAGCATCATCGCAAGCGTGTGCGCTTCTTCTCCACGGTCGAGTTGGTCAATGCGTTGGAGCAGGAAAAGGCCCAAGGCAAGGCAGGAAAGATCGCCGAGGCGCTGGTGAAAGCCGATTTGGTGATCTTGGATGAGCTGGGATATTTGCCGTTCAGCGCTTCGGGTGGCGCGTTGCTGTTCCACCTTCTGAGTAAACTCTACGAGCGCACCAGCGTCGTTATCACAACCAACCTGAGCTCTAACGAATGGGCCAGCGTGTTCGGTGATGCCAAGATGACCACCGCGCTCCTCGACCGCCTCACACATCGTTGCCACATTCTCGAGACCGGCAATGACAGCTATCGGTTCAAGGCCAGCTCGGCGACAGCCAAACAAAAACGAAAGGAGAAAGCGGCATTGACGCCATCATAAAGCAAAGAACATAACAACTGGGTGGGTCAAGTCTC